>Ga0190272_10000086_pt1 | contig 64821 bp, 58 predicted proteins | sample Popmic504T_FD_133746 | JGI IMG/M metagenome (GOLD analysis project Ga0190272, IMG submission 133746) | Populus adjacent soil microbial communities from riparian zone of Shoshone River, Wyoming, USA - 504 T | ecosystem: Environmental > Terrestrial > Soil > Riparian zone | place: USA: Wyoming... | reverse complement strand
GGGACACGGCGATGTCCCACCGGGACACGGCGATGTCCCGCCGGGACACGGCGATGTCCCACCGGGACACGGCGATGTCCCACCGGGACACGGTGATGTCCCACCGGGACACGGCGATGTCCCGCCGGGACACAGCTCGGTTTCGCGCGAACACGGGCCGGTTTCCAGGCGATCCGGTCGAGAACGGAAACAAACCGGCGTTTGGCACGGCATATGAGAATCCGCGCGGCATGACCGTTCTAATGACTTGAGAAGTCATGGCGGATTTATGAATGCACTGCGCAACTCGCTCCTCTCTCTCCTGATCGCCGCCACCGCCGCCGCCGAGACGCAACTGGTCCTCTCCCGCGGTACCCACACCGAACACACCGCGCGGTACACGGGCGTCGTCGACCTGGCCATCGTGCCCGGCTTCGACAACGCGAAGGTGACGATCAGCGTCGACGGACAGAAGGTCGCCGCCAACCTTCTCGCGCCGTACCACGTCGACGTCGACTTCGGTCCGACGGCCATCGAGCACCGGATCACCGTCACGGCGGTCTCGCCGCGCGGCAAGCGCGTGCAGTGGAGCGAGACTATCAACCGCGGCAATCTGCCGCTGACCGTGGCGGTGAAACAGGTCGCCGGGCGCACGTTCGAGGCGGCGACGACGTCGCCGGAAGGCGATCCGATCGAGGCGGTGCAGCTCTGGGACAACGGCAAGCTGGTCACGTCGCTGACCGCCGCGCCGTACCGCTTCGAAGTGCCGGACTCGGTGCTGGACGCGGGGTTCGTGCAGGTGACGGCGCGCGCGAAGTCGGGAGAAGAGGCGGCGGACTTCTGGTCGCCGGCCGGCGCGATCGTCTCCGAGGAGATGCAGGTGCGGACGATCCCGATCTTCGTCTCCGTGGTCGACCGCGACGGCAACACCCGCGACGACGTCGACCGCGCGCAGTTCCGCATCATCGACAACGAGTCCGAGGCGAAGATCATCGAGTTCGGCAAGGCGTTCGATCAGCCAATCTCCATCGCCCTGCTGCTCGACGGCTCGGCCAGCATGACCTACTCGATCCAGCACGCCTCGAAGGCCGCCGCCGACTTCGTCGACAAGGCCCTGAAGGACGGCGACCGCTGCAGCGTCACGGCGATCCAGGACGTACCGCGCCGGAAGCAGACGCTGACCGAGGACCGCGCCGCGATCGCCGCCGCCGTGCGCGGCATCACGCCGATCGGGCGGACGGCGCTCTACGACGCGCTCATCAGCGCCATCCGCGAGCTGCGCGAAGAGAAGAACCGCCGCGCCATCGTGGTCATGACGGACGGCGGCGACACGTCGTCGAACTACGGCTACGAAGACGCGCACAAGATGGCCCGCGAGGCCGGCATCCCGATCTACTTCATCGCCTACGAGGGCACGGACGAAGCGCGCGACCTGGAGCGGCTGCGCTTCCTGGCCGCGGAGACGGGCGGGTTCGTGGCCACGGCCACGCAGCAGAACCTGCTCGCCAAATACGAGGCCATCGAGAAGGACCTGCGGGCGCAGTTCGCCATCAAGTACCAGGTGTCGGATTTCGGGAAGTCGAACCAGTACCGCCGCGTCCGCGTGGTGCTCGACTCGCCGAAGCTCGAGGCGCGGACGATCAAAGGCTACTTCACGCCGTGATATAGGAGTGCGGCGAAACAGCGGTTAGTTGCTGGTTGCTGGTGCCTTTAGGCGATGCTGCACTAGCAACCAGTAACCAGGAACCAGGAAACCCTCTGTTTCCGCGCACTCCCAAACATGGATCGTCACGAACCCCTCATCTCAGAACTGCGCAAGCGCGTGCAGCGCGCGGCGTTCTTTCGCAAGCTCACCGAGGAGACGCGGCTCGACGTCACCGGGGCGACGGTGGAGGCGCGGGCGCTGGTCATCGCCGCGCTGCAGGACAAGCAGCGACGCCGCGTGGCCATCATCACGCCGGGCGAGGCGGTGGCGGACTTCGAGAACGCGCTGCGCATCTTCCATCACGATCCGGAGTGCGTCTCGGTCTATCCCTCCCCTTCCCTCTCCCCGTATCAGGACGTCGCGCCGTCGCTGGGCGTCGTCCGTGAGGAGATCCGCGCCCTGGGCATGCTGATCGACGGCGCGGCGGACATGCTGGTCATCCCGACGCGCGCGCTCTTCCAGCGCCTGCCGCGCGCCGAGGATTTTCGGGCGCGCATCATCCGGATGGCCGAGGGGGATGACCTCGACATGCGGGAGCTGCTGCAGCAGCTCGTCGAGAACGGCTTCGTGCGGACGGACCTCGTCGGCGAGGCGGGCGAGTTCGCGTTCCGGGGCGGCATCCTCGACCTCTTCCCTCCGAATACCGGCCAGCCCGTGCGCGTCGAGCTGTTCGGCGACACCATCGACTCGCTGCGCTGGTTCGACGTCGAGACGCAGCGCTCCGGCGACGCCAGCGGGCCGGTGACGATCTACCCGATCACGCAGTTCCCGATCACGAAAGAGACGCGGCAGAAGCTGGCCAAGCGCATCTCGCTCGACTTCATGGACCCGCACTTTCGCCGCGACGTCGCCGACAAGATCGAGAAGCTGCAGGAGAGCGGCAGCTTCTCCGGTATCGAGCACTACGTGCCGGTGGCGGTCGAGAGCGTCACGTTCGCGGATTACATCCGCGACTGGGACCTGATCCTCATCGAGCCGGACCAGATCACGACGACCATCGCCAAGTACGAGTCGCTGCTGCGCAACGAGTACGAGCTCGCCGCGGAGAAAGGGCGCGCCGTGTACGCGCCGGAGAAGCTCGTCGCGCCGGGTCCGGACGTGCTGGAGTTCGTCGGCAACGCGCGCCTCGCCTTCAGCGACGTCCACCTCGGCGCCTCGGGCGAGCTGCGCCTGCACGCGCGCCCGACCGATCGCTACAACAACCGCCTCAGCGAGTTCCCGGCCGAGGTGCTGCGCAGCGAGCTGCAGCAGATCTTCTTCACCGCCACCAAAGGCGGCCGGGAAAAGATCGAGCGGCTGCTGAAAGAGTTCGACGTGCCGTTCTCCGAGAACCGCATCGGCACCGACCTCACCATCACGCCGGGCCACATCGCCCGCGGCTTCCTCTTCGAGGACCTCGGACTCGTCGCCTACTCGGAGTGGGACCTCTTCGAGCCGCCCACGTCGACGCGCATCGGCGGCCGCAAACGCAAGTCCGACGCGTTCGTCTCGGACCTGCGCGACCTCAAGGCCGGCGACTACATCGTCCACGTCGACCACGGCGTGGGGAGGTTCCTCGGCCTGCAGCGCATCGAGTTCGGCGCCAACGAGCGCGAGGTGATGCAGATCGAGTACTCCGGAGGCGGCAAGCTGCTGATGCCGATGGAGAACCTCAATCTCATCCAGCGCTACACGGCGGGTGAGGAGGCGCAGCCGCAGCTCGACAAGCTGGGCGGCACGTCGTGGGGCCGCAAGAAGGCCTCGGTCAAGAAGGCCATGCGCGACATGGCCGACGAGCTGCTCAAGCTCTACGCCACGCGGCGCATGGTGCACGGCCACTCGTTCCAGAAGGACTCGCCGTGGCAGTTCGACTTCGAGGACGCCTTCGAGTTCGACGAGACCGAGGACCAGATGTCGGCCATCGAGGACGTCAAGAGCGACATGGAGTCGCGCAAACCGATGGACCGCCTGCTGTGCGGCGACGTCGGCTATGGCAAGACCGAGGTGGCGATGCGGGCCGCGTTCAAGGCGGTCATGGACGGCAAGCAGGTGGCGGTGCTCGCGCCGACGACCGTCCTCACCTTCCAGCATTACCGCACCTTCCTGCGGCGCTTCGCGTCGTTCCCCGTGACCATCGAGCTGCTGACGCGCTACTACTCGGCGAAAGAGCTGAAAGAGATCCTGAAGAAGGTGGAGACGGGCGAGATCGACGTCGTGGTCGGCACGCACCGCCTCCTGTCGAAGGACGTGGCCTGGAAGGACCTCGGGCTGCTGGTCATCGACGAGGAGCAGCGTTTCGGCGTGGCGCAGAAGGAGCGGCTGAAGTCGATGAAGAAGAGCGTCGACGTGCTGGCCATGTCGGCAACGCCGATCCCGCGCACGCTGCACATGTCGCTGGTGGGCATCCGCGACATCTCGGTGATCGAGACGCCGCCGAAGGATCGTCTGGCCATCCAGACCGCGGTGGTGCCGTTCGACAATGACTTCATCCGCGAGGCCATCGAGTTCGAGGTCGGCCGCGGCGGGCAGGTGTTCTTCGTCCACAACCGCGTCGAGTCGATCTACTCGATGAAGGAGCTCCTCGAGCGCATCGTGCCGGGCCTGAAAGTGATCGTGGGACACGGGCAGATGGACGAGCGCGAGCTGGAGAAGGCCATGCTGGCGTTCATCGAGCGCAAGTTCGACGTGCTGCTGGCCACGACGATCATCGAGAACGGCATCGACATCCCCGCCTGCAACACGATCCTCATCAATCACGCGGAGCGCTTCGGCCTCTCGCAGCTCTATCAGTTGCGCGGACGCGTGGGACGCAGCGACCGCCTGGCGTTCTGCTATCTCCTCGTCCCCTCGGACCGCGTGCTCTCGAACGACGCGCGCAAGCGCTTGGCGGCCATCCAGGAGTTCTCCGACCTCGGCGCCGGCTTCCGCATCGCCGCGCGCGACCTGGAGATCCGCGGCGCGGGCAACATCCTCGGCGGCGAGCAGTCGGGGCAGATCGCGGCGGTCGGCTTCGAGATGTACACGAAGCTGCTCGAGGAAACGGTCCGCGAGATGAAGGGGGAGAAGATCGAGGAGGAAGTCGAGACCTCGATGAACCTCGGCGTCGACATCTACATCCCGCGCGATTACATCACCGAGGAAAACCTGCGCATGACCTTCTACAAGAAGATCGCCTCGGCCTCCACGGAGGAGCGGCTGGAAGACATCCGCAACGAGATGCGCGACCGCTTCGGCGCCGTGCCGGCGAACGTCGACGCGCTGCTGCACTTCGTGCGCGTGAAGTGGTTCGCCAAACAGCTCGGCGTGCTGTCGGTCGTGCGCGAGGGCTCCCGCGGCGTGATGAAGCTGACGGCGACGGCGAAGGTCGACCCGAACAAGCTGCTGGTCTTCCTCAGCGAGCACCCGGAGGCGAAGTTCACGCCGAACGGCGTGCTGTCCTTCCCGCTCCGCCAGTCGGGCATGGAAGTGATCGACGCCGTCGAAGGCGTGCTGCGCACGCTGGCCGCGTAAGAGAGCGTATGGAGTGCGGCGGCCAGGGAGGGCCGCCGCACTCCATACGCGGAGCGTGCGGGGGGCTATGGACTGCGGCGGCCGCAGACGCCGCTTTGACTGCCGTTCGTGGTGCGGAGTCGCTGTGGCACCGAAGGCAGGGAAAGCGGCGCGTGCGGTCGCCGCAGTCCATAGCCCCCGCCCGACCGGGTCAGTACGCGTCGTAGACCTTACGCGGTCGATTTCGCCGTCGCTTCCAACAGCAGCGCGGAACATATCCATAGGCCACGAAAGAGGACAATCTTCGTGGCTCTACTGGCCGGTCTCTTCCAGGGCTGCGTCGTCAAACGGGTTCGCGACGATCGACACCCAGCCGTCGCCGGTGGTGTTGTCGGTGCTGCTCGCGAACGCGATCCACGTGTACTCGCCGGCGGGCGGATTGGGGACGGTGACGCCGAGGGAGAGCGGCCCGAAGGTGCCGCTGGCGATGCTCTGCTGCACCATGCCCAGCGACGGGACGGTGACCGTCCGCGTGGCCGGCGCCGTGCCCTCCTCCGCGAGTACATCCACTTCGAAGGTCAGGTTGTCCTCGCTGATGTTCACCAGGCCGAAGTTGGTGCGGTACTGCGCGTCCTGACGCAGGCCGAGGACGATGCCGGCGTCTTGGTTGGTCATGTAGTCCGGCTCGACGGCGGGGAACGGCTGCGACACGGTGCCGGTGGCATTGGGCTGCGGCGTCCAGATGCGCGAGAAGGCGTCGATGGCGGCGGTCTCGTCGAAGTCGCCGGCCTCGTTGGCGAGCGGGAAGAGCACGATGGCGCCGAGGCCGGTCAGCTCGAGGAAGTCGCCGACGAAGTCCTCCGCGGTGACGATGCTCAGCGGCGGCAGCGACGTCAGGAGGAACTCGACGCCGGCCGGGTCGCCGTTCGGGACCCAGACGATGCCGAGGATCTGGTCGCGGTCGTTCCAGTTGGCGAGCGTGACGTCGGAGCGGAAGAACGTGCCGCCATTTCCCTGCACGCTGCCGGCGGCGGGGATGACCAGCGCCCGCGCGGAGCGGTTGATGATCACGGCGTTCGTACGGGGAACGCCTTTCTGCGCCGCGGCCGCGCGCGACTGCCGCAGAGCGTGGAAGGTGCGCGCACGCGCATCCGGCATGCGCTCGACGGTCAATGCATTGGCGGCGACGCGCGTCAACTTCGGCCGCGCACTGCGCGCGAATATCGGAACGGCAAAGACCAGAACGAGCAGCAGCGTTGTGAATCGCTTCATCGAAAACTCTCCCTGTGGGGCGTATTTGTTGCCGCCGTTCCTGCAAGCGGAAGGCCGCTAACGCCTGTGACGGAAACGTTCTTCAGAACGTAACGGTGTGCGTTCGTGGGACGCGAAGTGTGCGTTCGTGGGACGCACCAAATGTCTCTATCCCGTCCCGCCGCGACGGCCTACCTTACGCGGACCAGATCGGCCGTCTGACGCGCTCCAGAAAAGTCCACGGACCCGCGGGCTCATCAGAATCACGCGCACTTTTCCACGTCGTATCGAACAAGGAGGTTCCTGTGAAAGGACATCTCGTCGCGGTGGACGTACTACGTCGAGGTGACGCTCACGCGCTCGTCGACGGCCACCGACCCTCAGGTCCACCAGATCCACATGCAATGAAAGGAAAGGTCATGAAAAGAAATCTCGTGCTCGCAGCGGCGGCGTTGTTCCTTCTGGTCTCACTTCCGGCGTCAGCCCAGAACCTGTGGGGGCAGGCCGGCTCGACGGGCATCATCGACGAGGCGTCGGCGGCGCTGTACGAATTCAGCGGCCCGACGCTGCGGTTCAAGGCCGGCGCGGTCGGTACGATCGTGGCGCGCTATCCGATCGACAGTGACACCTCGAATCCCGGCTGGGCGTCGATGAGCATCAGCTACGCCGGGCCCGGCGTGACGGTGAGGGTGCTCGAGGTGAATCAGTGCAGCGCGGCCGAGGTCCTGGTCACGTCGTTCAACAACCCGAACTCGCCGGAAGCGACCATCTGCATCGGTCACATCTTCGGCGGATGGCCGTGGAACTTCACGCAGCGCGTGTACTACCTCGAGGTGACGCTGACGCGCGCCACGACGGCCACGAACCCACAGTTCCATCACGCCCGCTTCCCCTGATCCTCTTCAGGAGAGGACGGGCGACAGGCCCGTCCTCTCCTGTTACACTCGCCCGCGCTCGTGCTGCCCGCCCGCCGCGTCGCGATCCTGCTGCTGCTTACGCTCTCGCTGCTTGCCTCCTGCAAGCGGAAGCCGTCCATTCCGCCCGACGTGATCGCGCGCGTGAACGACCGCATGCTCACCCTCGCGGACTTCAAGCGCTACCTCGACCGCAACGCCGGCACCGAGCTCGCGCAACTCACTCCGGAAGTCGCCAGCGCGATGCTCGACCAGTTCGTCGAGGAGATCATCGTCTCCGAGTACGCGGCATCGCACGGCGTGGAAGTCCCCGCGGAGAAGATCGCCGAGGCCGTGCGCACGCAGGCCGGCACGACGGTCATCGAGAAGCGCGACGAGATGCGCCGCGAGAAGCTGATCGCGAACCTCACGGCGCAGATCCCCGAGCCGGATGTCGTCGAGATCCAGACCTACTACCAGCAGCACCAGAGCGAGTTCCGTAGCGGCGAGGAAGTGCGCGTCCGCCAGATCCTCGTCAACGACGAGGCCATCGCCAAGGAAATCCAGCAGAAGCTCAAAGCCGGCGCGAACTTCGGCGAGCTCTCCAGCGAGTTCTCCCGCGCGCCGAACGCCAAGCGCGGCGGGGAGATCGGTTTCGTCAGCCGCGGAGAGGTCCCGAAGATGTTCGAGGACCAGATCTTCCGCCTCCAGCCCGGCCAGGTCAGCGAGATCATCGGCACCGACTCGAGCTTCCATATCTTCAAGGTGGAGGAGCGCCGCCCCGCAGGGATGCTCGACCTCCAGGCGGCCGCGCCCGTCATCCACGCCCGCCTCCGCGAGGAGCGCATCCGCGAGCGTCTGGCTCAGCTCGTCGCCGCCAGCCGCCGCGACATGACCATCGCCGTCCTGACGCGGCGGCTCCCCTTCCGCTACTCCGGGGCCCTACCCTTGGCCGGAAACGAATAAACGCGCCCGGAACTTGTTGTGTCTACGACTCGTCTCACCTTGAGCAACCGCATGAAAAAGACCATCCTTCTCACCGCCTTCGCCCTGAGCACGCTCAGCGCCTCCGCCGCCCAGCTCCTCGAGGGCATCGTCGTCCGCGTCGGGGATCGCATCGTGACCCGTACCCAGTACGAGCGCCGCCTGCGCGACGCCTTCGCCGAAATCGACCGCACCGCTCCCGCCGACCAGGCCGCCGCGGCGCGCCAGGCCGTCCGCGACGGTCTCACCAATGAGCTCATCAACGAGCTCCTTCTCCGCGACCGCGCCGACCGCCTCGGCATTACGGTCTCGGACACCGAGGTGAAGGAGGCCATCAACCGCCTCAAGCAGCAGTACGGCATCACCACCGACGAGCAGTTCGCCACCTCGCTGGCCCAGTCGGGCCTCACCCGCGCCGACATGGAAGCGCGCCTCCGCGAGACGCTCATCGGCCAGAAGCTCTTCGCCCGCGAGCTCCGCAGCCGCAGCGACCTCTCCGACCCCGAGCTGCGCGAGCGCTATAACAAGGAGAAGGAGCAGTTCCGCCTCCCCGAGCGCGCCCGCCTGCGCGAGATCGTCATCCTCAAGCCCGAGGATGCGTCGAAGACTGCCGAGGCGCAGCAGCGCGCCGTCGAAGTCGCCGAAGCCGCGCGCAAGCCGGGCACCGACTTCACCAACCTCGCCTCGACGATGTCCGAGTCCGGCTCCCGCGACAAGGGCGGCGACCTCGGCGAAGTGGCCAAGGGCGACCTCGTGGCCGATCTCGACCGCGCGGTCTTCAACGCCACCAGCGGCTCCGTCGTCGGTCCGCTCGAGACAAAGTCCGCGTGGCACATCCTCCTCGTCGAACAGCGCCTCCCCTCCGAGGTGCCGGGCTTCGAGTCCGTCAAAGACCGCCTCCGCCGCGACGCCAGCGAAGAGACGTTCCAGCGCGACTACAAGACCTACATCGAGAACCTCCGCAAGGACGCGTTCATCGAGATCCACGACGAGATGATTCCGAAGTCGTAAGCCTGTAGCTTGGCAGCGTTACACGTTGCTCGTTACTCGGCTGATGTGCCATCTGCCGAGAGGCCCCCAGGCCGAACAACGACCAACCTCCAACGCCGCTCGCCCCCATGCTTGTCATCCCGAGCGTGAGTCGAGGGACCTGGGTGGGCGGGGGCGCGTTGCGCGTCCTATGCACGGGTATCGCGCCACCCGCCCGCCCAGGTCCCTCGACTCACGCTCGGGATGACAATCCCCACCTCCACCCCTCGTATCCCGACTGCACAAGTTTCGTTGCCCTCGGGCATCCGAAATCCCCCTCAGCGGTAGATTCCGTAGGGTCGCTTGACATCGCCGCTCACAATTGCCGTGTCATGAGCGCCCTCGAAGAAGCCATCCGCGCCATCCACGATCTGCGTCCCCGCACCGTCGTCGCCTTCACCGGCGCGGGCGTCTCCGCCGACAGCGGCATCCCCACGTTCCGCGGCCCCGGAGGCCTCTGGCGCAACTTCCGTCCGGAGGAGCTGGCCACGCCGGAAGCGTTCCGCCGCGATCCCGCGCTGGTGTGGGAGTGGTACGAGTGGCGGCGTAAGCTGATCCGCGCCGCGCACCCGAACGCCGCGCACGAGGCCATCGCCCGCGTGCCCGACGCCATCGTCGTCACGCAGAACGTCGACGGCCTGCACGCGCGCGCCGGCTCGCGGGACGTCATCGAGCTGCACGGCAACATCTTTCGCGTGCGCTGCACCCGCGAGCACACGACCCATGTCCGCGACGATTCGTTCGAACAGCTGCCCCCGCAATGCACGTGCGGCGCGCTGCTGCGGCCGGACGTGGTCTGGTTTGGCGAGTCGCTGCCGGAGGAGGAGGTCACGCGCGCCGTCGGCGCGATCCACCATGCCGATCTCCTCCTGATCATCGGCACATCGGGTGTCGTCTATCCCGCCGCCGGCTTCGTAAAGATGCACGAGGGGCTGTCGATCGAGGTCAATCCGGAGGCCAGCGCCCTGACCTCCGGATGCACGGTGGTCATCCCGGCCAAAGCCGCCGCCGCCCTGCCTCCGCTCGTCGAGGCGATCCTGGAGGCACGTGCATGACCTACCTGATCCGCGATCTGCCGCGCGACAACCGTCCCCGCGAGCGTCTGCTGGCGCATGGCGCGGAAGTCCTCTCCGATGCCGAGCTGCTGGCCGTGATCCTCGGCACCGGCGCGGCCGGCAAGAACGCGATCCATCTCGCCGAAGAGTTGCTCGAGGGCGGCGTGCCCGGCCTGCAGAACCGCGACCGCGCCGCGCTCCTGCGTGCGCGCGGCATGGGTCCGGCCAAGGCCGCGCGCATTGCGGCGGTGCTGGAGCTTTCGCGCCGGCTCGCCGCCGCACCATCTGGGACACCACCGCCGAAGTTCGAGACCGACTCTTTCGGGGCGAAGCTGGTCCGCGGCTACGGCCATATCGCGCAGGAACGTCTCGGGGCCGCCCTCCTCGACTCGCGGCATCGCGTCATGAAGCAGCGCGAGATCTTCGTCGGCACCGTGGACAGGACGCTCGTCTCCACGCGCGACATCGTCCGCTACGCCCTCGTCGAGCGCGCCAAGGCCGTGGTCATCTTCCACAACCATCCCTCGGGAGATCCAACGCCGTCCGACGAGGACGTCGTGTTCACGAAGATGCTCAGGCAATCGCTGGCGACGGTCGACCTCGATCTCGTCGACCACCTCGTCATCGGCGCGCACCGGTACCAGTCGATGCGGGCGCGGGGGGAGTTGTGACTGGACCAGTTTATCCCGAGCGTAGCGAGGGATCTATCCGTGCACCGACGCGACACTTGCCACTGGCGACGTCGGAGCCCCGTGGCACCGAAGATCCCTCGCTTCGCTCGGGATAAACTGACGGCGCTACGTGGTCACGGTCTCGGCCGCGTGCACCGGGGAGATCCACCCGAAGCGGTCCGGTGCGGTGCCGAACTGGATGGCCTGGATCTCGTCGAACAGGCGCTTGGTGACGGGACCGAGTTTGCCGCTGCCGACTTCGAACGTGCGGCCGTCTTCGAAAACGAGCTCGCTGATGCCGACCACCGTCGCGGCGGTGCCGCAGGCGATGGCCTCCGTAATCGAGCCCGACTGAATGCCGGCCACGACGGCGTCAATGTCGATGTCCTCTTCGCGCGCCGGGATGCCGAGGGTGGGGCCGAGCTGGAGGAGACTGGCGCGCGTGACGCCGGGGAGGATCGTACCGTTCAGCGTCGGTGTGATCAGCTCTCCGTTACGGACGAAGAAGACGTTCATGCCGCCGAGCTCCTCGACGCGCTGGCGCCGTGCGGCGTCGAGATACAGCACCTGGCCGCAACCGCGCTGCTTCGCGTCGGTGATGGTCTTGAGCGTGACCGCGTAATTCGCCGCGGCCTTCACGGCGCCGGTGCCGCCGGATGCGGCGCGCGACGTCGACTGCTCGACGAACACGCGGACCGTTCCCGTTCCGGCCTGCATCTCCTTGAAGTAGGCGCCGGCCGGCAGCGTGATGACGTAGAACAGGAACTCGCTCGAGCTGCGGACGCCGAGGGCAGCCTCGGTGCCGATCATGGTGGGGCGGATGTAGAGCGTGCCGGGCGCCTCGGGGACGAAAGCGCGCTCGATGTCGACGAGGCGGTGGACGGCCTCCAGGAAGAGCTCCTCCCCCACCGCCGGCATGCCCATGCGCGCCGCGGAGGTGTCGAAGCGGTGCGCGTTCATCTCGGGACGGAACAGCGCCAGCTTGTCGTCGCTGTGGCGGTAAGCCTTGAGTCCTTCGAAGATCGCCTGCGCGTAATGAAAGACGTTCGCGGCCGGGTGCATCGAGAAGCGGTGCAGCGCCTCGATCCGCGGGTCGTGCCACTTGCCGCCGCGGTACTCGGCGAGAAAGAAGTTCGACGTGCACGCCCGCCCGAACTCGAGGTCTTTCGGGTCGAGCGAGTAGGGGGCGGTTCTCTGCGCCGAGAGGTTGCCGATTCTGATCACGTGCGGTTCCTTCTTCTCACGCGACGTGACTCCTCCGTCGCCATGCCACGATATCTCCGTCCGCCCCGTCGTTCAAGCCGATTCGGAGCCGGCACCGGCCGGAATTGACACCTTCACGACAGATGCCCGCTACACTTCGCGCCGCAACGATGAATCTCGCCAGGAAAACAGTTGTCATTACCGGTGCCTCCAGCGGAATCGGGCGCACCACCGCTCTGGAGATGGCCCGCCGCGGCGCCAACGTGGTGCTGGCCGCCCGCAGGATGGAGCGACTCGAAGAAGTTGCTGCCGAATGCCGCGCGCTCGGGGTGACCGCGATGGCCGTCGCCACCGACGTCACCAAGGCGGAGGACTGCCGCCGGCTCATCGAAGTCGCGGGGCAGGTCGACGTGCTCGTGAACAACGCCGGCTTCGCGCTCTTCGCCTCGATCGCCGAGGCGGATGTGGACGGCCTCCGCGACATGATGGACACGAACTACTTCGGCACCGTGCACTGCACGCAGGCCGTGCTGCCGCAGATGCTCGCGCGCCGGGAGGGGACGATCGTCAACGTCGCCTCGATCGCGGGGCTGATGGGCTACGCCCGGATGGGCGGGTACTGCGCGACGAAGTTCGCGCTGATCGGGTTCTCCGAGGCGCTGCGCGACGAGGTCATCGGAAGCGGCGTGAAAGTCGCACTGGTGTGCCCCGGCACGACCGACACGGAGTTCTTCGTGAAGGCCGAGAAGGGAAAGATGCCCGGCGCGTCGCGGCTCATGCTGGCCGTGCCGCCGGAGCGGGTCGCGCGCGCGGTATGCAACGCGGCCGAAGACGGCCGCTACCGTCGCATCCTCCCCCTGCTGGCCACGATCTTCATCCGCATGAAAGAAGTTTTTCCTCGATTCGCCCACGCGCTCTTTCGCCGGACCTCCGCTCTCCTGGAGCGCCGATGAGCCGCAGAGGCACGCCCGCGACCATGGCCATGCTCGGGCTGATCCTCCTCGGCTTCGGCTACGAGGTCGCTATCGGCGCCTGGAAAGACCCGTTCGTCCTGGCGATGAACGGCGCCATCGTGCCGCCGCTCATCTGGGACTACGGCCAGTACTGGCGCCTCCTCACGGCGATGTTCCTGCACGGCGACGGCACGCCGCAGGGCACGCTGCTGCACCTGTTCGTCAACGTCATGTCGCTCTACAACATCGGGCGCCTCTTCGAGCTGATGTTCGGCTCGCGCCGCTTCCTGCTGATCTACTTCCTGGCCGGACTGGCCGCGTCGATCACCAGCGCGCTGCACATCGATGGCTCGTCCGTCGGGGCCAGCGGCGCGATCTTTGGCATCCTCGGCGCGCTGGTCTCGTCGATCCTCCGCTCGCCGCGCTTCCGCCGCGACAAGATGGCGCGCAGCATCCTCAACCAGTGCGTCTTCTGGATGGTTGCCAACATCGCCATCGGCTTCAGCATCCCGCAGATCGACAACGCCGCGCACATCGGAGGCCTCATCGCCGGCCTGATCCTCGGCGCGCTCGTGCCGCAGCGCACGCTGCCGCCGATCCCTCCCGCGGAGGTGGTCGTCGACGTCAGCCCTTACGGAGCACCAAGCGAAGATCCTGCGGCGCGAACAGACGATCGTTTACCGCGTGGATGACGCGCTGCAACTCCTGCGGATCGCTCTCCAGGATCGCGATCTTCGCCCCCTCGGGGAGCTCGTGCACCGGCCGGACATCCTCGATCTCGAACCCGTGCTCCCGCGCCAGCAGCGTCAGCGCGGCCGGATGACGCGGCGCGATGTGCGTCGGGTCGCGCCAGAAATCGGACGCGGACGTGAGAATGGACTCCGCGTTCGGCGTCTCGAGCATCAGCAGCCCGCCCGCGCGCAGTACGCGTGCCGACTCGCGGAAGAGCGCGAACAGCGCATCCACCGGCAGATGTTCGACGACATGCATCGCCAGTACGCTGCCCAGTGAGCCATCGGCCAGCGACGCGAAACACTCCGGCACGCCCGCCAGCGTCGCGTTGAGTCCGCGCGCCTGCAGATCGGCGACGGAGCGCTCGTTCGTGTCCACGCCACGCGCCTCGATCCCGCCCTCGCCGCACGCCGCGAGGAACTCGCCGCGACCGCAGCCGGCGTCGAGCACCGGCTGATGCTCCGCCGCCAGCCGCACGTAGTGCATCACGTCGGCGCGTACGTGCGCCTCGCTGCCACGGAGCGAATCCTCGAGCCGGCGATACAGCACGTCGGGTGACTGAGTGACCGCCGGATTGACCGCATCGCGCAGGCGTACCGCCACGGTCTCGATCTTCTGATCGAGCGCGGCGATCAGCGCGTCGTTGCGCTTCGCGGCGATGGTGACGAGCTCGCGCAACCGCGCGCTCTCCGCCGCCAGCGCGGCGGACAGATCGCGCTGTACGGCGTCGATGTCGGCGCGCAGGTCGCGGCGCACCGCGTCGACGTCGCGGCGCACGTCGTCGATGAGGTCGAGCAGGACGAGGTTGAAGTTCTTCTGCCGTTCCGCATCGGGCTCGGTGGCCCGCCGCACGAGACGGCGCAGGCGGGCCAGCACGACCTCCTGGCTCGACGCGCGCGGGCGATAGCGCCGGTCGTCGTTCCACACCTCGCGCCAGCCATCCGCACCGGCGGGAGGAGCGTCGACGTATCGATCGTCTGGCATGGAGTGGAGCGGCGGGCTTCAGCCGCCGGCGAAGAAACGGCGGGCCGAAGCCCGCCGCTCCATCGCATTGTAGCTACTCGGCCGCGGTTTCTTCTTCGGCAGCCGGGGCTTCCGGCGCTTCCGGCTCCTCGACCCGCTCCACACCCTGGGCCACGACTTCGACCTGGATGTGCGCGGTGACGTCGCGGTGCAGGCGCACTTCGACGTCGTGGAGGCCGACGTTCTTGATCGGCGAGCCGAGCTCGATGCGGCGCTTGTCCACCTCGATGCCCTTCTCCGCCAGCGCGTCCGCGATCTCGTTGGCGGTGACGGAGCCGAACAGGTGTCCCTGGTCGCCGACACGCTTCTCGATGCGGATCTTCACGCCCTTGACGCGATCGGCCTGCTTCTGCGCCGCGTCTTTCTCTTCCTGCGCGAGCAGGTTCCACTTGCGGCGCTGGTGCTCGATGGCCTTGAGGTTGCCCGTGGAGGCTTCCTGGGCCATGTTTTTCGGGATGAGGAAATTACGCGCGTAGCCGTCTTTGACGGTGACCACGTCGCCGCGCGTTCCGAGGCCTCGGATCTCCTCAGTCAGAATGACTTTCATGAGAGTCGTCCTTTCGCTTCTTGAAATGTCGGAAATCGAAGAATGAGTCGAACAGTCCCGCCACGCCCAGCAGCAGCGGCCCGATGCCCGTGAACATCAGGAACACCAGCAGCAGCCAGCCCAGCATCGTGCCGGCGAATCCCGCTCCCATCGCCGAGAGCATGAAGCGAAAGATCGCCAGGCCCTGGAGGATGTAGAGGAACGCCACGACGGCCAGCGTGTTCGCCGCGACCTTCTGCAGCAGCCCCGTCACCACCGGCGTGAGACCGCCGAGGATGAAGGCGAAGAGCACCCAGTCGGGGAGCGCGAAGTTGCGGAACAGGTAGGCGCCGAGCGCGTCGTTGTCGCCGCGCCGCGCCGTCAGCTCGCGCCACGCCTTCAGCCGGCCGAACATCAGCAGGCTGAGGATGAACACGAGACTGATGTTGATGAGCAGCACGGCTGGCAGCACGAAGGTGCTGAAGCTGATCCACCGCTCCACGAAACTGACCGCCTCGGGAGGCATCTGTTTCGAGCGGTAGGCCTGCACGAACTCGGCGCTGGTCTGCTTGGCCTGCGCCACCTGGGCGGCGTACGGCGAGAAGGAGAGCAGCAGTTGCGAGGCGATCTCCGTCAGCGCCAGACCGACCATCGCGCCAGCCAGCAGGAACACCAGCACGCGGCCGAACTTCTCGCCGCGCTCCACCATCGGCACCGCGGCCATGGCCGGCAGCGCGACGGCCAGAGCCACCGCGCCGAGGTACGACCAGGCCATCTTCTGCGCGTCGGGCTGCGCCGCGGGGATGGACAGCGCGTAGATCGACGCCACCGCCAGCGACAGCGCCAGCACGATCCACGCCGCGCGGCGTCCATTCCGCACCGCGCAGTGCAGCAGCGCGGCCGGCACGAACACCACCATCGGCGTGACGATCATCAGCGCCGTCAGCAGCGAATACCCCAGCACACTGCGCACCTGGCCGCCGAGGGGGCGGTTCGGGAGCAGCACGGGCTCGCTGTGCAGGTCCGCTTGCGGCGGGAGGGACGTTTCGATCATCGAGAGAGCTAGTCAGCGGTGAACGGCAGCAGCGCCGCGATGCGCGCGCGCTTGATGGCGTTCTGCAGCTTGCGCTGGTGCAGCGCGCAGGTGCCGGAGATGCGGCGCGGCAGGATCTTTCCCCGCTCGGGGATGAACTGCTGCAGCGTCTTGGTGTCCTTGAAGTCGATGTACTCGATCTTCTCGACGCAGAACTTGCACACGCGCTTGCGGCGGTAGAAGAACTTCTTCTTGCCGCCCTGCGGGCCGCCACCCGGACCGCCGCGGCGATCGTCGCCGCCGCCGCCCGGACCGCCCGGACCACGTCTTCCCGGAGTCGTCGTTGCCATGGTCATCTCCTCCTTATGCCTGCGGCGCCGTTTCGTCGGCGCCGGCGATCATCGCGCTCTCCAGCTCGGGTGCGGCGGCAGGCGAGGCTGCAGCCGGCATGGCCGGACGGACGCGCTCCTTCTTCGGGTTGCGCTTGGCGAGCTTCTCCGCGCGCTTGTGCTCGAGGTCCGTGCGCACGATGACGTGCCGCAGGACGCGGTCGACGTTCTTCATGCGGCGATCGAGCTCGGAGAGCGAGCTCTCGCTCTCGAGGACGAAGAGGTGGTAGATGCCTTCGTTGGACTTCTGGATGGGGTAGGCGAGTCGACGGCGGCCCCACGCTTCTTCGTTCTTGAGCGTGGCACCGTTCTTCTCGGCGATCGTCCTGAAATCGGTGATCAGGGTCGTCGCTTCTTCCTCCGTCACTTGCGGAGAAAGGATGAACAGGACTTCATAAGTCCTCATGAATCCTCCTTCTGGCCTAGCGGAACCTCGCCTTGGCGGGGTTCAAGGAGCTGGCAGATTGTTAAAGAATGTCCGGCCGCGGACACACGCCGGGCCGGCAAGAATAGGCAAAGGCAGCGAGCGCCGCAAGTATTCCTAGAGCCAGCTCGCAGCTCTCAGCTGGCAGCTCTCAGGAGAACCGCGGCTATCATCGGGGCCGCCTTTCGTCTCTCCTGCGAGCTGCGAGCTGACAGCTGAGAGCTGATGCGGCTGAGAGCTAAGCACCAACAGAATGAAAAAACGCGTTTACGTGATCTACACCGGCGGCACGATCGGCATGAAGCGGACGCCGGACGGTTACGCGCCGGCGCCGGGCTCGCTGCAGGAACAGATGAAAGGGATGCCTGAGTTGCGCGACCCCTCCATGCCGGACGTCATGATCCACGAGTACGACCCGCTGCTCGACTCGTCGAACATGACCCCCGCCGAGTGGATGAAGATCGCCCGTGACATCGCCGGCAACTACGAGGACTACGACGGCTTCGTCGTCCTGCACGGCACGGACACCATGGCCTACACCGCCTCCGCCCTGCCATTCATCCTGGAAGGGCTCGGCAAGCCGGTCGTCGTCACCGGCTCGCAGATCCCGCTGGTTGAGCTGCGCAGCGACGGGCGCGACAACCTCGTCGCGTCGCTGCTCGTGGCGGCGTCGTTCGACATCCCCGAGGTCTGCCTCTACTTCGGCAGGCAGCTCCTGCGCGGCAGCCGCGCCGTGAAGGTGAGCACGCACGGCCTGACCCCCTTCACGTCGCCCAACTTCCCGCCCCTCGGCACGTTCGGCGTCGACATCGACATCCGGTGGGACCTCGTCCAGCCGCGCGGCGCGTCGTTGCAGGTGCACGACGTGGAGGCGGCGGTCGTCAGTGTCGTGCGGCTCATCCCCGGCATCTCCGCGAGCTTCATCCGCAACGTGCTCGCCCCGCCCGTGCAGGCCGTCGTGCTGCAGGCGTATGGCGTCGGCAACGGCCCCGATCGCGATGCGGAGTTTCTCGATGCGCTGTCCGAGGCCACGCGGCGCGGGGTCGTGATCGTCGACTGCAGCCAGTGCCTCACCGGCTACGTCGACCTCGACGAGTACACCGCCGGCTCCGCGCTCGCGAAAGCCGGAGTGATCAGCGGGTACGACCTCACCGTCGAAGCCGCCGTGGCGAAGCTGACGTACCTCTTCAGCCGCCACGACGACCCCGCGCGCGTGAAGCAGGAGATGCAGCGCGATCTGCGCGGAGAGATGACCGTCAGTCACTCTCGGTCTTGATGATCTTCACCACCTTCACGCGGTGCATGATGTTCATCAGTTTCTCGATCTCCTCCGGCGGCATCCGGTTGCCCGCGAACGCGCCGAACCACAGCACGCCCAGAATGAAAATCTTCCCCAGCATCTGTCTGAGAGACACGGCTCCTCCTTCGATTCGCGACGAGAGACGTCAGGCGATCGAAGGGGCAGGAGGAGCGCGGAAGGAGACGAGCGAGAGGAGAGCGACCGGCTGGTCGTCGCAGATGACGTCGACGCGTTGCAGCCGCCGCTCGATGACGAACACGAGCAGCGCGATGACCGCGCAGAGCACGACCGGCATCACCGGCAGCAGTGCCGCCAGGAGAATCGCCAGGATGGCAACGCCTGTCCGCATGTTCGTCACGCCAGACGATTGTACTTCCGAAGCACGTCGCGCAGGCGGTCATGCGGCAGCGCGTGGACGGTGTTGCCGTTGAGGCCCGTCATCGTCTCGGCGGCGATCAGCGCGTTCACGATCGCTTCCGCCGTCGCGTCCGCGGTGGCGCGGAAGAGAGGACTGATGCGCTCGTTCGGCAGCATCTCCAGCGACGCGACGCCGGTCATCTTCGCGTTCTCGGCGTTGGCCGTGGAGAAGGCGATGAAGATGTCACCGGATGTGTTCTCCGCGCGTCCCCCAACGACGGCCAGTCCGAGGGCAGCGCGTTTCACGAGCCGCTTCAATTGGTGCGGCAGCAGCGGCGCATCCGTCGCCACGACGACGATGATTGATCCGTCCCCATGCGCCGCCTTCCCCTCGGACGGCATGAGGTCCGCGATCTCCTTCCCGACCGGCACTCCGGCGATCGTCAGCAGCTCACGCCGCCCATAGTTCGACTGCACGAGCACGCCGACCGTGTAACCGCCGTCGTCCTCCGCCAGCACACGCGACGACGTCCCGATGCCGCCCTTGAATTCGTGCGTCACCATCCCCGTGCCGCCGCCGACGTTCCCCTCCGCCACCGCCCCACCGCGCGCGCCGTCGAGCACCGCGAAGACGTGCTCCTTCTTCACGTGAAAGCCGCTGATGTCGTTGAGGAAGCCGTCCCACGTCTCGCCGACGAGCGGCAGACTGTGAAGTCGCCGTTGTACCCCTCGCGGATGCCGTGCCGCAGGCTCCACTCCACCACCGCATCGCGCACGACCCCGACGCTGTGCGTGTTCGTGATCAGCACCGGCGTCCCGAGGTGCCCCGACTCCTCCACCCACAACACACCGGTCATCTCGCCATTGCCGTTGAGCGAGTACGTCGCCGCAAACACGCGATCGTGATTCGCGTTCCCGCGCGGAAACACCGGAGGTGATCCCCGTCCGCACCGCGTGTGCTCCCTTACCGGAATTCAGCGTCGCGTGCCCGACCGTCACTCAGTCGACGTCGGTGATCGCATTCAAAGGCCCCGGCGTGCCGTCGAACGGCACGCCGAGGTCGCGGGCGCGGGGCTTCATGGGTGCGATCATCTCACCGCGAACACTTCCTCCGCTCAAATGCTCGCTGTCGCTTTCTCAAATGCTCCACGGTGCTTCGCGAAGCATCCGCGGTGCTATCTCAAATACTCCCGGGCGCTATCTCAAATACTCCGCGCTGCTTCCCGAAGCATCCCCGGTGCTATCTCAAATACCCCGCGCTGCTTCTGGAAGCATCGGCGATGCTTCGCGAAGCATCCCGGGTGCTATCTCAAATGCCTCCGGAGCATTTGCAACTGTCACAACCGCGCTTTGCGAGACGCCGAGCGTCCTTTGCAAAGGTCACCCGGAGCTTTGCGAGACACCCGAATGACCTCCGCAGAGGTCGAAAAGCGCTTCAAAAGACTGCCCGGAGCATTTGACCAACGCCTCCGATGCTTCGCGAAACACCCGCGATGCTTCGCGAAGCATCACGGAGCATTTGAGTAGGCACCGGGGAGCATTTGCAAAATGCCTCGGAGGCATTTGCAGCGACCGATCGACTGTCCTCCCGGGAGGTCGGAGGGGAGAAAGAGGAAGGAGGAAAGAAGAAAGAGGAAAGGCCCGCTCCGCGTAATGGCCGCATTCAAACGACCAACGGTCCGCTCACCAAACACACCCCCATCTGTCATCCTGAGCCGCACGAATCGTCCGCGGCACCTAACGCATCAATGCGAAGGACCTTCCAGTGTTCAGCCTTCGCGAAGCGTGGTCCGAGGGAGGTCCTTCACCGCCACGCTTCCAGCGCCGTGGGATCGTTCCTCCGGCGCAACTCCCATCTCTGTCGCCCGCTAACGCGGACTCGATCCGGTGGCACGTACCAACCCCGGCTGAAGCCGGGGTCTATTTCCTAGAGCCGCCTACGGCGGCAGACCTGGCCCGCGTAGCGGGCTTCACCTTGGCCCGCGTAGCGGCGCTTCATCTGCCCCGCGTAGCGGCTTTACCTGGCCCGCGTAGCGGCTTTACCTGGCCCGCGTAGCGGGCTTCAGGTAATAGCCACCGGCTTCAGCCGGTGGAATGGGTCGATCATTCATCCAGCCCGCGTAGCGGGCGACAGTCAAGCACCCGTTTCTTTCCTCACGCGCGCCGCGACACGCCATCACTCGCTCACGATGACAGCAATTGGCGGCGTCCCGCGACACGTAAGTGTCGGTCTCCTAAGAGCGTCCTCCTTCAGTCCCTACCGCCGGTCGCGGTCGCGGTCGTTCTCGTCGGACGGTTGCACGGGCGTATTGCGTACGTCGGAGGGGACGCTGTTCTCGACCCGGCGAGCGCTGTCGCGCGCGGCGTCGGCGTTCTCGCGGGCGTCATCGACGTAATTGCTCGCCGGCTGCACGGGCGTGTCTCGCACGTCCGCGGAGACGCTGTTCTCCACGCGGCGCGCCGACTCCTGCAAGCGGTCGTGGTCTGCCCTCACCTGATCCTGCTTCGCGGCCGCATCGGGATCGGTGGCCGGCTGCTGGTTCGACGGAACGGACGCCTCCACGCGCCGCACCGACTCCTCCAGCGCGTCATGGTCTCGCCTCACCTGGTCCTGCTTCGCGGCAGCGTTGCCGTCCGTGGACGCGTTGTCGGGGTTGGCCTGTCGCACCTCACCGGTATTGTCCCGGTCGTTCGGGTTGTTCGGGGTCGTCATCGCACTCCTCCTAAGTCGAGTGAGGTAGCAGAGCGGGTGCCATTCCCCGAGCGACCGTGATGAGCGGAGAAAGCACCACCGGCCGCGGCTCCGTCGCTCCGCGACGCGTAACCAGTGACCATCCCCTCTACCGAAGTGGGGAGAAGGTGAGGGGCCTCGGCGTCGTACGACCCTCACCCCAGCCTTCTTCGCCGCTAGCCAATAGAGGATAAAATACAGGATAGATATTGACGATACAGTGTAGGCGATGTTAAGGTTTCGAATCATGACGTTTACCGACGACGCCTTTGCCATTCTTTCCGACACCCAAGAGCGGCTCGGACGGCTCCTGGCCGACGCCGTGGAAGTTAAGGATTATCAACAGGTTGGCTTGATCGCTGGCTTCGCCGAGCAGATCTCTAAATTGATGAATGGAAGCGATACACGAAAGCGCGCGGTATCGCTCGATAACTCGCCTGTGGCACCAATAGGTACTACTACTACGAGAATTCGCCCGGGAAGTAGAGCCTTGCCACGATTCGAGCGAGACGGTGATCGGCTCGTGAAAGTGGCGTGGTCCAAGAAGGAGCGCGCTGAATATGAGCATCGGGCACCACGCCAGATCGTGTTCGTTTTGCTCGACGCGATTCGCCACAAAAAGGGTGAAGGTGCTGTCTTTGAAGCTCAGGACATCCTTCCGCTAATCGACGACGGGCGGGAGGTACCGTCTTACCAGGCGTACCTCGCCATGGCGTGGCTTCGCGATGAAGGCGTCGTCACGAAGAACAGCCGAAGCGGCTACACCCTCAACTCAAGTAGAGCCACTTCACAGCACATTGACAAGCTTTGGAAGGCCCTTCCCGCGCGCTGACCGAAAGGCGATTTTCCGCATGAAAAACCGCGACTACTTTTTTTCTCTCGAGTTCGCCAACAGGCTCCTCGCAGCCAAGACGGTTGCCGCTATCGAGAGCCTCCTCGCCGATATCGATCCTGTCGATCCAGCAGCGTACACGTGGAATCAACGCGATCCCGGCAACGGGTGGCAGCCGGGAAGACTCCATTGGATTCCCGTCGGTCGCGACCGCGGCAATGCGGGCCGCATTCAGCTCGCCGGAGAACCTCACAACCCACCGGCCGAGCGACTCGTCAACGGTATGGAAGCGATCATCGAGTTGATGCGCCGTCGCGAACTCCTCGCCGATCCCGACGCCCCGATGCCCCGGTCGCCGCGTGAAGCTGTAGAGCGCTACTTCCGCATGCCACGCCTCGACGCGATCCCGGCGATCGATGATAAGGAGTGGCGACGCGCGATTGAAGCGCGCATGCCAGCAATCCGACAGCAGCTTGCGGTGCGACTCGACTTTGATAAGAAGCAGAAGGAGTTCACGCTCGAAATTCGCGACCGCGGCATCGGGCAAACACCGTCACGTGTGCACGAGACACTACTTTCGCTGGGGCAAACCGACAAAGCCGAGAAGCCGTACCTGATCGGTGTCTTTGGCCAGGGCGGATCGTCAACATTCTTTTCGAGCCGATACTCCATCGTCGTCAGCCGCCGCGCACCAGAGTGCCTCGACGGTGACCCCGACGGCGTCGCATGGTCGATCATCAAAAAGATCAGTCCGAAGGGAAGACGCGACCCCTACTACGCATATCTCGCTGCACGACACGACGGCGGAGTGCCAGCGATCGACAGCCCCTTATTCGACTTCGACTACGGCGTGCTCTTCCGCCACATCGCCTATGACTTCGGACGCGGAGGCAGCGCTGTCGCGCGCACGATGTACTACGCGCTCAACCACGTCCTCTTCAACCCTGTCCTTCCATACGACCTTTACGCATTGAAAACGAAACCGGACGCGATGCACGGCAATGCGTACCGGCTTGCGCGCAGAACCGCGCAGCTCGAGCGAAAACAGATCCCAGGCGTGCTCGACAAGGCGTTCCAGCCCCAAACCATTGGCGACATGCGCTAAACCGCGAGAAGACATCCATGACGACACAAGTCGAAACTACCGAGATCATCACCGAACAGACCACCGACGAATCGTATGGTGAGGTCAGCATCCGCGTGATCGTGCTCCCTCGCAAGGTCGAGACGGCAGACGATGAGGACGACGAGATTCTCGATGCCGCCAGCGACGAAATACTCCCCGAGGACGGAAAAACGCCGGTCAGTAGCTATCTTGAACGACCGAAAGCTGGAAGACTGGCTTGTGTTTTCATGGTGAACGGCCAACGACAAGACGCCGTCGATAACTCGTTCATCGTCCAACAACTGGGTTTCAAATATCTACGAAATCGAATGATGGTCATGGTGGACGTGGACGGCTTACGACCCGAAGCGCTCGGAGAGCTGATGCAGGGGTCTCGGCAGACGTTTTACAAGGGCCGCGTCTGGGAAGCCTTGTGGAGTCGACTCATCGCGACCCTCAAGAACGACCCCGACTTGAAGAAGCTCGAAGAGGACGCCGAAGCTGAAGTCGCCGAACTCGAAGCCGGTGATCAGAAGGTGAAGGAAGCGCTCGATACACTTATCGAAGCTCACCATCAGTATGCGGATCACGTCGTGGCTGGTCCTGGAGGCGAGCCGGGCGACATTGGCCGCGACCCAGCACTTGGTGCCGCAACTCCGGTAAATGGCAATCTCGTCTCGCTGAAATTACCATCCGAAGGCAATATCGGTGAGTACCCGGTGTTGACGGCAGACGCGGCATCGGTTTGGTTGAAACCGAATGAAGAGCGCACGATCCTGGTTTCCAGTGAGCCCGGGAATGCATGGCCAGCCCTCGCCGGTCTCGCGCACGTGCTCGACAGCGACGTCCCAGAACTTCACATCGGTGAGGACCGACTGGCAAGTGCCGTTCGCTTCCGCTTGAAATTCACACCACCCGCCGACTTCGATCCAGCAGAGTACTCACTGCGCACAACACTGCGTGTCTACGCACGTTTCAACGGCTTCAAAGAGCCACGCGAACTTTCGATCGGCGTTACCATGAAGCCGGTCAATAAACCTGAGGCGCCAGAGCTACTGGACGATCCCACATACATCCGCGTGACAACGCGACAACCAGTGCGACTCTGGATGGACAAAGCCGACACCCACGTCCGACTGAGCTGGAATGGCAAGGACAGTCTCGCGGTCAGCCCCGCACCGCGCTGGGTCTTCCGAGCGGAATGCACGACGCTCGGGCGAGAAGCCATATCAACGGCGTTTTCCCAACCGCGGCATGGCCGTTTCTCACTGCTCATTCCGTTACCAGCCAATGCACAAATCGGTGACGAGCTCGACTTCCGTGTGATCGCGGAGAACAGAGATGGCAAGACGCACGGCGCCACCTTTCACGCGATCGTTGCGGAACGCAATCAACCTGAGAAGCCCGAACCTCGAAAGATCGCAGGCAGCATACCAGGGGGCGTCTCCCGCCGCCCACCGTACGACCTCAAGTACGTGGGCAGAGACGGGTGGCAGAGCGGCACCTGCTGGGAAAGCCAAGATTGGACGGCGGATGACGCCGCCGCATACCAGGAGCCGACCAATCGAACGCCACTTATCCTAATTATCAATAAAGACATGGCTGCGCTGCAGGAGTTGAAAACGTACTTCGTTGAGAAAAAGAAGTTAACCGAGAATGAGATTAGCTCGCGCCTGCTAAAATACACATCTCACGTCGCCTACCACCTTTACCAGATGTATCAAGCAGCGCAAACGAACACGGCGAAAGATGCGGAGAGCGGCGACGGCCGGCCACCAAGTTCTGCAGAGCAGCGCGCGGAGATCAATCGCGTCGCCATGACGCTCGTAAAGATGATGCAGGTAACCCGTTAAGTGGGCAAGATTGGCATCTACTGTTTGCGGTGGAAGAGCACGACTTCTTTGCTTGCCGCGATCGCTCCACGCTGATCCGCGTACCATTTGCGGTTCGGAACGCTCCGCCATACGCGACCATCGTCGCCATTCGCGATCTCCGCGAACTGAACCTCGTTGAAACCTGCGCGTTCCATTGTCTCGAGATATAGTGGAAGTTGCCATGCCGGCGCTGAGAAGGCGACCATCTGCACAACGGTTGTGTCGGAATCGGCGATCGCACTAATCGACGAGAATGCTTGAAACGCCGTTTCGAAGTAGTTCCTCAGGCCCGGCTGCTTACGGTCACCAAAGGTGTAGTAGCTAAGGCCATTTCCGTCCAAGCTATTCGCGATCCAAAACGGCGCCGGCGTCTCTTTTCGCCCAAGAATTTGCCAGCGGTGATAAACAACGTGAACTCCCGGGTACGGCGGTGACGTCAAGATTAGTCGTGGCGTGCCCTGAGCGCGAACCGCGAGATCTTCGTGGATGCCTGCGGCAGACCGGTTGAAGAACGCCGGCGAAACGAGCGAGCCGTGTCTCGCGGCCTCGATTCTCAGCGCTCTTGCGCCTGCAACGAATTCGCCGAGCGCAGTGACAAAGCGTTGCCGCACGTTTTTAATCGTCGGAATCTCGGACCGACAATCCAACGCCCACTGGCCGGTATGTAGGACGAGCGCGCGCGCGAACGTCTGCCGCTCTTCGCTCTCAAGCCGATCCACCCGGTGCAGCACCAGCTCCAGCCACTTCCGAATCGGCCATGTTCGGTGATCGTCGAGGTTCCGCTGGTAACCGCGCTCGATCCAGTCTCGCGGCCGAACAGCGGGTGCGTGCAGGTTCACGTGGCCCGCCGCCCTCAGCGCCCAGCGGCGGACACTTGCGAGATCATTCTCCGAAAGCAGCAGCGTCTTTGCGCGCGCAACGAAGATCGCAAGCGAGTTGATGTCGATCCCTACCAGGCGCCGGCCGAGTGCGAGCGCCTCGACGGCCGTCGTCGCGCCGCCGAGGAACGGGTCCATGACCACTTCACCAGGGTCGCTGAATGCCTCGATTGCAGCGCGGACGAAGAGCGGTGAGAACCGCGCAGGGTAGCGGTAGAAGCCATGCGTAAGGCCGCTCACCGGCTCGCGGCTGTGAACGCCAGCCGTCAGTTTCTGAAACGCGTCAGCCTTCACTCCGCATCCCGTCGCGCGAAATATGACATTTTCTGCGCGAATTATCGTGAGCATCGGCGCACAACATTCTTCGCAATTGTAAACGGTCACCGCGCGTTTGTCCTGGGTTTTCTACGAGCTGGAGACGGCTGCGCAAGCGTGGCGGAGTGTTCACGTGACGCGAAGCGCACTTCTCTACATCGCGCAGAACGGAACTTCCGGCGGTCCGATGCCGATGACGCTCACCTCTGCGTGCCACGACGAGGCACGACAGGTTCGTTCACTCTTCCCGCGAGCGAGCGGAAGGTGACGGAGTACCGGAGCGCCCGCGCGACGACACGGTGTTCGTAACTCGTACGTGCGGCGCCCGCCAGGACATAGAGCGACCTTGGCTCGACGCGCGTTCGCGAGACGGTATCGCCGCTGCGAAGATCTAGAATCGCGGTGCCAGCGAGCGACAGCACAAGGACCGTGTCGCCAAAGTCCGAGTGATCCCGGTGCCAACCGATAGAAGCTCCTTGCGGGTACCGCGTGATGAGCGACTGCACGAGCGGCCCCGGAGCGATGCCAACTAGCCTCGCAAGCTTGCGACGAACGCCATGCAGGTAGGTTGGGATCGGCGGTGCCGGAGGGAGCGTGCCGACGTATGGCGCGAACGCGCGTCCGTACGAGACGATCTCACGGCGCGTCGTCTGCCCACGCATTGCGATCGGCGCGTACGGCTCTTCGGCTAGGTTCGCGAGGAGCTGCCGCTCCTCTGCAGCTGTGAGAACGTCCGCCATGTACCAGAACCCCTGAACCGCCATGCGCGGTGATTATCCTCGAACGACGCGGACGGTACGGTCGGCAATGTGGCGCCGCGCAAGCTCCCGCGCGTTCCGCCGAGCCGCCGCACGCGCTCGCCCACTACTTCGACCGCAGTTCGCGCAGCGCGTTGTGTCGACGCACGTCAAGAAGATCCGTCACATGCAATCGAAGGCCATCGCGAGGAGCAACGGTCGTGAGATTCAGGCATCTTCACGCCTCGCTTAGGTCACTGATGTAGGGGCCGAGGCGATCGGTCCGGGTTGCGAGCTCCCCCTGAGTCAGCCCTCGGCACTTCCTCACCTGTCGAACGCATTCGCGGGAACACCTGTCTTTCTCTGGTTGGAGGAGGTGCTCGAGGAGGCGCTCGGGGTTGATGCGGGGGGGTGCGGGAGGCGTGCGGTTGATCGATCCCACATTCGACTCTCTCGATGAAGGCTCGGCCAGCGGGCCGAAGGTACGCCCGGCGCTTCACTGCGAGGGTTATAGCCACGCAAAGTTCAGCGCGTCAGGAAGACCCGGTAACGTGCGGCACGTGATATTCGCGCCCAGCGTTTCCCACTTGCTCGCGACAGCGCTGCTGCAGGGGTCAAGTATGGTGAGCCTGGTTGTAGCTCGCGAACGCAGGATGTCACCGAAGAAGTCGGCCAGGGCTTTGTCATACGACGGTAGGCTGTAACCGCAGACGACCCACGTGTCGCACTCCGACAATACCTTCCTGGCTTCGTTCCATACTTGGCCGAACTCCTGAGGCATTTCCTTCTCCGGAATCGGAGGCACAATCGCGGGAACGCCGTACTTGTTGTCGGCGCGAAAAACCGCCCGAACGTCCTGATGAATCTTAAGTGTCGGAGAGTGGGGCTCCCAAGCCCAGTTGACGGAGCCGTGCAGCTTGTAGAGCACGAAGTCGTCGCCAAGTCGTAGCAGTTCTTCCTGTTTAGTTACGACATCCTTGAGTTTTCGGACTACTTGCACGTGCTGAAAGCCGCCGTATCGGCAGCGAGGCGCCGCGCGATGCTTCGATGGCGTGGAATGTAAAGCCTGCTCGACCAGCATGTCGTAGTTGAGCGTAATGATGTACTTCGCACCGTACTGCTCAAGCCGTGTCCAAAATGCCTCGTGAACAGGGTGGCACCGATACGAACCGATGCCGTAGTAGTAGTGCGAGTTCGAACCCGCTGGAAGCTCGATTAACCTCGCAAGCGCGTATCTTACTGCGGCGTCCCACGTTGTGCCGGTACTCAACCTCTGAAGCGGATTGGCGCGGGTTGCGTAGAGCTCCGCGAGCCACTGCTCGGCATTCACTGCGCCGCGTGATGACGCGCGCGAGTATGCTGCTCTCACGGAATGATGGTTCTCGACCGAGGTGTCAGACTGCGCCCGAGGCAGCGGCGCCGACAGATCGAATAAGTCGCGCGTCAGCGGCAATCCGCCAACGTATGAGAACCCAGCTCCGAGGATCACCGCAACGCTCAAGGCGTCGAAATTGTACTTCCGTCCTCGCAACTATGACCACGTGCCGTCCGCGGACGCGGCAAACCAGGCGGCTTCAGTCCGCCGGAAGCCGTGACGCCCCGATGACGGCGGCCTGAGGACCGCCGCTCCACGGGAGACGGGAGGGAGAGTGATCCGCGGTCTCGACACCGTTCTGCCGCGCCAATGCATGCCCCCCTCACGGCATCGGCTGCGCCGGCTGCTCCCGCACCACAAGCGGATACATCAGCACCGCGCCGAGGATGATCAGGACGCCGGCGTAGAAGAGGGGGTCGAGCTCGCGGTGCTCGTGGAGGAGGACACTGCCGAGGAGGATGGCGTAGACGGGCTCGAGGTTGACGGCGAGTTGGGCGGCGAAGGCGGTGATGTGGCGCAGGGCGATGAGGGCGAGGGTGAAGGGGAGGATGGTGCAGCCGACGGCGAGGACGAGCAGGAGGAGGGCGTCGTGTTGCGTCGGCAGCTGGAAGACGGGGGGCATGAGGAGCGGGCCGAAGATGGTCAGCAGGAGGGCGCCGGCGGCGAGCTCGATGGCCGTCACGGCAAGGGCGTCGCCGTGGTGCACGAGGCGTTTGTTGAGCGTCCCGAAGACGGCGACCAGCAGCGCGGAGAGGATGCCGAGGGCGATGCCGGCGCGCATGCCGCCGGGGACGCCGCCGATCACCATCACCACGCCCGGAATCATGATCACGCCGAGGAACAGCTCGCGGATGTTGAACGGGCGGCGCACGAGGAGGGGCTCGACGATGGAGAGGAAGACCGGCGCCAGGGCCATGCACGTCGCGCCGACCGAGGCGTTGGACAGCTTGATCGAGCCGTAGAACGTCAGCCAGTGCAGGGCGATCAGGCAACCGATGCCGCCGTACGCGGCAAGCAACCGCGGCGGCAGGCGCCGCCACTCGCGCCACACGCGCGGCACGCAGGCCAGGATCACCGCCACCAGCGTCATGCGCCACCAGACCAGCGGCAGCGCGGGGAGGGAGATCAGCCGGCCGAAGATCGCCGTGAAGCCCCAGAGGACGACGCAGAAGTGAATCTGCAGGTGTGCTTTGCGGGTCGGACTCACGCGTGGCCGACTATGTACCGCAGAACGTCTGCAGCACGCGCTCGGTTTCCCGCGGCGGCTGCGCGTAGTCCGCGAATTCCGGCTGGTCGTCGTACGGACGCGACAACACCGTCAGCAGCTCCTCGAACGGACGAAAGTCGGCGTCGTCGACCGCCGCCCGGATCATCGCTTCCACGCGGTGGTTCCGCGGAATGTAGGCGGGATTGACGCGTCGCATCGCTGTCGCGCGCGTGACCGGCTCGGACGGCTCCTGCGCGAGCCGCTGGCGCCAGCGTGGCAGCCAGTCGCCCAGCCCCGCGATCTCGGAGTGGCCCGACGCCGCGTCGCACAGCGCGCGAAAGGTGTTCGTGAAGTCGGCCTTGTTCGCGCTCATGGTCTGCAGGAGTTCCTGTGCGAGCGCCGGGTCGCCGTCCTGTTCGGTGAAGAGCCCGAGCTTGCGCCGCAGGCCGGCGTGGTACTGGCGCTCGAACGCCGGCGCATACCCGGCCAGCGTCTCCTGCGCTTCCACGACCGCGGCCTCTTCGTCCTCGGAGAGGAGCGGCAGCAGGCACTCCGCGAGCCGCGTCAGATTCCAGGCACCGATCGACGGCTGGTTGCCGTACGCATACCGCCCGTGCCGGTCGATCGAGCTGAAGACCGTGGCCGGGTGGTACTCGTCCATGAACGCGCACGGTCCGTAATCGAGCGTCTCGCCCACGACCGACATGTTGTCGGTGTTCATCACGCCGTGGATGAAGCCGGCCAGCAGCCAGTCGGCGATCAGCGCCGCCTGCGCGTCGGCGACCGCCGCCAGCAGCGCACGGTAAGGCCGCTCCGCGGCGGCAGTCTCGGGATAGTGCCGGGCGATGACGTGATCGGCGAGCAGCCGCACGCCGTCGACGTCGCCGCGGCTGGCAAAGTACTGAAACGTCCCGACGCGGATGTGACTCGACGCGACGCGCGTCAGCACGGCGCCCGGTACAACCTCCTCGCGGATCACCGGCTGCCCGGTCGTCACCGCCGCGAGCGCGCGCGTGGTGCGGATGCCCAGCGCCGCCATGGCCTCGCTGACCACGTACTCGCGCAGCACCGGGCCGAGGGCGGCCCGGCCGTCGCCGCCGCGCGACCATGGCGTGCGGCCCGCGCCTTTGAGCTGGATGTCGCGCCGCACCCCGCCCCGGTCCACGACCTCTCCGAGCAGCACCGCGCGCCCGTCGCCGAGCTGCGGCACGAAGGTGCCGAACTGGTGTCCCGCGTACGCGGCCGCGATCGGCTCCGCGTTCTCCGGCACTCGATTGCCGGCCAGCACGGCCACGCCGTCGTCGCCGGCGAGCGCGTCAGGATCGAGGCCGAGGTCTGTTGCGAGAGCGCCGTTCAGCCGGATCAGGCGAGGGGCGGCGACGGGGGTCGGGGCCGTGCGCGTGAAGAAGCGCTGCGGCAGCCGGGCGTAGGTGTTGTCGAAAGGGAATCGAGTCATCGCGGACCCGAAACAACATCGTGTACACCACCTCCCCTTCCCCGCGTAGTAACCCGCGAATGTCCCTCGACCTCCGCATCGCCAACCTCTCCAAGACCTATCCCAACGGCGTCAAAGCGCTCCAGGACATCAACCTGACGATCCCGGCCGGCATGTTCGGCCTCCTCGGGCCGAACGGCGCCGGCAAGTCGACGCTGATGCGCATCCTGGCCACGCTGCAGGAGCCCGACCAGGGGACCATCCACCTCGGCGAGCTCGACATCGTGCGGCAGAAGCAGGCCGTGCGCGAGACGCTCGGCTATCTGCCGCAGGACTTCGGCGTCTACAAGAACGTCGCCGCCGACAAGCTGCTCGACCACTTCGCCATCCTCGAAGGGATCGTCGACCGCGGCGAGCGCCGCGCCGTCGTCGAGGCGTTGCTGAAGCAGACCAATCTCTGGGAGGTGCGGAAGCAGAAGCTCGGCGGCTACTCCGGCGGCATGCGCCAGCGCTTCGGCATTGCCATCGCGTTGCTGGGCAATCCGAAGCTGCTCATCGTCGACGAGCCGACCGCCGGACTCGATCCGGCCGAGCGCGTGCGCTTTCTCAACCTGCTGGCCGAGCTCGGGGAGAACAGCGTGGTCATTCTCTCCACGCACATCGTCGAAGACGTCTCCGAGCTCTGCACCCGCATGGCCATCATCGACAAGGGGCGCATCCTGCTCGAGGCCGAGCCGCTGCGCGCCGTCGGCGAGATGCGCGGCCGCGTGTGGGAGCGGCTGGTGACGAAGGACGAGATCCCGGCGATCGAACGCGAGCACGCGCTGCTCTCGACCAAGCTGCTGTCCGGACGGACGCTGGTCCGGGTCTGCAGCGACGCCGCGCCGTCGCCCGCCTTCCACGCCGCCCAGGCCGACCTGCAGGACGTCTACTTCAGCGTGATGGCCGGCAACTACGGCCGCCGCGACCGCGTGCTGCAGGTGGCCCGATGACGAAACTCTGGGCAGTCCTCCGGTTCGAGCTCGGCTACCAGTTGACCCGCGTCTCGACGCGCATCTACTTCACGCTCTTCCTCGGCTTCGCGCTGCTGATGACGTACTTCATCGTCCAGGACGCGCGCAACGACGGCTACTTTTTCAACGCGCCGATCGTCATCAGCCTGATCACCATCATCACCAGCATGATGTCGCTGCTCGTGACCGCGGGCGTGGCCGGCGACTCGGCGACGCGCGACGTGCAGCTGCGCATCGACCCGCTCCTCTACACGACGCCGCTGCGCAAGGCCTCGTACCTCGGCGGCCGCTTCCTCGGCGCCTTCGCCGTGACGGCGCTGCTGCTCCTGGCCGTTCCGATCGCCCTCCTGCTCGCCACGCGCATGCCCGGCGTCGAGCCGCAGATCCTCGGGCCGTTCCGGGCCGAGTCCTACCTGACCTCCTACTTCTTCTTCGCGGTGCCGAATGCGTTCGTGGCCACGGCCATGCTGTTCGCGCTGGCTGCGCTCAGCCGCCGCGCCGTCACCGCGTACGCCGGCGCCGCGGCGCTCTTCTTCTCGGCCCTCATCGCCGATGGATACGTCGGCGGGCGGCTCGGCAACTGGGCCCTGGCCAGGCTGCTCGACCCGCTCGGCTACACGCCGCTGATCGCGCTCTGGCGGTCGTACAACCCGCTGCAGAAGAAGACCCTGGCCGGTCTCGATGCCAGCATGGTCTCGAATCGCCTCTTCTGGCTCGGCGTCGCCGCGAGCGTGCTGGCGTTCGCGTACGTCCGATTCCGCTTCGCCCATCACACCGGCGACGGCGGCTGGCGACGCGCGGCTGGGGTCACCGACGCGCCGGCCCACCGCTGGACCGGCATCACCGTCCCGTCCGCGCGCCGCGTGTTCGGCTTCCGGACGCGGATGCGGCAGTTGCTGGCTATCGTCATGCGCTCGTTCCGCGAGCTGGTGACGAGCCGCGGCTGGTGGATCGTGCCGATCGTGGCGGCCATCTTCGTCTTCACAGCGCCCGAGCTGCTCGAGGTGGAGCTCGGAACCCCCGGCGCCGCGACCGCCGCCCGCGTGGCCATGATCCTCGGCGCCCCCGAGACGGCGCGGCTGATCGTGCTGCTGATCGCGCTCTCCGCGGGAGAGCTGGTCTGGCGCGAGCGCGACGCGCGCATGCACGCCATCGCCGACGTGACGCCGGTGCCGGAGTGGCTCTCCTTCATCGGCAAGTTCCTCGGCCTGGCGCTGATGCTGGCCTCCACGGAGCTGATCTTTCTCCTCTCCGGCATCGGCATCCAGGCCATGGGCGGCAACTTCGACTTCGACCTCGCGCTGTACGTGCAGATCCTCTTCGGCTTCCAGCTCACCGGCTACCTCCTCATCGCCGCGCTGGCGATGGTCCTCCACGTCCTGGTGAACCAGAAGTACGTCGCCAACGTCCTGGTGATGCTGGCCTTCATCGGCACCGAGATGGCGCGCGAGATCGGCATCGACCACAACCTGCTGCTGTACGGCGGCGCGCCGGAGTGGTCGTACTCGGAGATGGGCGGCTTCGGGCCGCAGGTCGGGCCGTGGCTCTGGTTCACGTCCTACTGGGCCGGCTGGGCGCTGCTGTTCGCCGTGATCGCGTATCTCTTCTGGATCCGCGGCGAGGAGCGCGGCTTTCGTCCGCGGCTGGCGCTGGCGCGCCAACGGCTGACGCGCTGGTCCGCCGCGACCGGTGTGGCGGCGCTGGCCATCATCCTCGGCGTGGGCGGCTACGTCTTCTACAACACCAATGTGCTGAACCACTACTCGACCGACGCCGAGATCGAGCAGCGGATGGCGGAGTACGAGCGCCGCTACCGCAAGTACGCGGCCGTGCCGCAGCCGGTGCTCGCTGCCACGAAGCTGATCGTCGATTTCTATCCGAAGCGCGGCACGGCCGCGATTCGCGGCACGTATCGCCTGGAGAATCGCAGCGGCGCGGACCTCGACACGATTCACCTGGCCACGCATTCAGGCGTGAAAACGCACCACGTCTCGTTCGACCGTCCGGCGCGCGCCACGCTCACCGACGCCCGGCTCGGCCACCACATCTACACGCTCGGGCAGGCGTTGCAGCCGGGCCAGTCGGTGCGGATGAACTTCGAGATCGCGTACGAGCCGCGCGGCTTCACGAACTACGGCCGCGATGCGACGGTGATGCGCAACGGCTCATGGATCGAGCATCGCGGCGAACAGACCAACCGTCCGCGGCGCTGGCTGCCGGTCATCGGTTATGAGCCGGGGCGGGAGCTGAGCGACAAGGTCACGCGCGCCAGCCATGGCCTGCCCGCGCGTCCCGTCGTTCCGTCCGTCCATGACGCCGCCGCGCGGCGCAATCAGCGCGGCCACGAGCAGATCGAGTTCGAGGCCATCGTCGGCACCGACGCGGACCAGGTCGGCGTCGCCAGCGGCGCGCTGCGCCGCACGTGGACGGAGAACGGCCGCAATTACTCGCACTACGTCGCCGACGCGCCGATGAGCAACGGCTTCGTCGTCTATTCGGCGAACTACGCGGTGCATCGCTCGAAGTGGCGGGACGTCGCCATCGAGATCTTCCACCACCCCGCGCACACGGCAAACCTCGGACACATGGTCCACGGCGCGCGCGCCGCGCTCGACTACCACACGCGCCACTTCAGTCCGTACCCGTTCCGGCAGCTCCGGATGATCGAGTTCCCCAGCTCCGGCAGCGGCCTCGGACTGTCGGCGCACCACGGCGCGATCAAGTACTCCGAGGGGTATGCGCTGGTGCGGCCGGACGCCGATCCGCGCAGGATCGACTTCCCGTTCGCGGTCATGGCCCACGAGATGGGACATCAATGGTGGGGACACCAGATCGTGCCCGCGGACGTGGAAGGCGCGCCGGTGCTTAGCGAGAGCCTGGCCTGGTACAGCGCCATGCTGACCATCGAGCAGACCTTCGGCCGCGACCATCTCCTCCGCGTCCTCGACATCATGCGCGGCGAGTACATGGCGCCGCACATGACGCGCGAGGTCTCGCTGCTGCGCGCCGTCGACCGCCTCGACGCCTACCGCACCGGCCCCTTCGCCATGTTCGCGCTGCGCGAGCTGGCCGGCACGGATCGCGTGAACGCCGCGCTGCGCGGGCTCCTCGCGAAGTTCGACCCCAGCCGGCCGCCGTATCCGACGTCGCTCGACCTCTACGCCGAGCTGCGCGGCGTCACGCCGCCGGAAAAGCATTACCTGCTCAGAGACCTCTTCGAGGAGGTCACGTTCTGGCACCTGCGCACGAGGAGCGTCGACGTGCAGCCAGCCGGCAGCGGCACGTACCGCGTCACGCTGCACGTCGAGGCGGAGAAACGCAAAGCCGACGCACTCGGCAAAGAGAAACCGGTGCCGATGGCCGACCTCATCCAGCTGGCCGTCTTCGACGCCGCCGGAAAACCGCTCTACCGCCACCCGCACCGCATCCGCTCCGGCGAGCAGACCGTCACGGTCGTCGTGAAGTCGCCCCGCCCGCCCGCCACCGCCGGCCTCGACCCCGATCACGCGCTGCTCGACCGGAAGCCGGAGGACAACGTGGCGAAGATGGGCGGAACGTCGTGACACCGTGAAGACGCAGCAGTCAGCAGAACACGCCCTACACTGTCATCCTGAGCCGCAGGAATCGTCCCACGCAGCCTGAAGCATGATGGCGAAGGACCCCCCCGATCGGGCTCGAGACCGCAGCTCCGGCAGGGGGTCCTTCGCCGCCACGCTTCCCGCGCTGTGGGTCCGTTCCTGCGGCTCAGGATGACAGAAATTGTGCGGCGTCCGCGCAAGGGTTAGTCAGGCGTCGGCCGGCAAAAGACTGCCTTGCAAGGCTTTTCGCCGTAGTGTCGTACCACTGTCGTAGGATCGCCGGGTCGTCGCCGCACGAACGCCGTGGGCGTTCCTGATGCGTGAGGGTAGGTTGCTCGCATCCCTGAAACCGGTCGAGAGGGTCGATGAAAATCAACGCTGATCTGGTCGTGAAGCTCCGCAGGAACCGATCCTGGTCTCAAGACGAACTGGCAATCGCTTCCGGACTGAATCTGCGGACCATCCAACGCATCGAAAAGTACGCCTCCGCCTCGCTCCAATCGAAGAAGGCCGTGGCTGCAGCGTTCGACATCGACACTCGAGACCTCGACGATGACGAGGAGGCACACATGAAACCCTGTCCGGTATGCGGCTCGAACGAGATTTATCAGTACAAGGACTACTTCAGGTACGGGATGAGTGCCGGTGAGGAGTTGCTCCCCGGACTGGGTGCCCTTTTCATGGCCAAGATCCGCCCGTCTGTCTGCGTGAGTTGTGGTCACGTTGCACTGTTCACCTCGGAGGATGCCAGAACGAAGGTGAAGGCCTCCAAGCACTGGCAACCCGCCGAATGACGTGACCGCTACGGTCGCCGATCTCACGATCGCGGTGACCCGGCCTGGGCGTCAGACACCGCGACTTCAGCGTTGAGATCGGGATGTTCACGGTTGACATCGCCCGACGTCGACCGTGAAGCCGCGATGTTCACGCTCGAGATCACCCGATGTCGACCGTGAAGCCGCGATGTTCACGCTCGAGATCACCCGATCTCGACCCGTGAAGCCGCGATGTTCACGCTCGAGATCGCCCGATCTCGACGATGAAGTCCGCGATCTCACGCTCGAAGTCCACCGACCTCGGTGTCAGACACCGCGACTTCAACGTTGGGTCGCGGGTGTTCACGCTCGAGGTCGACCGATATCAACCGCGAAGTGGCGATGTTCACGCTCGAGATCACCCGATATCAATCGTGAAGTGGCACTGTTCACGGTTGACCGGCGGGGATATCGACCGTGAGTCCGGTCGACGATGCTGAACCAATCCGGTACTATTCTGGTGATGAGTTCCCGAGCTGCTGCACATTCACAAGAATCAACGATTGCGCGGACCATTCGCATGCCGGTCGCGCTGCGCAAGAGAATTGCGGCGGACGCGGAGCGGTGCGGCCGGAGTTTCGAGGGACAGGTCATTGCCCTGCTGCGCCGGCACTACGGAGAGGACGTCGATATCGCTCCGGGGCCGGCCGGGATTCTGGCGCTGGCAGTGGCCAGTCTTGCTGACATTCCAGCTTCGGAACGTGACCTTCTGACCCGAAAGCTCGAGGAGCGGGAACGCTGAGTCGATGGACCGCGAGGCTGCCGTGCTCGACACCGACACGTTGTCGGAGCTGAGCCGAGGGAATCCACACGTCAGGGAACGAGCGCTGGCTTACCTGGCTGACTTTGGGCGGCTGACGATCACCGCGGTAACCGTATTCGAGCGTCTGCGCGGATATCGTGTCGCCATCCGGGACGGGAAGCCGTTCGAGCGGCAGCTGCAGGCTTTCGAAGCCCTCGTTGCCAACTGTGTCGTGCTTCCCTTCGACCAGGACGCGGCCAACGTGGCAGCCGATATCTGGTCTGCGGTGGCACGCCGTCATCGTCAACAGCTCGGCGACATCCTCATCGCCTCGGTCGCTGTGTCACGCCAACTTCCGCTAGTAACCAGAAACAAGAGGGACTTTGAGCGACTGTCGAAGGCATCCGGCATCGATCTTCGGCTCCTCGACTGGTCCGAGAGCCGGGGGCGGAGTCGCCGGTAACTGCCCGCGGACCACGACGGTCGATCCCTCCGGATCGATGGTCGCAAAACAACGAAGCCACTGTTGCCAGTGGCTTCGGTTTGGTTTCCTCTGGAGCCGTTGACCGGATTTGAACCGGTGACCTGCTGATTACGAATCAGCTGCTCTACCAGCTGAGCTACAACGGCTTGCGACCCACCCGAACAGCGTGGGCGCGCATTCTATTCACGCGGGCTGGGCCTGTCGAGTAGTAGGATTCGTGGCGAGCGCGCCCTTAGCTCAGTGGATAGAGCAGCGGTCTTCGGAACCGCTGGTCGGGGGTTCGAATCCCTCAGGGCGCGCCAAACCCAGAAGACGATGACGGCGTGACGAGGGAACGGATCTTTTTCTGGACGACCGCGGCCGCCGCGGCCGTTCTCCGCGCGCTGGCGTTCTTCCGCTACCGCTTCGACGCCGACGAGCAGCATCACGCGCACGTGGCCTGGGGGTGGACGGCGGGGATGGTGCAGTACCGCGACTACTTCGACAACCACGCGCCGCTGTTCCACCTGCTCATGGCGCCGTGGCTGGCGATGTTCGGGGAGCGCTCGGACATCCTGCTGTGGATGCGCCTGCCGATGCTGGCGCTGTTCGCGGTGGTGCTGTGGGCGACGTACGACATCGCGAAACGCGTGTTCGACGCGCGGATCGCGGCGTGGTCGGTGCTGCTGCTGGCGCTCTTTCCGCCGTTCTTCCTGAAGTCGCTCGAGCTGCGGACGGACAACCTGTGGGTGGCGTTCTGGATGCTGGCGCTGGTGGGGATCGTCAGGCGCTGGCCCGCGTTCGTCATCGGGCTGCTCCTCGGATGCGCGTTCGCGACGTCGATGAAGACGACGCTGCTGCTCATCTCGCTGGCGGTCGCGGGAGGGTTGACGTGGTTCTTCCGTGTGCGGTCGCGAGAGGCACCCCCTCGCCCTGGCCCTCTCCCCCAAAGGGGGAGGGGGGACTGGGGGTTGGCGCTCCTCGGCTTCGTGCTGGTTCCCGGCGTACTGGCGTTCTTCTTCGTGTCCGCCGGGGCGTGGGATGCGCTGCTGTACTGCAACTTCACGTTCAACGGGAACCTGGCCAGGACGCGCGACAACCTGTGGTTCGCACGTGCGCTGTTCCCGTTCACGTTCGGCGCGCTGGTCTGGGCCGCGTGGCGGAAGCGCGACGCGGCGAACGCCTGGGCGTACTTTTTCGCGCTCGTCATCGGCGTGTACACGGTCACGCTGTTCGGCTTCTGGATCCTGATCTCGCCGCGCGACTTTCTCCCGCTGATGCCGCTCGGGGCGATGTTCCTGGCGGCGTTCCTCGCGCGACACTCGCTGCCCGCGACGGCCACGGTGGTGGCCTTGTCGATCGCCTCGCTCTGGTACTACGCCGATCGCTTCGAGAACAGGACGGCGTGGCACACGACGATGCTCGATCAGGCGCTGCGCCTGACCCGTCCCGGCGAGCTGGTCATCGACCTCAAGGGGGAGCTGATCTACCGCCACCGGCCGTTCTACTACGCGTTCGAGCTGATCACGCGCTCGCAGATCGCACGCGGGATCATCGAGGACACGGTGGCGCGCGAGGTGGTCCGCAAGCGCACCTACGTCGCGCAGGCCGACGGCCCCATGTGGCCTCCCGCCGCCCGCGCCTGGCTCAGCGATCACTTCGTTAACCTCGGCCGCCTCCGCGCCGCCGGCCAATGGGTGAAGCCGGACGGGTCGTTCACGATCGGCGTGCCGGGCCCTTACATCGTCCTCGACGCCAACGGGGTGGCGGTGGGCACGCTGGACGGCACGCCGCATCGCGGCCCGCGCGAACTGGCCGCGGGGGCGCACCGGTGGGAGGGGGCGGAGGGGGTGTGCGTGGTGTGGGCGCCGGCGTTCCAGCGTGGCCACTCCCCGTTCCACCTGCGCGACCTGAAGTTCTAGCGCTTGAGTTTCAAACGCTGTCATCCCGAGCGTGAGTCGAGGGACCTGGGCGGGCGGGGGCGCGCGTCGCGTCCACTGCACGTGTAAGCGCGCCCCCTCCCACCCAGGTCCCTCGACTCACGCTCGGGATGACAGACGTAAAACGCGCCGGCGTGTCACTACATGTACAACCCGCCGCTCACGTTCAGCACCGTGCCCGTGATGTAGCTGGCCTGCTCGCTGGCCAGGAAGACCACCGAGTGCGCGATGTCGTCCGTCGTGCCGAGGCGCTTCAGGGCGATGCGCTCGGTCAGCTTGCCGCGGGCTTCGTCGCCGAGGGCGTCGGTCATCGCGGTCTGGATGTAGCCGGGGGCGATGGCGTTGACGGTGACGTTGCGGGAGCCGATCTCCAGCGCCAGGGCCTTGGTGAAGCCGATCAGCGCGGCTTTCGACGACGCGTAGTTCACTTGGCCGGCGTTGCCCATCAGGCCGACGATCGAGGAGATATTGATCACGCGGCCCCAGCGGGTGCGGATCATCTTCTTCACCACTTCCTGGGTGATGTGGAACGCGGAGTCGAGGTTGGTGCGCAGCACGTTCGTCCACGCCTCCGCTTTCATGCGGATGAAGAGGTCGTCTTCGGTGATCCCGGCGTTGTTGACCAGGATGTCGATCGGCCGCTCCTTCAGCAGCGCGCCGATGCGGTCGCGCACGTCGGCGGCCGAGATGTCGAGCTCCACGCCGGTGGCGTTGCCGATCTCCGCGGCGATGGCGTTCACGCGATCGAGCGAGCGCGCGGCCACGAGCACGTGCGCGCCCGCTTCGCCGAGGCGGCGGGCGATCGCTTCGCCGATGCCGCGCGAGGCGCCGGTGACGAGTGCGGTTTTCCCGGTCAGGTCAATGCGCATTGAGAAAAGCCTCCAGCGACGGGACGTCGGATACGTTCATCAGCTCGACCGAGGGATCGATGCGCTTGACGAGCCCCGTCAGCACGCTGCCCGGCCCGACCTCGACGATGCGCTTCACTCCCATGGCCACCATTCGTTCCACCGACTCCACCCAGCGCACCGGCGACGCCACCTGCCGCAGCAGCGCATTGCGCACGGCCGTGGCGGTGCCGATCGGCGAGGCGTCGACGTTCGATACGAGCGCGACCCAGAGGTCCTTGAACGGCGCCTCGTCGAGCAGCGGCGCGAGCCGCTCGGCGGCCGGCGTCATGAGCTCGCAGTGGAACGGCGCGGAGACGGGGATCGGCAGCGCGCGACGGACGCCGCGCGCTTTGGCGACGGCGATGGCGCGCTCGATGCCGGCCTTCGTGCCGGCGATGACGATCTGTCCCGGGGCGTTGATGTTCGCCACCGAGACCACCTCGCCCTCCGCCGCTTCTTCGCAGATGGCCTGCGCTTCTTCGACGGTCGGACCGATGAGCGCGGCCATGCCGCCCGTGCCGACCGGCACGGCCTCCTGCATGAACTTCCCGCGGGCGCGCACGAGCTTCGCCGCCTCGGGCGCGGTCAGGCCGCCGACGCTAACGATGGCGCTGTACTCGCCGAGGGAGTGACCGGCCACGAGATCGCGCCGCGTGGCGCCGTGCTCTTCGAGGACCGCGTACAGCGCCGCGGAGACGGCCAGGATGGCGGGCTGGGTGTTCTCGGTGAGCTTGAGCTGATCGTCGGGACCGTTGAAGCAGAGGTCCGAAATCGAGAAACCGAGGGCGTCGTCGATCTCTTCGAAGACCCGGCGGGCGGCCGGATACTGCTCGGCGACGTCCTTGCCCATGCCGGTGGACTGGCTTCCCTGTCCGGGGAAGACGAAAGCGGTGTTGTGTTCCATCGCGGCGCGGATGATATCGAAGTGGAGCGCCGGCCGTGTTGGTTCCTGGTTCCTGGTTGCTGGTGCTTCAGCGCGTAAACGCACTAGCAACCAGAAACCAGCAACCAGCAACTAATCCGGCGGTCGGCGTTACTGCGCCAGGATCTGGGACTGGTGCTCGCGCGTGTGGAGGTCGCTGATCTTCTCGCGGATCTTCGTGTCGATCCGGTTCATGGCGAACTCGCGGGCCACGCGGATGGCGTTCTTAATCGCGTTCGGGTTCGAGCGGCCGTGCGAGATGATGCAGCCGCCGTTGACGCCGAGGAGCGGTGCGCCGCCGTATTCGGCGTAGTCGGTGCGCTTCTTCACGTCGTCAAACGCGCGTTTGGCGAGGAACGCGCCAATCTTGCGCGTGGTGGACCGCGTCAGCTCTTCGCGAATGAGCTTGCTCATCATCTCGGCGAGCGACTCGGCGGCCTTCAGGACGACGTTGCCGATGAAGCCGTCGCAGACGATCACGTCCATGTTGCCGTTGAAGACGTCGCGTCCCTCGGCGTTGCCGACGAAGTTCAGGCCCGTCTCTTTCAGCACGCGGAACGTCTCTTTGGTGAGCTCGTTCCCTTTTCCTTCTTCCTCGCCGATCGACATCAGGCCGACGCGCGGCTCGGCCACGCCGAAGATCATCTGGGCGTAGAAGTGCCCCATCACCGCGAACTCGCGGAGATTGGCCGACTTGGCGTCGATGTTGGCGCCGACGTCGAGCAGGACGGTGTGCCCGCCTTTGTTCTGGCTCGGCACGACCGCGGCCAGCGCGGGACGGCTCACGCCGTCGATCGTCCCCAGGACCTTGTACGCCGAGGTCATGGCGGCGCCGGTGTGTCCCGCGGACACCATCGCCTGCGCCTTCCCCTCGGCCACGAGATTCGCGCAGACCCGAATGGACGAGTTGCGCTTGCGCCGCAGGGGCGCCAGCGCGGTGTCGGTCATGTCGACGACTTCGCGGGCGTCGACAATAGTGATGCGCGGCGGCAGGGGGCCACCGAGCGTTTCGCGCAGCACTTCCTCACGCCCGACGAGCGTGATCTCGACGTTCGGGTAGGCCGCGGCCGCGAGCAACGCGCCCTGCACGATGGCCGCGGGGGCGTTGTCGCCACCCATGGCATCAAGCGCGATCCTGCAGCCGGCAGCCATCACCGAGGAACTAGAGAACGTCCTTGGCGATGACTTCGCGGCCCTTGTAGAAGCCGCACTTGGGGCAGACGCGGTGCGGTTCCTTGGCCTCGTGGCACTGCGGGCAGGTCGAGAGCGACTTCAGCTTGAGGAAGTCGTGGGCCCGGCGCTTGTGCGTTCTGGCCTTCGAATGGCGGCGTTTGGGATTCGGCATGGTGAAGCTCCTTGATGTTGTATGGCGGGCTTCAGCCCGCCGATTTCCTGGGACGGGCTGAAGCCCGTCCCCACATTAAATGTCTTTCTTCTTCGACAGCTCTTCGCGAAAATCTTTCAACGCTCCCCACCGGTCGTCGACGATCAACGTCGCGCACGAGCATTGCTCGCTCGTGCGGTTGACGCCGCAGGTGGGACAGAGACCGAGACAGCTCTCGTCGCACAATGGCTTCATCGGGATCGAGAGCTGAATCTGCTCGAGGGCCAGATGACGAAGCGGAACGGTCCGCTCCGTGTAAAACTCGACGTCGAGCTCTTCCTCGTCGGTGATCTCGACCTCCTCGTGATCCCGGGAGGGCGCAGGACGAGGGCGAAATCTTACGTGAAAGGTAGAAGTGTTGGCAATCGGGTAAGGCTCGGCGCAGCGCGAGCAGGTCAGGTCGGCGGTGAAGCTCACCGTGCCGTCCGCCACGTACTCGTCCGCCAGGTCGCCCCGCTTCACGTTCGTGGAGATCGTGGCGGTGCCGACGCTGGCCAGTTCATCGCGCTCGAGCTCGTTCACGCCGACTTCGTACGTGGCCTCGTACGACTGCGGCCCGTGCTCGTCGATAGTCTTGAAGTCGATGGATTCAGTGCGCATGGAGCTCATTCGGGGGGAGTGTGCACACCAAAGGCGTGCCAACAGATGACCCCGTAACCCGGTGTGTCTACAAATCTATTTCGATGCAACCCGCACGCGCAACTCTTCGAAGCCGCCGCTGACGGACGCTGCCGCTTCGACGCTCCGGGCCTGCTCCAGCGCCCCCATCCAGCGGCGGAGGTCGCGCGCCCCGCGGTGGATACGCGGCGTGGCGAAGCGGAGGGCCGGGTTGTCGCCGACTTTGCGCAGGACGGGGATCAGCCGGACGGGGTCCATCCGCAGCGCCCAGCGGTTCGCCGGCCAGGGCAGCGGCGCGCGCGCATCCTCTATATATAGGCCGGCGGTGTTCCGGTCGAAGGCGACGACGAGCTCCCCGTTCGACTCCACCGACTGGCCGACCATCTCCAGGACGTCGCCGTACCTGGCCACCGCGGCCCGGCTGGCGTCGTTGGCCGGGACGACGATGGCCGCGAACGGCCGCGGGAGCAGCGTCCCGGTGTCGACGTTGTACAGCGCGATCGTCCCGCCGTCGCCCACCAGCGCGTCGACGTCCGCCGCCACCAAGCGGTCGAAGTCGCCGAGAAGCCTCGGCGGATCGTTGAACGCCACGGCGAGCATCGCGGAACGAGGCAGGTCCGAACGCAGGACGGGCTGCAGCCCGTCCACCTCCCCCACCTTGGCCGCCGCGCGCGACGTCAGCTCGATCGCCTTGGCGTCGATGCGCACCGCCGTCAAGGCCGGCCGCCCGATCGGAGGGAACGCGCCGCGCGACTCTTTGCGCTGCACGATGAACGCGTCGGCGCCAGCCTTTAATGTCGGCACCAGTCCCCGCGTGGCGGCGACTTCAGGGGGAGGGCTGCCGGCGGCGCATTCGGCGCAGTTCACGATCAGCGTGCGACCGTCCCAATGCGCGTCCACGGTGGAGAACATCGTCCACGTGCGCACGATCAGCGCGCGCACCGGATCGAAGCGCACCGCGTAGCTGGTGGTCTTGCCGACCCGCCACACCGCGGCGTCCGCACGTCCGAGCATTGCCGCCGGAGGCAGCGGCTGTTCCTCGGTCCACTTCGTCACGGCATCGCGCGTGACCGGGTTCGCCAGCAACTCGCGCATCAGCACCACCGGCGCCGGCACGAGCGCGTACGCCTCGGCATCCGCCGGCACGTGCGCCAGCAACTGCTGCTGCGCGGCCGTCAGGGGGAAGGTGAGCGCGTCCGCTTCTTTCGGCGTCGTGACGGCGAGATACACGCCGATCGCGACGACCGCGGCCACGAGGATGCACAGGATGACGATGAAGGTCCGCATGAATCAGCCGGCAGTATGCAGCAGGCAGTACGCGGCAACCGGCCGGAGCGTCCTCCCGCTCCTGCCGACTGCGACCTGCCAACTGTCCACTTTCTCCGGTACCATCGCGCGCCGATGCCGCTCCTGCCGACCGCGTCGGTCGTTTTTCACACTCTACGCCATGCGCTGTCCGATCGCGCCGGCCGCGCGTGGCGCTCGGCCGCGCACCGCGAGAGGAAGCTGCGCATCGGTGTCGACATCCGGCCGTTCTACGAGCCGCTGACCGGCGTCGGCTGGTATCTCTATTACCTGCTGCATGAGCTGGCAAAGGTCGACGACGTCGAGCTGTATCTCTTCGGCGACGCGCGCGTGACGGACGACGGGCCGCACCTCCACGCCGACGTCCCGGCCAGCGCGCACCTCTGCACGTTCGACCTGCGAGGCATGGACCTCTCGCGGTTCTCGCGCCCGATGACGGCCGGCGCGTACGTGGCCTGGATGTCGCTCGCCGACTGCGACGTCTGGCTCGCCGCGAACTATTTTCTGCCGCGCCTCCATGCCGCCGTGGCGCGGCGGCGCGTGATCACGATCCACGACCTGACCTTCAAGCGCTTCCCGGAGCTGCTGCAGAAGGAGACGCTGGAGAACCTCGACCGGCAGATGCTGCGCGAGGTGGCCGCGGCGGACGCGATCGTCTGCGTCTCCGAGTCGACGCGCCGCGATCTCCTCCGGTTCTATGACGTCGACCCCGCCCGCGCTTTCGCCATCCACTCCGGCCTCGGCACGCCCGCCACCGCCGAGCCGCTGGACGGACTCCCCTCCCGCTACATCCTTTTCGTCAGCACGATCGAGCCGCGCAAGGACCTCGGCACGCTCATCGACGCCTACGAGCGCCTCCGCGACTCCGGCGCGTACGCCGGCTCGCTGGTCGTCGTCGGCAAGGTGGGCTGGAAGGCGAAGTCGCTCGTCCCCCGCCTCCGCGGACGCGGCATCGTGCACCTCGACTATCTGCGCGCGCCGCAACTGGCCACGGTGTACGAGCGCGCCGAGGCGTTCGTCTTCCCGTCGATCTACGAAGGCTTCGGCTTCCCCCTGCTCGAGGCCATGGCCCGCGGCGTCCCGTCGATCGCCGCCCGCTCGTCGTCGCTCCCCGAGATCGGCGGCGACGCCGCTCTGTACTTCGAGCCGCGCGACGTCGCCGGCCTGACCGCGCAACTCACCCGCGTCCTCGGCGACCCGACGCTCCGCGCCGACCTCGCCGGCCGCGGCCGCGCGCAGGCCGCGCGGTTCCGGTGGGACGAGGCGGCCGCGCGGACGCTGGAGGTTTTGCGCCGGGCGGCGGAGCGCTGAGCCGAACGCTTCATTGCACCCACGCCAAAGAAAGACGACCGAGGGTCTCCGGCGGGCCGGTGCGACCGGCGGCGCTTTGGCCGAGCCTGAACGCACACCTGTCGACGGAACACGTGTTTGCGCGACGACCTGGGCACAACCAGCGCCGCCGGTCGCACCGGCCCGCCGGAGGCCTCTCGTCGTCTCCCTTTCGCGGCCCCAATGCGAGCATGCTGCTTTAGCCCCGCTGTCAGGCGGTAGACTCGTCGGCTCGTGCGACTTCTCATCGACGGCCGCCCCCTCGTCGGCAACCGCACCGGCATTGGCGTGCACACGGCCGAGATCGCGCGGCGTCTCCCCTTCGACACGACCATCGCCTCGCACGCCGCGATCGCCGATCGCCACGGCATCGAAGAGCTGCGCTTCCGCGTCGACCGCTCGCCGCTCGGCGTGCTGTGGCAGCAGACGAAGCTGGCGGCGCTCGACGCCGACGTGCTGTGGGGGCCGCACGGCACGTTGCCGCTGGCGTGGAGGAAGCCGTCCGTCGTCACGCTGCACGACTTCACCTCCATCACCATGCCGTTGCGGCACCGGCTGAAGACCGTGCTCTCGTTCAACCTCTTCATCGGCGCGAGCCTGGAGCTCGCCACGCGCGTGGCCTGCGTCTCGCGCGTCATCGCCGACGAGGCCATGCGCGGCTTCGGCGTGCCGGCGTCGAAGATCGAGCTCGTGCCGAACGGCGTCGACGAGTTCTTCACGCCGGGCGGCGAGGAGGAGGACTACATCCTCTTCGCCGGGACGCTCGAGCCGCGCAAGGGCGTGGACGATCTCGTCGACGCGTGGCGCATGCTGCCGCGCCCGCGGCCGCGGCTCGTGCTGTGCGGCGGCGCGGGCTGGGGCGCGCGGGTCGAGGAGCGCGACGGCATCGAGCTGACCGGCTACGTTTCGCGCGAGCGGCTGCGCGAGCTCTATCGCCGCGCGCTCGTCTTCGCCTATCCGTCGCGACACGAAGGCTTCGGCATCCCGCCGCTCGAAGCAATGGCCTGCGGGGCGCCGGTCATCGCCACGCGCACCGGCGCCATCGCCGACTACGCCGAAGGTGCGGCGCTGCTGATCGCGCCCGGCGATCGCGCTGCGCTGCGCGATGCGCTGGCGCGCGCGGTGCGTGACGCGTCGCTGCGGCGCGAGCTCCGCGCGCAAGGTCCGGAGCGCGCCGCGTCGTGGCGATGGGAACGCGGCGCGAGCGCGATGTCGGAGCTCGTTCGCGACGCCGCGTCGCGCTGAAACGCCCGTTCGCGAGGACAAAAACCGTGGAACAACGTGGAACGTCGCGTCCCAATTACGATTTTGATAAACAAATGCCTTGACAATATTGATTAACGATCCTATTTTTCCATTAGCAAATGATGATCGCCAGCTGGATGAAAGATTCAGTCACGTCGCAGGTCGTCAATCCCCGTCTCTCCGCGATTCCCTCCCCGGTCTTCCCAGCATCCAGGTTTGCCGGAGCGATCCGGCGTGTTATGCCAAGAAGCGCGACCGGGAGGTCCCGTAAGGCATGAAAGGTGGTGAGCACTGATGGCAGCGAAGAAGGGCGGTTCCAAGGCGTCTTCCTCCAAGAAGTCCAGCGGCGGCAGCAGCAAGAAGTCGTCGAAGAAGAAGTAAGCATCATCACCGAATCTTTGGGGAGTCGTACGAGAGGCCGGCGTAAGCCGGCCTCTCTTTTTTGCAACCCCATTGTCCGGTGACGCGTAGTTAGAGATATGCGCAACCCGATCGTTCTCGCAGCAGCGCTCCTCGTCACCTCCGCCGGCGCCTTTTCCGTCAGCGCGGACGAAGACGTCGAGCACAAGTTCCAGTCCGTCGTCCCCAGCGGCCAGGTGCGGCGCGTGCTGATCGACATCCCCGCCGGCAGCTTCACGATCCGCAACGGTGCGGCCGACCGCATCGCCCTCTCCGGCATCGCCTCCCGCGACTACGACGGCCACGCCGAGCGCATCTGGGCCCAGAAAGTGGTCAACGACACCTCGGTCGAGGTCTACGTCAACGGCGCCGAGGCCATCGTCCGCCGCCGGTTCGGCCGGAACGCCGACTCCTGGCGCGCGCAGAAGTTCACCGGCATCGACCTCCGCCTCGACCTGCCGCCCGGCGTCGACATCGAGTTCGACACGACCGCCGGCGAAGTGGACGTGGCCGGCGACTTCGGCGACGTCGACGTCGACCTCCGCGCCGGCGAGGTGGACGTGCGCGTCCCGCGGGCGAAGGTCCGGGAGATGAACGCCTCCTGCCGCATCGGTGAGGTGCGGGCGAACGTCGGCACCGAGGTCATCACGAAGGAAGGGCTCTTCCCCGGACGTACGCATTACTTCAATGCGAAGGGAAAGACTCACGTGAATGTGCACGTCACGACCGGTGAGGTCGACGTCACGCTGACGCAGTAACGAACGCTTCCGCTTCCTCGCGCGTCTTCACGTCCCCTCGGATCTGCGCCTCGAGCAGGGCCCGCTTGAGAGCGCCCATCTCCTTCCCCGGACCGAGACCGGCCAGCGCGCCGATCTCCTCGCCGGTGAGCAACGCCCGCGTTTCAAAGTCCGGCCAGTCGAGCGCGTCGTCGCGTCCGAGGGCGCGCAGGACGGGGGGAAGCTGCCGTGCGATCGTCTCGCCGGCGTCGTAGAGCGCGAGGGGATCGTGCGCGTCGATCAGGCGGCGGAGCGTGACTGCCTCCCGCGGAGCGTCGTCGAACAGCAACGCGTAGGCGCCGGTGAGCGTGACGTCGTCCGCGTGAAAGTCGCGCGTGCGCAGGCCGAGGGCGGCGTCGAGTCCGGTCGCACGCAGCAGCTCGACCGCACGGCGGAAGCGGTTGGCGCTGAAGATCACTGACAGCTCGTACGCGATCCGCTCGCGGGCGACCTCGGTGATGCGCGGCGCGCGGGCGCGGATGGCCTCGAGTGTCTCGGAGTCCAGGTCGAAGTCGTACCTCACCGCCATCCGCACGCCCTTGAGCATGCGCAGCGGATCGTCGTCGAAGTTCGACGCGTGGACCATCCGCACCACGCGCGCCTCGAGATCGCGCTGCCCGCCGTGCGGATCGAGCAACGCTCCCGTCGCCAGCTCGAGCGCCATGGCGTTGATGGTGAAGTCGCGGCGCGCGAGATCGACGCCGATGTCGTCTCCGAGGAGCCCCGCGAAGTCGTAGACGTGCTTCGGGAGCACGACCCGGTACGCGGTGAGCTCGCCATCGCCCAGCTGGATCACGCGCCCGGAGAGCTTCTTCGCCGCCGCCAGAGGATCGATGCACGCGATGTCGACGTCCGCCGGCTCGCGCCCGAGCAGCAGATCGCGAATTGCACCGCCGACAACGTACGCGCCCGCCCCGAGCTTCGTCAGCGCCGGAAAGCGTGCGCGCAATTCGTCCCGAAGATTCATCGCACCGACGGAAGAGAGATAGAGCGTCTCGGGACAAGTGGTCCCCTCTCCCCGCGACGAGCGGGGAGAGGGCCAGGGTGAGGGGTTGTGGCACTCGGCAAAAGGGAGCCCCTCACCCTAACCCTCTCCCCACTGCGGTGGGGAGAGGGGACGGGTTCTGCCTCTTTTCGCGACATAGCGAACGGCACCGCGGTCCGCTGTGCGCTACGCCACCACATTGCGCAGCGTCCCGATCCCTTCGATCTCGACCTCCACCGTCTCCCCAGCGCTCAGCGGGCCGACGCCGGAGGGCGTGCCGGTGAGCATCACGTCGCCGGGGACCAGGGTCATGATCGCGGAGATGAACTCGAGGAGGAACGGCGGCGGGAACATCATCTGCGACGTGCGTCCGTCCTGGCGCACCTCGCCGTTCACCCGCGTCACAACGCGCACGTCCGCGACGTCGAGGTCATCCTCGATGCACGGCCCGAGCGGGCAGAACGTGTCGAAGCCCTTGCCGCGCGTGAACTGCCCATCCCGTTTCTGCAGGTCGCGCGCGGTGACGTCGTTCGCGCACGCGAACCCGCGCACGTAGTCGCGCCACTGCGCCGCGCGGACGTTTTTCGCCTCCCGGCCGATGACGATCGCCAGCTCGCCCTCGAAGTCGACACGCTGCGATACCGCCGGCCGGACGATCGTCCCTCCCGGCGCGAGCAGCGCACTGGGCGGCTTGAGAAACAGCATCGGCTCGCTCGGCGCCTCGTTCCCGAACTCTTTGGCATGCTCGGCGTAGTTGCGCCCAACACAGACGATCTTCGTCGGCGTCGACGGCGCCAGTAGCGTCACCCCCTCGGGGAGCTCCTGCGATTCAGCGACGCGGCCGTTGTGGAGGAAGCGGTAGGTCTTCATCAGCGGGCGATTGTAATCGCGCCGGCCGGTTCAGAGCTTTCGCAGCGAGCCGCTCTCGATCGTGACGTCGAGCCCGCGCGGATCGATGACGCGGCAGCGGCCATCCTCTTCACCGACGAGCGCGACCTTCGTGCCCGCGGCCAGCGTGCCGTTCGGCGTGCCGGCACCGCGCTCGTACCAGTACGGCGCGTCGCGCGTGAGCTCGTGCGTGTAGCTCGCCGGCGCCCCCACGAGATGCCCCTCGGGGATGGCGTTCGACTCGCTGAGCACCGTGAACTCCGGTCGTTCGAAGCCTTTCATGATGTTCAAGAATAGCGCGGCGGAGGCGATCTGCCTCCGCCGCGCGGTTCGTCAGCGCGCGCTGTCGTCCGAAAGCTCGAACGGGATCACGGGGAGCATGGACTCGCCGAGATTGAGGGCGTCGACGGGCGCGCCTTCCTCGGTGATTCCGAGCCCGAACGGAAGCCCGTACGGCTCGGCCGCGTTCATGTCGACCACGTAGCCGAGGTCCTGCAGCGAGGCGACGGTCATCCGGCTGAGCGGATTGTTCGGGCTGGAGATGAACCCCGACATCAGCTCGTTGCGGAACGTCTCCTCGTCCCAGTGTCCCTCGGCCGTACCGGGACCACCGCTCTCCTCGAGCGGAAGAAGCTCGGCGGGATTGCCGGTGAGCGTGGCGTACTCGCGGGATGCGTTCGCGCCGGTGAACGTCGGCGTGGCGGTGCCGGACCCGGCGATGAGGCCCTTCATCTTCCAGAGCGTGCCGATGCCGAGGACGTGACCCATCTCGTGCGTGATGACGTCGACGAGCGTGCCGCGCTTTTCCATCTCCGCGAGATCGGCGGTGTCGAAGATCATCTTTCCTTTCGCGGGCAGGAAGGCCGCGGCGCCGGCGTTCGCCGGGCGGATGCGCGTCGGACCGGCCTGCCCGAGGACCTTGCCGGCGCCGTCGATGGCGGCGCCCTGGGCGAGGATCAGGATGTCGTCGACGACCTCGCCGTCGACTTCGAACGCGGGCAGGTCGCCCACGATCACGTTCGTCCACCGCTTCGCGGCGGTCTTGAAGGCGTTCTTCTGCGTGTTCGTCAGCCCGCCGAGAAAGCGAACCTCGATGGTGAACGGCGAGGGTGCGAGCGCGGCCGCGGCCTCGGGCGCCATGTTGGCGTCCATCATCAGAGCACCGTCGTCGATGGCCTCCGCGCCGCGGCGTGCGCGATACGACTCCACTTCGTATTTCATATCGGACTCTCCTTGTGCGGAGTGAGAGAGCCCGGGATTCGATTTTTCCGGCTGATCTACGCCTGCCGGTCGTAGATCAGCCAGAGTCCCGAGAAGCCGCGCAGCAAGCGGAAGCGCGAGCGATAGAGCTGATGGAGGATCTTGCGGTTCGTGTAGTAGAACGCCTCCTGGAGCAAGTCGCCGAACTGTTCGTCGAGGCCTTTGGACAGGTCGAGGCTGGCCTTGGCGCGGGCCAGGAGCTCCGGCTCGGGGCGGACTCCGGCGGCCATGGCCGTGGCGAGGATGGTCGCTTCCTCGTCGACCTTCAGCCGCAGCGCGGCGGCGCGGAGGTAGAGCATCCACAGCTCTTCCCCATCCTCTTCCGCCTCGGCGGGGCGGCGGTCGAAGAGCTTCTGATACGCGGCCGCTTCCCACGGCTCGAGGCGCAGCTCGCGCGCGCACGGGAGCTGGACCACTTCGTCCGGATCGACGCTCGTGTCGACCAGGCCGATCGCGCCGGAGATGCGCTGCAGGAAGTCGGACAGCGGCTCGTTGCGGCCGAAGCGCTCCGACATCTCCTCGGCGTTGCGCGTCTCGTCGAAGAAGCTCTCCGGCAGCGGCGGCGCGTCCGCCGGGTCGTCGAGGCCGCGGTCGAGCTGCGAGAGGATGCTGGCCATGCTCGCCTTCAGCCGCGCCACGACGTCCGACTTCACATTCGACTCGGCGCGCGAAACGTCGAAGCGCTCCTTGTAGATGCGGAAGCGGGCGATCTCCTCGAGCAGCTCGGGATTCGCGTTGCCGAAGTTGCGCTCGAGGGCGTCGCCGTGCTCGACCAGCTTCTCCGTCTCGTCGATCAGCCGCTGCTCTTCCGGCGCGTAGAGTCGCAGGTAACGGTTCTTCGTCTCGATGTTCAGGTCGATGACGGCCATGAGCACGTCGGGGTGAAAGTAGAGATCGCCGACGCGGTGCTTGAACGCGCGGGCGTTGCGCAGCAGATTGCGCTCGACGAGGTCCTCGAAGTGGGCGGCCGAGGCAATCTCGTCGCGCATCGAGCGGAGGGCGCGGATGACGCGGGTCACCTCGTCCGGCGGCGCGTCGGCTACGCGGAGGATGGCCACGAGGGCCATCACGGACTGGCGGAGCTGGAGCGCGTCGCGCATGACGTACTCGCCGCGCGCCGGCGCGAAGTCCTCGCCGAGACGGGTGAAGAGAAAGTCGAGCTTGTCGCGGCGGTCGGCTTCTACCGAGTCCGCGTAGCAGTAGAACTTGATGAGGAACTGGATGATGGCGTCGTCCTGCCGCTTGAGCTTCTCGAAGAAGCGGCGCAGGACGGAGGCGGCGATCCGGTCGTCCGCCTCGAGCAGTGTCGTCGTGACGCGGTTCAGGGCGCGCTCGATGCGCTCGATCGCCTCCGCCGCGGCGGCCGCCTGCGCGGCGTTGAGGATCGTGGAGACGTGCTTGACGGCGTCGTAGATGCGGGTGAAGTCGATCGAGTACGGCGTCTCCGTGCCGAGGAGATTGCGGAAGGCGCCGGAGGCGAACTGGTGGTACGTCCAGATCGCTTTGAAGCGATCGGAAGCGCGCACGTAGCGCCCATGCAACGCACTCAGTTCCACGACGGTCACGCCAAACTCCGGATGCTATGATTCTGGCACGAATGGCACAGACGACGTTAATCAGCCGTGAACAGATCGAACAGCGTGTCGCCGAGATGGCGAAAGAGATCAGCGCCGAGTTTCAGGGCTCCGACCTCATCGCGCTCTGCGTCCTCAAGGGGGCGATGTTTTTCTGCGCGGACCTGGTCCGCCAGATGACGATGGACGTCGCGCTCGATTTCATCCAGATCTCGAGCTACGGCAACCAGAAGTACTCATCGGGCGTGGTGACGATCCTCAAGGAACCGCAGCTCGACATGCGTGGCAAGTCGGTGCTGATCGTCGAGGACATCATCGACAGCGGCCTCTCGATCCGCGAGGTGAACAACTACATCGAGAGCCGCGGCGCGGCCAAGGTGAAGACGGCCTCGTTCCTCGACAAGCCGAAAGCGCGCAAGGTGCCGTTCGTCCCGGACTACGTCGGCTTCTCGATTGACCCGCAGTTCGTGATCGGCTACGGACTCGACTTCGCGGAAAAGTACCGCAACATCCCCGAAGTGCAGGTCCTCAGCGATTGAGTTTGTCATCCCGAGCGTGAGTCGAGGGACCTGGGTGGGCGGGGGCTTCGGTGCTCGTCCTCGGGCTCGAGCTGCGCGCCCCCACCCGCCCAGGTCCCTCGACTCACGCTCGGGATGACAGCGGGATGACAGCGTTTGATGCGTTTAGCGAGCGAGCGGCGCGATCAGGCGCACCCACTCCGTGTACTGCTTCGCCGAGGGATGGAGTCCATCCGCGGCCACGAGTGCCGCATCGCCCCCCCGCGAGACCGGCGTGATGTCGACCCACTTCGCGCCGGCACGTGCGGCTTCCTCGCGGTTGATGGCGTTGTACTGATCGATCTCGCGGGCGATCTTGGCGCGGTCGCGGCCCTCGGCAAATGGGGTCACGCCCCAGTCGGGGATCGACACGACGATGACCTTCCTCGCGTCGCCGCCGGCGAAGCCGATGGCGCGTTGGAGCAGCCCCACGAACTCACCTCGGTACTCGTCGGCGGAGCGTCCGCGGTACTGGTTGTTCACTCCGATGAGCAGCGTCACCAGGTCGAACGGTTCCTGCGGGTTCGCGGCGTCGATGGCGGCGTTCAGCTCGTCCGTCGTCCAGCCCGTCTTCGCGATCACCTGCGGCTCGCCGAGGTTCAGCTCGCGCGCGAGCTGGGCGGGGAAGCGCTCCGTTGCGGCGACGCTCTCGCCGATCGTGTACGAATCGCCGAGGGCCAGGTAGCGGCGCGGCTCAGTCATCGACGTGCATGATGCCAGCAGAAGGACGGCGACGAGCGTGCGAATCATTTCGCGTACCCCGTGATGAGCATGACGGCCAGGATCGCACCGAGCACGTAGCGGTAGTAGATGAAGATGTGCGTCGTGTGCGTGCGCAGGTAGCGCAGCAGGAAGTAGATCGACAGCCAGCCGGAGATGAACGCCACCACGATGCCGATCAGGATCGGCGTCGCACCGATCTGCGTCAGCTCGTCCTTCGCGTCGAACATCTGGAACACGCCCGCGGCGGTGATGGCCGGGATGCTCATCACGAACGAGAAGCGCGCCGCGTAGTCGTGCGGCACGCGGCGGAAGAGCGCGGTCATGATGGTCGAGCCGCTGCGCGACGAGCCTGGAATGAGGGCAATGCACTGTCCGGCGCCGATGATCCAGGCGTCTTTGGCGTTGAAGTCTTCCTTGGTCCGGAAGCCTCGCCGCTTCGCATACGCCTCGGCGACCTGCATCAGGATGGCGATGAAGATCAGCTGGAACGTAACCACCCACGTGCTCCGGAACACGCCCTCGATCTGGTCCTTCAGCAGCACGCCGACGATGACGATCGGGATCGTGGCGAAGATGACGTACCAGGCCTCGCGCGAGTCGGGATCGCCGAACGGCGCCCGCGCGATCAGTCCGCGGAAGAAGCCGACCGTCAGCCGGAGGATGTCCCGGAAGAAGTAAATGATGACGGCCAGGATGGTGCCGAACTGGATGACCGCCGACACCGCGGCCCCCGGATCCCCCCAGCCGAGGAGCTCGGGAACGAGCTTGAGGTGCCCGGTAGAGGAGATGGGGATGAATTCGGTCAGTCCCTGGACCAGGCCCAGGACGATGGCTTCGAGAATCGACATTGCGGTCCTTTGGACCGAATTGAGAATTGAGAATTGAGAATTGAGAATTACCCCGTAGGCCCATTCTCAATTCTCAATTCTCAATTCTCAATTCGCGTCAGCGTCACATTTCCCAGATCACCGGCAGGATCATCGGCCTCGCGCCCATGCTCTTCCGGAAATAGCGTTTGAGGAGCGCGCGGATTTTCTCCTGCAGCAGATCGGAATCACGCAGCTCGTCCGCAGCACTTTCGTCAAACATGCCAACGAGCATCTGCCGCACCTCGGGGAGCACATCGCCGCCCGCATCGGCATCGACGAGTCCTCTCGTGATGATCTCCGGATCGCGGATTAGCCGCCCGTTCGAGCCGACCGCGACCACCGCGATCACGAATCCGTCCTCGGCCAGATGCTGGCGGTCGCGCACGACCACCTCCGGCACTTCCTCCGCCTCCGCGTCGATGAACACCTTGCCGTGCGGCACGCTGTCCGGCAGCACGTGCAGCTCGCCGCGGTCGAGCACCGCCACCTGCCCGTTCGTGATCACCACGCCGTGCGGGACGCCGGCTTCGCGCGCCAGCAGCGCGTGGTGCTTGAGGTCGCGCAGCGTGCCGTGCATCGGGATGAAGAACCGCGGCCGCGTGAGGGTCAGCATCAGCTTCAGCTCTTCCCGATGGGCGTGGCCGGAGACGTGGACGCCGGAGTGCGGGTCGTAGACCGTCGCGCCGCGCCGGTAGAGGTTGTCGATCATGTGCGTCACCTGGCGCTCGTTGCCGGTGAGCGTCTGCGCGGCGATGACGACGCGGTCGCCCTTCTCGATGGCGATCTCCTTGTGCTCGCCGATGGCCATGCGCGTCAGCGCCGACGACGGCTCGCCCTGCGCTCCCGCGGTGAGGACGACCAGCGACCGCGGATGGAGGTCCGTCGACGCCGTGCGCGTCGTCTCGGGAAACTGCAGGTGGCCGAGCTTCTCCGCGATCTCGATGTTGTCGATGAGCGCCGATCCCATGACGAATACCCGCCGGCGATGCCGCACCGCGGCGTCGATGACGCTCTGCACGCGATGGAGGTGCGAGGCGGAGACGGCGATGATGATACGGCCCAGTGCGTCGGCGAAGATGCGGTCGAAGGCGGCGTCGACGGTGCGCTCCGAGCGTGAGTGTCCCGCGGTCAGCGCGCCGGTCGAATCGCCGACGAGCAGCGTCACGCCCTGCTCGCCGTAGTGCGCGAACCGGGCGAGGTCCATCGGCTTGTCGTCGACCGGCGTGTGGTCGACCTTGAAGTCGCCGGTGTGGACGATCGTGCCGGAGGGCGTGGTGATGGCGAAGCCGAGGGCGTCGGGCATCGAGTGCGTGACGCGCAGCGCCTCCACGCGGAACGGGCCGGCTTCCACGACTTCGCGCGGGAGCATCGCGCGCAGCTCGATGTCGTCGACGCCGCGCTCCGCGAGCTGCTCCGCGACGAAGGCCAGCGTCAGCGGCATCGCGTAGACGGGCAGCGGCAGCTTCTCCAGAAGGAACGGAATCGCGCCGATGTGCTCTTCGTGGCCGTGCGTGACGAAGAGCGCGTGCACCTTCGGCCCGTGCTCGAACAGGTACGTCATGTCCGGCACGATGGCGTCGACGCCGGGTGCCGCGTCGTCGGGCAGCATCATTCCGCAGTCGACGACGATGGCGTCGCCGCCGTGCTCGTAAACGAGCAGGTTCATCCCGAGCTCACCGAAACCGCCCAGCGGGATGACGCGAAGCTCACTCATGGTGTCGGGCTACGGATAGATGCGGTTCAGCATGCGCGGGTATGGGATGGTCTCGCGGAGATGCGGCACGCCCGTGACCCAGGCCACACAGCGCTCCACCCCCATGCCGAAGCCGGAGTGCGGGAAGGTGCCGTACCTGCGCACGTCGAGGTACCACTGGAACGCTTCCATCGGCAGGTTGTGCTCCTGGATGCGCTGCACGAGCAGGTCGTAGTCGTCGATGCGCTGCGAGCCGCCGATGATCTCGCCGTACCCCTCCGGCGCGATCATGTCCATGGCCAGGGCCACCTCGGGGTCGTTCGGATCGGGCTTCATGTAGAAGGCCTTGATGCCGACCGGGTAGCGGTTGATGATCACCGGGCGGTCGAACGAGTTCGCGATGACCGTCTCTTCGTCGCCGCCGATGTCGTCGCCGAAGTTCGCCGGCATGCCCTTCGACTTGAGGAGCTCGATGGCGTCGCGGTAGCTGATCCGCGGGAAGGGGCGCTTCACGTTCTCGAGCTTGGTCAGGTCGCGCTCGAGGGTCTTCAGTTCCTCCTGGCAGCGCTCCATGGCCCGGCCCACGATGTACTCGACGAACTCCTCCGCCAGTTCCTGCAGGCCGTCGAACTCGAGGAACGCAACCTCAGGCTCGACCATCCAGAACTCCATCAGGTGGCGGCGCGTCTTCGACTTCTCCGCGCGGAACGTGGGGCCGAAGCAGTAGACCTTGCCGAAGGCCGCGGCCGCCGGCTCGAGGTAGAGCTGGCCGGACTGCGAGAGGTAGGCCTTCTCGCCGAAGTAGTCGGTCTCGAAGAGGGTCGACGTCCCTTCCGCCGCGTTGGCGGTGAGGATGGGCGAATCGATGAGGATGAAGTCGCGCTCGTAGAAGAAATCACGGATCGCTTTCTCGATCTCGTTGCGCACGCGCAGGATGGCGTGCTGCTTCGACGAGCGCATCCAGAGGTGGCGCAGGTCCATGAGGAACGCGGTGCCGTGCTCTTTCGGCGTGATCGGGTATTCGTGCGTGAGCTGCACGATCTCGAACGACTCGACGCCCAGCTCCACCCCGCCCGGCGCCCGCGGCTCCTCGCGCACCGTGCCGGTGACGCGCACCGACGATTCCTGCGTGACCTGGTCAACGGCGTTCCACGTCTGCTCGTCGACTTCCTTTTTGAAGACGACGCACTGAAGGTACCCGCTGCCATCGCGCACGATGGGAAACTGCAGCTTCCCCGAGGTGCGCTTGTTGTAGAGCCACCCGCTGACGGTGACCTTCTCGCCAACGTGCTTCGGGAGGTCTTTGATCCGAACCATAAGGGCGCGGATTATATGCGCAGCGTCCGGAGTGCGCTTTCAGGAGTGCGGTGGCGAACAAGCCACCGCTTTTCTATCCGGTAAGCGCAACGTGTGCCGGATACGAAAGCGGTGGCTCGTTCGCCACCGCACTCCTAAACTCAGCGCGAGGACGCCTTCTCAGCCGCCAGCACGCCCGCGTTCCGCAGGATGTCGTTCGCCTCGGACTCGATGTGAGTGAGCTTGGCGGCAAACCTTTCGATCTTTTCGGACTCGGCGGCGTGGAAGCGCTGGTAGGGCTCGAAGGCGGAGGTGATGCTGCGGAGCATGCGGTCGATCTCCGTGGCAGACTCGCGGTGGAGCGATTCCTGGAGCTGGGTGCGCATTTCTTCGATGCGGCGTTTGAACTCTTCCTTGGCCTTGGTGCGCTTGTACGGGAGGATGAGGAAGCTGGTGACGAGGAGCATCGTCGCGGCGGTGAGGCCGGTGACGTCGACGGCGGTGCTGGAGACGGCGGTGGTGAGGAGATAGCCGAGGCCGAGGGCGCCGGCGCCGAGGCCGAAAGAGTGGAGGACGGCGCGCATGGCGTTGTCGATGATGCGGCGCGACTCCACGTTCACGTCGTATGACGACAGGCGCTGTTCCGCGTTGCGGCGGATGCGCGAGTAGACCTCCTCGCGGTTGTAGGCGAACTCGCGGCCCACGCGGCCGATGACGTCGTCGTTCTTCGCGTCCTGCTCCGCGCGGCGGTGGAACGCGTCGACGGTGCCGCTCCAGAGCTTCATGTTCTCCTTGACCAGCCAGTCCACGGCCTCCTGGATGGTCGTGTCGATGCTCCCCTTCCAGCCTTGGAACACCTGCCGCTCGAACTCCTCGCGGAAGCGTGACGCATCGCGCAGCATCATCACGTGCTGGATGCGCACGTAGCGGTCTAGGAAGTCGAGGCCGCGGCGCTCGAGGTCCATGAGCAGGTTGTCGATGCGCACGACGAACTGCTTGAAGTTCGACACCAGGTCGGCCCGGGCGCGCTCGAGCTGATCGGTGATCGAGTCGATGCGTGTCTTGTCCGCGGCCAGCACCTCGCGGCGCGACTCGATCATGCGGAACTGCTTCCGCGACAGGCTGAGGATCGTCTCCAGCGGCGCGGTGAGCTTGATGCGCACGCGCTCCTTCTCCGACAGCACCTGGAAGATGTAATCCTCCAGCGCCTCGAAGCGGCTGCGCGTCCAGTCGCGCGGGGTGGCGTTGCCGAGCTTCGACTCCAAGGCCAGCTTCGCCGCCACCGGATGGATGACGGGATCGAAGCCGAAGATGGCGTGCACGTTCGTCGTCAGGTAGGCCAGCACCTGGGCGATCTCCGACTCCGACTTCGTGTCGATCTTGTTCAGGACGAAGACGACCTTCTTCCCCCACTCGCGGATGTACTCAAGGAAGCGGCGCTCCGACTCCGACAACGGCCGGTCGATCGACGTCACGAAGAGGATCAGGTCCGCGCGCGGGATGTAGTCCTCGGTGATCTCCTGATGCCGCTGCACGATGGAGTTCGTGCCGGGCGTGTCGACGAGGGTGATGTTGCGCAGGAACTCGATCGCATAGAACTGCTCGATGACGTAGTCGGAGAGGCGCCGCTGCGAGGGCTCATCGGCGTAGCGGAGCACGGAGACGACGTCGTCGACCGGGATCGGCCCTTCTACGCGCAGGCGCGCGCCGAAGAGGGCGTTGATCAGTGAGGACTTGCCGGCGTTGAACTCGCCGACGATGACGATAGTGAAGAGATCTTCGAGGGTGGCCAGGAGCTCGTCGACGCGGCGCCGTTCGTCGGCCTGCTCGCGCTCGAGCGTCTCGCGCAATTCGACGAGCAGGCGCTGCTCCCTGCGGAGCAGCGCCTGTACGTCAGGGTCGACGACCGTATCGAAAATCCCGCCCATTGCGAAACATCAGGGGGCCTTGATGGTGAACTGCCGCTCGAAGTCGTAGTTCTTCTTGAGCACCGCGTCCTGCACGCGCACCTTCATCTTGTACTGCCCCGGCTTGAAGTCAGCCAGTCCGAATGCCTGAATCACGCCATAGTGGCCCTTGACGCCCTTCAGCGGCTGGGCCTCGACCTCGGACATCGGGAAGTTCATCGGCAGGAACTTGCTGCCGTCGGTCGGCGTGCCGGTGATGTCGAGCTTCACGCGCAGCTTCGGCGCGCCCGCTTCGTCCACACCCGGGTTGCGCACTTCGAAGAAGTAGGTGAAGTCGTCGGCCGTGGAGAAGACGGCGTCGCCCTTCGGCACGACCTTGAGGCCGCCGAAGGCGTACGGATCGGTGAGCTTCTGCGCCGCCGGCAGCGGGTAGGCGTTGTTGCTGAGGATGACGTCGGAGACGGCTGCCTCGGTGGGATTGAGACCGGTGATGGCCATCTCGGTGCTGGCCATCGAGACCGGCTTGCCGTTCGCGGCCAGGCCGAAGGTCGCGCTGTACTTGCCCGGCGCGAGGTTCAGCGACTTGTCAAAGTACGCGTCCTTGTGGGAGGCGGCGAGGGTCGCTTCCTCTTCGTGCACTTCGACGACGTCGCCGGCCGCGTTCTGGACGATGCCGAAGAACGTCATCTTCGTGCCCGCCGGGATGCCCGCGGTCGCGGGGACGTACAGCGAGACGGGGACGAAGCCTTCGCCGGTCGGCGTGACGAACTCGCCCCAGGTGAGATGCGCGGGACCGGTGTTCATCTTCTTGTCGGCGCGGAGCTGGTCGATGGCCGCCTTGAGCGACGAGTCGCGGAAGGTGGTGTTGCGCGTGGCCACGGCCGGCGCGCCCGATCCGCCCACCGGCTCGGCGGTGGCGTAGGTCGGCACTTCCATCAGCTCGGGACGCAGGTTGTACGCCTTCACGGCGGCGCCGAAAAACGTCTCCGGATTGGAGCGCGGGGTGATGGCGAGCTCGTACTCGCCGCCGCCTCGCTCGTCGGAGAAGATCAGCTCGAAGTCCTTGCGGTCGACGAACTTCGGCTTCTTGTCGGACGCGTACGTCCAGACGATTCCGGGGCGCGCGCCGCGCACGGCACCGACGGAGAGGCTTCCGTCCGCGCCGCCGACCTGGCCGGGATTGACGTTCGCGTTGCTCGCCGCGCGGCCGGTGCCGCCCTGCGTGGTGACCGTGAACGGCGAGCCGAGGAGGATCAGCGCTTTGCCGCGATCGGTCAGCGAGCCCTTGCTCTTGGTCGTGGTGAAGCTCTGGTCGGAGAGTCCGACGCGGAGGTCGAATTCTTCCTTGAACTCATTGCGCGGCGTGTCGGGCGTTGGATCGCGGCGCGCCCAGAAGAGGTCGATGAACTTCTTGGCCTCGGCGTCCGACTTGATCGCCTTCCACTGCCTGGCGTCTTCCTTGGTCATCAGGAACTTCACCGCGGTGTCGCCCCAGCGGGCGTGCTCGCCCGAAGGCTGCGCGAAGGCGCTGCCGGCGATCATGACGACGGCCGCGAAACCGATCGAGATCTTTCTCATGTGTATCCCCCTAAGAAGGTTGCTCGGTATTCCAACAGGTGCACGATGACGTTGCTTCCAAGGCTAACTGGACGGTGGCTTGCGTTGGCGGAGCTGCGCGGCCAGCCGCTCTCCGCGAGCTTGAAAAAAGCGTGCGCGCTCGGTATTGCCGAGGTCGGCCATGGCCTGCGCGGCGAGGCCGTACGTGGCCGGCCGCGGCGACGCCTGGACCATGGCTTCCAGCGTCGTCTCGATCTCGCCGAAGCGGCGCTCCGAGGCGAGCAGGATCGCCAGGCGCGTGTAGGCGTCAGTGGTCGCCGGGAAGGTGCGGATCTCCTCGCGGAACGCGGCCTCGGCCTCCTGCTTGCGGCCCATGCGCGCCAGGACGTCGCCGCGCGTCGAGGCCAGCGTGGCCACGCCCGGCGCGCCGTCTTCGCGGATGCGGGCCGCGGCGCGGTCCGCGGTGGCCAGCGCTTCGTCGAGCCTCCCCTGCTGCACGAGCACTTTCGAGAGCAGGATGAGGGCGGGCACGCGCGGACGCTGTTCATTGTCGAGCGCGAGACGCGCCTCGCGCTCGGCGCCGGTCCAGTCGCCGCGCTCCGCCGCGACCGCGGCCAGCAGCAGATGCGCCTCGGCCGGATTGAGCTTCATGGCCTGCTTCGCATTCAGCTCGGCTTCTTTCAGATGCCCGAGGTCGAGCTCGAGCTTGGCGATCTCGATGGCCACCGAGTCGACGAGCTGCGGCGAGCGGCGCACCGCTTCGTGATACGCCTTCAACGCCTCGTCGAGACGGCCGAGGCGGCGCAGGTTGCCGGCCAGCTGGCTGTAGACGTCCACGAGATCGGGATAGTCGCGAAGGATGGCCCGGCACAGCTCCACGCTCTCCGCGTAGCGTCCCTGCTGATTGAGGGCGAACGTCTCCTGCACGCGCGCCAGGACTTTGATGTGGTCGCGCGGATTGCGCAGCGGACCGGAGGCGGTGCTCGACGCGCCGGAGAGATAACCGAGCGCCGCGAGCCGCGCCCGCTCTTCGGGATCGCCGCTCGCCGGCGCGACGAGGTTGAGCGGCAGGGGCTTCAGTGCGCCGGCCAGCGCGAACGCCTCGCGGCGGCGCTCGTCGCGCAGGTTCTTCGTTTCGCGCGGATCGGCGACGACGTCGTAGAGCTCGGGCTCCGGACTCTCGATGTAGTGATGCTTCGCGTCGGTGAGGGATCGCAGCTCGCTCCAGCCGAGGTGGAGACGCGGATACAGCGTCTCGCTGTAGACCGAGCGATCGGCGCCGCCGCGGCCTTCGGCCAGGTCGACGAGTGACATGCCGGGCAGTCCCTGCGGGATGTCCGCGCCCGCGGCGGCGGCGATGGTCGGGAAGAGGTCGACGAGCTGCGCCGGCGCGGCGACACGTTTGCCCGCGAGGCGCTTGCCGGGGAGCTTGACGATCAGCGGCACGTGCAGCGACTCGCGGTACAGCAGCACGCCGTGCTCCGCTTCGCCGTGATCGCCGAGGCCCTCGCCGTGATCGGAGGTGAGCACGATCAGGGCGTCGTCGTAGAGGCCGCGCTTTTCGAGGTCGGCGAAGAAGCGCCCGAGGATCGCGTCGACGGTGGCGATCTCACCGTCGTAGGGATTGCTGGCGTAACGCGCACGGAAATCGGGCGCCGGCTCGTACGGCGTATGCGGCTCGAAGAGATGGAGGAAGAGGAAGAAGGGCTGCTGACGGACCTTGTCGACCCACCCCAGCGCGGCGCGCACGGTGTCGTCGCCATTGCGCTGCAGCGCGCCGAGGGTCGCCGACTCGTACACCTCGAGCGAGTCGTCGTAGAAATCGAAAAGCGGACCGATGCCGGTGTCAGCGCGCAGCACGTACGCGGAGATCGCGCCGCCGGTGGCGTAGCCACGCGCCTTCAGAAGTTGCGGCAGCCTGGCGCCCTCGGACGAGACACGGTAGCCGATGTTACTGCGCACTCCGTTCTCATACGGGAGGCGGCCGGTGAGCATGGTGGCGTGCGACGGCAGGGTCAGTGGGACATGCGAGTAAGCGTTGTCGAACACGATGCCATCGCCGGCCAGCCGGGCCATGGCCGGCGTCTCGACACCTTTGTAGCCATAGATGGGCAGGCGGTCGGCGCGCAGCGTGTCGATGGAGATGAGAATGATCGGCGCTTTGTCGAACGTGCCGGTCGCCGTCTCGTTGCGGCAACCGTTGACGAGGAGCGCCAGCATGAGACAGAGCTGGAGCAAACGAAAGGATCGGGAACGAAACACGCCGCGATTCTATCGTGGCCGAGAATCGGGCTCCGGACACGAAACGCGCAAGAAAGCGGCGAAGGCCGAAAGCAGTCCCGAGAGTGTCTTGCGCTCATTCGCTCAGTTCGGTCACAGAGCGCGACGGCGTGGAGCGGCGGGCTTTAGCCCGCCGCGGCCGACGGGGCGGGAGCGGCGGCGGGCTAAAGCCCGCCGCTCCACGACCGCATCCAAACGACCAGCCGACGTCTCAACCACACACTCCCCATGCTGTCATCCTGAGAGCGGATGATGCCGCGCCGCGTCACCACGGATGAAAACGGAGGCGAGGCTAGAGGCGCGGGCCGAGCGGCGATAAGCTTCCACCGCTCGGGGACGGTTGTCGAGG
>Ga0190272_10000085_pt1 | contig 65550 bp, 59 predicted proteins | sample Popmic504T_FD_133746 | JGI IMG/M metagenome (GOLD analysis project Ga0190272, IMG submission 133746) | Populus adjacent soil microbial communities from riparian zone of Shoshone River, Wyoming, USA - 504 T | ecosystem: Environmental > Terrestrial > Soil > Riparian zone | place: USA: Wyoming... | reverse complement strand
GAGCACGGCGGACATTTGGTAGGTCGGGCCGCTATTTTCCCACGGACCACAGCCGGTCGCGAGGTGGATGTCGCAACTCGCGAGGTGGTGGAGAACCCAAGGGTCGTTCTGGTTGGCCATATAGTCGACCGGGTTATTGAAGTAGAAGTTGTCGTCGTACATCCCGTCCATGGAATCGCGCATGTCGTAGATGCCGGAGAGCGCGTAGCAGCGCTTCACGTGGTCGGGATGCTTGAAGAGGGTGTTGGCCGCGTGATACGCGCCGAGTGACGCGCCGTAAGTGGTGATCGCGATGCCGGGCGTCTGGCACACGGAGTCGATGAAGGGGATGACTTCGCTGGCCACGTAGTCGTCGTATTGCGCCTGGAGCCAGCTGCGATGGAAGGGGTGCGCTCCCTTGTTTGAGAACGAATCGCTTTGCACGCCGTTGATCGAAAAGAATCGGATTCGTCCTTGCTCGATGTAGGGGCTGAGCGTTCGGACCATGCCCTGGCCTTCCTGTTCATGCTCGTCGCCCATGCTGGTGGGGAAGGCGAGAAGAGGCATGCCGTAATTTCCGTAAACGTTGACGCCCATGTCGCGGCTGAGACGCTGTGAATACCAACTGTGATGGTCGCGGTGCATGGCTGGCGAGAATACCGGGTCGGCGGTCGGGCACAAGCCCGGTGTGTGCCTGGCAATGGTGGGTTCGCGCCCTGCCGCAAAGAAGCGACGTTGACGTGGGCGGCGATTTCCGCGGTGAGCCAGGTTCGGCTATTCGGGCAGGAGATCGGCCCGGGCCGTGGCGATCCATTTTTCGGCGCTGGCCCGATTGGGGAAGGCGGCGATTTGACGATTCGTTTGGCGGATGCGGTTGATAAAGTCCAAAATGGCCTTCATCGGCGTGATCCGTTCGCTGACAACGACGGCGCGACAAATCGGTTTCTCGGACTTCGGCGACGCGGCGATCAGCTGCGCGGCGACATCTTCGCTCACTCGCGCTTCAGTGACGGCGTAGAAATCCCAGATGCGATCGAAGGTGGAATCAAAGGCCGGGTCCGCGATTAATTGCTCGCGGGCGTGCAGAAATTCCTCATCCGTGACTACGCCCTCGCCGATGGTAATGGTGAGCCGCCGCTCCGGGTCTATGGTAACGGTGACCGGCATGGCAGGGAAAAGTTAGCTGCAATCGTTCCGCGACGCCTCGTTTTATTTCCGGTCGGGCTCCCTTGCTGCGCAATACGCCACTTTTGGTCCTGGGGTGCTCGCCAGGTGCGCAATTTTGCAAACGCACCGAATGGACGACGTTGCTCGCCCGTGAGCGCTATCCCGATTACCGAGAAGCTCCTCCTCAATGCCGGGGGATGGCAGGCGATGAAGCCCGCGCGCGAGCTGCTCAAGAGCGGGCGCGTGTCCGAAGCCAAATATGAGCCGCCCTTGCTGAGTGGCTATGTGCGCGAAGGCGCGAAGAATTACCGATCGGGCCTCCGAATCAAAAGCGCGCTCGACGTCGAGAATCTGTGCAGCTGTTGGCAGTCTCGTTCGGCGGGGAAAATCTGTGCGCACTCGGTCGCGGTGGGCCTGGGGTATCTGAATCCACCGGCTCCTGCGGCGGCGGCGACAGTTGAGTCGGCGATTCCCGAAGCTCCGGCAGGTCCGCGGATCGGCGCCATCGGGGATGCCAACGCAGTTCCCGCGACACTGCACCTGATTTTGCCGCCCAACTTCATGGGCGCCTGGCAAAAGGGGCAAATCATGATCGTTGTCGAAGCCGAATTTTCTCGAAACCGCACGCTCGTCTCCGCCCTTACGAAAAACACGACGTTCGCGGCCGATGACGCCGATCTCGTGTTGATCGAAGGTTTGCGCGCGGTCCCGGCGATCTTCGATAGCGGCATGGCGACCCTGTCACGCGACGGATTCCTGCGGTTGCTGCCCGCGTTGCAGAGTCATCCGCGCGTCACTTTTGGCAAAGCCGCCCGGGCGAAGATTTCCCCGGACGCGCTGCGTCCCGAGCTACTGGTTGAGTCGCGCGGTGACGGGGGAATCTCGGTGAAAGCGAACATTCCGCCGAGCCGTAGTAAGGAGATGGAGCACGAGCTCGCCACGGCGAGTCCGTCCGACGGCGGCCACGAGGAGAACGCACTGCTCCTCTGGAACGCGACCGATGCGTGGGTGCTGCAAAACAACGAGTTCGTTCGTTACGGCGAAGCGTTGCCGGCCGGCTCGACGAACCTGATGGCGCGGCCTTTGCTGCTCGAGGGCGACCGTGCGTTGCACTTCCTGGCATTCGATCTGCCGCGGCTGCGCGATGCATTCGACGCGCGCGCCGGCGAAGGCGTTCGCCTCCCGGAGATCGCCACTGCCGGGCCAGCCTTTGAGCTGCGTTTGGCCGGCACGCTCAACGGCGTCACGGGCGAGCTGATGTGCATCTATGGCGATCGTCCGCCGATCAAAACCCTGGCCAACGCACAGGATCAGTTCGTTTTTCGCGATCCACAAAATGCCGATCGAGTGCTGATGAGGAATCTCGACGCAGAGAACGCGGCGGTCGCGCGGCTCGAGCAGATTGGCTTCGCCCGAACGGATGCCGGGGGCTTCGTGCTCCATGGCCAGCCCAATGTTGTCCGGTTTTTCGCGACCGATTATCCGAGATTGCAGCGCGACTGGAAGGTTAACCTTACCGCGCAGGTCGAGAAATGGACCGGCGAGATTGAGCGGGTCACGCCGAAGCTCGAGATCGTCAGCTCGGGTCAAGATTGGTTCGAGGTGCGATACTCGCTCACCACGCCCGGCGGGGAGGTGTTTTCGAATGCCGAGATCCAGCGGCTGCTTCGTTCCGGCCAGTCACAGACGCGACTAAAGAATGGCCACCTCGCTGTGATCGATACGGCGGGCCTGGAGGATTTCGAGCAGGTCATCCGCGACTGCGACCCGGCGCAGACCCAGCCCGGGCTTTATCGCATTAACCGCGCCCATGCCGGGTATGTCGAACAGACCGCGCGCGAGCTTGGCTCAGCCGTCGCCGATCGTCGCGAAGCGCTAAAGAAGTTCATCACCGGCCGCGACGCGTCTGCCGATTCCAAGACGAAACTCGGCCCGCTGGCGGAGACATTGCGCGAGTATCAAATCGCTGGCTTCGACTGGCTAACGCGTCTCGCGGCGAATAATCTGGGCGGCATCCTGGCCGACGAGATGGGGCTTGGCAAAACGGTGCAAACGCTCGCGTTTCTCCGCGCTCACCAGGGCGCTGGCCCGGCCCTCGTCGTCTGTCCGACATCACTGGTGACGAACTGGGAGAATGAAGCGCGGAAGTTTACTCCCGAACTCAAGACACTCGTGCTGGAAGGGGCCGATCGCGCCGCCCGTTTCAAGTCGATCGCAGGCGTCGACCTTGTCGTGACGAGCTACGCGCTGCTGCGACGCGACATCGACACCTTGCGCGAAATCAACTTCTCCACCGCCGTGCTTGACGAAGCGCAGCACATCAAAAACCCGGAAACGCAAAATGCGCAGGCCGCCTACGCCCTCCGCGCGAAGCATCGCTTCGTGCTGACCGGCACTCCGATGGAGAATTCGGTGCGCGATCTCTGGTCGATCATGAACTTCGCGCTGCCGGGCTATCTCGGGAATCGCGCCGACTTCCGGGAGCGTTACGAACTACCGATCGCGCGCGGCTCCGCGCCCGAGGTGCAACGCCGGCTTTCGCGCCGGCTCCAGCCGTTCCTGCTCCGCCGGCGCAAACGCGATGTCGCGAAAGATCTGCCCGAGAAAATCGAGCAGGTCGTGCCCTGCAGCCTAACGAGCCATCAACGCGCCGCCTACGACGCGTTGCTGCGCGAGATCCAGCAAGGTCTCGGCGGCTCTGGCAAAAATGTGAACGCCGGTGCGCAACGGATGAAGATGCTCACGGGTCTGCTCCGTTTGCGCCAGGTCTGCTGCGATCTACGCCTCGTCGGCATCGATAAGGAGGAGACCTCCGCAAAGCTGGACCTTCTCGACGAGCTCCTCGAGGAAGCGATCGACGGCGAACACCGCGTCCTCGTCTTTAGCCAGTTCGTCTCGATGCTGCACCTCATTCGCACACGTCTGGAGAAGCTCGAGATTCCATTCTGCTATCTCGACGGCTCGACGAAACAGCGGCAGGAAATCGTGGATCGATTCCAGAGCGATTCCGCGATTCCAGTCTTCCTGATCAGCTTGAAGGCCGGCGGCGTCGGCCTGAATCTCTCCGCCGCCGATACGGTCATTCATTTCGATCCCTGGTGGAATCCCGCGGTCGAGGCGCAAGCTACCGACCGCGCCCATCGCATCGGGCAAACCCGTGTTGTGACTGCCTACAAGCTGATCACCCGGGACACCGTCGAAGAAAAAATTCTGAAACTGCAGGAGAAAAAACGGGCGGCGATCGACGCCGCCATCGACAGCGAGGAGCCGCTCATGACAGGCCTCACCACCGAAGAACTGGAAGAGCTGCTGGCGTAGGCAAACCGGAAACCGGCCGTAACGCAGCCGCAGGCGAGGCCGGGCTTTCAAACCGGAGCGCGGCAAGGGGAAAGCGGGAGGCGGAAGGGGAATAGTTGCGTCCCAGGAAACGCGAACAACGTTGGACAAGATGAGCTGTTACACACTGGAGCCGATTGGCTTTATTCGTTCGACGGTAAAGGGACGGGAAGATGCGCCGCGGCAGGGACCGGAAGGTGCGCCGGATGCGTGGCTGGAGATCGAACCGCAATTTGCCGATGCACTCTTGGGAATGGAAGTCGGTCACGAGCTGATCGTGATTACGTGGTTACACGAGGCCAGGCGCGATGTTCTAAAGGGGCATCCGCGCAGCGATGAGAGCCGTCCTCTCACCGGCGTGTTTTACACGCGCTCGCCGGCGCGACCGAACCCGCTTGGGCTGCATCCCGTGACCGTGCGTGCGATGGACGGTAACCGCGTGAAGCTCGGGCCGATCGAGGTCTTCGATGGCACGCCGGTGGTCGACATCAAGTCAGCGTCGACGCGTGCCGATAGTTGAGCGAGTGAGGCTACGGCGTGACAGGTGGTACGAGCGAAGCTTATTCAAGCGGAGCGGCGACAGTACCAGAAGTAACCGGAAACCGGAAACCGGAAACCGGAAACCGGAAACCGGAGAGCGAAGAGCGGAGAGCGGAGAGCGGAGAGCGGAGAGCGGAGAGCGGAGAGCGGAGAGCGGAGAGCCGAGAGCCTAAATCGGTCAGTCTCCAATTATCTTTACGAGCGCGCGCTTGCGCCGTCCGCCGTCGAATTCGCCGTAGAAGATTTGTTCCCAAGGCCCGAGATCAAGTTTGCCTTTGGTGATCGCGACGACGACTTCGCGGCCCATGATCTGGCGTTTCAGGTGCGCGTCCGCGTTGTCTTCTCCAGTACGATTGTGGCGATAGGCGCTGGTCGGCGCGTGCGGCGCGAGTTTTTCCAGCCAGACCTCGTAATCGTGATGGAGGCCCGATTCATCGTCATTAATAAACACTGAGGCGGTGATATGCATGGCGTTGACCAGGCAAAGCCCTTCGCGGACCGCGCTCTGGCTAACGAGTTCTTCGATTTTTGGGGTGATATTGATGAACCCGCGCCGGCCCGGGACTTCAAACCAAAGATGTTCAGTGAGCGATTTCATTGCCGAACCTACTTCGCCGGCGAGATCAGGTAGATTACATGAACTCTCTGGCTGACTGAGACTGGCGCGAGCCGGTATTGCGAAGATGCCATGTCTCCGGTCGAAATGTAAGAACCGGTCACAATGACTCGCTCGGTTGAATCTTGACCGAAAATCTGCGAGCGAATCTCGGGAAACGCGACCGGAGAGACCCCGAAAACCCCGTCGATCTTCATACTCATGGTATTGAGGGTCTTCTCCGCCCGCTCGCGCGCATCCGCCAGGCTCTTCTCAAAAATCTGGTCTCGGACTTCTTTTTCTTTGAGTAGCCCGGTTTCGATTCCGGTAAACTCCGTCCCGCCGATGGCCAGCAATTCGTCCACTATCTTGGCGAAAGCCGCGACATCTCGGACTTTGACGGTAAAAGACCGAGTTACGGCATAACCGACGATCTTGCCCTCCTGCCTACCGATTTGCTCTTGCTTCTCGTACAGCGGCTCCGATTTGAGATCGGCTGCGATCACATCGTTCTGCGCAATCTTCCGTTCGGTCAGCAAGGCGAAAATCTTGTTGGCCTTCGCCTGCACCTCCTGGTTCGCCTTCGACTGATCGGGATTCCGCGCAACCAAGTCGAAACGCAGCGTCACCATGTCAGCCGGCTTTTCGATTTCGGCTCTCCCTTCCACGTAAATGTACGGCTTATCGGGTAAACCGCCCTGCGCGAGGAGGGACAACGGCAAACTCGCGAGGGCGAGGAGAACAAATTTCTTCATGCCGAAGCGTGCCCGATGGGAACGACCGCGGCAAGACTACGACGTGGATACGCGCAACCAAGCCGAAAAAGCTTGTCGGAAAAAGGCGCCGATCTTTATGATGGGCCGGACCTGTATTAACGCAATCGCACAGCGGCGGCTGGCAGGATAGGGAAGGAGGCAGCTTCGACTGGCCTCCAGGGCAAGGATGACTGACCGCGGCCCAGCTAGAACCTATTACCATGAAAAGACCTAACCTCAGTCAATCCCGAACCACTATAGTTTCACGCGACCTCTTGGCGGCACTCGCGTTCGCTTGCACTCTTAGCCTGGGCGCCGCCCGCGCCGATGAAACGTGCTCTTCGCCGTACCTTGCCCGCCTCGAGGGTCAGGAGGAACTCGTTTATGTTTGGACGCTTGGTGTCGAGGGTCTCGGCGACGGCGTGGACAAGCTCGTTACCGTCGACGTGAAGCCCGGATCGGCTACCTACGGCAAAGTGATCAACAGTGTTTCCGTGGATGGGCGCAACGAGGCGCACCATGGCGGGTTTACCGACGATCGCCGCCAGCTCTGGCTCGCGGGTCTCGAAAATAGCAAGGTGTTCATCTTCGACGTCCACACGGATCCGGCGAAACCGAAATTGATGAAGACGATCGACAATTTCGCCGAAACGACCGGCGGCGCGGCTGGACCGCATGGAGTGTACGCCCTGCCCGGACGCGTGCTCATCCCCTGTCTCTCCAACGCAAAAGATAAAGGGGGCCGGACAGCGCTGGTTGAGTACGGGAACGACGGCAACTTCATTGCGACCCACTGGATGCCGACAAAAGAAGACGCCCGTGGCGCCGCGAACGCCCAGTTCGCCGACGGTTACGGCTATGACGCGCGCGTGTTGCCGCGGAAGAATGCCCTGCTCACTTCATCGTTCACCGGCTGGAACAACTATACGAGAGACTTCGGCAAACTGACGGGCGACTCGGAGGCGATGAAGAATTTCGGTTCAACCATGGTGATGTGGGACTTTCATGCACGTCAGCCGAAAAAGATTTTCCAGGTGCCGGGCGTGCCGCTTGAGATCCGCTGGGCCTGGGGTGAGAAGCATAACTACGCCTTCACGGCGACGGCGCTGACCTCCAAGATTTGGCTCGTCTATGCCGACGACAAGGGTGAATGGCAGGCAAAGGAAGTCGCGCCCATCAGTAACGTGAAGGGGGGCGTTCTGCCGGTCGACATCAGCCTGAGCGCCGATGACAAAACACTTTTTGTGGATTCGTTCGGTGACGGGAAATGCCGCGTGTTCGATGTTTCCGATCCACAAAAGCCTAAGCAGATTTACGAGAAACAGATCGGCAAGCAGCTCAACATGGTGTCGCAGAGCTGGGACGGGAAACGCCTCTACTTCACCAGCTCGGTTCTGGCGCGTTGGGACAAAACGGGCGCCGATAACGAGCAGTTCCTTCGCGCATATGCCTGGACCGGCAAGGAGCTGAAGCCAGCCTTCGATCTGGATTTCACCGCGCTGAAACTGGGGCGGCCGCATCACATGCTTTTCGGCTCGACCAAGATCGGCGCGGCTCGGACCGTGGCGAGTCGGGAATAGGTCTCGTGAATTTTCACTGGAGCGGCCGGTTTGTTGCCGCCTTTGCAACGTTGACTCTCTCGGCTGCCATCTCAGTCGGCGCCGATCTTCCCCGCGATCCTGACTATGATTACGATCCACCCGTGCCGGGCAGCTACGCTTTGCCCGTGGTGAAGGCCGCCGCTGATGGAGCGGTCTTGGATTCCAACGGCGAATCAGTAAATCTCCGCGACCTAACCCACGGGCGGGTCACGATCCTGAGCTTCATCTACACCCGGTGCGCGGCGGGCAAGGCGTGCCCTTATGCGACCGGCGTCCTAAACCAACTCCATGAGCGCAGCGTAGCCGACCAGTCGCTTGCGAAGAAGATGCGCCTCGTCAGCATGAGCTTCGACCCGGAATATGATACACCGCAACGTCTCGCCGCTTATGCGGAAGCCATCCGCGAAGAAAAAGCGGGCTGCGATTGGCGCTTCGTCACGGCGAAATCGCGCGCGGAATTGGAATCCATCCTCGTGGCCTACGGCCAGACCGTGGACAAACGCCCCAATCCCACCGATCCGCAGGGCCCTCTGTACCACATTCTGCGGGTTTATCTCATCGATCGCGAAGGCCGCATCCGGAACATCTACAGTTCCGGCACGCTTGATCTCCGTCTTGTCCTCGCCGACGTGAAAACCCTGGTCCTGGAAGAGGCGAAACTTTCCACGCAATAATGCGCAGGGACGAATGAGGGTCGTGCAGATTGAGGATGGTTGCCGTTGGAGCCGAAACAGCGATCTTTGCTAAATGATCCGCTCGACCATTCTAGGTGCTTTTCTCGCGTCTGCGCTGTTTTCCGCCAGCGCAGCTGATGACGCTGCCGCCGCGGCTCGGGCAAGTCTCGAGCGCATTCAGGCTCTCCGGAAAGAGCGACCGGGCGACGGCCTGCTGGTGTTTTATCAAGCGGTGAGCCATCTCAGTCTCGGCGAGCGTGATGCGGCACTCGCTCTCCTGGATAGTTTGAAGGGCCGCAAACTCGGGCTTATTCCGGTGCGCGATGGCGGATTCGATGCAGTGTGGGACGACCCGAAATTCAAGGCGATCCGCAAGGAGCTCCTTGATCAGGAACCGCCAACTCCAGCCTCGCCCGTGGCTTTTCGCCTCGGGGATCCAAAGCTGATTCCGGAGGGGATTGCCCACGACTCGAAAGACAACCGTTTCTTCATCGGCAGCGTCGCGCAACAAAAGATCGTTGTAACGGATGCGAAAGGGCAGGCGCGCGATTTCTCCAGCGCCGACGATAAGCTTGACCAGGTCCTCGGACTGGCTGTCGATGTGGGGCGCGGATATTTGTACGCCGTTAGCACCAATGGTCTCGTTGAGAGCGCGAAAGCAGGGCGCCGTAACGACGTCGTGCGGTACGATCTGAAGGATGGGCGTCTGCTGGATCGCTTCCCTGCGCCCGAAGCCATGCAACTGAACGATCTCGCCGTCGCGCCGGATGGCACGCTTTACGCGACCGATTCGCAAACCGGCACTTTGTTTCGCAAGAAGTCCGACGAAAAATCGCGCGCGCGCGCTTTTACCCGCTTCGGAGAGACCGGGGCTTTGCGCGGCGCAAATGGCATCGCAGTCGGGGCTGACGGGATAGTCTATGTAACATTGTCGACCGGCATCGCGCGTGTCGATACCACAACCGGGGCGCCCACCAGATTACCGCAACCAGATACCGTCGTGACGGGTGGCATCGATGGCCTTTACTGGCACGGGGGCGATTTGTTTGGCGTGCAGAACGTGACCAACCCCGGGCGGGTCATACGAATCGCGCTGGCGGACAACGGCAGTCGAATCGCGGGGGTCACGGTGTTGCAGTCGCATCATCACCCTGACTTCAACGAGCCGACCACCGGTACGATCGCAAATGGCGTGTTGCATGTAATCGGCAATTCGTACGTGGCGCATTATCAGCCGGACGGGAAGATCAAGAACGCCGACCAGCTTAAGGGGACGGCAATCATTGCCGTGCCGTTGACATCTGGAAGTGCGAATCCAGAAAAGAATTAAACCGCCTTCTTTTGCCGTGCGCTTTAACGCGCAACGCCGGAGCCGTGCTTTGCTTCTGGGTTGGACGTTAGGCGTTCGCCGTTAGACGTTAGGCGGGGCAACGCCTCTTAGAAAAAAGCTGCCAATGCACGCGAACGCGGACAAACTTGCCTCGATCCGAAAAGCCTTCCCGGCCGAAGGATTATTTGCCGAGAAAGATTGGCTTCTTACGCCCGATCCTTTTCCGATCGAGGCGGCGTTTGCGAAAGAACTCGAACAGCTCGGGCATCGACTCTTCGTTTTCCAGCGCGCGTGCAACGAGCTCTACCAACGCAGTGTCAAAGGCAAACAGCCCGCGTGGATCGCCTCCTACCTCGACGCAGGGAAGCCCCCTGACCTGATCGAATACTCGCGGCAAAAACAGTTCCGCGAGGACGTGCCCTATGTCATCAGGCCCGATCTAATTCTGACCGAGACGGGCTACACGATCGCAGAGATTGATTCCGTGCCCGGTGGCATCGGCTTGACCGGCTGGCTCAATCAAACATATGCCGCGCTTGGCAGTGAGGTCATCGGCGGCGCCGAAGGAATGCTCGACGGCTTTCGCAGTTTGTTGCCGGAGGGCGGGGATATCGTGATTTCAGAGGAAGCGTCCACCTACCGGCCAGAGATGAATTGGGTCGCCGCCGAACTCAACGCCCGCCGCGCCACTCAACCTTCTTCTGATTTTTCATGGCGCGTCGCTGACGCTGAGACGTACGACCCGACCGCGGGCCGGAACGTTTACCGCTTTTTCGAGTTGTTTGATCTGCCGAATCTTCCGGGCATTTCCAACCTGATGGACGCGGCGAGCAATGGCGCGGTGCGGATCACCCCGCCATTCAAGCCATATCTCGAGGAGAAAATGTGGTTCGCACTTTTCTGGATGCAGCCGCTCCGGGAATTCTGGCGACGCGAACTCGGAGAGAAATACTTTCTGAAACTGCAGGAGGTAGTGCCCTACACGTGGCCGCTCGATCCGACGCCGTTGCCGCAGCACGCGGTGATTCCACGCCTGGAGATAAACGATTGGCACGCCGCCGGGAAGCTCAGCCAAAGGGAGCGGGAACTTCTGATCAAGGTGAGCGGCTTTTCGCCATTGGGGTGGGGGAGTCGCGGCGTCATGGTCGGGTCCGACGTGCCGCAACTCGAATGGGAGCAAGCGTTGGAAGAGGCGCTCGCAGCATTCCAGACGTCGCCCCGGATCATGCAACGCTTTCACAAAGCTCGTTTGATCGATCACCGGTATTGGGACAACACGACGGGCGAGATCAAGATCATGCGCGGCCGTGTCCGGATCTGCCCGTATTTCTTCGTGGAAAACGCAAAGGTGACCCTGCGTGGCGCTCTGGCCACGATCGTCCCGGCGGACAAAAAACTACTGCACGGAATGCGCGACGCCATTCTCGCTCCAGCTGGCCGGGAGAGGGTAGAGGCCGTAGCTGGAGCGAGCGCCTAAGGGCGGACAGTTCGATCGGCGGTCATAAACCGCCGCTACAGGGAATCACAAGTTCGCGAGAGTAAACGGAGCCGCCTGGAGAGAGCGCGCTGGAATTGAGACAGAATGATTCGACATGAATCATTCCGGCATCGAACGCGGCGTGACTACGCAGGAAGGGGCGGATAGATTCCCCGGAAACATCCCAGCAACGCGCGAGAGTGATGTGCGGATGGAATGAGCGCAGATCGGGCTCAAGTCCGGCCCCGATGGCGGCTTCCTGCACGCGCTTATGCAATTGAAAAAGATGCGGATGCCCACTGCCTACCCCGATCCAAATGACGTTTGGCCGGCCCTTCCCGGGAAAGACTCCGACCCCAACAAGGGGCAGGAAGAAAGATTTCCATGATATGGCCTCCAGGTTCCGTTTGAGGGCTTCTTCGACATCGCCCGGGACTTTGCCGAGAAAAGCGAGGGTCAGATGCATTTGCTCAGCTTCCAGCCAGCGTACGCCGGGCATTTTCGGATTCAGGTGCGTGAGAAATTGACTCACGGATGCTGGAAGCTCGATGCTAACGAAAAGCCGTTTAGTGTTCACTCCAAATGGCTGGCCGGGTCCTTCCAGTGGCCTTTAAACGTTGGAACCCACCGGGATGGCTTCAACGGACCGGTCGCCGGATGGCCTGCGCAAACAAAACGCCAGGAGAGCCCCGACAAAACAGAGGAGTGCGGCCACCAGAAACGGCGTCCGACCGTATTCGGCGACAGGCTTTTTCAAATCCAACATTAAGAGCCAGCCACCGAGCAGAGGTCCGAGGAGACGCCCGGCGCTTCCGGCCGATTGCATTACTCCGAGCGCGCGTCCCTGCCAGCTGCGATCGATCATTTGCGAGGCCAGGCCGCTCAGGGGTGGACTCGCGAGACCGCTGCCGAAAGAAAGCCCGGCGCACGCAACCAGCAAAAGCGTGAGATTCTGGCTCGCGGGCAGCAACGCTAGGGATGCCGCCGTTAAAAGGAGGCCGGCGCGGGCCAGGGTCACTTCCCCGAACATTTTGACGAGGCGCCCGATCAGTCCGCCTTGCACGATGACGCTGAGAACACCGACGTAGGCAAACAGATACCCGTTTGCATGCGCGTCGTATCCGAATCGCTTTTCTGTGAAAAGCGCAAAAAACGCTGTCATGATCGCAAATCCGGAGATCAGAAAAAAATACGTGGCTACGACAAGGCCAAACATCCAGCCGCGTCCATGGCGAAAGACTTCCGCGACAGTCGCATCGTGGTGCGGTTTCGTCCGATGGTCGGGCGAGAGGCTTTCGGGCAAAATAAAATAAACGAGGATGACGTTAGCGATGGCAAGCGCCGCTGCAAAATAGAACGGCGCGCTGTACGAAATGCGGCTCATGAGGCCGCCAATCAGCGGCCCGAAAGTAAACCCGAGACCGAAGGCAGCGCCGATCATTCCCATGGCGCGAGAGCGCTGTTCGGGAGAGGTGACGTCCGCGATATAGGCTTGTGGGATGGAAATGTTGCCGCCAGTGATCCCGGCCAGAATGCGCGCGACAAAAAGAAGCGGGAGCGCCGTCGCCATCCCCATGAGGACAAAGCCGATCGCCGTGCCCGCGATACTGACCATCAAGACGGGGCGCCGGCCGAACCGGTCGGATAGTTTTCCGAGGATCGGCGTGAAGATGATTTGCATGCCGGAATAAATTCCGGTGAGCCAGCCGATGGCCATCGGTGTCGCATGGAATCGCTCGGCGTACAGTGGCAGGACCGGAATAATTATTCCGAACCCCACGAGGTCGATAAAGACGGTGAGGAAGAGAACTGCGAGAGGCGAGCGCTGTCGGAGCATGCGAGCGGGTAACGTAGCACAAGCATCTTACCTGTGGAGCGGATAGGCATCTTGCCACTGCGACGACTCACCCGTGCCGTCGATTGAAACGGGCGACCTCGCGTTCTGTTTCACGGTCGGTGGCTCGCTTTTTTAGGTCCGCCCGCTTGTCATGCGCGACTTTGCCCTGGGCGACGCCGATTTCCGATTTCAGCTTCCCATTTTTCCAGTACAGGCTCAAGACGACCAGCGCGCGACCGGCGATTGCCGTCAAACCGTAAAGCTTGTCGATCTCCTGTTTGTGCAAGAGCAGCCGCCGCACGCGTTTCGCCGGAGGAATTTCGTGGCTGGCGCGCTCGTACGGCTGGATATCCGCGTTATGGAGGAAGGCCTGGCCTTTTTCGATGCGAACGAATGCATCGCTAATATTTGCTTTGCCGGCGCGGATCGATTTGACCTCGCTACCCTTCAATTCGATGCCGGCTTCGTAGCGCTCGAGAATGTGAAAATCGCGAAGTGCCTTCCGATTGAGGATCGTTTCGGTCGCCATGATCGCGCTCCGAAAGCGGGGTCGAACTTAGGCGCTGGCGCCGTCTGGGGTGGGCTTCTCCGGGGCCAGCTCGTAGGTCAACTTGCCGGCGATGATCTCTCTGAGGGCGATGTCGGTGAGGGACGAACGCGGAGTGGCTTCGACCAGCGGACGATGGCCCAACCCAAGCTGGCGGACGCGCCGGGAGACAACGTTGATCAGCAATTGCTGATTCGGGATCACTTGTGCTGCTTCTTGCAGGAGTTGAGTGGTCATATTTCGCAATGAACGGACGGCGCGGATCGCATCCGTCGGGAACTGAAGAATGCCCGACGCGCTGGCTGAAACGACTGGTGGAATTATGTTGGAGACGAGCATCGGTGGGAAAAGAGGATTGGGACTTTGCGATTGGCGCAAGTCGCTGTCAACCGATTTGTTAGCACCGTGATGATCCGTTTCCGTGAAACATCCGCGGCGGGTTTCTCATGGGCAGGGTCAATCCTGGCGTGCGGTGCGAGTTTGAAATCTAACTGCCGCCGCCGTGGAGGACAGTTTGAAGCGACGTGCGGCAGCGCGAGGTCCTATGGCGTAGTCCTCGGAGCCTCCGCCCACTGGAGCAGGAAGAGGCTGCCGCGGAAGGCGCGAAACAGCTTTTCGAAGTCCTGTTTTCTCGCGACAAAGCGGAAACGAAGTTGCGTGTCGTTCAAATTCGCGAAAAGGACGTTAGCCGTATATTCCTGTCCGTGGAGAAGATAATTAATCGTCACTCCAAAGGTGTCCTGATTATTGATCCGAAGAGGGTTTTGCTCCTCTCCGACGATGATCGCCTGCACGCTCCCTGCGGGGATTGTCTTCATGGCCAGATCCCGCAACGCTGCCTCGTCGATCGGCTGGGGAGCACGCAAGGCTGACTGCTCGATGTCCGCTTGAGCCTGCGCCACGTTGGGGGGGGTGAGCCTGAGGCCTCCTGAGTTCCCCGAGTAGGTCCATCCCTCAGGCTGTTCGTAGGTGATTTTACGGTCCTTTTCCCGGAAGATCAGCTGTTTGAAGATGACGCCCTCCTGGTGGCGCTCTCCGGTCACAGGGGTAAAATCAATCGCTGCATCGGCCGCTGACATTGCCAACGCGACTAGCAAGAGCACTTTCCCAACAAAAAAAGGGCGCGAGAGCCTGCAAATGTTTGTTGGCAAATTGAAATTTAGGGAACTGGAATTCTGCACTTTGTTCATTTTACCGGATAGTTTATAACTGCCGGACAAGTCCTGACCGGAAGTTAAAAGCAGCTTTGGTACCGAGACTTTTGCGGCCCCGTTTCGCTGGCAAACTACAACATGTACCACCGAGAGCGACGGTAGTTGATCGCGTGAAGGGCGCCAGGTGGCGGCTTCGTAACAAAGTTCTTGTCAAAGTACCAAGCTCGTAGCGGCGGACTGTAACCCGTGCCCCACCAGCCGATGGCCTGCTCGCTTTGATAGAGTTGGATCATCGAGCCGTAGTAGGTGAACACCTTATTCGACCAGTTTTCCAGGAAACGCGGGAAATTCTCCACCCCACCGCTGTAGTGGCCCCCAGAGGACTCAACGTTCCCGGAAATGATGCCGGCGTTTATCGTAGTAGGAGCGGCGACTGCAGTACCACCGACATGAGTATCGCGCCAGGTATTGGAGAGGATGTTAACGGCATCCGCGATGATCGCGGCCGGCTGGCGCTCATAGCCAGGGACCGTGGGACTCGGAGGTGTGGCCCCAGGGGCGGGGGTCGGTTGCGTATTTGTTGGCGGCTGGCTGATTGGCGTGGCGCCAGCCGTAGGGCTTCGGACAGTTCCGGTGTTGTAGTCGCCCTCCACGTAAATCGGATTGCCGCTGGCAATGGTGAGTCCCCCCTCCGGCAGACGACCCCCATTTTTCAAACGGATGCCCCGTTTGGTAGTCACACCATTCTGATTCGGACTGATATCCACCATATAGATGATAGGATAGAAGTCGATTGTGCCATTCTCGATTTTGGTAGTGATCGCGCCCACATCGAGCGTAGTGAGCCGAATGCTGCCATTGCCGGTCGTCGCAGCTTCACGGGTGTCCGTGATGGTTTGGTTCGTCGGGCTCGTCGTAATGGCATTCTTGAAAGCATCGGCGAGTATTCTATCTTGAGAGCCGACGGCGGCATTCGTAATCTCGGTCCCGCCCTGCTTGTAAATCCGAACGACGTTGCTGGCATCGATCGTCACCTCGACCCCAGCCTGTTTTTGGAACCGGTATGCGTCCAGCGCCGGGGTGGGAACCAGCGGAGGGTTGGTCCGAGTACTCTCGATAAGTTCGTGGTAGTCCGGCGCGTTAACGTCGTAGGGTTGCTCGGCCACGCTTTGGGCAGGCGGAAGATTTGCCGGCCAGTTTGGGGAGGTGGGCGTTTCAGGGTGCTGGCCGTCCCCGGGCTTGAAACCAATGGTCCAATCACTGGTATAGGTGGTCTTGCCATTCAGGGTCAGGGTATCGTGGCCGGTATACAGCGCTCCGTTGGTGTGGACCTCCCCATTCACGACTTGGAGCGGTCCGGGGTGCATCTCCAGATCGTCGTCAAAAAAGATTGCATAGCGCCAGAGCGAGAGCTGCTCCTTTTGGAAGATCCGGCGCACTTGGGCAACGACATTGCCCCTATCGTTGATGTCATTCTTATTTTTTGACGTTAAGGTCGGAATGATAACATCTGCCGAAGCTTGAAAGTAATAGCTGACGTCGTTTGCCTGGGGTCCGGCGATCGGCGAGGGCGTATTGTTAGCGCCCGTTCTTGTCTGCCATCTGGAATCCAGGGGATATACTCTGTAGTTGCTCAGGTTATAAGACGGCACCCCGGGGAAATTACCAGGCGTGGGTGTCGGGAGCTCATTATCTAAATCGCTTTTTTTCAGGATGTAGGCGGGTGCTTTGCTTCGGGCAATGCTTCGCCAGGCTGAAAACGACATTTCGGTGCTCGCGTCGGCAATATTAACGGCCTGTCGAAGCAAGATGCTTCGTTGGACAGTTCGGTTGACGTTATTGGTATATTCAATCGCGAGGCCGACGAAAACGCTGATGGTCAGGAGCGTGAACATCGTGACCACAAGGAGATTGCCGGAGTTTGCTGAAGGATTTCTTTTCAAGTGCATAGGATTTATTGGGTGGCAGTAAGACGGCATCGAAAAGGGATGAGCGAACTGATGAACATGTTCACCGCGGCATAGCCCCGCTCAGTGAACTGGGGCTCGACCGTTGAGATGTTGACCGCGGCGACGTAGCGGTTCTGGAGGCCGCCGCCGCTAAGAACCGGAATGGTGAAGGGCGTCGGCGAGGTGATATTTCGGGCGATGACTTTGTTGGTAGCGAGACTGTTACTTGGGTAATATCTCAATTCAGTCCCGATGACCGCGTAGCTGCAGCGGTAGGTCATAAAAGCAGTGATGATATATGAGTTGCCGTCGTCATCATCATCATCATCATCATCGCCGCTGGCCCATATAGTGACGTCTGTCCCAATCGGCTGGGAAAAAGTGTACCGCCGTTTGTTGCCACCGATATTCGTGGAGGACACGACGTTTAATTCGATGTTATGCGACGGAATATTGAGGCGTGAATTGGTCGTCGGGACATATGAAGCGTTGGCGGCGCCTAAGTCGACGTCGAGCGTTGTAGAAGACCCCAGCGAGTTCGCTACGATAGGGAAGGGCCCGGCCTCGAATCGCTGGAAAGTAATGCCGGCCGCCGGCCCCACCCCCGGCGCAGGTATCGAACCAAGGTTTGTGTCCACTAGTTGGGGGATGGAAACCGAGCCGTGGATATTGTGCAGCATTTGATCTACGCCCGACCGAGCCTGCTGGTGCGCGGCATTTACGGCGGTATTTTTGGCGTAGAGGTTCATCCCGCTATTTAGTACGATGAAAATCATTCCACCGACGATCGTCATGATGCCGGTCGCGATCATTACCTCGGGGAGAGTAAAACCGTGCCGGTGAGCTTTAAAATGTAAGGGTTTCATGAGTCGGAGGCACGCAGCGCATTGAATTGCACCCGGTAATTCTTATTTCGGAAGGTGTAGGTAACGACGACGGTGGCCGCATACATATTAAGGTTGGGGAAGCCGGGAGGAGGAGGAACCGGGCTCACGGTTGTCACTAACTGGCCCGTGATAATACGGGGTGTGCCGCCCGCCGGATTCGGCTCGTTGTAGACTTGAACGGTCACAGGGGCGTGCTGGCCCAATGTGAGGACCGCCGGAACCTGGCTATTCTGCGGATTGAATGGACCTTCCGAAAGAATCTCGTCGATTTTATTTTGTGCCTGATTCTCCGCGCCCGTGTAGAGTCTGGCGACGGATGCATAATTATTTGCCTGGGCTAGAGCCCAGATTGAGCCTCCAGACATCATTCCAAGGATAGCAACAGAGACAACAATCTCGGCGAAGGTGAAGCCAGCGTTGCGACAGACCTTCAGGACCCTCCCACGTGAGCGGGTTGCGATAGGCGAGCTACGGTTCATCTTAGCTAGCTTGTGTAGCAACGTATATGCCAGTGAACATGGTTTTTATGGTTGTTCTAAGAGTGTTGCTTTCCTGAGGTGAGTCGGACAACATCGGCCGACGGATTTTCCTTTGGGGTCTACGGCTTTTTCCTGATGGAAACACGCCCAACGCCTGCCCAGACTAGGGTAGATGGCGACTGACGGCATCCACACCCGTCCACTCACCAGCATTGCGTGTGCCGCATATGATTTCTTGTTTGGCAGAGCACGAAAATATATGAAAGAAATGATTGCCTGATCCCCGTCCTCGCTGATAGAAACTTGTTCCGCGGGTGGTACGAAAATAAATATTGACGTTGCGACTCAATTATGACAAATATGGAAAACATCAAAAGACCAGAAGCAATCTGAGTCGCAAAAACAATCGCCATACAAAACCAATGACAACATTCACGACCAATCGTTTCCTTACGAAGGCGCTTCGCCTAGCCTGCTGCGCCGCTGTCTTAACCGCCTGTTCAACTTGGGCGACCGTCGTCGACTGGCAATTAAGTCCGATAGGCGCTAACGCCAGCGCCGATCTTTCTCAGCCAGACTATACCAAAACAGCACGGGGATTGGACAGTGGGACCGGGACCGATCAGGCGATATTTAAGAAGGCGCCCGAAACCGCAGCCGCCACTTTGGCTGATGCCTTGAACGAAAACCCACAAACTCGTGCTACCGACATTCAGCAGCCAGAGTCTGGGCCATCTCAAGAGAGCGCTCAGATCGCGACTGGAAGCACAGAGCCAGCGGATTCGTTCTTGGTCGCCGACCTCCACCCCCAACCTGTCTTGCAATCTGGCGGTGCCCTGGCTCATGCTTTCGATGAGGAATTCGTGTCAGTCCCGACCGTTCAATTCGCCTCGATGGCTTCGAGTTCGAAGGATCTCTCAGGGGTATCTATGGCGGCCGTTAGCGTGGATCCCGCTCCCGTTCCGGAGATGAGCGCGCTTTTCCCTATTATCGGCTTAATCGCCGCCGTTTCCTGCACACAGATCCTTCGTCGCCGCCGGGCGGCGCAGCTGAGTGCGCGTCGAAGTCTAGCTTAGTCGTTTGTTTTGTTTGATTGGTTTGGGGCGGCCGTCTCCTGGGAGACGGCCGCTTCGTGTACACAGTTTGCGCCTCTAACCTTCGGCCGTCGCGACCGCCGCCGCCCACTTGGAAAACCTTGGCGGTTTCCGAGCTTGGCGGGCATGGCGCACGATTACGGGAGGATCTTCTCTGCCTTTGCCACCAAAGCTTTTTCCTCTGGCAGAAGATTCGCCTTAGAAGCATGGCGTAGATATTCGCGTGCTTTCTCCTTCTGGCCGTCTGCCGCCAGGATGATGCCATAGTACGTCGCGACGGAGGGATCGCGCAGCTGCTCCGGGCCGAGCTGATCCATGGCTTGCACAGCGGCTTTCACGTCCCCCTTGGTATAGAGAGAAAAAGCATAGGTGGAGACGTAAGCTCCATTTAGGGGCTCCTTGGCCTTGATCTCGGCCGCGACTTTCCGCGCGCGTTCAACATCCGCCCTGAGCAACAGGGAAATCTGGGCCAGATTGTTTTGGAGCGGCAGGTCATTCGGTAACACCTCAACGAGCCGAAGGAGCGTCCGGTATAACCCTGTGGTGTCCCCCAGCTTGGAATAATGTTGATAAAGTGTTTGCAAGGCATCCAATTTGGAGTCGTCACTTCTTGCCAGAATCCAAAGGAGATCCACCGTCTCAGTCTCCCACCCCCACGTGGCGATGGTTCTGGCAAGCAGAAGAAGCGTTTGGGACTGTGCGGAAGCTTCCTTCTGGGCGGCGACCCATTCCTGGTCCGCCGGAACCTTCTTATCTTGGGCGCGGAGCGCGCGGGAGAGATAGGCGCGGCGGAGAAAGTTGAACTGCGGCCACTCCATGGTTTTCGTCAGGTGTTCTAGTCCCGGCCAATCTTTCAACGTCGCGTAGGCTGCGGCGAGCGCGGGTGGAACGGGCCATTTGGCGAGAGATTCTGCGGGTAAAGTTTTCGCGAACTCGACAGCAGCCGCGGCTGCGTCGTTGCTGCTCATCCATGTGAGCAAAGTCGCTAGGTCTGCGGGGTGAGACGCCGCATCTTGTTGCAGTTTCTCTAGATACTCGGTGAATTCTGGATCGCGCAACTGTCGCAGAATGTCGAGATAGAGCAGGCGATCGCTGAATGGTGCTTCCGGATAGCTTTGAAGCTCCCGCGCGAGCGCTTGCATGCGGTGAACATCTTCCTTTCGAGACACTCCATCGAGAATCAGGGTCCGCGTGGCGACTGCGCGTTGCTTGGGATCCGCGCGCAGGTGCTCAAGCATTTGAAGGGCTGATGCTCGCCTTGCCTGATCGTTCATCCCCAAACGAAGCAACGCGAGTTGGAATTGGTACGAGGTATTGTCCGGAGCGATCTCGTTCGCCTTGGCCCAATGCATCTCTGCCTGCGCTGAATTCTTTTTGATTTCGGCAAGGCGCCCGGATGCGGCGTGATATCCCGCCGTTTGCTTCGTGGCTTCGCTCAGCCCTTTTAAGGTCTTTTCTGCTGTCGCCAGATCATTTACCCGCAGGGCGGCGCGGACGAGGGCCAGCGCATCCTCTGTGTTCTGCGGCTGAAGATCGACGACTTTGCGCCACCAATCCACGGCTGCCCGATCTCCGGCGCGGTCTGCGATCTGGGCTATGGCGCGAGCGGCATCCGCGTTGGCCGGATTCATCTGAAGGGCGCGCCGCGCGCTGAGAGTCGCTGCTTTGACGTCCCCGCCGCTCAAATAAGCGGCTGCCCGTCTGATCAAGCGGCGCTCCTGCCAGCGATGAAAAGCAGTGATGCCCGCATACCCAAGCGCGATGACGAGAATGAGACCGATGAGCCCTCCGACGATGAGCTTGATGAAACGTCGTTCGTTTTTTTCGGATTGGATTTCCAATGGGCTGAGCTTAGGTGGGGCCTTCTTCAAGTCAATTTAGCCAAGGGTTGCCACGTCCCATCAGGGCGGGATCGTCCCATAGGGTTTACCGACTAGGAGATTAACGTCGGATTTTGGCAAGCCTCCGAAGCCGATCGAATCGGCCGGCGAAACCGACGGAACCTCACCGTCACCCTGCCGAGGCGATTTCTTATTCGATCTTGCCACTGCGACCGGCATACGCGAAAGATGCCTCGCCGGTATAGCGCGGGCTGTGGCTCAGCTTGGTAGAGCGCCTGCCTCGGGTGCAGGAGGCCGCGGGTTCGAATCCCGCCAGCCCGATGCCGGCGGACCGGCCCCGAGTCGCACCCCCTCGATCGGACTCGACGGCTCCCATCGCTTCGCTAGTTTCCCATCATGGCTGTTGAGTTAAAGGCGGGTGATCTGGCTCCGAACTTCTGTGCCCAAGCGGTCGGCGGAAAATATGGCGCTGGGCAGGAGGTTTCGATCGCGGATCTCCGTGGTTCAGCAATAGTTCTCTATTTCTATCCGAAAGATGATACGCCTGGCTGTACCGTCCAGGCGTGCGGTTTGCGGGACGTCTGGGGGGAAATCAGCGCTCAGGCGAACATCTTTGGCGTCAGTGTGGATTCGGCAGTCACGCACGAAAAGTTCATCAAGAAGTACCAGCTTCCATTTCCGCTCCTGTCCGATCCCGACAAAAAAATTGTGAATTCCTACGGAGTTTGGGTGGAGAAAAGCATGTACGGAAAAAGGTATATGGGTGCTGAACGCAGTACTTTTGTCATCGATAAAGCCGGGAGGATTTCAGCGATTTTCCGGAAGGTCAAACCGGAAGAGCACGTCGCGATGTTGCGCAAGGCGCTCTGCAAGGATCCGGGCTGACGAAAGAAGTGTGTTGCAGACACCCGCAACCGATGCTTGCGTTGCGCTCCGGGAAACCGGCATGCTGTTAAACAACTATGGGCTCCCTGAAGAAACGACGAAAAGCGAAGATCTCCAAACACAAGCGCCGCAAGCGCATGAAGGAGAATCGCCACAAGAAGCGTTTGCGCTACAAGTCGTAAACCTTGCGCTCAGTTTTCGCTGAGTCGTCCGTCGGCCGAGGCCTGGTTTGCACGTCCCCGCCGTCGCCGTTAAGGTGCTCGAAATGAGCTTCGGGAAGAACTGGTGCAGCGCGCCTGTCCGGCATCTTCTTCTCTGCGGGCTGTTTTTCTCTTCCCTTCAAACAGCTCGCGCGCGGGCTGCGGTGTCGTCGCCGGCGCGGAACGAATCCAAAACGTTGGCGGCGAAAAAGGCTGTACAGGATGATTCGTTTACATTCGTGCCGGCGAAAGACCTCGCCCTTCAGCCGGAGAACGCACGTAAAGCGGACGCCCTGGTTGATTTCGTGGAAGGCGTCCGATTGGAAGAGAATGCGGAAATGGACAGCGCGCTCGCAGCCTACCAAAAAGTGCTCAACTTCGACCCCGGCCAAGCCGAGCTGGCTTTGCGCGTAGCGGCATTACTGAGCCGCCAGGAAGATTTTCCACGTGCAATCGATGTTTTAAAGGACGCAATCAAGGCCAAGCCAAAAGAGCCCGCCCCCTACCTGCAGCTTTCGTTCATCTACGCGAGGTACCTCAAGAAAACGGAGCAGGCCCTGAAATATGCCAATCAGGCCGTTGCCCTCGATCCAAAGAATTTCGACGCCTATCAGCGCCTCTATGAAATTGAAATGACCGTGGGCGATCCCACTAAGGCACTTCAGGCCTTGGAACGCGCAGCCAGCGCCAAAAGCGACGATCCCGCGTTCTGGATCAGGCTGGGCAAGCTCTATGCCGCAGTGGCGTTCAAGTCCGATGTCGAACCGAGGCCGGAGGACATTAAGCGCGTCAACGATTTTTTCGGGAAGGCCGCCGAGAAAGCGGGAGACGATTCAGCCGCTCTGAAAGAGGTCGCGGATTATTTCGCGGCTTCGCGCCAGATTCAGGACGCCATTCCGCTCTACCTCAGAGTTCTCGATTTACAACCGGACGACTCGAACGTGCGTGAAAAACTCGCTTCCGGATTCGTTTTGACAAACCAGCACGGAAAAGCAATCGAGATGCTCCAGGAAATAATCCGGCAGCATCCCGAAAAATACCAGGCCTATGATTTGCTCGCGCAGCTTTTCGATGAAGGCGGTCGCGCGCTCGCGCGCGCAAATCAAGCGGGACCAGCCAAAGCAGAATTTGCAAAAGCGGCCGCAAACTATGAGCAAAGCCTGCTGATCAATCCGGGGCGGGCGAATAGCTATTTGCGACTGGGGGAATTGCTCATTGGGCCGCTGAAGGAGAGTGAACGCGCGGTGAAGATCCTCACTGAAGCGCGTCAGCGTTTTCAGCATATCGCGGAGTTCACGTTCTATCTGGCCATTGCCCTTCGTGAAGCCAAAAATCCGCAGCAAGCAGTCATCACCTTTGAAGAGGCCCTCAACGAAGCTCAAAGCGACAATGAGGAAATGCTGACCGCGCGGTTCTATTTTGAGTACGGCGCGGCGGCGGATCAGGCGGGACTTTACGACAAGGCGGCGGATCTTCTTCGGAAATCAATTGCGCTCGATCCCGCCAACGCTGCGGAAGCCTATAACTACATTGGATTTATGTGGGCCGAGCACAATCTTCACCTTGATGAAGCCGAAGAGATGATCGGTCGAGCGCTTCAACTGGACCCGAACAACGGCGCCTATCTCGATAGCCTTGGCTGGGTTCATTATCGCAAGGGCAAATATGATGATGCCCTGAGTGAATTGCTCCGCGCGGCGCAAAATCTTGCGCAGGATGATCCGATTGTCTTCGAGCACATCGGCGACACTTATTCCAAACTGAACCGGGTCGCGCAGGCGCTCGAGTTCTGGCAAAAAGCGAGCGCCTTGAATCCTGGGAATAAACTCCTAGCGGACAAGATCGAGAAAACCAAGACCACAATCAGTCAGGGCCCACCGGGAAAGATCAATCGATAGATTAATTTCAAATGCGGTTCGCGTGGCCCGGCAACGCCCGGCTGTGCCGCCCTTTAGAAAATGACAAAATACCCCACACCCTGGCAGCACAAGACGATGTGGGCTGCGCTGACCGCCCTTTTCGTGGTCGCGCTCATTACGATCGCCTGCTCGGTCGTCTGGATCGCGGCCAACGTGATCGGATTTCTTCAGCCGATTCTGATTCCAGTCGCGATCGCCGTCATCCTCGCCTATCTCCTCGCTCCGCTGGTCACAAAAATGACCGAGCACGGATTAGGAAGGACGAAGGCGATCCTGGCGCTCTTCACCATCGCCTTCCTTTCCATTGGCGTCTTAGTCGCATGGCTTGCGCCAGTCGTTTCCATGCAGGCCGCCAGCGTCACCCGCGAGCTGCCGCAATATACCCTGATGGCACGGGATCGGGTCGTCGATCTCATCTTCCGATACGACCGCACCTTCGGTAACCCTGTCGGAAAACGGGAGAAGACATCCGCGCCCACGACGGGGTTTGTAAATTGGCTTCTCGCTTCACCCACACCGGCCGCATCTCCGAAACCGACACCGATAATTTTGCCCCCGCCGGTGACGACCGCCGCCGCTGCTCTGGCCGCGGCGAATCCTTCCGTTTCTCCACCAGCGAAAGAGACAATCGCGCCAGCCCCCACGGCACTCACTTCGGCGGATCGCCAGCGCATACAGGAATGGGTCCAAAAGCAATTGCCCAACCTGGAGCGGCAATTGCCTTATTTGAGTGAAAAAATCTGGACGCTCGTCAAGCAGAGCATTGGCGGGTTTCTAGGAGTCACCGGCTTTTTGCTGAGCCTCGTCATGGTTCCGATCTATTTATTCTTTCTCTTAAAGGAAAGCCCGGCGATCGAGAAGCGGTGGCGGGAATATCTTCCGCTCCGGAATTCCCCCCTCAAGGATGAAGTGGCAGCCGTCCTCTCGCAGATCAACAACTACATCATTGCTTACTTTCGCGGCCAGCTTCTCGTTTGTCTTATCAATGGAATGCTGATCGGCACGACCCTGTACTGCGTCGGACTGAATTTTGCCCCGCTCATTGGTCTGCTCGTTGTCGTCCTGACAATGATTCCCTATGTCGGCATCATTCTCTGCTGGGTGCCCGCCGTCCTCATCGCTGCGGCGCAATGGGGCGATTGGTGGCATCCACTCCTCGTTACGGCCCTCTTCATCATCGTGCAGAATCTCGAAGCGATTTTCATTGCCCCCCGCATCGTCGGCAATTCTGTCGGGTTACACCCGATGACGGTGATCGTGTCCATTTTCGTTTGGGGCTTGCTGATCGGTGGACTCCTCGGGCCGATTCTTGCCGTACCTCTTACCGCCACGGCGAAGGTCCTGCTCGCCCGTTATGTTTGGGGTCGCCGCCTCCGGGAAAAAGTGGCTGACGCTGTAGAGCAAGTCCCCGTCGTGAAAGAATCGGAAAGCGCAGCACAGGTCTGATGCGGCGACGCGTTCGAAGCTGATTCGCGTGCAGCAGTTGCATTCCCGTCTCCTGCAAGGATAGAAATCCGGCGATGCCAAAACACAGTCGAACTCGACGCAGACGACGGGTGAAAGCTCCGGGCGCCGCGGTCTTCACGCCGGCCCGAGCTGCTATTTGCGCAGGCGCCCTGCTCGTCGGTTTCGCCCTTGGCATGGCCCTTCTGACCTACGGACCGGAGGCGTACGGCGGTTGGCGCGAGAAACGCCTGCTAAAACGCGCCTCCGAAATGCTCGCACAAAACAACCTCGATGGCGCCACGCTCGCCGCGCGTGAGATTTTGGAGAGCCGTCCCGAGTCTCGTTCCGCATTTTATATTCTGGCGGAGGCGAGCGAGAAACAAAACCGGCCCGAGACCGTTGCCTGGCGGGCGCAGATCGCCCGTCTTGAGTCACAAAATCTTGACAGCCAGCTAAACCTCGCGTCGGCCGCGCTTCGTTTTGGCCAGCTCGATACTGCTCGGAAAGCGCTTGAACAGGTCTCGCCGGCGGACCGGGATCGTGCGGCGTATCACGTTGTCGCGGGATGGCTCGCCCGTGCCCAGGGGAGTGACGACGAGGTCGAGCAGCATTTTGCCGCCGCGGTGAGCCGGGAGCCCGGCAACGACCTCTACCAATTCAATCTCGCGGTGCTTCAGATTCGCTCGAACTCAGCGGAAAAAAACGAGGCGTCGCGAAAGGTCCTCGAACGGTTGAGTAAAGTGGCCGCGTTTCGCGCCGGTTCCCTCCGCGCGTTACTCGGCGACGCGGTGCAACGCAACGAACTCGAGCGCGCCGACACCCTTGCGCAGGATTTGCAAATGAGTCAGCAAGTGACTTTCTCGGATTATCTTCTCTGCCTCGAATTTTATCGAAAGCTGGATCAGCCAAAGTTTTCCGCGCTCCTCGAAAAAGTGAAGCCGGTCGCGGCCCGCACTCCATCGGACCTCGCCCTTTTGATGGAATGGCTGAACAAGAACGGTCTCGCAGCCGATGTCCTCAAATGGATGGAAAAGCTTCCCGCGGACGTCACCACGAATCCTCCTCCGGCCATGGCGGTGGCGGATGCATTCATCGAAGCAAAAAACTGGTCGCGCCTTAAGCGCTGGACGCGGAGCAGCTCGTGGGGGGACTATGAACATGTTAGACTCGCTTACCAGGCCTACGGGTCGAAGCAGTCGCGCCAATCCGGTGGCGATGCCGAATTTTCGGCGCTTTGGCGTTCCGCCGAGCGGGCCGCGGCTGAGCGACCCGATCGCGAAATTCAACTGGCCCGGCTCGCGGCGAAGTGGAGCTTTCCCGCCGAGGCCGAGCAGCTGTGGCTTCGGGTTTCGAAAGACGCTCCATCGCGGCGCGAAGCCCTCGACGCGCTCTTGCGGATTTACCGCGCCAACAATGACCTTCCGAACCTGTATCGCACGGCACAGCGTCTGCATGAAAGCTCGCCTAACGAATCCAACCTGGCGGCGGACTACGCACGTCTCGCCCTTTTGGTGGATCAGAATGCGGGTGAAGGCCATCGCGTGGCCAGGGAAGCCTACGACCGAGCGCCAACGGAGGTAAACGTCGCGCTGACCTATGCCTTCTCGCTCTACAGTCTCGGTCGGTCGGCGGAGGGAATCGAGATTATGAGAAAGTTACCTGCCGAGGGACTGCACGATCCACATGCTGCCGTTTACGCCGCCGTCCTGCTCCTCGATGAAAGCCAGGTCGCTGCTGCGCAGGAGTATATCGCCACCGCGCAAGCCGGCCCGATTTTTCCTGAAGAAAAAAAGCTGCTCGACGAAGCAATCGAAAAAGCCGGCGCACCTGGTCCGAGCCCGACACCCTCAGCCGCTGCAGCCCCCAGGTTGTAGCGACAAGGCAGATGCGCTGGAAATCAGCGCGCGGCTTGCATCGCTTTTTCCACCACGGCCGCGGCGAGCCCTTGGGTTGCTTCATCCAGCGCGGCGTTGGCCGCTTTTAGCTGCCTGATGTCGTTCGTCTCCAAGGCTGCTCGCAGTTTCGTTGTGGCCCCGAGAATTATCTCCTTTTCAGTCGCGTCCACGGCATCGCCCGCTCGTTCAAACGCGGCCTCGACTGCACCGAGCATCTCCTCCGCTTTCAACTTCGCTTCAGTCCAGACGCGCTCGCTCATGTCGTCAAAGGCGTGCTCCAGCGATTCGGAGATCATTGCTTCCACTGCTTCGTCGGAGACATCCACCGCGCTGTTGATTTTCACCGTGTTTTCTCTTCCCGATTTTGTGTCGCGTGCAAGCACGTGCAGAATTCCATTCGCGTCGATCTCGAATTGGACCCCCACGCGAGCGACCCCTTTGGGCGCGGGCTCAAATTTAATCTCGAATTTGCCAAGCACCCAGTTGTCGCGCGCCATCTCCCGTTCCCCTTGGAGTATCGTGATCGACATCGACCTCTGATTATTTACCGCCGTGGTAAACATTTCGCCGGCTTTGACCGGAATCGTCGAATTGCGCGGAATGATCACGTTCATCAACCCGCCGAACGTCTCGATGCCCAATGAAAGGGGCGTGACATCCAGCAGGACGACATCGCGCACCGCCCCCGAGAGAATCCCCGCCTGAATCGTGGCGCCAATCGCCACTGCCTCATCCGGGTCTTGCGACGTGTTTGGCTCACGCCCAAAAATCTCGCTGACAACTCTTCGGACGAGCGGCATTCGAGTCGCTCCGCCGACGAGAATCACTTCGTCCAGATCCGCTGGCGCAAGTCTGGCGTCGGCGAGAGAGCGGAGGCAGTGAGCCCGCGTCTGGTCGATAATTGGACGGCTCAACTGTTCCAGTTCTTCGCGGGAAAGAACCCTGGAAAAGCTAGTCGCGTCATCGAGGAACGGAATCTCAATCGCCGCACTTTCGGCCGTGGAAAGCCGGTGCTTCGCTTCGATCACCGCCTCGCGCAATCGTGCGATACCTTCGGGGGTACCGCCGCGGAACCCGTTCGCCCGCAGATGATCGACTATGGCGCGATCAATATCGTCACCGCCAAGTCGCGTGTTTCCATTCGTGGCCAGCACTTCAAAAACACCGTTATTCAATTCCAGGATCGAGATGTCGAAGGTACCTCCACCCAAATCGTAGACAGCGATTTTCGACCGGCTCTGCAACTTATCGAGCCCATAGGCGAGGGCGGCGGCGGTCGGTTCGTTCAGGATCCGCTCAACGGTGAGGCCCGCCAGCTCGCCCGCCATTTTCGTCGCGCTGCGTTGCGCGTCATTGAAATATGCCGGCACGGTGATAACGGCCCGCGAGATCAAACGACCAAATGCGGTCTCCGCGTCGCCCTTCAGTTTGCCTAAAGTCAGCGCGGAGATTTCTTCAGGTGAATAACGGAAGTCATTTGCGATGACACGCACCGGTTGTCCGCTCCGGCGTTCGATTTTGTAGGAAACGTCAGTATCGCCTTCCTGCAGTTCGTCTCCGCGCGATCCGATGAAGCGCTTGATGGAATAAATTGTTTGGGCGGGCTTGAGCGTGCGCATGCGTGCCGCCGCCTGTCCCACCAGCGGCGCACCGCCGGCCTGGAAGTGAACGACAGAAGGAGTCAAACGCGCGCCGTTTCCGTCGGCGATCAGGATCGGAAAGCCCGAGTCCATCACTCCGATGAGCGAGTTCGTAGTGCCAAGATCGATGCCGACGATGTCCTCCATTTAGCGATTTAGCGAGTTAGCGAGTTAGCGAGTTAGCGAGTTAGCGAGTTAGCGAGTTAGCGAGTTAGCGAGTTAGCGAGTTAGTGAGTTAGTGACTTAGCGAATGCAGAGAATACGTGCGCACGTGTGACCCTCAACCCATCGTTAATTCACTGATTGGTTAAATCGCTAATTCCCTCTCAGTCCTTGTAGGGATCGATGACATCTTTTCCCGCCATCGCCACACCCAAAGGCGTCAGCGTATGCAAAATCCGAATCGTGCCCGCATGCGCCACGAGCACCTCCGGCAACCGCCGATACGCCTGGGGCGCTTCATCGAGGTCGCCACCGCGCAAAACCACGCCTTTGTCGGCCATCCATTTCAGCATCTCGTCGTGCCGGACGAGTCCTTCCGTGCGAATCCGCTTTCCTCCAACCTTTATGAACCGGCCCTTCGCCGCCGTCCGCGACATGATTCGCCCGGCTCCATGCACCGTTGAAAAAAGCGCTTCGCGTGACGTCGGGGAGTCAACGCCTTCAACGATGACGGCGTCATCACCCATGCTGCCACCGACAAAGCCCCTCTGTCCGGGAAAGGCGGGCGTGGCGCCCTTGCGCACGACCCAATATTGTTCGCCCTCATGCTCTTCCTGCCAGGCGAAGTTGTGATGGTTATGGATCTCCTCCACGATTTGTGCGCGCAGAATTCCACGCACGACATGCCGTGCCACCGCCTCGCGCCCGGCATAAGCGTACCGGCCCGCCAGCGTCATAGCCGCGATATAATCGACGCCCAATGGGGTTGCGTCCGAGACAACCGTTGGAGGCACATCCATCCCATCTTTCCCGCCCGCCTCCTTCAGAAAATGGGTCGCGGTCTTATGGCCAAGCCCGCGCGATCCGAAATGCACTCCGACCCAAATCCGATCGGCCTCATCGGCGAAGATGTCGACGTAATGATTGCCGCCGCCGACCGTGCCGAGTTGCGCAGCCGCGCTTTGCTTGAGATCAGCCAATGGCCGCAAACTCCAGGCTGAATCCTCAAATAACTCGTGGTCAATCCGAGTCTTGCTGGTCCGACCAACGCCGAATGAAATGTCCTGCACGACATCGTTCATGATCTCTTCCATGGCCGACGTGATCTGCGGACGCGTCGCATCGGTGCGGATCGCGAGGTTTCCACAAGCGATGTCGAAGCCGACCCCGGAGAGGGAGATCTTTCCTTTGTAAGCAACGACGCCTCCGATAGGCTGCGCGTAGCCTTTATGGCCGTCGGCGCACAAAACGGCTCGCTCGCCGCCGGCCTCCAGGCACCGGTCGATTTGCGCGATAGTGGCTTGGTCGTGTTCGCCGAAGATTTTCGTTTTCATCCCGTCAAGCGTTGCACAGCCGCGACGCGCCAGGCCTCCACGTCCCTGCGCGACTCAACTCGCGCTGAGGAAACGATGGCTTTCGCGGAATCGAAAAGAACGTCAGCGAAAGTGAGTTGAACCGAATCAACAACGTCAATTTTCTCGGACAGGGCGATCTCCTTGTAAATCAGGCTGAGATGCGGATTGAGTTCGTATTCATGATGCGAAGCCGACGCTTGTTGAAGAGCTCGGGATAATTCTGAGAGTGCTGCGTTGGGTTCGAATTGCACGAAGACCGTCTTGGTGAATTCATCGGAATATTGGAGGCCGCGAACCGACAGCCGGAATGGCTTGCAATCAGCCAGCACGTGGCTCAGGACGTGAGCGGGGTTGTCGTCTTCTTTTTCGCCGGCGTAAATCGTTACATGGGGTTCGAAGACAGCCGCATCAAACCGCGTTGCGAGGTCGGCGATCACCGAAGCAAAAAGACTACGCGCAGGCTCTGCCGGAGTGAGCCAATAGGCCACGACTGTTTTTGGCTCGCGCTTTGGCACCTCCCACTGTCGGTCCGCCAGACCACCAGCTCAACCTGGATACGAACGCCCCAGCCATGTGCTATTGTCGTTCCATGCTGACCAACGTTCTTGGAACTGAACTCCGCTGCTGCTGTCGCGATCCGATGACCGGCTTTTTTCGGGACGGCTATTGCCGAACCGGCCCGGAAGATGTCGGTCAGCATACGGTTTGCGTACAGGTGACGCGCGAGTTTCTCGACGACTCCGTCTTTCAGGGGAACGATCTCGTGACCCCGCATCCGGAATGGGGATTCCCAGGCCTTGAGCCGGGGGACAAATGGTGCCTTTGCGCGTCGCGATACCAAGAGGCGTTGAGACGCGGCGTAGCCCCGCCTGTAGATCTCGAAGCGACGCACTCTTCCGCGATCGAGTTCGTTACCCTGGAAGAGCTGAAAGCTCACGCGCTGGAAAGCTGATCCAATTCCCTTCTGGAAATGTAGCCACTCCCCGGCCACCATATCGCCCATTTTGAAACTGCCCTTCAGCTTATTCCTCGCGCTTCGCTATCTGAAACCGAAGCGCACGTTCGTTTCGATCATCACGCTGATTTCCATCATCGGGGTGACCCTCGGAGTCACAGTGCTCATTCTTGTCATTGCAGTCATGACGGGATTCGACCGCGAACTGCGGCAAAAGGTGATTGATTTCGATGCGCATATTCTGGTCAGTACCCAGGAAGTTCTGCGGGATTGGCGCGATCTGACCGTGAAAATTCGGAGCACGCCCGGCGTCGTTGGGACCGCCCCCTACGTGCAAGGGCCCGTCATCGTTGAGTTTCAGACGAAGCGCCTCGCGCCGATGATCCGCGGCATCGATCCGGCGGCAGAAGAGGAGGTCGTGCCCTTGAAAAAATTCTTGAAGAAAGGGGCGCTCGATCTCGAGGGAGAATCAACGGTGCTCGGTGTGGAATTGGCGAGAAAACTCCAGATCGACGTAGGCGACAAGTTGACGATTTATTCGCCCGGCAACCTCGGTGAGATTCTCGATGGAATAAAACAATTGGAGAAAACGAGGGGACCGGAGGAACGGCAGGCGATCGACAAATTGCGGGAAATCGTTTTGCCGAAAGAGCTGACTGTCACGGGCATATACGAGACTGGCCATTACCTGCATGATTCGGAGTTCCTCCTCGTTCCGATCTACGTGGGGCAGGAACTCTACGGCTTGGGCGACTCCTTGCACGGCATCACGGTCAAGACGGTCGATCCCTACGGAGCGGATCGCGTGAAAGCCGCCATCGAGCAGTTTCTGAAACCGCCCGAGTACGCGCAAACGTGGATCGACATGAACAGCACCTATTTCGAAGCCATTCGTCTGGAGCGCACGGTCATGTTTTTCCTGCTCTTCTTCATCGTTATCGTGGCCGCTTTCGGCATCATGAACACGCTCATTACCGTCACCGTGCAAAAGACGCGGGATATCGGGATCATGAAGGCGATCGGCGCCAATATCTGGCAGATCGTCTGGGTCTTTCTCGGTCAGGGTTTGGTCGTGGGCGTTTTTGGAACCCTGTCTGGCCTTGGGTTGGGTATGACGCTGATCCGGTACCGAAACGAATTCAGCCAATGGCTGGCGAACACGTTCAACATCGAGGTCTTTCCGAAGCAAGTTTACCAGTTTTCGGAAATCCCGGCCGAGGTGGTGCCGCGCGACGTAGCGATTATTTGCATCGGTGCATTTGTGATTTGCTGGATTTTCGCGCTCATCCCGGCGTATCGCGCCGCGCGACTCGATCCCGTCACGGCGTTGCGTTACGAGTAACGGCCGAAAAAACGTGTCATCCCGAGCCGCGCAGACGGTGAGGGACCTCGCAAGCGCCATGGCGCTTTCGCGATGGGTCAGGCGCATCCGTCAATCTCGCGCGCTCTGCATCCTGGGATTGCAATTCCAGAGGTGAGTCCCTCGCCGTCTGCGCGACTCGGGATGACATGCTTGTGGGGATTGTCCGGCTCGATGTAGTTTGCCGTATGAGACGCTTCGCCTTTTCTTTGCTGTTCTTCGTTATCGCGGTTTGCTCCTTGCCGGCGCAAATCGATCGGATTACGGGAAAGCCCTTCGCCACCCGCTCAGAAGTCGTGGCCCGCCATGGCATAGTCTGCACCAGCGTGCCGCTTGCGACGCAGGTCGGACTCGACGTTTTGAAAAAAGGCGGAAGCGCCGTCGACGCCGCGATCGCCGCCAACGCCGCTCTTGGATTGATGGAGCCGGTTTCCAACGGGATCGGCGGCGATCTTTTCGCGATCGTTTATAGCGCAAAGGAAAATAAGCTCTACGGCTTGAACGGCAGCGGACGCTCGCCCCTGGGCCTGAGCTACGACCAGATGAAGGCGGAATTGGTGAAGCTGAACCGCGAAACAATTCCGCCGCACGGGATGCTGCCAATCAGTGTGCCCGGTTGCGTGGATGCCTGGGTAGAGTTGCATAAGAAATTCGGAAAACTTTCGTTAGCCGACGATCTTTCGGGGGCCATTCGCTATGCGGAGGAAGGATTTCCGGTGACGGAGCTGATCGCGTGGTATTGGGGCCGGAGCGTGCCGCTTTACAGCAAGTTGCCCGGAGGATTTCTTCAAACCTACACCCTGGATGGAAAGGGGCGCGCTCCAGCCAAGGGCGATATCTTCAAGAATACCGCGCTCGCCCAAACTTTGCGTCTAGTCGGGGAAAAGGGGCGTGACGCGTATTACAAGGGCGAGATCGCCGATAAGATCGACGCATTCATGCAGGCGAATGGCGGTTACCTGCGGAAAGCTGATTTCGAAAAGCACACCTCCACCTGGGTCGAACCGGTTTCCGTAAATTACCGCGGCTACGACGTGTTCGAACTGCCGCCGAATGGCCAGGGCATCGCCGCGCTCCAGATGCTGAATGTTCTGGAGGGCTTCGATCTGCGGACGATGGGTTTCAATTCGGCTCCGGCGTTGCACGCCATGATCGAAGCGAAAAAACTTGCCTGGGCCGATCGCGCGAAGTTCTACGCCGATCCGGCGTTTTCGAAAATCCCGCTGGCTGGTTTGCTCTCGAAACCGTACGCGACCGAACGGCGAAAGCTCATCGATCCAGAACGGGCCGCGCGCAAGATCGCCCCCGGCAATCCGCCGCTGAAAGACGGCGACACGATCTACCTGTGTACCGCGGACGATGAGGGCAACATGGTCAGCCTCATCCAAAGCAACTACCGGGGGATGGGAAGTGGCATCGTGGTTCCCGGGCTCGGGTTCATGTTTCAAGATCGCGGTGAGCTGTTTACGATGGAGGCTGGTCACGCGAATGTTTACGCACCCGGCAAGCGGCCATTCCAAACCATCATTCCCGGTTTCGTCATGAAGGACCAAAAGCCGTGGCTCGCGTTCGGTGTGATGGGTGGCGGGATGCAGCCGCAGGGCCACGTTCAGGTCCTGACCAACTTGATCGACTTCGGAATGGGCGTTCAGGAAGCCGGTGACGCGTCGCGCTGGCAACACGAAGGCGACAGCGAACCGACCGGAGAGAAGCTGACCGAAAATGGCGGGTACGTGAATGTTGAGAGCGGTGTGCCCTATGACACGGTGCGCGATCTAAAGAAGAAAGGTCACGATGTCCGTTTCGACGTCGGTGGCTACGGCGGTTATCAGGCGATCAAGATGGAGGTCCACGACGGCCAGCGTGTTTACCTGGGAGCGAGCGAGAGCCGCAAGGACGGTCAAGCGGCGGGGTATTGATTCGTGCTTGTCATCCCGAGCCGCGCAGACGGCGAGGGACCTCGCAGTCGCGGTTTACCTCACGCAAGTATCGTAACGCTTGGTTCGAATAGGGCGCTCAACCTAGTGCGGTTGCGTTAGAGCGCTTGTGAGGTCCCTTGCCGTCTGCGCGGCTCGGGATGACAACAGCGATGCGTGAAACGCCTACGCCATCGACACCGTCTTGATATTCACAAACTCACGGATTCCCTCGGCGCCGAGCTCTCGGCCAAACCCGGAACGCTTTGCTCCGCCAAACGGCAGCCGCGGGTCCGAAGCCACCATGCTGTTGATGAAGACCATCCCGGCCTCGAGTTCGGAGGCGAAACGTTCTTTCTCGTCCGCGTCGTTCGTCCACGCGCTCGCTCCCAAGCCGAAGGAGCTGTCGTTCGCAATCTTGATCGCGTCCGCCGCGTCAGACACCCGAAAAAACGAGGCGACCGGACCAAAAATCTCTTCACGATAGGCCGGCGAATTGCGCGGAATATCTGTGAGAGCTGTCGGTTCGTAGAAAAATCCCGCGCTCTCGATTCGCTTCCCTCCGGTGATCAATTTCGCTCCTGCCGCAAGCGAGTCCTGCACCTGCTTGTCCACTCCGTCTAATATTGCTTCCGTCGCCAGCGGCCCGAGTTCGGTTGCCGGATCGAGTGGATCCCCAACCTTGAGCGCTTGCATCCGCGTCACAAATTCCGAGACAAACTGGTCGTATATCCGGTCAGACAAGATAAAACGCTTCGCGGCGATACAGGACTGGCCCGTATTGATCGTTCGCGCTGTCACACCGGTCTTGATGGCCGCCTCGAGGTCGGCGCTCGGCATGACGACGAAGGCGTCGCTTCCCCCCAATTCGAGAACGCTTTTCTTGATCTGGCGCCCAGCTGCGCTCGCCACGTCGCTTCCGGCGCGTTCGCTGCCAGTCAGTGTCACGGCCTTCACCCGTGGATCATCGATCAAGCTCCGCGTTTGTTCCGTCTGGATGAGCAGCGTCTGAAAAACACCTTCCTCGAACCCTGCCCGCCGGAAAATATCTTCAATCGCGAGTGCGCACTGCGGGACATTCGCTGCGTGTTTGAGTATTGCGACATTCCCCGCCATCAGCGCCGGGGCGGCAAAGCGGAACACCTGCCAGAAAGGAAAATTCCATGGCATGATCGCGAGCACGGCGCCGATCGGCTCGTAACGAACATAGCTTTGCTTGGCATCGGTCGGAACGCTTTGGTCGGCCAGAAAGCGCTCAGCGTTTTCCGCGTAGAATCGGCAACCGCGGACGCACTTCGTCACCTCCTCGACTCCTGCGCGCAGGAGTTTCCCCATTTCGGACGTAATGATCCGCGCGAGTGACTCTTTCTCTTGCTCGAGCAATTGGGCGGCGGCCATCATCCGCTCGGTTCGCGCAGCGAAGGAGGTTCGACGGTGTTGCTCGAAAGCGGACGCAGCGCTGGCCAGCCTTTCTTCAATCTGCCGCGAATCGAGCGAATCGAACCGCTTGAGCGTTTCACCGGTAGCCGGGTTGACGGAGGCGATTGGCATATTGAACCACCTACAGCCGCAACCCTTTTGGAATCAAGACCCGGTCCAGCAGATCGAAACTCCATTGGACGAGCAAAGCGAGAATGGCGGCGGGGATCGCGCCCTGAAGAATCGTGGCATGATCGTTCAAGTTCAGGCCGCTCAGAATGGGTTCGCCGAGACCGCCGGCCCCGATCAGCGCCGCGAGGGTGGCCGTGCCGATATTGATCACCGCGCTTGTCTTAACTCCGCCCAAAATAGTGCGCGAGGCAATCGGTAGATAAATTTTCCAAAGGCGTGCTGCGGGCTCGAGGCCCAATGCAATCGCGGATTCGCGGATCGGGGGAGCGATGTCTTGCAGTCCGGTCGCCGTGTTGCGCACGATCGGAAGCAGCCCGTAAAGGAAAAGCGCGGCAATCGCGGTGCGTGGACTGATTCCGAAAAACGGAACCGGCACAAGCAGCGCTAGGAGCGCCAGGGATGGGATCGTTTGCACCGCCCCGGTGACAGCGAGAATCGCCTGGCCGACCGCCCCTCCACGACTGGCTGCGATGCCGAGCGGAATCCCCACCATGACCGACAACAAAAGAGAGATGCCGGCCAACTGGAGATGTCGCGCCGTCCAGCGGAGTAACTTATGCGTAAGAGTCTCACTGGTGTGCCCCGCCCGTGGCGAGGCGCCATCAAACTGGAAATACAGGTCCGCCGCGCGCTCGTAGTTTTTTGTTCGTTCCGCTTCCGCGTTCAGCCGAATCATTCGCTTCTCATCCAAAGTCCCCTCGAGGCTTTGCAAGGCTGCGATCGCCTTCGCCGGCAAGGCCAATCGATAAAGGAACACCGCCTTGTACTGCGGGAAAAACTGAAGATCGTCTTCCAAAACTATCAGACCATTCTCGGCAATTTTCGCGTCGGTCGAGTACGCGTCTTTGACTTCGATTGAACCATTTTGAAGCGCTGCGTAGCCGAGGCCGTGATCAATGCCAGAAATATTCTGGGTCGAGAGCTGATACCTCTCCGCGAGCGGTCGCCAGCCATTGCGACGGATGAGGAATTCGTGGGTCAATCCGAATCTAAGCTCTGGGTGGTTTCGCAAATCGCTGATCTGATGGATTTTTAATCGCTCTGCCACCGCCGCCTGCATGACCAGCGCGTAGGTATTGTTGAAACCGAGCTCTCCGGTCATTCCGACACCCTGTTTTTCGAGTTGGGCTCGCATCTCCGCCGCGGAGATGGAGGGCGGGGCCTTGAGAATCTCCTCGCCGATGGTGCCGGTGTATTCCGGATAGAATCCGATCTGGTTTGTCCGAAGCGCTTCCGAAAGAATGATCGTTCCTCCCATGCCCTGGCGGTGTTCCGTGGGAATGCCGGCATTTTCCATCGTGCGTTTCGCGATCTCGGCGAGAACGTACGATTCGGTAAACTTTTTTGAGCCGACTAGTATCGGATTGGCCGCGAGGCCGGATGAGGCGCACAGGAAGGAAAGCGCCGTCAGCAAGCTCTTGGATGCGAAAATCATACGAGCGTGAGCCCTCGTTGCGCGTTGATGAATTCGGTCACGAAAGCGTTGGCCGGGTTCGCGCGCAAATCCTCCAGCGTTCCGATTTGCACGACTCGGCCTTCGTTCATCAAGACAATCTCGTGACCCAAATACGCCGCTTCCGCTAGATCGTGGGTGACCAGGATGGCGGTTTGTTTTAGCCGGCCGAAAATCTCTTTCAGGTCTTTTTGCAGGGCGGCCCGGACGAGCGGATCGAGTGCGCCGAGCGGTTCGTCGAGCAGGAGCAGTTCCGGGGAAAGCGCGAGCGCGCGCATCAGACTGATGCGTTGACGCTGGCCGCCGGAAAGCTCGAGAGGATAGCGATCGAGAGCCATCTCAGGAAACCGGGTCAGGGTGCAGAGTTCGGAAAGCCGGAGGCTCATTTCAGCGAGTGGTTGTTTTAAATGCCCTGCCATGAGGAGAACGTTTCTCCGAGCAGTAAGATGGGGAAACAATCCGCCGTCTTGAATGACGTAACCGATCCGGCGGCGGAGGTGCGCGATATTAGCAGGCCCCATTGGTGCGCCCTCGAATTGAATTGTTCCGCCGTCAGGTTCGAGCAAGCCAATGATCAAGCGCAACACGGTGGATTTACCACAACCACTTGGCCCGATCAGCACCGTGGTCTTTCCGCGCTCGAAAGAGAGGTCGGTCGGATGAAGCGCCGGAGCGGTTCCAAACGCCTTACTAATCCTGCGAAGCTGAACGAGGGCACTCACCGCCGGCTATTCTGCCACGGTGAAATGGAAAACGGCAAACAACTGCTTTGGGTCGGTCCAGACACGCGCCAGACGGAACCCGGCCGACACCGCGAGCCGGGCGAACCCCTCCTGCGTGTATTTGTAAGAAAATTCCGTGATGATCTTTTCGCCCCGCAAAAAATGAAATTTCCCGCCGCCGACATGAACCGTCTGTTCCGCCTCACTGATAAGGTGCATCTCGATTCGTCCGTGACGCTCGTTGTAAATCGCCTGGTGTCGCCACAACAGAAGATCAAAATCCGCCCCGAGCTCGCGGTTGGCTCGCACGAGTAGATTCAAATTGAATTTCGCGGTTACGCCCGCGCTGTCGTTGTAGGCCGCCTCCAAAACTTCGCGGTCCTTTCGGAGATCGACGCCAATAATCAGCCCGCCGCTCTCGCCACAAAGCCGGGAAACGCGACGCAGGAAATGCTGCGCGACGTCCGGCTCAAGATTTCCAATGGTCGAACCGGGGAAATAACCGGCAACGTGGTCCGGCTTTCGGGTCGCCCTTGGCAACCGCAGTGGCTGCAAGTAATCGGCACAGACGGGCAAAATCTCGAGCGCTGGCATGGCTCGGCCCAGCTTCGCTGCGGAATCCGTGAGCCGCTGCTTCGAGATATCCACCGGAACATAGGCGATCGGTGTCTCGAGCTGTTCGAGGAGTAGTCGCGTTTTCAGGCCGGCGCCTGTCCCGAAGCCGATCAGCTCCGCGTTCGCCCCGATGGATTCCGCTATCTCGCTACCGTAGCGCCGCAAGAGTTCGATCTCGGTCCGCGTGATGTAATACTCGGGCAGTTCGCAAATTTGCTGGAAAAGCTCTGCCCCGCGCTCATCGTAAAAAAATTTGCACGGAAGCGATCGTGGAGAGCTGGAAAGGCCGGCGACGACCTCGGCGAGAAAGTCCTCACTGACTGGCTCGAGATCGAGCACGTGGACCAATCCGGCGGGCCCGCTCATCCCCGGTCGCGTGCCAGCCGGATGCCGGTGAATTGCCAGCGTTTTTCCGGCTGAAAGAAATTCCGATAGGTCGGGCGGACATGATCACGGAAGGTGGCGCAAGACCCACCGCGCAGCACCATCTGGTTGCACATGAATTTGCCGTTGTACTCTCCGAGAGCGCCGGGGCCGGCGCGATAGCCGGGGTAGGGGAGATATGCGCTCCGCGTCCACTCCCAGGCATCGCCAAACATTTGCAGTAATCCGGCGTTATCATTTGCGCCGCCCACGGGCGAGGGATGAAAGCGTTGGGTGTTGACGAAGTTCCCTTCGATCGGCAACTCGGAGGCGGCGTATTCCCATTCGAATTCAGTCGGGAGGCGCGCGCCGTCCCAATTCGCGTAAGCGTCGGCTTCGAAATAACTCACGTGTGTGACCGGCTCCGCTTCGTTCACCGGCCGAAAACCCGAGAGGGTAAAATTCCACCAGACGCCGTCGCGCTGCACCCAATAAAGCGGCGCCTGCCACCCCTGTTCGTTCACGGTTGTCCAACCGAGGGAAAGCCAGAATTCCGGGCGCGTGTATCCGCCGGCTTCCATGAAGGCCAGGTATTCTCCGTTCGTGATCAGGCGGTTTGAAAGCGAGAATGCCGGGACCAGCGCGCGATGCCGCGGGCCTTCGTTATCGTAGGAAAATCCGCTTCCGTCGTGCCCGATCAGAACGGTCGCTTCATCGAACTCCGCAAAATGCTGGGGCGCGACTCTTTCCGTCCCCGCTTCCGTTTCGACAGACTGAAAAACCGGATACAGGGGATTTTGCGAGAAGACATGCTTGATGTCCGTGACCAGCAATTCCTGGTGCTGTTGCTCGTGATGGAGACCCAGCGTTACGACTCGTTCGATTTCCGGGAAAAGTTCGTCGCCAGCCTCTTCAATCACGGACGTGACGCATCGATCGATCGAATCCCGGAATCGATATGTTTCCGCGACCGTTGGACGTGAGATCAATCCGCGGAGGTCGCGCCGGTGCATATCACCGGCGGCGTTGTAGTACGAGTTGAAAAGGTAAGCGTACTGGGGAACCTCGGAGCGGTACCGTTGCATCCAAACTTTGACGACGAATGCCTCGAAAAACCAACTTGTGTGCGCCAGGTGCCATTTTGTCGGACTCACGTCGGGCATTGATTGGACGACGTAATCTTCCGGTTCGAGGTTCCGGCAGAGGTGCGTGCTGAAATCGCGGACTTGGCGGAATTTTTCGATCAGGCTTTGGGAGCGATGGCGCGGGGTTCCGGAGGTCGGGCGGACCGCGCCTTGTCCGGCCGTTTCCTCGGCCACGAGGGTATCTGACGGCTTCAAGAATTAGCCCTCTTGCGCGAGCTCTTCTTTGCGTGCTTCGAGCATCTGGTCGTGCGCGGCTTCCTCTATTCCGTCGGCGACGAGCTGTTCGCCCAGATTCTCTTCCTCGTCCATCCGAGGCGCGCGATGGCCGGTCGATGAAGCAACGACGCTCCATTCCTCGACCACTTCGGCGTTCTCCTCGGTCTCCTCAGGAGCGGTTGGCCCCACGAAGCCAAGCAACTCCCGGCGTGCCTGGTCCCAATCGGCGTCCGTAAACTCATCCGGATCGCGTTCGGCGATGAGTGCAATCTCTCGCGCCCTTCGCTCGACTGCCTCGGGCGATGGCACCCCCACTCCATCGCCATGAACTGAAATCTTTCCGTGCCCTGGGTGTGAATGTTCGCTCATATAACTTGATTCGAACCGCGGGCAGCCATTGTGCGCATGTGTCGAACGATTATCGGAGTGGAGCGGGCGTGTGAAAAGCCGAAATTTCAATCGGATGCCAACGCCTTGGACCGACGTTACACTGGTTTATGCAGGCCGAGGCCCAAACTCTTCGACTCGAAAGCGGTGCGCGGGTGGCCTTCTCCGAATACGGAGATCCGCACGGCGCCCCGGTTTTTTTCTGTCACGGTTGGCCCAGCTCGCGCACGATGGCGGAGCTGACCCATGATGCCGCGCGGGACCTGGGCGTGCGGATCATCTCGCCGGATCGGCCCGGTATTCGCGATTCGAATTTTCATCCCAATCGGACGCTCCTCGATTGGGCGCCCTTGATGCGTGAGCTCGCGGCCCATCTGAGTATCGATCGTTTCCGGATTCTGGCGATTTCCGGTGGGGCGCCGTACGCTTACGCCGCGGCCTGGGCGATGCCGGAACGGGTTGATGCGATTGCCGTCGTGAGCGGCGCACCACCGATCTCCGAGCTCCAGGACCGCAGCGGTTTGCTCAAGTTCTACAACTGGCTGCTCGCAGCGCGGGAATTACACCCCGGATCGATGCGGATCGTGTTTCACATTTTGCGACCGTTCGCATTGATGAAGCTGCCTATTCGCGTCCGGCCGCTTCTGCTCAGGCTTCTGCAACCATGTGATGCGAACGTCTTGCGTGATTCGCGCTCGTTTGACGCTTGCTTCGAAAGTGCGCGGCAGGCGTGGCGGTCATCCGCGGCGGGAGTAATGACCGACGCGGAAATCTACGCGAAGCCGTGGGGCTTTCCGTTGGAAGAGGTTGGCGTGCCGGTCCGGCTCTGGCACGGGAAAAAGGATCGCACTTTTTCCTTTCGGCTCGCGGAGCAAATCGCGGGGCGCCTCCCGAATTGCGAATTCCACCTCGTCGAGGAGACCGGTCATTACTCACTACCGATTCGCCACACCCACGAAATTCTCTCCGATCTCCTGAGGTAAGCGACTGACAGTTGGACGGGCTTAACTTTCCCCGTGCGCTCGCGCACCAGGTGGCCGAAACTTCGCAGTGGAAGATTTCACGGCAGGCGCAACGCACGATCAGCCCACGCGCCGCCAATCAACGATCGATCCGCCTTTCGATGCCCGCGTCCGTCAACTGGTGGCCGATTGGGGTGCGGAAAAATCTCCGGAGTTGATCGAGGAAATGATCGTGACTGCCTTGAAAATGGCACGCGATCGGATGAGCACCGGCGACCTGAAGTTGATGAACAGGTCGCTGAAGGAAATGCGCTACGCGGCCAAAGTTTTCTCAGCCTACCGCCAGTTCCGGAAGGTTTGTGTTTTCGGCTCGGCCCGGACACCGCCCAGCGAAGCGCAGTACGCGGTAGCGGAAGAGTTCGCCCGCGAAATGGTTGCGCAAAACTACATGGTCATTACCGGCGGCGGCGATGGCATCATGGGCGCCGCGCAACTTGGGGCCGGCCGCGAGCATGGCTTCGGCCTGAATATCCGCCTTCCCTTCGAACAGCAGGCCAATATCACGATCCTGGGCGATCCCAAGCTCATCAACTTCAATTATTTCTTTACGCGTAAACTCAACTTCGTGAAGGAGACCCACGCCTTTGCGCTTTTCCCCGGGGGCTTCGGAACGATGGACGAAGCCTTCGAAGTGCTGACGCTCATGCAGAGCGGCAAGGCGCGGATCATTCCGATCGTGCTTCTCGATCGGCTTGGCGGAACTTATTGGCAAACCTGGCTGAAGTTTCTCACCGAACATCTCTTGAAGTTCGGGTACATCGGCCCGGAAGACTTTCACTTCTTCAAAATCGTGCCGAACGTCGCCGAAGCGGTGCACGAAATTCTGCGCTTCTACAGCGTCTATCAATCTTCCCGGTGGGTCGGAGAACAGCTCGTCATTCGGATCAACCAAAAACTTTCGAACAAGGCGCTCGCGGACCTAAACGAAAGCTTTCCCGACCTGGTGCGAACGGGCGAAATCGCGCAAGGCAGCGCGCTCCGGCAGGAAAAGAACGAGCCCGAGATTTGGAACCTGCCTCGACTGCTTTTGACTCCCCATCGCCGCAGCTTTGGCCGCTTCCGTCAATTCATCGACGCAATCAACGCGACGAACGCAAGTTCGTAAGCCCGGCTACGCCGGCTTGGCGGCAGCCTGCTTTTCGAGAATGTAATCGTGAATGGTATTCACGCTGCGAAGCGCCTTCGCCGCGATCTCGGAAGTCGGGACGCCGACGCCGAAGGTTTTTTCCATACTGACGACCAGCTCGAGAGCATCGATGGAATCGAGCCCGAGGCCACCGGGGCCGAAGAGCGGAAGGTCGTCGTCAATCTGATCGGCCGTCGTCTGCAGCATCAGGTTCTTCACCAGCATTTCCTTGATGCGATGGCGGAGATCGGTTTCGGACATGGAACTAGGTGGATAACGCGGGCGCACTGCAAACGGCACGCGCGAGTCGCGACTGTGTCGCAACGCTGGGCAAACGTCAAATAGCCTCGCGGCTAAACTCGATCGGTGGTCTCCCCGGAGACTGCCGTCGAATCCCGTTCGCTGACGGATGGAGTCGCCGCGGTGTTGTCAATCCGCGGCACGGTCGCCGCCGGGCTGCGCACATCTGGCTGTCCTTTGGCCACGTCGGTTTTGTCGGCGGAATGCAGCTCGTCGCTGAACTCATCCTTTGCCTTCTGGAACTCTTTGATCGCCGAGCCCATACCGCGCGCCAGCTCCGGCAATTTCTTCGCGCCAAAGAGAAGAAGGACGATCAGCAGGATAAATAGCACTTCCTGGCCGCCAATATTCATGAAACCGAGGAATATCATCGCTTGAGCCTGAAGATGAGACTCCTGGGCGAAGTTGCAAGGTATTTCCTGGTGACGCGGTTGCCTTCCCTATGTCACAGTTCGCAGCCGGCATCGTGCCGGCCGCTTATTGGCAGTCGATGAAACGTCCTACGCACGGAAGCTCCTTCCCATAACAAGGCCCAACTGGTGATGCCACTCGGACAGGAATTCAGGTCGTTTTTTGATAAGCAATATCGGCGCGCCTACCGGAACCTCCGGCACTTCCCGCGGCTGGAATACCGTTCCGTGATAGACGGCGGCGCCAGCAACGGATCGTTTACGGATGCCTTCCTTCAATTGCATCGGCCCCAGCGGATCGTCCTGGTCGAGGCAATTCCCGAACGAGCGGACGAATTGCGCAGGCGATATGCCGGCCAGCCAGGCATTTCCATCGTGTCCGCGGCGCTCTCCGACAAAGAGGGGGAGGCGCAGTTTGAAATCAACCGGCACGTGAACTCGAGTTCGCTGCTGCCGATTGATCCTCGCAACAGCGAATGGTTCAGCCGCGATCTTCGTGTTGCGCAAACCGTTTCGGTGCCGACGATCACGCTCCCGGTGCTGATGGAAGAGCAGAGATTATCAACGGTGGATATCCTCAAGCTCGATCTCCAAGGCGCCGAACGATTCGTCCTCACGGGGGGAGAAGCTGTGCTCGATCGGGTGCGAGTGATTTATACCGAGGTCTTTTTTGAGCAACTCTATGCCAGCGCCTGGCTTTTCTGGGAAATGAACGGATTTCTCACCGGCTGCGGATTCAAACTCTGCGGTCTGTCGAATATCGTGCACGGCTCCAACGGCGACCTTCTTCAAGCCAACGCTACCTTTCGGCGCTTATGAACCGCTTGATCGGCAGCCTTTTGCTTATCCTATCGTTGATCGGCACCTCGGGGAGTCATGGCGCCACGCTCGCCGGCCAGCCAGTGCAGGGCGGCCGCACGGTGGAGATCCGTTTCCCGGTTGCGAAGTATTTTCAGGATGTCGCTGCCCAAGGCGGCAATCCTCGAGTTGAAACGGGCAGGGCGGTCCTGGCCTTTCCACCGGGGTTCAATCCCGGACGTCCCTGGCCGATTCTGGTCGTGACTTCCACGAGCGATTTCGACCGCACGAGCGCCATGGACGTCGAGTGGTACCGGCCACCAGCGACTGCCGAAGGGTGGGTCGTCCTCGGTCCGGATGCGACCATCAAGCCGCGCATCGATTCCACCCAGTGGCGGCTTGGCATGCTGGCCGCGGCGCTCGAGGCCATGCGCTTGGACTGGCCTCAATCGGCCAAGTGGCCGATCGCTTTTGCGGGTTTCTCCGGAGGCGCGAAACGCAGTGGGGCCTTGGGAGCGATGCTGGCAAAGACAGGATCGGTCAGGATCTGTGGTTTTTTCCTCAGCGGCATTAATCAGGACCGCTTGGGCGAAAGCTACAGGATCTATCAGCCCGGTCGCGGGTTTCTCGAGGTGCCGGTTTGGCTCAGCAGTGGGGCTGGCGACACAGTTGCGACGCCGCAGGCCCATGGTCTCGTCAAAGCTTCATTGGAGCGGACCGGCTTCAAACGCGTGCGCCTGGAGCGATTCGACGGCCAGCACAAATTGAAGATGTCCGAGGTGCGGCGAGCGCTTCAGTGGTTCCGGGAACTCGGACGATTCTAGCGGCCAGCGGTGTCTCGAGGGGACAGCTTTGAGGCTCAGGCTTTTCGTTTCTGCTTGGCCAGCTTGGCGCATTCCTCGGCGCACTTGCGGCAAGCTTCGGCGCAACGGGAGAAAGCTTCGATCTTGCTATGCTTGCCGCAGACTTTCGCCAGCTCGTCACAGGCGCGCGCGCAGACATCGCAAATGGGGTAGGCGTATTTCGAGCCCCGCTCGAGGAGCTGGCTGGTCAGCGTCGCGATCCGGGCAACGTCCCGTGCGATGACGATGACCTGCGTGACGGTGTTCACATCAGGCTGGGCCAGGCCGGCTGTCACCGCGCGTTCACACCGGCGACGCGCGATATTACAAGCTTCGATACAATCGCTGAATTTCGGAGGCCACATAAGAGAATTCCTCGGTTGATGTTCCCGTGTTCACCTGCTGTCCTGACGTTGCAATAGAAAAAGCTTACCGCCGAAAAGCAAGGTCTTATTGACGGGGTGGCCGTCCTAGAACCGGGAAGATCGCCAGCCGGAGAAGTTCATGACCGGGAGATTTTCGAAGGGATTTACAGGCGGAAATTGGGGTTGCTTCAGCGATGCCCCTTCCAGCGCATGCGATTGAATGTAGTAGGCCACTTCCATGCCGTAGGCCATCATGTAAGGAGCGCCGCGCCAGCCGTCCGGACCTTCGCCCGCGCGGGGCAGCGTGGGCGCGGGACGTGGCGGATTCGAAAAGGGGTAGTGGCCCACGAGCCAGACGGTGTGGCCGGCACGCAGAGTCGCCTCCATTTTCTCGAGCACCGGCTGGATTGGAGCTTCGCGTTGCATCTGTTCCTTGAACAAATCGAGGCGTTGCAGGCGATGATCGGCGAGTGGCGGCAGGGTCGACCACTCGGCATTACCTCTGTAATAACGCTGAAACGTGACTCCGCAGAACCACGGGTGAACCAAAACGAAATCCTCCTTGCCCGCCTCCGTGCTCAGGCGTTGCGCGACCAAATCCAAATTCGTCATGCGGACGCCGGCCTGCTGCCAAACGGCGCGAGACAGTGAGGCCACGATGATCCCGACCGCCACCATTCTAATCGCCCGCGCCCAGCCATTGCGCACTATCCGGGCGAGAAGGGCGTCGATCGCCACTGCCATCACTCCCATCCAAACCAGGTAGTACCAAGTCTCGGTGGGGAATTTTAGGAGCGTCAGAAAAATGTAGTACGCGATCGTTACGGCGACAATGACGGTGAGGAGAAACCAAGCTACCTCCCTATCGTCATCGAGGCCCTTACGCTGCTTTCCCCTTACAAGCAGGACACCGGCTGTGATTATCGTTGCTGAGAAAAGGATGACCCACAGCCAGAACAGGAGTGGATTGGGATCACTCAGCGCACGGTGTAGCACCAGCCAGATTCGTGGCAGGTCAATCGGAATTTCTGTGGCAACGTTCCACTCATTCGCGCGCCTTATCACGCCGAGATAGGGAAGCAGTGAGAGCCCCGCCGGAAGGGCCACCGAAATAACAAGAAGCGCTCGTTTCCAGTCTCTTCGTCGCGCTGCCACCACAACTCCGCCCAGGCAAAACGCCGCCACGATGAAGATGCTTTGATAGAGCGCCTGAACGGCAAAGATGCTGCCAGCCATCGCGAGAAGCACGGTCTTTCGTGTAGGCGAGCGGGCCACGTTCCAGATCAAGCCCAAGGCGAGCAGGAGGAAGAATACTCCCAGACCGTACGCTCGGAGCGAATCTCCCCACCGGATCGCAACCGGACTCAGGCCGAAAAGAAGCATCGAAATCACGGGCGGCGAGGCCGAGAACCGCCACGCATTCCACCAGAGGGCCCCGAGGACGGCCAACCCCACGAGCATCCCGAAAGCGCGCAAAGCGAGATCGCTGCCTCCAAGGCCTATCGTGTTCCACGCGCCCAGGAGCATGGTCAGCAACAGCGGGAAAGACTCATGCTCCAGGTGCGACCAGATTTCGCCAAAGGAGGGAAAGAGCGCGAGATTCACCGCGGCCGCTTCGTCCCTCCACAACCCTCCCGCGTGCTTCAGGTTCACGAAGTGAAAAACTGCGATGAGCGCGGCGAACAGGGCAGCCACAATCCACTCGATCGAGCGAATCCACGCCCGCTGCGCGTCCGACAGTCGCGGTAGAGTCATCTGATATCCCTGGAAGGCGCGGAGTCTAGAAGATCGGATCGTTCCGTCCGAAATGAAAATCAGTTGGAAAAAGCCTCGGATACATCCTGCGGATTTCCTCCAGGTTTTCCTTCCGTTTCTCCTTGGGCATGCGCAAGAGCGGGTAATAGAGAAAGTCCCTTACCCGCTGCTGCACTTCGTCGGGCTGACGATCGAGGATCTTGAGATACAGGTCGACGCCATAAAGTTCGCCGAATTTGAGCCAACAGCTGTACATGATTTGACCGTAGGTTCGCGCCTTCCGGTCGAATTTCTTGAACTTCAGCGAGAAGCGAAAAAGCCGGGCGAGCGCCTCTTCGTCTTTTTTGTAAATGCGTTCCATCTCAGGTTGCAGGTCAAAGTCCCTGGCCCGGCCGAACTTCATCAGTTGATCGACATCGACCTCGCTGATTTGCCCAAACGGCGCTGCGACGTTCGAACTCTGCGCCTGAACGGGTCGTCCCAGAGCCAAAATGGCCAACACGGCCGTGATTATCACAACCCGTCGACGCAGCTCCGCGAGATCAAATTCATTCTTCCCCATCGTAATACTCCAGATTCTCGGAGCGGATGATCCCACGCTCGGGCGAACGCACCAGCCATTTCTTGCTGTCATGAAAATAGGAGGATTCTCCGATTGGGTTGTCCGCTACGACGTAGAGGACAAGATCCTCGGAGCCGTCATTGATGAGCTGATGCGGTTCGTCCGGCTTGAAGATGAAAGCGTCGCCCTCCCCGATTGGCGTCGTTCCATCCTTGTGCCGGACCGCGCCTTTGCCTGAAATGACGTGGTAAAACTCCCATTGCATGCTGTGGGAGTGATAAGAGTAGGGCATTTTGCCGGGAGGGACGCGGCAGATCTCAATATCGAACGGATGCCTCTCCATGAGATCCGTCGAGAATGGTTTCCGTCCAAGTGCCTCCGAGACCTGTTTGCCCGCCCCAGCGAACTTTCCCTTCGGGGAAGACCAGGACAACTCCGGCATATCTTTCGTGTTTACTTTATTCATGACGCCATCGCGCGAGGCCCGTGCAGACCTCGTGGCTGTTTACACATCGTAATACATCGCAAACTCGTACGGGTGCGGACGGAGACGCAGGGCGTCATATTCCTTTTGTTTCATCTCGATCCAGTTCGCGACGAAGTCGGCATTGAAAACATCGCCTTTGAGCAGGAATGAATGATCGGCTTCGAGCGCTTTGATTGCGCCGCTGAGTGAGTCGGGAACGCTCGGCACATTCGCGAGTTCTTCGGGCGGAAGCTCGTAGAGGTTCTTGTCGAGCGGATCGCCGGGATCGATCCGGCTTTGAATTCCATCCAGGCCCGCCAGCAGGAGCGCGGAGAAGGCGATGTACGGATTTGCGGCCGCGTCCGGCGTGCGGAATTCGATTCGCTTCGATTTCGGGTTCGCCGAATAGGTGGGAATGCGGATCGCGGCGGAGCGGTTGCGGGCGGAGTAGGCGAGGTTAACCGGCGCCTCGAAGCCTGGCACAAGACGTTTGTAGCTGTTGGTTGTCGGGTTAGTGATGCAGGTAAGCGCAGGGGCGTGGCGCAAAATTCCGCCGATGAAGAAGAGGGCCATTTCGCTCAGCCCCGCGTAGCCGTTCCCGGCAAAGAGCGGTTTGCCATCTTTCCAGAGCGACATGTGGGTGTGCATGCCGGAGCCGTTGTCGCCGTAGAGCGGCTTGGGCATGAAGGTGACGCTCTTGTTATGCTTCTTTGCCACGTTGCGGATGATGTATTTGTAATACTGCATCCAGTCACTCATCTGTTTCATCGGGGCGAAGCGGATGTCGATCTCGGCCTGGCCGGCCGTGGCGACTTCGTGATGCTGCCGCTCGATCGGGATTCCGGCCTTCTCGAGCTCGAGGCACATTTCGTTGCGGATGTCCTGCAAGCTGTCGGCCGGAGCGACCGGGAAGTAGCCTTCCTTCGCGCGAATCTTGTAACCGAGGTTGGGGAACTCTTCGCGCCCGCTGTTCCAATGGCCTTCCGCGCTATCGACGAGATGGAAGGAGGAATTGCCGGTGTAGCTGTACCGGACTTCGTCGAAAATGAAGAACTCGGCTTCGGGGCCAAAGAAGGCGGTGTCCGCGATGCCGGTGCTCTGGAGATACGCTTCCGCTTTTTCGGCGACGCCGCGCGGGTCGCGATCGTAGGGCTCGCGGGTGATCGGATCGACGATAGTGCAAATGAGGCTGAGGGTCGGCTCGGCGTTGAAAACATCGATCCAAGCCGTGCTCGGATCGGGAATAACGAGCATGTCGCTCGCATTAATCGCGCGCCAGCCGCGGATGCTGGAGCCGTCGAAGCCGAGGCCCTCGGCGAAAATCTCTTCGCTATACTCGGTGAGGGTCGTGGTGAAATGCTGCCACGAGCCCGGCAGATCGGTGAATTTGAAATCCACGAGTTTGACCTCGTGGTCCTTGATCATCTTGCTGACGTCGGAAGCGGTTTTGTCTTTTTCTTTGGCCATGGGATTGGGTTGGAGCGGTGGAGTAACGGAGCAGTGTTGTTAGTTATAAATGGCTCGACGGCAATGATTTACCGTGGAGGCAGCGGTGTTGTGAGAAGCAGGGCGAAAGTTTGGGCGTGAGTTCGTCACACCGCCTTTTCGCCGATCTCTTCCGTGCGAATGCGCACGGCGTGCTCGACTGGGAGCACGAAGACTTTGCCATCGCCGATCTTCCCGGTCTTGGCGGCGGCCACGACGACGGTGACGGCTTTGTCGACCATCTCATCGGCGAGCACGACTTCCACTTTCACTTTCGGGAGAAAATCGACCGTGTATTCGCTGCCGCGATAAATTTCCGTGTGGCCTTTCTGACGGCCGAAACCCTTCACTTCAGTCACCGTCATTCCCTCGATGCCGAGCTCGGCCAGCGCTTCCTTTACTTCCTCGAGTTTGAATGGCTTGATGATCGCTTCGAGCTTTTTCATGTGGAGTAAGGTTGCGGGTGAATGTTTTTCAATCGCCTGAAGGCCTGGTGCGGAATTCCGGATCGATCGCGCACACCAAATTCAAATCCGGGAATCGCCGCACGTGCTCTCTTAGCAACGCGGCTGAAAACGTGCAACATCGAAATTTTATTCGCGCGATTTTCATTCTCCCGCACTGTCGCCGCCCCGCTCTGTCGGGGCGTCCGATTCGCGGCGAGAAAGCGTCCGGCCCCGGCGGTTCGCCTTTTCCCTCGTAAATTTGCCGCCTCGAACGCGCCGTTTATAATGCGGTCGAATGCCTGCCGACTCCTTCGTTCACCTCCACCTCCACACGGAATATTCCTTCCTTGATGGGGCGGTGCGAACGAAGGAGCTGATGAAAAAAGCGGCGGAATTTGAAATGCCTGCCGTGGCGATCACCGATCACGGAAACCTGCACGGGGCGATCGAATTTTATCAGGAAGCGACCAAGGCGGGCATCAAACCGATCATCGGTTGCGAAGCGTACATGGCGCCGGGCGCGATAAAAGACCGGCCGAACAATCAACGCGACGCGGCTTACCATTTCACTCTGCTCGTGAAGGACGAGTCGGGTTATCGCAACCTGGTAAAGCTGATTTCCAAGGCGCACCTTGACGGCTTCCATTACAAACCGCGGATCGATAAAGAGCTGCTCGCGGCCCATTCCGAGGGTTTGATCGGCTTGAGCGGTTGCCTCAAGGGCGAGATCAACATGGCGATCCAGTCTGACAATCTGGCCAAGGCGCGGCAGAGCGTGGCGGAATTTCGCGACATCCTCGGCGCGGAAAATTTCTTTTTGGAAATGCACGACCACGGCATCGAGGCGCAACACAAATGCAATCAGATGCTGCCCCGCCTTGCGGAGGAATTTGGGCTCGGCCTGGTCGCGGCGAATGACGTGCATTTTCTGGAACGGAGTCACCACGAAACGCACGACGTGATGGTCTGCATCGGCACGGGCAAAATGGTTCAGGACGAAAGGCGAATGCGCTATCCGCCGGAGCTTTATTTCAAATCGGCCGACGAAATGCGGGCGCTTTTCCCCCAGCACCCAAAGGCGATTACGAATACGCTCGAGATCGCCGATCGCATCAATCTCGCGCTTCAGTTTGGCGTTTCGAAATACCCGGAATACCCGGCGCCCGAAGGCGGAACACGCGAGGCGTATCTGCGAGAGCTTTGTCACAAGGGTCTGCACGATCGCTTCGGCGAACGCGCGGAAACGGACCCGGAATTGGTCAGACGACTCGATTACGAATTGGGCGTGCTGGAGAAAGCTGGGTTCGTCAGTTACCTGTTGATCGTCTGGGACTTCATTCACTTCGCGAAGCAGCGAGGGATTCCGGTGGGACCGGGACGCGGATCTGCGGCAGGTTCCCTGGCTGCGTATGTTCTTGGAATTACCGACATCGATCCGTTGCAATACGGGCTCATCTTTGAACGATTCCTGAATCCGGAACGGGTTTCGCCGCCCGACATCGACGTCGATTTTTGCAAAGAGCGGCGCGGGGAAGTGCTGGAGTACGTCCGCCAGAAGTACGGGGACCGCCGGGTCTCACAGATTGTCACGTTCAACAAGATGAATGCGAAAAGCGCCGTGCGTGACGTCGGGCGAGTCATTGGGCTTTCCTATGGCGATGCAGATCGGCTCGCGCGAATGATCCCGGCCGGGCCCGGCCAGCAAAACATCACTCTGGCCGACTCCGCGCTGGCCAACCCGGATTTGCGCCGCGCCATCGAGACGGAACCCGCGACGCGACAATTGTGGGACCATGCAATCTTGCTCGAAGGCCGGTCGCGTAATTTCGGAGTGCACGCCGCCGGCATCGTCATCGGCGATCGAGACCTCTCGGAGTATGTGCCGCTTCGCCGCGATCCGAAGGAAAAAGAGGTCATCACGCAATATCCGATGGGCCCGCTAAACGACCTCGGCCTGCTCAAGATGGATTTTCTTGGGTTGCGAACGCTGACCGTCCTGCACGACGCGGTTGAACTCATCCGGCAACGGCTCCCGGAGTTCTCGCTGGAACAGATCCCGATGGATGATCCGGCGACTTTTGCGCTGCTCAATCGCGCCGAGACCATCGGCATCTTCCAACTGGAAGGTGGCATGACGGGTTTCTGCAAACAGTTCGATTTTAAATCGATCGACGACATTATCGCCTTAAGCGCGCTTTACCGGCCCGGGCCGATGGATCTGATTCCCGATTACATCAAACGGAAAAAGGGCCTGGCAAAAATCAAATACGAGCATCCTCTGCTCGAGGAAGTCTGCGCGGATACCTACGGCGTGATGATTTACCAGGAGCAGGTCATGGCCGCGGCGAGCCGGCTGGGCGGTTACTCATTAGGCCAGGCCGATCTTCTCCGGCGGGCGATGGGCAAGAAGGACCGCGCAAAGATGGCCCTGGAGCGCGCTAACTTTATCGAGGGCTGTGCGCGGACAAATAAAATTCCGGAGAAGAAGGCGAATTCGATTTTCGATTTGTTGGAGAAATTTGCCGGTTACGGATTCAACAAGAGCCACAGCGCGGCTTACGGCCTCATCAGTTATCAGACCGCCTATTTGAAGGCGAACTACCCGGTCGAATTCATGGCCGGTTTGCTGAGCAACGAGATTAACAACACGGACAAGATTTCGACCTTCGTCGGTGAGTGCAAGCGGATGGGAATTCCGATTTTGCCCCCCGACGTGAACCGGAGTGGTTTGAAATTCAGTCCCGAAACAACCGGAGCGGCGCTACAAGGGGAGGCGAATGCCATTCGCTACGGCCTCGCGGCAATCAAGAATGTGGGACAAGGCGCGATGGAAGCGGCGATCCGGGAGCGCGAGGAGAGGGGGGAATTCACCACCCTGGAAGACTTCTGCCGCCGGCTCGATTCGCGGATCGCCAATCGCAAAATCCTCGAAAGCCTTGTGAAATGTGGCGCTTTCGACTTCCTCGGCCGCGAACGCGCGGAGCTTGCCGCTTGCATCGACGAGTCGCTTGCGGCCGCATCGGCGACTCACCGCGACCGGGCCAGCGGTCAGGTTTCCCTTTTTGACGACATGCCCCCGCCCGCATCGAAACCGAGCGCCAGGCGGCTGATACCGTGGACCGAACACGAGAAAATGTCGTACGAGAAGGAGCTCCTCGGGTTTTATGTCACCGGACATCCTCTCGATGCCTACGCGGCGCTGCTCGCTAATGGGAAGTATCAAACCATCGCGTCGTTGAACGAGTTATCGGATCGTGCGTCGTTCCGGATTGGCGGCGCAATTGTGCAGGTGGACAAGAAGTTCACCAAGAAAGAGGGCAAGCCATTTGCGGTTGTCTGGCTCGAAGATTTGAGCGCTACGCTCGAAGTCGTTTTGTGGAATGAAGTTTACACCACGATTTCAGAGGCTCTGGTGCTCGGCCGGGTGATTGCCGTCCAGGGAACGCTTGATAAGCGCGACGATGCGCTGCGCGCCGTGGCGCAGAAGGTGAAAGTCCTCACACCGGTTGACGGGCCACTCCGTTCGCCTCACGAGTCAAATGGCCATGGGCGGCCCGAGGACGAAGCGCCGCTTGTTTTGCGCTTCTCGGCCGCGGCGGACGCGGATGAATTCCGGCAGGTGCAGGCGGTGCTGGCGGCATCGCCAGGAACACAACCGGTAAGATTGATGTTCTGCCGGACCGATGGCGAATGGTTGCAAATGGACGCGGGCATTGAGCTCCGAGTGACGATAACGCCTGAATTGCGCGACAAGCTCGCGCCGTGGCTAAGGGTGGAACAAACGGTCGACCGGGCGATCGCCTAGGCTCGGCACCGCGCCGGTTCCCTCAGGGATACAGGTTCCCGGCGGATTTAAGCGTCAATGTTTTCCCTGCAGGCTGGAGTGAATGGCATAGGGGAAACGTCCGGGATGAACCCTCTTGCAGGAGCATCACCAGCGGATCGTCCCCGTGTCTGTCATTCAGCGAAATCGTCCAGTTCGGCGCGAAAAGGCTGCCGCGAAGACGAAATTCGTCGATCCGCTGTCCTCGCACTTTGGTGGCGCCATTGAGTGAAAGATCGATTCCATCGACGCAATCCTCCGGCTCCAGGGGCGTCAATTGCAACACCGGTTCGTTCGGCAGAACTTTCACCCTGATATCGGTCAAATCGCGGAACTCGATATCCCCGCGTCCCGTGTACCTTGTCGCAGCCCAAGCGTGCACGTTACGAACGTTCGGCTGCACAACGCGCACAAAATCAATCGTGGCGGTTTGCCCTCCGAATGTGAGTGCTGTTGAAAGAGACGGCCCATCCAGGAGTCTGCCGTTGATGAGATGCGCGGTGCCGCGCAGTTGCGGGTGAAGCGGCGAACCGGAAACAGTCAGCTGCCCGCTCAGGATCCCATCGACGAACGTTTGGCGGGAGACGGAGACCGGCAACCTCGACAGAAAAACAGCCGGAAAATTGAACGCTGCTGAAATCGGCCCCTCATTGTGGAAGGCGTAACCGGACTCCCGCTTCTCCAGCTTCAACGGGAACGTCCCTTCAAGATTCACCGGATCCGAGCGCCGCGAGAGCGCCGTCGCCTTGAGGCTGACGGTTTCGAGGCCGGTTTGGGCTTCCACGTCGACGGAGATGCGCGGCCCATGTCCGAAAATGAGATCGCGCAGGTGAATAGTCGATTTCCCGTAAAGCGATGCGGGTTTCCCATAAACTTCCAGTCTGCCGGACACCTGGCCTGACATTTTCGGCTGCGTGGTCGTCGCCGCTGCCAGTTCCGCTAGGTCCATCGGCTCAAGCCTGACGTCGAGGTCAAAATTGGGCTCGTCACTCAGCGCCGCCAGCCAGTTCCCCGATGTGCGCACTTTCGAGAGAGAGATGGGGAGGAAGATGTTGCCTTGTAGCAGTGGTCGGCCGTTCACGTCCAAGCGAAGCGTCTGCAGTTGAAAATAATCCCTCGCTATGGTGACGAAGGAACTGAAGGCGGCGTGTTGAGTGGAGAGGTTGAATCGCCGGAAGAAAATATTGTCCGGCGAATAATCTCCTTCGAGTTCCGCATCGAAAGGAATGGCGGCCGATCCCAGCGGACGCAAGGCGAGTCCTCGGACGTTGAAGGTGCCGGAATGGGCGTCTCCAGTTCCGTTAGCGGTCCAATCCAGGGCAAGACTTCCGCCGAGCGGAAAAACCTTCAGTGTTTCTGGCAGCAAATCGGTGTAATCCGCCATCTCGGCTATCGAACTTGAGAAGGTAGCCGAGTAGGTGCGATCGCCGGCCAAGTCCATGCTGGCCTGGCCACGAAAGGTGTCGCTTTTACGCCGCAACTCGAAGTTTGAGACTTCCAGCCGCGATTCTCTCAAGCTGAGATTTACATTGAGTGATTCAACGGGCGCTCGAAACACAACGAGCGAGTTGCCGGAGAGAGTGAGCTCGCCCGCAAGTTTTCGCTCCCGGGCGCTGACTTTTCCAGCAATGCCGACCTTGCCGGCAAAATCCGATGGGCTCGCCCCGAAAAGACGCGCGAAATCGCCAAGATCGTTGATCGAGGCTGAAATATCTCCGCGGAAATCCGGATTGAGCCAATCGGCTAATTTCTGCGGAAGGGCGGATTCGCCGGTCAACGTCAGTTGATTGTCGCGCTGCTTGACGAAAAGCTGCTGGACCTGCACCTGGCGGTTGTAGAGCGACGCTCCGATGATGATCGTATCAGCCGTGCGGTCCCGCCAGGTCAATCCCGTGACCTCCGCCCAAACCGTGGCAGTCGCTTCCCGCAGGTTGGTCGATTCCCCTCGGAAGGTGAACTTACACGCGTGCAAGGAACCTCCGGTGCGGTCGGTCAGAGCCAGGGCGTCGGACATTTGCGCGAGAGAAATTTCAGAAGCGACGTCCGCGGCCACGTCCCAGGTTCGTTTGTCCCCGTGATCGTCGCTGGAAACCCGAGCGCGGATTTTTCCCCCGAAGGCGTCCACGTTCAGCTCCAACCCGATTCGGCTCTCGCCGATCTGGGAGAGGTCGATGCTGACGACATCGAGATCGAGCCCGCGAGTGAGGGTGAGAGCGCCGATGCTCAGCCGGTCGTCCAGCCATGAAGTCGCTCCGCGGAGATGCGAAAAACTCTTGCGAAACCAGGGCGATACGATCGTGATTTCACCCGCGCTAAAAACACCGGCTTCAATCTGCGCGCCGGAAAGCGTGCCGTGGTGAAGATCAACGATCGTGCCGCCGTTTTCGACATGAAGCTCAACCCCCGAGAGCCTGAAATTATCGGGAAGCAAGTCGCCCAGGGTTCGCCACGCAAAACGCTGGGAGGCCGCTTGCGGATTCCGACGGACGTCCACGGTGATTCCATCGGTCGTGAGGGTCCGGAGAAATCGTCCGCGGGTGCGGCTGAAAATGGCCCCCAGATTCAAGGCCAGCTCGACGCGGGCAGACGCGACCTTCACCTGAAACTGGGCTTCCGGGTGGCTGTTAATCTGGAGCGTGTGCACGACCACCGGACGTAGCAGCGGGGTTTCAATTTTTCCGAACTCGATCCGCAATCCCTCCTGGCGCGCGGCGCGTGCGACCCACAGGCGCAAACCGCCCGCGACGAGCAACGGCGCCAGGACGATGGCGAGAAGCCCGGCAAGGAACACCGAGCCGAAAAAGAGGAGAAGGAATTTCTTGAGGCGCATTCGTCCAGTTGCTTTTAGCTGGGAAAGAAACGGGCTGAAAGCGGCTTCTCGATTAAACCTGTGTGACGGCCCTAGTCTTTGATGAGCGGGCTTTGGAAAACGAGATTGAAACGCCGGTCGGCCGGCGCGCGGTCGTTGAGCTGCTTTTGCAAGGTCGCTTCCGCTTCGAGGAGAATCCCGCTTTCGGTGGCCTTCTGGCGCGCAAGTGCCGGCAGAGCCGCGAGCTCGTTCTGTAGATCAGCCGCTGAGATTCGGTTCCAAAGACCATTTTCAAACGCGAGGACTTCTGTCTGTTTCTGTTCCACTCCGAGAATCGCGGCGTGGGGTATTCGGATTGCGATTTCATCTGGGCGAAGGTCCACGGTAAAATCCTGCTGGAGGTCGAAACCGGCCTTGGCCAGGAAGGTGCCGTGGAGCTTGACCCGTTTCGTGCTTCCCGCCCACGTGTGCAGAAATTCATGTTCGACTTCGATTTGTCGCGAGAGAACGGCGAGCTCAGCCATCGCCGTCGTTTTCTCAAGATAAACGCGGTTGTTGACTGTGACGCGCGGTTGCAGTTGCGCGACTTCCACAAAAGCATCACGAATATCGCGACCGACGCGCTCCAACTCCGCCGTGCTTTGTCTCGCGGTGCGAGCGGGCCAGCTCTCCAGCCGAAGAAAGATAATCGTGATCACCGCCGCGGCGATCAGGAAAATCAGCGTGAGTGCGAGAGGCCAGGAAAATTTCCGCTTTGGTTCAAGCGATGATGGATTCATGAAGACATGTCCCCAAAAAAGTACCGCCCCCCACGTCCGATGGACATGAAGGGCGGCTGTTCCCCCCAGAACATTTGTTTCTGCCGACCAATTAATCGAGCTTTTGCGCGATGGCAAACAGAATTGTTAGGATCTTATGCGACGCGGAGGGGTCTTTGCAATAACTTGTTTCATGAAACTTGGGCTTCGTTATCAGACGACCTACCGCTACGAGGAACCGGTCGGGTTCTCGCCGCACGAGGTTCGGCTTTTTCCGCGGAGCGATCGATTCAGCCGGGTGCGACGGCTTGATTTCACGACGGCCCCAAAGGCGACCGTGCGATTCTCGCGGGATGTCTTCGAAAATACCGTCGCCTCCTGTTTTTTTCCGGAACGGTCGAAAGAGTTGGAGTTCAAGTTGTCGATCAATCTGGATCTGGACGAAAAGGATCCGTTTCATTTCATCCTGGAACACGGGGCGGTGGAGGCGCCCTTCGAATATGGTCCGGCGATCGCAAAGCTGTTGGCGGCCTATCGGGAACGGCGCACCAAAGACCGGCTGGTGGTGCCCGGTTGGGACCCTCCGACGGGCAGAAAGCGCCGCGATACGGTCACCACTCTGGTCCAGCTCAACAAGACGCTGCATGAATGCATCGGTTACGAGCGGCGCGAAGAAGGGGCGGCGCTCTCTCCCGGAGAAACTCTCAGGCTGGGCCGGGGCGCCTGCCGTGATGTGACGGTTTTGTTAGCGGAGATTCTGAGGCAGATGGGATTCGCGGCGCGACTCACGAGTGGATACCTGCGTGAGAGCGATGCTGAAACGCGCCGGGCGGAAGGTTCGTTGCACGCTTGGACGGAAGTCTTTCTTCCGGGAGCCGGCTGGATTGGTCTCGATGCGACCAATGGAGTTTTTTGCAATCATAATTTCATTGGAGCCGCGGTCGGTCTCACCCCGGGAGACATCACACCCATCAGCGGAGTTTATTTTCACAAGAAGCGTGTTCCCGCGCAGATGACGAGCAGGCTGCAACTGATCAACCTGTGAGCGTCATGCTCGCTGATTTGCAGCTTCGAAATTTTCGCTGCTTCGAATCTCTCAGGGTCGAATTGTCTCCAGGGTTTAATTTTTTTGTGGGCCAGAACGGGCAGGGGAAGACCTCGATTCTGGAAGCGGCCTGCGTTCTCCTGCGGCTGCAATCGCAACGCAGCCCAACGCTTGGGCCCATCGTTCGTTTCGGAGAAAAATCTTTTTGCGTTTCCGGCCGCAGTCCAAATCATCTCCTGGAATTTCGCTATAGTCCGTTGCGGCGAAAAGTTGCCTTCGACCAGGTCGAACAACGGACACTGAACGAATATCTTCGAGTCGCGCGTGTGGTCTCGTTTGCCAATGCCGACATCGAACTCATTCGCGGAAGTTCGGAGGCGCGCCGCCGGTATCTGGATTTTCTGGCCGCGCAGATTGACCCGCTCTACCGGCCAACTCTTCGCGCCTACGAACGCGCCCTTCGTTCCCGCAACGCTCTCCTAAAGTCGCACCTTCCCCGCCCGCGCGAACTCGCGGCGTATGATCCTCCGCTTTTGGAACACGGCGCGAAGTTATCGGCCATGCGAACGCGGCTGGTCGAACGGCTGGCGCCGTTCGCGACCGCAGCTCATCGCGAGATCAGCGTCACGGGGGAAAGATTGGAGCTCGAGTTTTCTCCGGGAAACGGGGCGGATTTCGCGCGCGATCTGGCAGATTCCCGCGCGCAAGAGGCGCGTCTCCGTCAGACCGTGGTGGGGCCGCATCGCGACGACATTCGGATCCTGGTCGAGAAAAATGCTGCGAACCAATACGCATCCGAAGGCCAGCAGCGGACGGTTGCGCTGGCATTGAAGATCGCGCAATCGCGCATTTTCACGATGGAGGAGGGGGCGCCGCCTCTCCTCTTGCTTGACGATGTTTTTGGCGAACTCGATCCCGCGCGTCGCAACTCCCTCTTGCAGCACCTGCCAGCCGAGGCCCAAAAGCTCGTCACGGCCACGACCATGCAATGGCGCGAGAATGGCGGAGAAGGGCCAGTCTCCGAATTGAAGAGTGGGCGGTTAGTCAGGAGGTAGGCTTGGAGAAGCCGCGCCGCTCCTTGGGAAAGAGGTTGCGCGAGGCCTCGGCGCAGCTTCTAGTTTTTTATGCGTAACCTCGGGGATGGGATGCCGCTGAGCCTGGCGGGCTCACTGCTGGTGGCTCACCCCAATATGCTCGACCCCAATTTTCGCCGGGCCGTGTTGTTCATTTATGAGCACGACTCAAACGAAGGAGCGGGTGGGCTCATCATTAATCGCCCTCTCGATAAACAAGTCATCGATTTGGTCAACGAAGCGCCGCCGGATGGGCTGGCCGACGTCCCAGTGTTTCTCGGCGGTCCCGTCGGTAAGAATCAATTGATGTTCGCGGCCTTTGAATGGGAAATGGGAGAAGGCTTGAAACTCAATCACAATGTTGGCGTGGACGAAGCGCACCAACTGGCCGGGCAGGATCCGACGTGCATCCGGGCCTTCGTCGGATATGCCGGTTGGAGCGCTGGCCAGCTCGAAGCGGAGATGAAAGAAAAAGCCTGGATCTTGCAGCAACCGACCCGCGAGGCGCTCACGCCAGCCCGGTTGCCGAAGCTTTGGTTTGAGATTATGCGCGGTCTCGGGCCCTGGTACAAAATGCTGGCCGCGGCGCCGGACGACCCGTCGTTGAATTAGTGAATCGTAATCGGTGACTGGTGAAGAGAAGATTGCACTAGCGGCACCGAAGACTTCCACCTATCACTAATCCCTTATCACCCTTCACATCCCAACATGATCATTGGCGTTCCAAAAGAGATTAAGCAGCAGGAACATCGCGTCGGCCTGGTTCCCGCTACCGCAACCACTTTGACTCGCCGCGGCCATACTGTGCTCATGCAGAAGAGCGCGGGAGTCGGTTCCGGCTTCTCCGATGAGGATTACATCGCGGCCGGCGCGAAGATTATCGACACCGCCGAAGAGCTGTTTCGGCAGGCGGAGATGGTCGTAAAAGTGAAAGAACCGCTCCAGGCCGAGTATGGTTTGCTGCGCAAAGGGCAGATTCTTTTCACTTACCTGCACCTGGCGGCGAGTAAGCCGTTGACGGAAGCCTTGCTCAAGTCCGGCGTGACCGGCGTGGCCTACGAAACTATCCAGATCGGGAACAAATTGCCGCTGCTGGAGCCAATGAGTGAAATTGCAGGGCGCATGTCCGTGGTCATGGGCGCGTATTATCTCGCGAAGCATAACGGCGGTAATGGCGTCCTGCTCGGCGGCGTGCCTGGGGTGTTGCCGGGAAAAGTAGTGGTGATTGGCGGGGGGACATCGGGGGTGAACGCGGCGCGAATGGCGGTCGGACTGAAAGCGGACGTCACCATTTTGGAAGTGGATGGCGAACGGATGCGTTTTCTCGATTTGACCATGCCGAACGTAAAGACGCTCTATTCCAACGAAGCGAACCTGACGGACTTAATGGCGACGACTGATCTTCTCGTTGGAGCCGTGCTCGTTCCGGGCGCAAAAGCGCCCAAGCTGATCACGCGCGAAATGTTAAAAAAAATGAGGCCAGGCAGTGTGCTGGTGGATATTGCGATCGATCAGGGCGGATGCGCGGAGACTTCGCGCGCGACGACGCATCACGATCCGATCTACGTCGAGGAAGACGTGACCCATTATTGCGTCGCCAACATGCCCGGAGCCTACGCGCGCACTTCCACGCAGGCCCTGAGTAATGCAACGGCCCGCTATGTTGAATTGCTGGCTGATCTGGGTTTGGAGGAGGCCTGCAAAAAGCAGCCCGCGCTCGTGGGGGGGATCAACACGCGGGACGGCCGGATGACCTATGCGGCGGTCGCCGAAGCGCACGGTTTGAAATACGACGCTCCGTTCTAAAGGGGTCGCGCGCAGGCAAATGCCTGTGAAATATGGGCTTCGGCAAGGCCGCTTCGTCGCCTCGTTCCGATTCAGCCTTAGTCCCAATTTGGGCAACAATACAAATTATGAAAAAATTACTCTGCATTCTGGCCAGTGCCGCGCTTCTCGGGGCCTGTGAACAACGAACCGAAGTGGTCGCCCCGGCGGGTACAACACCCGCTCCGGAGAAGAAGACCGAGCACAACACCACCATCGTAAATCCTCCCGTTAACACGGAAAAGACCAAGGAAACGAACACCATCATCGCCCCAGCGGAGACCGAGAAGAAGACCGAAACGACGACTACCACGACTTCGAGTCCGAATCCTTAATCTTAACAGCGCTAGTAGAAAGTCTTCCCGTGGTATCCCGCGGGAAGACTTTTGTTGTACGGATGGAAGAGAATCTGGGGTAACTATCGACTCTGACCGATGAGTTCCACACCGCGCCGATTGCTCTTCCCCAAATCCCGACGCCTCACCTTGCCGGTGCACTTCGGTCGCGTCCGGTCCGAGGGTCAGAGCGTTCGGGGCCGACTCTTAATTCTTGGATTTATGCCCACAGAAAAGGCCCAACCTTTTCAGGTCGGTTTCGTGACTTCAAAGAGGATCGGAGGGGCAGTCGTGCGAAACCGCGTCCGCCGGCGGCTGCGCGACATCGTTCGGACGCAGCAAGGGAGTTTGCGGGAGGGCTTTTGGCTGGTCGTAGTGGCACGTCCGCCGGCGGCGCGCGCCTCGTATTCGGCCCTGAAAGATGAGTGGTTGCACCTCGCAGAGCGCGCTTCTATTCTAGCGCCCTGATGCTTCCGCTCGCGCGTTTTCTGATCCGTGGTTACCAACTGCTGGTTTCTCCGGTGTTATCCTTGCTGGGGGGACCCGCCTCCGGATGCCGGTTCGAACCGACCTGTTCGGCTTACTTCCTCGAAGCGATCGAAGTGCACGGTTTTCTCCGCGGAACATGGATGGGATTGCGGCGTCTGGGCCGTTGTCATCCGTGGGGCGGGCAAGGGCGCGATCCGGTGCCGCACCCTCACCGCGGAGAGGCTTCGAACGCAGAAACGCGTTTTGTTTGTGAATAACCTCCGGGAGAACGTGCATGGATCGACAAGCCTGGATTGCCATTACCCTTTGCGTAATCGGGTTTTTCGCGCTGACCTTCTACAACGCGAAGCATTTGCCGCCGCCAACCCCGCCGGCCGCGGTGTCGCCGCTGCCTGTCGCCGCCCCGGGGGACCAGCCAGTCGCTACTGCTGCGCAGAGCCCGTCGGCTAGTCCTGTTTCCGGTGCGGCCCCCGCGCCAGCGCCCTCCGCTTCCGTTCCGCCCTTTGCGGAGAAGTCGGAGACGCTTCGGAACGAGGATGTCGAGCTTTTCCTGACGAATCGCGGGGGTGGCATTCGCGAGGCGCGTCTTCTCCATCACGTCGAGGCAAAGGGGAAGGGCGAAATTATTCTCAACTCACCGGAGCGGATGCCAATTGGCGCGATCGTGGAACAGCCTGCAGCGCCCGCGCTCTCAGAATTTACCATGGCGCGTCAGCCGGACGGAAGCGTGCAAATGGAGAGTGCAACGCCGCAAGGACTCTCGATTCGAAAGCGCTTCTTCTTCCCGCCGACGAACGAGAAGAAGGACAATTACGTCTCCGAGATGCAGATCGATTTCCGGAACGACGGTCAGCAACCTTACGCCACGCCCGGTTACTTTATTGCGCTCGGTTCGACCCTGCCCACCCACCCAAACGACATGCCGGCTTACACGCGGCTGGTCTGGTGCATCAACGGCGAGCCGAATGGTGTGGACGTCAGCTGGTTCGAGGGCAGCGGAGGCTTCCTTGGCTTCGGCCAACACGCGCCGCGGCCGTTTTACCAGGAGAAGGTCGCAGCGGATTGGGCGGCAATGAGCAATCAGTTCTTTACCACGATCCTGACGCCGCTGAATGCGAAGGTAGGGGAAGTCTGGGGCAAGCGGGTCGAAGTAAAGCGGGGCGATGCAAAGAGCGTGGCCGGCATTGAAGGCGCGATCGCCCTCCCTGGCTTCGAACTACAACCGGGCCAGACGAACACTCTGCGCGTCCAGCTTTACACCGGCCCAAAAATCTACCGCCGGGTGGCGGCGCTCCAGCACGACGAAGCCGAAATCATGAATTTTTCGGCTTTCAGCCTGCTGAAGGTGGTCAGCCAGGCGCTGCTCAATTTCATGAACCTGCTCCATGGCTGGGTGGGGGATTACGGGTTCGCAATTATTCTGTTAACCGCCTGCGTGAAAGGCGTGCTCTGGCCGCTCCAAAATAAGGCAAACAAGTCGATGCGCCGCATGTCGCTGCTCGCGCCGAAGATGCAGGAGCTAAAGGAAAAATACAAAGAAGACCCCACCCGGATGAATCAGGAGGTGATGAAGCTCTACAAAGAGCACGGGGTCAATCCGGTCGGCGGCTGCCTTCCCATGCTGATCCAGATCCCGGTCTTTTTCGGCTTGTTCAACATGCTGGGTCAGGTCGCGGAATTGCGGAATGCCACCTTCCTTTGGGTAAAAGATCTCTCGCAGCCGGACACGCTGTTTGTCATTCCGGGGATGGGTTGGGTCCCGATCCTTGGCATCCCCGACTTGGGGCTCCCGATCAACATCCTCCCGATCCTCATGGGCGCCAGCAACGTCTGGCTCATGCACATGACGCCAAAGACGGGCGACGCGATGCAGCGCCGAGTCCTTATGTTCATGCCGCTGATCTTTTTAATTTTCTGCTACAATTTCGCGGCGGCGCTGGCATTATATTACACGACGCAAAACCTGTTTACGATTCTGCAGCTTTGGCATAATCAAAAGCAGCCGATGCCGGTCCTGGAAAAAGCGGCGCCGGCGCCGAAAAAGTCGCGCAAAGGACGATCATGACGCCCAAGGAATTACTCGACACGATTCTCGGATATCTTGGCTTCGTTGTGCAGATTGACGAGACCCAGAGCGAAGGTGGAAATCCGACACTCCAGATCTACATGGAGGAAAGCCACACCCTCATCGGTCGCGACGGCGAGACGCTGGAAGCGATCCAGTTTCTGCTCAACCGCTTGATTCAAGCGAAAGACAAGGATGCGCCAAAAGTCATTGTCGATTGCGAGCATTACCGCTCGATGCGCGAGGATCGGATCGTGCAGCGGGT
>Ga0190272_10000084_pt1 | contig 65695 bp, 58 predicted proteins | sample Popmic504T_FD_133746 | JGI IMG/M metagenome (GOLD analysis project Ga0190272, IMG submission 133746) | Populus adjacent soil microbial communities from riparian zone of Shoshone River, Wyoming, USA - 504 T | ecosystem: Environmental > Terrestrial > Soil > Riparian zone | place: USA: Wyoming... | reverse complement strand
TCGTTCGTGCCATCAAACCGTGCTTACCCTTCAGTGCCTTGCCGCGCGGACAACGTGAACGATCTCGTCATTTCGCACTCCCCAAACGATCTCGCCGTTATCAACTCGCCGACGCCCGTTTCGCTGCAGGCGGGCTAAGTTAGTGCGTATGGGGGGGGGCGGGGGCTATGGACTGCGGCGACCGCAGGCGCCGCTTTCACTGCCTTCGGTGCCACAGCGACGCTGCACCCCGAACGGCAGTCAAAGCGGCGTCTGCGGCCGCCGCAGTCCATAGCCCCCGCACGCTCCGCTACGGACGTAGAAGCTCGCCGGAGGCCTATCGTCGTCCCCCTTTGCCGTGTCCTTCGTGCTCGGCCGGCGCCGTGGACATAGAGTCGACCTTCCACGCCGAGGTGCCGCGTGGCTGCTGGTACCAGCCGGGATCGCGGTCGTAGTTCATGTCGTCGCGCACCTTCACGATCGTGAACATGCCGCCCATCTCGATCGGGCCGTACGGTCCCTGGCCGCCGAGCATCGGGATGCTGTTGCGCGGGATGGCCATCGAGGACTGGTGCTCGGCCATGTCGCCCATGCCGGTGGCGCCCATGACCATCGTGCCGGGGACGAGCTGGTCGAGCCGCTGCTGCGTGCTCTTCGGGTCGATGCCGAGGAGGTTCGGCAGGTCGTGTCCCATCTGATTCATGACGTGGTGGGTCTTGTGGCAGTGGAAGGCCCAGTCGCCGGGGTTGTCGGCGGTGAGCTCGATGTCGCGCGTCGTGCCCACCGGGACGTTGACGCTGTTCTCCGGCCACCAGGCCGTCTCGGGGATCGGGCCCGCGTCGGTGCCGGTGACGTAGAAGGCGTGCCCGTGAATGTGGATCGGGTGCGAGTCCATGGTCAGGTTCGCGAGCCGGATGCGGACGCGGTCGCCGGTGCGCACGAGCAGCGGCTCGGTGCCGGGGAAGACGCGGCTGTTCATGGTGAAGGTGTTGAAGTCGAGCATCACCGTGGGATCGGGCGTGGCGGTGCCGGGCTTGATGAACCATTCGTGGAGGAAGATGGCGAAGTCGCGGTCGACGCGGCGCACGTTGGCGTCGCGGGGATGCACGATGAAGAAGCCGTGCATGCCGAGGGCGATCTGCGTCATCTCGTCGAAGTGGGGGTGGTACATCAGCGAGCCGGTCTGCTGGAGGGTGAACTCGTACGCGAACGTTTCGCCGGGGTTGATCTTCGGCTGATTGAGACCGCTGACGCCGTCCATGCCGTTCGGCAGGATGAAGCCGTGCCAGTGCACGGACGTTCCTTCGGGCAGCTTGTTGGTGACGAGGATGCGCACGCGATCGCCTTCATACGCTTCGATGGTGGGGCCGGGGGTGACGCCGTTGTAGCCCCAGCAGTTCACTTCGAGGCCGTTCACGAACTCGCGGCGCACCGGCTCGGCGATGAGGTGGAACTCCTTGACGCCGTCCACCATGCGGAAGGGGAGCGAGGCGCCGTTCGGGGTGACGACGGCCGCGCGTCCGCTGCCGCGCTGCGCGCGCAACGGTTTCGGCGGTGGGCCGCTCGCACCCAGTGCGCGCAGGCGCTGGCCGAAGGCGCGCGTGCTGCTGAGAAGCCCGGTCGCGGCACCGGCCAGACTGGAGAACAAAAGGCTACGACGTGAGAACGGCCCGTTAAGACTCATGTTTAGTGATCCCCTCTTTCATTGGTCATCCCGAGCCGTCCGTTCGACTCGCTTCGCTCGCTCAGGGCAGGCTCCGACACCCCCTGCAGCGCGCGATCGAGATCGGTGCGGGCGCTCCAGTACTCGCGCTGGGCCTCGATGAAGTCGCGGCGGGCCTGCATCTCGTTCTGCCTGGCCTGCAGGAGCTGGAAGACGCCCACGAGCATCGCGTTGTGCTCGAGCTTCGTCAGCTCGACGATGCGCGTACGCCGCGGCACGACGACGTCGCGGTAGTACTCGGCGCGAGCCCGCGCCTCGGCCAGCGTGGCCCGCGCGGCTCGCAACTGCGAAGACGTTTCAGATTCCAGTGCGCTCAGCGCGTGACGCGCGCGGAGGAACTGTGCCTCCGCCCGCGTGCGTCCGGCGCGGCCGGTGTTGAAGATCGGGATCGGCAGCTCGATGCCCGGTCCGACGGTGTGCGCGCCGTCGGGCTCGCGCTCGTAGTGGACGTCGAGCACGGTCTCTTCGAGTGCGGCCAGGCGTGAGAGCGGCACTTGGCGTTGGGCGACTTCCAGCTCGCGGCGGGCGATGGCGAGGTCGAGCCGCTGCGTGGCGGCGAGGCGCTCGAGCTGCTGCTGTTCGAGCTCCGCCGCGGGCAGCTCGGGAAACGCCGCCGGGACGCGCCACTCCGCGGTGGTGTTGCGCAGGCCCATGGCGCGGATGAGCGCCTCGCGGGCCAGCAGCAGGCGCTGCCCGGCGCGGGCGAGGTCGAGCTTGGCCTGCTCGTAGAGGGCCTGCTCGTTCTCGAGATCGAGATCGGTGATGTTCTCGGCGGCGTGCTGCTTCATCGCCACCTCGGCCGCCGTCTGCGCGGAGTCGGCGATGGTGCGGCTGAGCGCGACGTGCTGCGTCGCCGCCACCAGCTCGAAGTACGTGCTGCGCACGCCGCCGCCGAAGCGGAGCACCTCGGCGCTGACGCGCATCTGCGCGGCGTCGAAGGCGGCGCGCCCGAGGGCGCGGCGGCGGGGGAGCTGGATCAATTCGATGAGCGACTGCGCGAGCCGCAGCTCGTACGGCCGGTACGGCTCGCCGGGAAAGCGGATCTCGAACTCGAACACCGGATTGGTGATGGTACTGGCCTCGATCAGGTCGGCGCGGGCGATCCCCAGCTCGGCGAGGGTGACCTGCAGGCGCGGGCTATTGAGCATGGCGATGGCCACCGCTTCATCGGCGGTGAGCTCGTCCTGCAGCATCGCGGCGACGCGCTCGTGATCGGCGCTGGAGGGTTGCGCGCTCCATTCGACGGCGGGGCCGCCGCGCTGGGCGACGGCCTGCTGGACGTCGGTCGTACCGGCGTCGCGGGGCACACTTACGCAGGAGGTGACGAGAACCGCGGCGAGGCCGAGGAGGGGGACTGTGCTGTGCTTCATGAAATCGTCCTCACTTCTTTTTCACGAGCGCCATGCCGCACTTGGGACAGGTGCCCGGCTGGTCGCTCGTCACTTCGGGATGCATGGGGCAGGTGTAGAGCGTGGCGGCTGGTTGCGCGCCGTGCTGGCTGTGGTCCGTCGCGGTCGTCGTGGAGGTGCTTCCGTCGCGCGTGGCCGGCATCGGCGTCGGAGGATTCTCGCGATCCTGACCGGGCGTGATGCCGCGGGTCTGGTGGCCTTCGTGGCCGCCGCCCTGGGCGGCCTTCGCCGCTTCGGAGACCGAGATGGCGGCGGGCGCGTCGAAGGCGTCGCGCTGTAGCGTCGCCGCGGGTCGCATGCGCTGCATCTCGGTGTTGGAACGCGGCGCGACGGCGATCATCGGAGCCGTCGTCGGGGCGGCCGTGCCGTGCTGCGCGTGTGCGTTGGCACCGGTTGACGCGGCCGTGTGCGTCGAGCCGTGTTGACTGTGGTCCGCCGATGCTGTTGGTACTCGGTGTTGCGCGTGCGCATTCCCCGCGGTGGATGCCGTTCCGTGTTGCATCCCGGCGTGCTGATCGTGCGTCGGGGTGCGCGGCGTTCCACTGTGGCCGGCGTGTGCGTCGCGTGTCGTGGGGGTGGCTCGGTGCCCGGCGTGAACATTAGTAGAGGAGGCGCCGGTGTGGCCTGCATGGGCATTCGTCGCGGTGTCGTGGCCCATCGCGGCGTGATCGACGCTGCCCGCCGCGGCGTGACCGCTGTGGTCCGTCGCACCGCCGGCTGGCGCGCCGTGGTTCATGCCGGCGTGCGCGTTCGCGTCCGCGCCGTGTGCCGAGTGATCCATCGTCGAGTGATCCACTGCCGCGGTGCCGGTCGAAGCGGTGTGCGCACTCTGATCCGTGCCGACCCCTTTCGCCTGCACCTCACGAGGGGCACTCTTCGAGGCGACGCTCGACTCTCGGCCGCCGCATGCCGCGGCAAACAGCGCCGTCGCGAGTAGGGCTCCTCGCGTAATGTTCATGCCGGGATAACGCTTCATCGGGAAACTCCTTACAGGGGCAACTGCTTCGGGGAAGGAGAGACGCGGCGCCAGCGATCGCGATCGGCGGACACACGAGTGCCCACGACGCGAAGCGCGCCACGTGAAGGCGGGATCAGATGAGGAAGGTGGCGACGAGAACGTGCAGTCCGACGTCGCGATCGCAGCGCACCGCGCCGAGGGTGATGAAACTGCGATAGCCGGTCGTGGCGTTGACCGCGATCGCACGCGTCGCATCGCTCACCACGGCAAGGCGGAACATGTGCGGCACCTCGGTGGCGATCCGCTTCACCGGCTCCTGTTTCTCGCGAGCGGGCGAGGGAGGCAGAGCGTCGTGCTCCTGGCCATGCCCGGCGTGCTCGCCGCGAATGAGGTTCGCCGCCATGTCGCAGATCGGCATCAGTTTGTGCACGACCTGGTGAAACGGCAGGACGCAGCAGCCCACCAGAAAGACGGTGGCCAGCAGGAGCGGCACGGCGGCCCCCGTGATCCAGACTGCGGCAATGACTCTGCGTCTCATGAAGCCAACTGACGACTCGATGCAACTCGTGATCCTGAACAGCGCACCGGCCGCGAGCGTTCCCGTCTCCCATTGGCGCCACGAAGGAACGACGATAGGCCTCCGGCGGGCCGGTGCGACCGGCGGCGCTGCATGGCCTAGCCAGGATGCACACCTGTCGACGGAACACGTGTTTGTGCAACGGGCGGGCTTGCCCGTCCTCCACGTGCGGACTTCCGGCATTCGACTCGCATCGCCGCCTTCGCAAAGGCCCCCTATGACTCCGTTCCGCGCGTCTCTCGCTTTCCTTGCGGCGTTCCTCTCCCTCGACACTGCCGCGCAGCTCTCGACGTCGATCACGACGGCGGCCTCGAGCGTTCCGACCGGAGGCACGATCACGTTCTCGGGGGAGGTGCGGAACACGCACAGCACGCCGCTGTCGCTCGGCTACACCTTCACCGTCGATGAGGGGCGGATCGTGTTGGTCGACGCTCCGAACTGCGGCTACGTCGTTCACTACCTCGTGCAGTGCACCGTCCAGAACCTCGCGGCGGGCGCGGCAATCGCGTTTCAGTTCACGGCGCAGGCGACGAATGATGAAGCGCAGGCCGGGCAGTTTCTCCACGCCAGCGTCGCCGCGAGCGGGGGGATCCCCGACGATCAGCCGCTGTTCTCGTCCGCAAACTCGCGGGTGCCGATCGCGATGTCGCCCGCGCGGGCGGACCTCGCCGTGACGGTCAGCCCCGGTTCGTTCGACACGCAACGGCAGCCGCTCGACGCGATCGAGCAGACGATCGCGGTGACGAACCTCGGCCCCGAGGCCGCGGCGCCCGTGACGATCGCGTTCGACGCAACCGGCGCGTTTCGAGCGCTGCGGCTGGTGAGCGCGTCTGCGCCGTGGACGTGCACGCCGGATCCGGGGCCGAGCGCGCACTTCGCCTGCACGATCGCGCGGCTGAGCGCCGGCGAGACGTCCACTCTGCGGCTGCGGCTCTCCGCGACGGTGGCGCGGTCGTACAGCGTGCAGGTCACGGCCTGGGCGGCCGACGCGACGGATCCGAACATCACGAACAGCATCGCCACCGGCAGCATCGTCGCCGGCGCCGCTGCCGACTTTGCACGCGTGCTCGTCCCCATGCTCGCGAACGAGACGCCGGGCGCACGCGCGACGTGGACGAGCCATCTTTCGGCGATGACCCTGGCGCAGGAGGCGACGCTTTTCTTCTGCACCGTGCAGTGTGATCCCGGCGGTGCCTGCATGAGCCAGTGCCGTTCGGATGGGGCGAAGCTCGGTCCAGACCGCCCCGAGCGGATCTGGCCCGGCGCGCTGCCTGGCACCGCGCCGCAGGGCGCGATGATGTACATGGAACGCAACGCGGAGCCGCGGACGGTCTTCAGCGCGCGCCTCTCGAGCTCGCGGGCCAGCGAGGCCCGCGGAGTGGAGTTGCCGATCGTGCGGGAAAGCGAGTTCCGCACGGACCGGCTGGTGCTTCCGAGCATCCGCCTCGACGCCGAACATCGATTCCTGCTGCGCGTCTACGATCCGGATGCGCTTCCGGGCTCCGGCGTCACGATCCGTCTCTTCGAAGGCTTTCTCTCGCGCGTGCTGGCCGAGGTGACGCTGCCGCTGACGGTGCGGCAGGACACGCTGTTCTCGCTTCCGGCGTTCCCCGCTACACCCAGACGTCCGCGATCTTCGACCCGGTCCTTCCCGTCAGCGGCTCACGCGACGTGGGGCTGGAGATCATCGGCTTGCGCCCGGGCCAGAAGATGTGGGCCTTCGTCAGTGCGACGGAGAACGCGGGAGAGCACGTCACGCTGATTACGCCGCAGTAGGGACTTTTCGCTGGCGCGGCAACGCTTCGCGTTTGCCTGGTCGTGGAGGATGGGAGGGGTCTCCCAGCGCCCACAGCGCGCCGGCCGCGAGCACCCGCACCCTACGCGGCGATATACTTCGGTCATGTCGATGGCCGCGGCGCTACGCAAGCACGACGACACGACGGACGCCGATTCGATCGTCGTCCTGCACGATGTTTCGTGGGATGACTACGAACGCCTCCTCGCAATGCGCGGCGATCACTCCGCTCCCCGGATCAGCTACCTGGAGGGGGAAGTCGAGATCATGAGTCCTTCCTGGGATCACGAAGTCATCAAGTCCCGCATCGGACGCCTGCTCGAGGCATGGTGTACCGATCGCGGGATCGAGTTCGAAGCGGTCGGCAGTTGGACGATCAAGAAGAAAGCGAAACGACGGGGAGCGGAGCCCGACGAGTGCTACATCTTCGGCACGGAAAAGCGGGAGCGGCCGCACCTTGCCATCGAGGTCGAATGGACGCACGGCGGCATCGACAAGCTGGCGATCTATGAACAGCTCGGCGTCGAAGAGGTGTGGTACTGGCGCAAGGGCATCATCGAGATCCATGTCCTGAGCGAAACGAAGCTCGTACCGGCGGAGCGCAGCCGGCTTTTTCCCGAGCTCGACCTCGACCTCCTGGCCTCGATGCTCGACCGTGACACGCTGACGAAGGCAGTGCGCGATTTCAGGAACGCGCTGGCCAGGGCGTAGATCGCCGGCGTCTCGCTGGTGAGCGCGGACTCGACGCGTGCTCTCGCGTGGTGGCAGCCTGCTGCGCATGTTGTTTCCGGTGCCGCTCCATATCTTTCATATCGCGGGCCGCGATTCGCACAAGAGTCGATGTGCCGCCCGTGCAGGCATAGCCCAGCGCCCTGTCGCTGACGTGGCAACGCGAAGCGTCTGGAGTGCGGCAGCGGTTGACGCAAGTGAGTGCGGCAGCTCGTGCGCTGCCGCACTCCTAAAAACGGAGGTGGGCGTCAGGTCAGGGCGGCACCTGGATGGTAATGGGTGCCGACACGCGCTGTTCCATCGGCAGCTCGGGACCGTAACCGCCTGCGTTCGGATCGAATGACGTGAGTACGCCGGTCCACACCATGCGATACGTTCCCGACACGAGCCTGCCGCCCACGGGATCGGATACGGCGCCGGCGCGCTCGTGCAGGTAGATCCGTCCTGTGTGCTCCCCGCCGGCCGGCACGACGATCGGCGGCGAGGCACAGGCACTCATTACGATCACCCACGAGTACACCCACTCCTCGCCCTTCTTGCGCTGCAGTGTGAGGCCTGAAGCACCGTTGCAGTTGAGGATATAGAGCGTCCGGTCGGCGGGGGCGCGCAGTGTGGCGACGATCGTCGCCTCCGGCCCCTGCGGTCCGTTCGTGAGGACGTACGAGGAGCGGTCCGTTCGGATCGGCGCGGCCGGCACCACTGGTGTATTCACGGGCGCAGGCTCCGTCGTTTCCACGGGCGCCGGCGCCGTCTCGACGGTCGCCGTTTCGACGTCTCTGGCGCATGCGGCGAGCACCAGCAGCAGGAGAACCAGCGCGATGCGAATCACATCAGCGGGGGGTGCAAGCGACACACCGCCATGGCGCGATAGAATCTGGCGATGGAAAAACTGCGTCGGAACATCTTCATCAACGCTCCGCGTGAGCGGGTCTGGGACGTGATGCTGGCGGATGACACCTATCGAGATTGGACGAGCGCGTTCCACCCAGGCTCGTACTACAAGGGCGACTGGAGCGAAGGCTCGAAGATCCTCTTCCTCGGACCGGGCACCAGCGGATCGGATGCCGGGTCGGATGCCGGGGCGGGTGAGGGGGGAATGGTGAGCCGCATCCGGGAGAACCGGCGGCACGAGTTCATTTCCGTCGAGCACCTCGGCATCGTCCAGGACGGGGTAGAGGACACGGAAAGCGACGCCGCGAAGGCGTGGGCGCCGGCGTTCGAGAACTACACCTTCGCCGACAGCAATGGCGGCACCGAGTTGACGATCGAGATGGACATCCAGGCGGATCAGAAGGAGAACTTCGAGAAGCTCTGGACAGATGCCCTGTCGCGCCTGAAGACGATCGCGGAACGGTAGCCGTCGCATCACCCTGGTGTCGTGTCAAGGCTGAAACTGGGGGTGCTTGCGGCGGCGCCAGAGAAAAGAGGTTCTCCGTTCCCCTCTGTGTCTCCGTGGTGCCCGTAGTCAAGTTCGCGTCGGTAGCGAGATGAAACTAACTGGGCGCTTCGCGGTGATGCGAAGCGCCCAGTTGATTGTTGCTTACGACGGTCGCTGCAGAGTTACTTCGCCGTCACGGCCTTCAGTGCGTCCACCATCCCCTTCCCGAAGAAGTTGTTGTAGCCGGCGTTGCCGTCGCAGCGCTGGTTGACCGGCTCGAGCGGTGTGCCGGCGGGCAGTCCGGGCAGCGGCACCGCGGTCACGTACGTGACTGTGCGCGGCTCGGGACAGGGCTGGTTGTTCGCGGTCTGCTGCAGGATCGCCTCGACGGCCTGCGGCGACATGTGCAGCTTGCGGGAGTTGTCGGGAGTGAAGTCGCCGTACTGCGAGATGATCAGCGCCACGACGCCCGCCGCGTTGGGGCAGGCCATCGACGTGCCACTGGCGAACGCGTAGCCGCTCGCGAACACTTCGCGCGCCCACGCGCCGACGACGCTGCCGAGACCCGGCAGCGAAGGCGTCGTCTGCACGGCGAAGTCGCCGCCTGGCGCGCTGATGTCGGTCTTGCCGACGCCGTAGTTGCTGTACGACGCCTTCCAGTTGAAGTAGCCGGTCGCCGAGACGCCGATCACGCCGTCGATCTCCGCCGGCACGGCGATGAAGTCGCGCATGAACTCACCGTCGCTGATATCGAAGCCGTCGTTCATCAGCGCGGCGATCGGAGTCACACCATTCGTGCGCGCGAAGTTGACGGCGCGCTGCACGACTTTGATCAGCTCCTGCGTGGCCGGGTTCGAGTGGCGGAGGTAGTTGCCGAGGCTCATCGACGCTACGTCGAAGCGATTGACGCCGGCGTAGACCAGCGCCTGCGCCAGTGCACCGAAACTGCCGCTGCCGTTGTCGCCGAGGACCTTCAGCGCGACGAGGGTGACGTTCGGCGCCACGCCCGAGATGCCGAGTCCGTTGATCGGGGCGCCGACGGCGCTCAGGCACCAGGAGCCGTGGCCGTTCTTGTCGTCCCACGCCGCGGGATTCGGGTCGCCGTTCGGACTCGGCTGCGCGGGGAAGAACGAGCGGCTGCGCGCGAAGTCGAGGTTCGGCGCGATGTCTCCATGCGGGATCGGCAGGATGTCGGCGCCGGTGTCGAGCACCGCCACGACGACGTCACGCCGCCCCCGCTGCACGGCGTACGAGCCCTGATTCGAGGCGCGCATCCGTTTCTTGTCCCACTGGAGCGGGTTGTAGAAAGGCTCCGTCCCCGTCTGCGTGTCGTCGCCCGGAGGCTCGACCGGGCCGGAGCCGGCGTGCGCGTCGCTCTCCAGGCCGGAGTCGATGACGCCGAGCCGTTCCGCGCTCGGGATCATCGGCACGACCACGTCTTCCGTGACGCCCGATACGTGCGTCTTCGTGGCCATCGCCGCCGCGAAATTCGGGTCGGACGATTCGGCGAGCGCCACGCCAATCTGGTCGATCCGCGCCACGACCGTCCCGCCGGCAGATTGGATCTCCGCCGCGGCGCCGTTCGGAATGCTGTTGTGCTGGTTGTAGATGATCAACCAGCGTTTCGCTTCACTCGCGGTGGCCGATGAGACCACCGAAAAAAGACACAGCACTGCTGCCGCCAAAGGCACCAACCTTCTGACCATGGGTTCTCCCTCGATTCAATGTGGGACTGCTGCGAATGGGTCGAGGGGTGAAAATTACTCCAGACTTTTGACGGAGGCGAGCGCGAGCAAATGTTTTGTAACAGCGCGGCTACAGGGCGCAGGTGGGAGGGCGCAGGGCGCAGGAGTTCACGCGGTTTCAAACTCCTGCGCCCTGAGATATCAGTCGCTGTTCCGCCGCTTCCCTCAGCGTCCGCCTGGGTGATGGATCCCGAAGGCAACAAGGTGGAGCTCTGCGCGAGCGATGACCGCTCCAATGGCTCGCGAGGCGCGCTCGCCGGATGGCGGGGCGCGGAGGAAAATTCTGACGCCGGGCGTCGCGACGAGGCGGTTCACGTTCCCGACGAGCGTCTGGTGCCAGCAGTCGGCGCTCCCGTCTCGCCGGCTGTTCCGTCTCCTCATCATCGGTCACGACAGTCGTCGCTGACCGTGCGCCAGCGACCGCAGAATCGTATCGAGCACTGCGTCCAACTCCTTTCCCACGTCCTCCGCCAGAAAGCGCAGTACCCGATAGCCGTTCTCCTGCAGCAACAGATCCTTGCGCCGGTCGCGGCGGTAGGCGACGGCGTCAGCCAGATGCTGTGCGCCATCCAGTTCGATGACGACACGCGACTCGGCGCACAGCAGGTCGGCCTCCATCTGGCCCTGGCCATCGAACGCGATCGGCAGACGGACGTTCAGCTGGAAACGTCCCCTGGTCGCCTGCAAGGTCTCCAGCCGTCGATACAGGAACGCCTCGGTCGCACTGCGTGCCCGGCCAACCCCTTCCGCTTCGGGACTGACGCGGTGAGCCGCATGGACGAACAGGTTCGCCAGTGGCGCGTCCACTCCGTCACGAATGAGTCTGCGTACGCTGGCGGCGTAGTCCTGCTTCCATCCCGGATCTGCTGGCAGCGGCACAGCCGCAGGCCAGCCCGGAACCGCACTTGCCGGAAGGGTGATGGTGTAGCCCACCGCTTCGTAGCCGCGGCAGCGCCGGTCGAACATGCGCGCCAGCATCGGCACATCGAGGTCCGCGTAGTCGTAGATCCGCACCTCGCGTTTGCTGTCGTAGAGCCGGTGCAGCCGTCCGGCGTATTGGGCGATGGTCCCGCGCCACGACACCGGCAGTGTGAGCATCAGCGTATCCAGACGCGCATCGTCGAATCCTTCGCCGATGTACTTGCCGGTCGACAGCAGCACGCGCTCCTCATTCGGTGGAATTGCCGCGAGCTGATCGGCAACAGCCTGGCGTTGCTTTCTGCCCATTCCGCCCCGAAGCACGAGCAGATGGCGAATGCTTCCCGAAAGCCGGCTCGCAAGCCGGTCGAGGTGATCGTTGCGCTCCGTAAGGACGAGCGGCGAGCGGCCGTCCCGCACCGCCTCGACGACATCGTCGCAGATGCGCCGGTTCCGCGTGTCGTCCTCGATCAATTCGCGATAGAGGCTTTGGAACGCCACGCGCTGGTCGGGCTCGGCGGTGGCAGACAGGAAACCAGTCGGACGGACGATCACCGTGTGCTCGAACGGCCGCGCGATCGCCTGCACCTTCGCATTTACCCGATGGCGGATCGGGCCGCACTGCATGAAGATGATCGGATGGTGGCCGTCTTTACGAGCGACGGTCGCTGACAAGCCGGCCACGAACCGGGCCTTCGCGCTACGCGCCACCTGTTCGAAGCTGAACGCCGACAGATGATGACATTCGTCGACGATCAGGTGCCCGTAGCCGGCGACACGATCATCGACCACGCCCTTGCGGCCGAGGCTCTGAATGAGCGCGACATCGAGCAGGCCGTTGGCTCGATTCCGCCCGCCACCAATCTGACCGATTCCTACCTCCGGCAAGTCCAGAAACGCCGACAGCCGCTCCACCCACTGGTCGAGCAGTTGTCGCCGATGGACGAGGACCAGCGTATTGACGCCGCGCTGGGCGATGAGCCATGCGGCAATGACCGTTTTCCCGAACGCCGTCGTAGCGGACAGCACGCCGGTCTCGTGTGCCAGCATCGCGTCCGCCGCAATCCTTTGGTCCGGCCGGAGCTCTCCTCGAAACGTCGCACGCAGAGGCACACCCGGCAGACGTTCATCGCGAACGACGGGAGCGACTTTCAGGTCTGCAAGCAGTACCAGCAGGTCGTCGAAGCATCCCCTCGGCAGGCCGATGTGATGCGGATGATCCTCGGCGCAGCCGACGACCCGCGGCTTGTCGTACGTCGGCAGCCGCATGGCCTGGGCCTTATAGAACTCCGGATTCTGGAATGCCGCGAGCCGGAGCAGCTGGTTTCGGAGCGCGGGAACCAACCCCTCTTTGGCGATATAAATCTCGTTCCCGAGCACGATCTCCAGGGTGCGAGGCAAGCCGGCGATCGCCGGTTGTCTCCGGTGACGCGAGGGCGGGACCGTCCACGGCTCCTCCTCCTCTTCGTCAGTGGGTGGAAACCGCACGCCCACGATCTGGCCGCTGCGCTCCGCGTCGCGCACGATCGTTTCGACGCGAGACCGGCTGATTCTCGGAAGCGTCGACAGAAAGGCCCACTGATCAGGGTACGGAACGAGCTCGTCATCCACGAAGACACTGTTCCCACGCTCGCGCGCCTCCTTCTGCAACGGCAGCGCGATCAGATTGCCGAACCCTCCGCGCGGCAGCGTGTCCTGATTCGGAAAGAATCGATCGTACGAATCCAGCCCCACTTCCGGCCGCCGCTCCATCGTCGCGGTCAGAATGTGTGCGCCGAGCCTGCGCGCGAGAGCCGACGGGATGGCCTCTTCGAAGAACAGCCACACATGCGCACCGTTGCCGGAGCGCGAGCGCTCGATGGCTGCCGGCAGGTCGAGTTGACGGCACGTCGCGGCGAAGGCGGCCGCATCCTCGCGCCACCCGCTCTTGTCGAAATCCGCCGCCAGGAAGAAGCACGTCTCATCGAGAAGCATCGGATAGACCCCGGCCACGAACGGCTGGCCGGCATCGTCGTGACCGGACAAGTGCCACCGGATCGCGTCATCCGTCACCGGGAGGAAGCGCTGTTGCGAACAATCTGCGCACCGGATCCGCGGCTTTTCGCAGATTCCACGGACCCACTCATTCCCGCACGCCGGCGAATACCCCGACTTGCCCGTCTTCCGGCTTTCGAAGCGCCGCGCGTAAACGTCTTCACGCCCGCGGAAGAGAGAGCGGAACAGTGCGATCTTCGCTTGGGATGAAGATTGCAGGTGGACAGGAGTCTCTGCAAGGTTCAACGACATACCATCAAGCATAAGTGCGCTCGACTACGCGTCAGTAGCGGCTTCCCTCCGATGAAGAGCCTGCTGCCGCAGTTCCTCCGCCGTCGGCAGAAGCCGGTCGCGGTCGTGACGAGGGCGCTCGCGCGGAGGGAGCGTCTCGTCCGGGAACTCGCGCATCCAGTGCTCACGATCCTCGTCCGAGGCGTAGTAGCGGAGAAAGAGGGCGTTGTCTTCGTCGCTTCCGCTGCCAATCAGGTCGACGTGCATGATCGTTCCCGGATCGTTGAGAAGGTGAAGCGGCTCGTCGAGGAAGCCGAGGAGAAATTCGCAAAGCGCGGCGTCGTCGAGGTGATCCGTCCGTTCGATGACGATGTTCAGCTCCGCCAGGCGTCCGATGAGCGTCCAGAGATCGTGGGGCGCATCGTAACCACGTGCCGCGAACTGAGCGCGAATCGTCGTCTCCGGTTCGTCTTCGAACGCGAGGACGTGTCTGAGAAAGGATTCGCGCATCTCCTCATCGAAGTCGTCGCCGACGTGAAAGCTCGCGCCACGGGTGCGCAACTCTGCTTCGAGCTCCTCGATCTGCCGTGTCCGTTCTGTCATGGTCAACCTCCGCTCCGAGGTTCCCTCGGGTTTGCGAGGAACACAAGTTTTCTACAGTCGGTGGAGGTCGCCGTCGCGTTCACGGGCGATACAATCGATCGCTTCTCCTGCTTTGCGTCCACGATCCTGCTCTTCGTGCTCGCGCTCGTCGCGACGCTGGCCTTCGACGACCGACCGCGGTGACACTGGCGCTGCCGCTCTCCGCCTCCGCCACCCTCCTCGGCCGCGTCATCGCGTTCTATTTTCCGAGACAGCCGCGTGAGCGGGCGGGCGAACAAAACCACCGCCGGCGGCAAGTGAATCACCGTCGCGATGCTATAGTCGATTCATGTCCACCGCGCCCATCCTCGCCCCTCCGGATCGGTCGCATGACCCCGATCAGCGGGTGATTCTCGGCGGCATCGACTGGTGGCAGTTCGAAGCGTTCCTGGCGATCCGCGGCGATCGTGCCGGCGTTCGGGTGACCTATCTGGAGGGAGAGCTCGAGATCATGAGCCCATCGCACACACACGAGGCGCTCAAGAAACTGATCGCCCGTCTTCTCGAGGCTTACGCCGACGAGACGGGACTCGTCTTCGAAGGATACGGATCGCTCACCATGCGGAATGCGCCGAAGCTGCGCGGAATCGAGCCCGACGAGTGCTATGCCGTCGGCGCCGCGAAGGAGTTTCCCGATCTCGCCGTGGAAGTCATCTGGACGCACGGTGGACTCGACAAGCTGGACGTCTATCGCGGTCTCGGCGTAAAAGAGGTCTGGATCTGGAAGAAGGAAGAGCTTAAGGCGTACGAGCTGCGCGGCGGCGTCTATGTCGAGATCTCGCAAAGCGTCGTGATTCGCGGTCTCTCCCCGTCGTTCATCGCCGGTTTTCTCGACTGCGAGACACAGACCGAGGCGGTCCGGAAGCTGCGGGCTGCGCTGAGGCAATAATCATCCCGAAATGAAACGAACAGCAACCTCCCGCACCCGTCGCAGGCAGGCGGACGCGGAGCCGCGTGTATCGCGGCTTCACCGGCCGGACGAGATGTCGCTCGAGGAGTGGCAGCGGCGGCTGCGGAAACAGTTCGCCAGCGAGCAGCCGTTTCGCGTCGAGAACATCGGCGACCATCCGATCTTCTCCGACTACCGGGTGACGAATCCCACGCGAGGCAGCGTGCATCGGGTCGCCATTCGCAGCGCCGAGCCGGGGCGGAACTACTGTTCCTGCGCCGATTTCCGGACCAACCACCTCGGCACGTGCAAGCACATCGAGTTCACCCTGGCGAAGCTCCTCGCGCGGCGCGGAGCGAAGCGCGCGTTTCTCGCGGGCTATGAGCCGCCATACAGCAGCATCAGCGTTGAGTACGGCTCGCAGCGCCATGTCTTGTTTCGCGCGAGCGGCGACTGTCCGAAGGCGTTGCGACGCCTGGTCACGCGTCACTTCGACGACGCCGGCCGGCTGACGGCGGAGGGCTTCGCGCGGTTCGACCGCTTCGTCAGCGCCGCGAAAGAGATCGATCCCGAACTGCGCATCTACGACGACGTGCTTCCCTTCGTCACCGAAGTTCGCGACGCGGCACGGCGCGCGGAAGCGATCGCCGCGGCGTTTCCGGACGGGATCCGCAGCCGCCGTTTCGATCGTCTGCTCGCCGTGCGCCTGTACGACTATCAGAAGGAAGGGGCGCTGTTCGCGGCGCGCGCCGGACGGTCGCTGATCGGCGACGAGATGGGACTGGGCAAAACCATCCAGGCCATCGCCGCGGCCGAGATCATGGCCGGCTCTCTCGATGTCGAGCGGGTGCTCATCGTCTGTCCGACGTCGCTCAAGCATCAATGGCAGCGCGAGATCGCGTCGTTCTCGAAACGCCCAGCGCGTGTGATCGAGGGGCTGCGGCCCGCGCGCGCCGCGGCGTACGCCACCGACGAGTTCTTCAAGATCACGAACTACGACACGGTCCACATCGACCTCGATCTCATCGCCCGCTGGTCTCCCGACCTGGTCATCCTCGACGAGGCGCAGCGGATCAAGAACTGGTCGACGCGAGTTGCGCGCAATGTGAAACAGATCGCGTCGCCCTACGCCATCGTGCTCACCGGCACGCCTCTGGAGAACCGGATCGAGGAGCTCGTCTCCATCGTCGAGTTCATCGATCCCTTCCGCCTCGGCCCGACGTTCCGCCTCCTCGACGCGCATCAGACGCGCGACGAGAACGGCCGCGTGGTCGGCTACCGTGACCTCGACCGCCTCGGCACGACGCTCGCCCCGGTCCTCATCCGGCGGCGCAAACGCGAGGTGATGGCGCAGCTCCCGGAGCGGCTGGAGAAGACGTTCTTCGTGCCCATGACGCGCGAGCAACTCGTGCATCACCGCGAGAACGAGGAGATCGTGGCCCGCATCGCGGCGAAGTGGCGCAGGTCCCGCCACCTGTCCGAGCGCGATCAGCGCCGGCTGATGATCGCGCTGCAGCGGATGCGCATGTCGTGCGACAGCTCGTATCTGCTCGACGAGGAATCGGATCACGGCACCAAAGCCGGCGAGATTCTCACCCTTCTCGGCGAGATCCTTGAGGAGGGGACGGAAGAGCCGGGGACGAAAGTCGTCATCTTCAGTCAATGGCTGCGCATGCACGAGATCCTCTCAAAACGGATCGCCGCCGCGGGATGGGGACACGTCCTCTTCCACGGCGGCATCGACAGCCGCGCGCGGGGGAAGCTGATCGACCGCTTTCGCGACGATCCGGAGTGCCGGATCTTCCTTTCCACCGATGCCGGCGGGGTCGGGCTGAACCTGCAGCATGCCAGCGTGGTGATGAACGTCGATCTGCCGTGGAACCCGGCCGTGCTCGAACAGCGCATCGGTCGCGTGCACCGGATCGGCCAGCGCGCGCCGGTGCGCGTCGTCAACTTCGTGTCCGAGGGGACGATCGAGCAGGGAATGCTCTCCGTGTTGCGCTTCAAGAAGTCGCTCTTCGCCGGAGTGCTCGATGGCGGAGAGACGGAGGTCTTTCTCGGCAAAGGACGTCTCGACCGCTTCATGGAGAGCATCGAGCAAGTCACGGCGGAGATTTCGCCGGTGCCAGTCGCGGCGGAGACGCCCGCGGACGCCGGCCCGCCGGAAACCAGCGTTCCGGAAGCCGGTGCGCCGGCGCCTGCCGAGCCGCTGTCAGAGCCGCTTGTCGATCCGTTGACTCGGCTGCTCGAGAGCGGAGTCGGATTCCTCCGGCAGCTCCAGGCCGCGCTTCCGGCGGAGACCGATCCGGGCAGCAATGGCGGCAAGTCAACGGTGCGCAGGATCGAGGCGCGACAGGACGCCGACGGCTCGACGTTTCTCGCGGTGCCAATGCCGAGCCGCGAGGCCGTCGCGCGTTTCACCGACGGCCTGGCGGCACTGCTGCGGAGCATGCTTCCCTGAGCCGGCTCAGCACGAAGCAGGCACTTTTCACCGGCGGCTCAGCCAATAGTCGCGGAAGGCCTGGAGTCGGGGCAGGGACTCGCGGTCTTTGGCGCGATTCGCGACCAGCTTGCTGCCGAATCGCAACAGCGGCCACGAGTGCCGCACGTCGCTCGGCGAAGCCGATCGGATGGCGCTGCTCGACTATCTGAAGTCGCTCTGACGGGGAAGCGGCCGCGCTCAGAACCGGTGCGACGAGATCGGCGCGTCGACGACGCGCGTCACCGTGCCCCACAGCTTCCACTCCTCGGGCTGGGAGGGGAGCGGTATCGGCGGATAATGCGGATTGCTTTTGCGCAGGAACGGCCCGTTCGGTGTGTTGTGCCAGCGGCCGAGTACGCCGCCTTCGTACATCAGATACACAGCCACGAGCGCGCCTTCGACCGGGGTGGTTGCGTGCGTGTCGACCAACACCTTCCATCCATTCTGGAGCTCCGGCGTCATCGAGTCGCCGAGCACGCGAATCACCTGCAGGTGCCCGTCCCAATAGTCGCTCACCGAATGCAGCACGGGTGTCGTGTCGACGGAAAAATCCCCTTCGCGCGGTGGACCCGCGGCAAGCTCCGCGCGGACCGGCACGTCCCAAGCGTGGAGGGGCCGCGGGTAATCGTGGTCACGCTCGATGAAGCGGTTCGGCGGCACCACGAATTGGTACGTCGCCGCGGTTTCGCTCCCCGGCTGGAGCGATTCGTCGTCGAGATCGAACAGATCGCCCAGAAGCCGCACGACCTGCCGCAGCTTCTGGCGGTCGCTCGCCGAGATCAGGTCGCGTGGCGCGGCGTATCCCGGCTCCGCCAGCAGGTCACCGACGGTCGTGCCGAGAGTCTCGGCGACGTCTTCCTGCACCGTGAAGATTCCAGGGTTCTTCATCGGCGGCCGCTTCTTGTCAGCCGCGCGCTGCCGGGGCGGTAGGTAGTCGGGGGTGTGCTCGAGGATTCGCGACAGCGTGTCGTTGACGGCAGGCGATTGGCCGAGGTGGCGCCGGCGATAGGCCAGGGCCGCTGATGGACACGCTCGGCGAGCGCCCGGATGTCCCGAATGCTGCCTCGTCCGCGGCCGATCGACATGACGCGTATAAGTCTTGTCGAACGACATCGGCGCTGTGACGATTGTTGGCGAACGTCGTTCGATGAGTCGCTTTGGTCGGTTGCCACCAAATAGCCGACTCCTTCAGGTTCCGTGTTGAAGAAATGAGAGACGGCGCCGCCGTCCAGCGCCCCTACCATCGGCCGCATGGCCACGAAGCAGACCGACATCACGCGCCACTCCCTTGCCCGCATCCACGGTTTGCGAACGACCGTCGTCTTCGGTGCTGCGCTACTCGTCATCTGTTTTCAGCGTCCGCTCGGCATCGGCGCGGAAGGAATCGCCACGCTTCAATGGCTCGTGTGCGCGAGCTTCCTTGTCGACTTGCCGATCACTCGCTTTTACTTCCCCCGCCCGAGGTTCCCTCGGACTACGCCGAAAGGCAAATCGTCTACACGACGTAGGCGGCTGCCGTGCACCTGCTCGCACGGCGACGACACTGCTTGCGAGCGATGACGGCCGCGCCGGACATCGGCGGACATCACCCGTTGTCGCCCTCCACGTCGCGCTCTTCCTGCTGTACGAAAATCTGCCCGCCGTTCTGCCGAAGCGCTGGTTCGACCGCGTCAAGCCGCTCTATCCGTACATGGTCGCCGCGGCGTTTCTGCTGCCGGCCATGCACCAGTCGTCGCTCGGATCGCTGATGGTCATCGCCGGAACGAAAGTGCATCCGCTGTGGCAGACGCAGATGCTCCCGGCCTTCTACCTGATGCAGGCCATCGTCTGCGGATTCGCGTCGCTGATCGTGATCCTCATCGTCTCCTGCATGGCCTGGAAGCGGCCGCTCGACGTACCCATCCTGGCCACGCTGGCGAGATTCATGGCCTGGTCGTCGATCGTCTTCGTCGTCTTCCGTTATGGCGACGTCGTGGTCCGCGGGCGGCTCGGGCTCGCGTTCACCCCCGACTGGTACGCGGTGCTGTTCCATGGCGAGAACCTCTTCGTGCTCGTGCCCGCGCTCATACTGCTGAACGAGCGGCGCCGGCACATCCCGCGCGTCCTCTTCCTCGGCGCCGCCGCGACCGCGATCGGCGGCCTGGTCTATCGCTTCGCGCCGACCACCCTCGCGTTCCGCTACGGCCGCTCCTCGATCTACTTCCCCAGCACCGAAGAGCTGCTGATGTGCGTCGGCTACGTCGGACTGGCCGTCGCGCTGTTCATCCTGGTCGTCCGCCGTTTCGCGATCCTTCCCGATCGTCTTCCTGATTGAGGCAAACAAATGTCGAAGCGAATCACCATCGACCCGATCACCCGCATTGAAGGCCACCTTCGCATCGACGTGGAAGTCGATCAGGGGAAGGTGCAGAAGGCGTGGGCCTCCTCCACCATGTTCCGCGGCATCGAGCGCATCCTCCTCGGCCGCGATCCACGTGAGGCCTGGCTCTTCACCCAGCGCTTCTGCGGCGTCTGCACCACCGTGCACGCGCTCGCATCCGTGCGCGCCGTCGAAGACGCCCTCGATCTCGAGATCCCGCTCAACGCGCAGTACATCCGCAATCTGATCCTGATCGCGCACGCATTACACGATCACGTCGTCCACTTCTATCAACTGTCCGCATTGGATTGGGTCGACGTGACCCAGGTCCTCAAAGCGGATCCGCAAAAGGCGTCGTCCATCGCCGAGAGCCTCTCCGACTGGACCGACAACTCCACGAAACAGATGGCCGCCGTGAAGCAGCGCGTGGCGGGATTAGTCGGCAGCGGCCAGCTCGGGCCGTTCGCTCATGGATATTGGGGCCATCCGGCCATGAAGCTCCCGCCGGAGATCAACCTCATCGCCGTCTCGCATTACCTGCAGGCGCTCGAGTACCAGCGCTACTCCAACCAGGTCGTGGCCATGCTCGGCGGCAAGACGCCGCACATCCAGAACGTCGCCGTCGGCGGCGTCGCCAACGCCATCAACCTCGAGAGCGAAGCGGCATTGAACGTCGACCGCCTCTTCCAGATGAAATCGCTGCTCGAGAAGATCGTCTCGTTCGTCCAGAACGTCTACGTCCCCGACGTCTGCGCCATCGCCGGCTTCTATCCCGACTGGTTCTCCTACGGCGCCGGCGTCACCAACTACCTCTCCGTCCCCGACCTGCCGTTGGATGGCAAGAGCATCCAGTTTGAGCTCCCCGGCGGCTTCATCCCCAACGGCGACCTCTCGAAGCTCGTCCCCATCACCGGCCAGAAGGACGAGACCTGGCGCCGGGCGGTCACCGAAGACAGCGCGCACGCCTGGTACAAAGGCGGCGGCCCGCTGCATCCATGGAAAGGCGAGACCGACCCGGAGCCCACCGAGTGGGACGAAGAGAAGAAGTACTCTTGGGTCAAAGCCCCGCGCTACGACGGCCAGCCCGCGCAGGTCGGCCCGCTGGCGAACGTCCTCGTCGGCTATGCGCAGGGACATCCGCTCATGAAGAAGTGGACCGACGCCGCGCTCGACAAGATCTCCGCGATCGCCCACGTCAAAGCCACCCCGGCCATGCTCCACTCCACCCTCGGCCGCCACGGCGCCCGCGCCATCCGCGCCGCCGTCCTCTCCGAGCTGGCCATGAAGCAGTGGCAACTCCTCACCGACAACATTCTCAAAGGCGACACCACCATCTACAACAAACCCGAGTTCCCCAAAGGCACCATCGAAGGCGTCGGCTTCCACGAAGCCCCGCGCGGCGTGCTCTCCCACTGGGTGGTCATTGAAGACGGCACCATCAAGAACTACCAGGCCGTCGTCCCCACCACCTGGAACGCCAGCCCCCGCGACACCAGCGGCACCCTCGGCCCCTACGAAGCCTCGCTCCTGGGCAACCCCGTCGCCGACGCCGAGCACCCCCTCGAAGTCCTGCGCACGATCCACTCCTTCGATCCCTGCATGGCCTGCGCGGTCCACACCTTCGACCCCTCCGGCCGGAACATCGCCAAGGTGAAGGTGCTGTGAAGACGGCACGGCCGGCGGCGACAACTGATCGCCCCGGCGATGCGCGAGAGAACATGAAAACCGCCGTCTACGGCATCGGCAACATCCTCATGGGCGACGACGGCGTCGGCCCCGCCGTGGTCCGCTACCTCGCGTCGAACCACCTCCTCCCGCCCGACGTCACCCTCGAAGATCTCGGCACCCCCTCCCTCGACCTCCCGGCCTACCTCGCCGGCTACGACCGCGTCATCTTCATCGACGCCGTCGCCCTGGACGCTCCCCCCGGAACCGTCCGCCTGTTCTCGCGCGACGAGATCACCTCCGTCCCCACCGGCATCCGCGTCAGCCCCCACGAGCCCACGATCAACGACGCCCTGATCGTGCTCGACTTCGCCGGGACGGCACCGGGGGAGGTGGTGCTGGTGGGGGTGGTGCCGGAGACGCTGGAGGGTGGGATGGCGCTGTCCGCGCGGGTGGCGGGGGCGGTGGAGGGGGCCGCACGCGCGGTCCAAAGAGAGGTCGCGGAAGCGGCGTGACAGCCGGTCGTCGCCGCCGGTTTGCTGCAGACGGCGAGGAGTACGATTGCGCTCAGAACGATCGAGAGCTTCATGACCGAAACCGTCGGCGGTGTCTCGATTCCGACCCCTGGATCGGGTGTTGGCGGATAGTGCCCTCCGACGATCGTGATCTTCGACAGCCCAAGGCGTATCTGCCGCAGCACTTCCGGCGTGAAGCTGACGGCGAGCGCGGCGAGGTTTCGGCGAGATGGATGGGGGCGGTGGTGCCGGGGATCCACGAGTTCCTCGTTCACGAACGAAATCTACGACGTCCCACCCGGCCTCCTCGTCAGCCCCGACGAGCCCTCCGATCAACGACGCGATGATCGTGCACGACGTCGCCGACACCGCGCCGCGCGACGTCGTGCTGGAGACGCTGGAGGGTGGGATGTCGCTGTCACCGCGGGTGGCGGGGTGAGCGAGGTGCTTTTCTGCGAGTTGAGGCGGCGAACGTGCGACGAGAAGAAGTCGGACTCCGTACGAATCAATGATGCGACATTGACACAACCTCTGCCGGCTACCCGCGGCTCGCTGCTAGTCGCTGACCTTTCTCCATCCGCGGCTGCGAAGCATAAGATAGGAGAATCTTGTTCGTTAAGGAGATCCCCAAAGTATGCCGGCGCGACCATTCGGTCCACGTTTCAGCACCTTCTCGACGAATTCGTCGGGGGTTTCGTGTTCTATGAACTCGCTCCACATTTGCGGAGAGCAGTCGCCGTACCACCACTCAACTTGGTAGTAGAAACGCACATAAATCCGCGCCTCGCATATATCGTATCGCGCCGCAACCACCTCCTTAGCGCCCGCGATCGGAAACCATTCAGAGCTTGTCATATTTATTATGCCCAGTGCCCACGGTCTCGTGGTGCTCGTACTCAGCATATCGCACTCATGCGCCATTCGCCGGCGTGCTGCCTTAGCCAACGCGGCTCGTCGTCGCTTAGTTCACTCAGACAGCTCCAGGCAGCGCACTTCGCAACTATGTGCCCGCTTGACTGTTCCACCTGAGTTGCTTCCGTCCACTGATTGCTCGCATGTTCACCGAAGTGGCAGGGGGGTGGCAGCTCCTGCTACCAACCAGCACGTCGAAACCACACCAACAGCTACTTCGGGCGTACATCGGGACTGGTGCTTTGATCGGCCGCCTCCGCTTTTAGGTCGACTGCATTTGCGGGCGGCTCTGTAGGCTCAACAGGGTCGTTTCGCGAGTAGTACGAGAGCGTAGCGAAACCTGCCGCATCGAAAATGATGACGGTTGCCGCAAGGTCTTCAAGTCGTGTACTCATAGCCACGAAATGTTAGCACAAAGACAGACGCAGGTATGCCGCTTTGCATACCTGCAATGTGATAGGCGTGTGGTAACAACCGCCTTCTGAGAAGGAACTGTCGGCACCACCCCAAGGCACCCACTTGCCCTAACGGTGGCGCCAAGCGTCCGGAGCGCTTTGGAGTGATGCCGATGTGGCAAATGTGTCACATCTGGTGGCACCCGCGTCACATCGGCGGCTGTCATATACCGAGCGACCGTGACCCGACCGTCATGAGCGCCGTTCCGCTAAGTGATTGATATTTGAAGAGTTGGCCGCTCCAGTCACCAAGCCTCCAGCTTCCGCCCGTCCGGAACACTCCCGTGGCAAATCGCGTGCAGCCAAAGTCGAGAAATGCCGTATTCGAGGACTCAAAATAATGCATTGTGAGCGATCGAGGAGCGTGGCAATCAGATGAGCGATACAGTCCTACCGACGCTGGTCTACGGATTCGTCAATTCGTGCACATATGCGCTGTTGGCGCTCGGATACGCCTTGATTTACAACACGTCGCGGATTTTCCACGTTGCGCATGGCGCGACATACACGATAAGTGGGTACGTCCTCTATTCACTGACGGTCTTATGGCACTGGCCGCTATGGGCTACGCTCGGCGCCACCATTGGCATCGCCGGCTTGTTCGGAATCACACTCGACCGGTGGCTATACCGACCTATAGCTTTTGGGAGCGGCTCCTTGCTGCCGGCCTTTATCGCTTCTCTGGGTATCTACACGGCCGCGATCAATGTTGTGGCCCTAGTGTTCGGGAGCGAGACCAAAGTCGTGGCGCCAGGAATGGCAACGACAATCCGATTTGGCAACGTTATTCTGACGCATATCCAGGTCGCTCAACTCTTGGCGGGTGTTCTATGTAGCGGCACTTTGCTCGTCATCTTACGTTTCACGAGCTGGGGACGGACTGTCCGGGCGGTGCGCGACAACATGCAGCTAGCCGACGTATTGGGCATAAACGTGTCGTCGGTGCGACTCAGTGTGTTCGCGCTGGGGTCGGCGCTTGCCGGGCTCGCCGGATTCATGACGGCATTGGACGTGGGTATCGATCCGTATGGCGGAATAACAGCCGTTCTGGCCGCCGCCATTGCGATGGCGGTGGGTGGTACGGGCACATTTGCAGGACCGGTCGTCGGCGCCGTGCTGTTTGGATGCCTTCAGTCACTGCTCGTATTAACGATCGGTACTCGGTGGATGGAAGCACTTGCATTCACGGTGCTACTTCTGATTTTGATCGCGCGACCTGGCGGCCTAATTTATTACACACGCCGGTTAGAGGAGGAGCGTTCCGCATGACGTACCTCGCTCACGTGATCAACATGATCTGTTTCTACGCTCTCCTCGGTACGTCGTTGAATCTCGCCGTCGGATACGGCGGATTGCTTTCACTATGCCAGGCGGCATTCTATGGATTCGGCGCCTATGCCACAGCTCTGATCATGATGAGAAGCGGATATTCGCTCTTCCAGGCACTGCCTCTGGCCATGGTGCTTACGATGGCATTCGCCTTCATTGCGGGAACTCTCCTGACACGATTGAGAGGCGATTCGTTTGTGCTGGCGACGTTGGCTGTGCAGTTGATCGTATCGTCAGTGCTTTATAACTGGACCGACGTGACGCATGGGCCCTACGGAGTCTCCTTGCCGCGGGTTATCTCGGTTGCGGACACCGCGCTCGACGTGCCGGAAGGTTATGCGATTGTTACAATCACGTTGACCACCGTAACGCTGCTGATGGTGTGGCGTATTGTGAATTCACCGTTTGGAAGATCGCTGCGCGCCGTGCGAGATGACGAGCGATCGGCGTCGGCGCTCGGTCTGCAGGCGGACCGGTTCCGGTTAACTGCGTTCGCCGCATCGGGCGGATTGGCCGCCATTCCAGGCAGCTTGTATCTGGGCTATACGACCTATATCGATCCGACGAGCTTCCACCTGAGTGAGTCGATTGTGATTCTGACGGTCGTGATTCTAGGAGGCGCCGGGAGCTTCTGGGGACCGATGATCGGTGCGCTGATCGTCGTGCTCGCGCCGGAAGGTCTGCGGTTTCTGCCGCTGTCCAGTGCCGCAACTGCGAATTTGCGGCAGATTCTGTACGGTTGTCTACTGATTGGATTGATGCGATATCGCCGGCAGGGAGTCATCGGTGAATACGATTTTGAATGACGGCGACGGCATCAGGACCGCGGGTGCCTATCCGGTTCTCGAGTGCCACAAAGTCTCTAAGGCGTTCGACGGAGTGCGTGCGGTCGACGAGGTCACGCTCAGCTGCCGTCCGGGAGCAATCACGGCGCTGATCGGACCTAACGGTGCGGGGAAAACGACGTTATTCAATCTGCTCTCCGGAACACTGCAGGCGGATTCCGGTGACGTTGTTTTCAAGCAACAGTCGATTCGAGGACTACCGCAGTGGAAACTCGCGCGAAATGGGATTGGGCGGCTGTTTCAGGATGTCCGCGTATTTGAGCGCCTCAGTGTGCTGGACAACGTGCTGGTGGCGGCCGCCGGACCTGCTAGCGGCAGTATCGCGGATGCGTTGTTTCGCCGTTCAAAGATTTCGCGTGAACAACGAGTGCTCGTTGACAGGGCGCGAACATATTTGGCGGACGTCGGTCTGCTGGAGGCGGAGGGACGACCGGCGGGGACTCTTTCGTTCGGTCAGCAAAAACTGCTCGCGTTATGCCGTTTGTTGGCCCAGCAAAATGAGCTCCTTCTTCTCGACGAACCGGGCGCCGGTGTCGCGCCGGCAATGCGTGAGCTTCTCGGCAATGTCATCCGAACTCTAGCTAGAAAGGGATGTGCGATCCTCATGATCGAACACGATATGGAGCTAGTAAAGGGACTGGCCGAGTACACTATCTCGATGGTCAATGGCCGCGTCGTGGCGTCGGGCCCGACTGCGGCGTTTCTGAATCAGGCGGCGGCAAGACGCGCCGCCGCGGGATTGTAGAAGATGAGCGACGATTCTCAACGCTCGGCGGCGGCATCGTACGTACAGGAAGCGCGTCACACGGTAGTCGACAGGCGATCCAGTCAAGCCTCCCTGCAGGCAACGAACATCGCGGCCGGTTATGGTCGCCGGCCGGTGCTGCGCGACGTGAACCTCGAATGCGAGGCGGGCACGATGACAGCGATGTGCGGAATCAATGGTGCAGGGAAGTCAACCCTGTTGAAAGTGCTGGCGGGAGTTTTGGCGCCGACCAGCGGCTCGCTGTTCTTCGAGGGGTGCGACATGACAGCGATCGCAACCTACGCGAGAAGTCGCGCCGGTATCGGTTATCTCGCACAGCGTGGCGTTACATTCGACGACCTCACAGTACGCGAAAACCTCTTGATCTGTGCGCCTTCGAACAGCGGATTACTAGATCTACCGGAATTCGGCGCATTGTTTGATCCAATCCGTCAGCGTATGAGGGTGCGCGCGGGCCTCCTGTCCGGCGGTCTAAAGCGGTTGCTCGGGCTTGCTTTGGTGTTATCTCGACGTCCACGTCTGCTCTTATTAGACGAGCCGACCGCCGGCCTGCATCCCGAACTAGCGGCAACGGTGCTGAACGGACTTAAACGCAGATCTGTTGCGGAAATGTCTACGATTGTCATTGTCGAGCAGAATGTCAGGGACGTACTTGCCGTTTCCGACCGTGCAATAGTATTACGGAGTGGTTCTGTTGTCGCGGAAACAGGCGCGCCTTCGGAATGGCTGGAAAGTAACTCGCTTCTATTGGAGGTGATCTCATGAGGTGGTATCCGAACACAATGTTGGCGTCGGTTTTATTTATCGGAATGCTGAGTGCAGCCTGCCGCGAACAAGCGACGCGCGAGCCGTCGAGGACGCAGGGCCCAAAGCCACCTGTGACAATCGGTGTGGTGTTGCCGCTGACCGGAAACACGAGCGAGTACGGCCAGCGCGCAAAGCGCGGCATCGAACTGGCGGCGGAGGACTTGAGAAGCAGCGGCGTCGACGTGCGTATAATCGTAGAGGACGATGAAGGTTCATCGCAAAAAGGCGTTGCCGCTGTTACAAAACTGTTGGATGTAGATGGTACCAAATTCGTAATCGGCGCGGTCTCGAGTACCGTGACACTTTCGATCCTTCCCGTCACTGATCGCAAGGGCGCACTCCTATTCTCGCCGGCATCGTCATCACCGAAGTTGTCGGGAGCGAGTCCGTTATTTCTGCGAAACTGGCCATCAGACGTTTATGAGGCCAGCGCTCTGGCGCGATATGCAGCGGAACGCGGAATTGAGCGCGTGGTGATTCTCTACGTTAATAACGATTATGGACTTGGTCTACAAGACGAATTCACTAAGACGTTCGTCGCCCCCGGACGTGCCGTCGTGGCCACCGAGGCCTACCCGCTCGATGCGCGTGACTTCCGGGCCGTCATCGCGAAACATCGCGCTGTCGACGGTCCGGGTGTAGCGTGGTATCTCGCGGGCTACCACAAAGACATGGCTCTTGCGACGAAACAGATTCGGGAGGGCGGGGTGAACGCGCAAATTCTGGCGGATGCGGACTATGGAATCCCGGAGACGCTCGAAATTGCCGGCGCGGCAGCGGAAGGAGCGTTGTACTCATCGCCGTGGTACGACGCGGATGCGAATGACACCGCGCGCGCATTTGCGCGAAAGCACCGCGACAAATTTGGCGGTGAGGCGTCGGAATTCGAGGGCAACGGCTACGATGCCTTGATGTTAATTGTCAATACGATCAAGGTGAAGGGAGAGCAGCCGACTACGGTCGCACAACACATTCGCACGCTTCGCGGCTACCCGGGGGCCGGCGGAAATCTCACCTTCACTGCTCAGGGCGACGTCGTGAAGCCAATCGCGCTGATGCAGGTGCAGCGTGGGAAGTTCACACGGCTCGCTGTTCTCAGTCCGGCAGAAGCGCGCAGCGGGAGCCGGAAATGATCTCTCTCCCTTCCGGTGTGATGTGCGAACGCCTTGCCGATGAGATGCCGTCGCTAGGCCGATTGGCAGCTCGCGTCGCGACGCCGGTGTATGCATATCGCACGTCGGTCATCGCCGAACAAGTGCGCCGGTTCGCTTCGGCTATCGGGTCGGCACGCGGCGTCTCCGTACATCTTCACTATGCGCTACTTGCGAACGATAACCCTCACATTATTCGCGAAATCGTTCGACTGTTAGAGCGTCATGGGTTAGCGCCCGGGCTGGTCTGTGCGAGTGCATCGCACATCGACTTGGTGAGGCAGTCGCTCGAGCTTTCCGATGGGTTCAGTCTCGTTTATGCGGGCGCCGGAATGACGTGCGATGCTCTTCATTCCGTTCTTGACACGATTCGGCACTGGCCTCGAAGAGTCATCTTTCGCCTCATTCTGGGGACGGAGGGACAGGCAAGCATGTTCGGCGAGTATCTGACGGGCGAACAGGGACGGGAGATGGTGCATGCGCTCGGCGACCGACTTGAAGTCGGTGTCCGTGTCAAACTCGCCTTCGGAATGACCGGTGGTGCTCCCAGCAGTGGACTACCTGATGAGCTTCACAATCTCTATCATGGGCCGCGGTCCCGATTCGGCATAGCGGCTGGATCTACGCTGCGTTCCGTGGTGAGAGCGCTGCGCGCGAAAGGCATTGAACGTCTAGGATTTCACATGTATCCAGGGACGAACCTTTCATCGGCCGCACTTCTTGCGAACTGCTACGAGCAGTTCGCGGAAACGGTCAGTTATGTGGTGAACGCGGAGAGAGTTACGCCGGCTTTCCTTGATATCGGCGGTGGATTCGGCATCAACTACTCGGACGGGTCGGTCGTAAATCCGAGCGATATCGTCGCGAGCGTTGAGCAGATTTTCGAGCCGCTGCTCACGACAAATGCCAGCGTGCTCATTGAGCCTGGACGGAGTATCGTCGCATCAGCCGGAGTGCTTCTGACGCGCGTAGTCGACCGCCACTTCGGTGGCGGAGCACAGCACGTCACAGTCGACGCCGGTGTTAGTCATTTTTGCCGGACGTACGTCTATCGACAAGCCCATCGCATCCTGGTCCTAGGACGGGGCGATGAAAACGAGTCGGGAGAAATGCTGGAGACTTTCGTCTGCGGATCGACGATGGCGTCCGGAGACTTTCTCGCCGGTGATCCGACAACGGGCAAGGGAGTAATGCTGCCTCCACTTCAGCCTGGCGACATCCTCGGCATTCTTGACGCCGGTGCATACGGGTTCGGAATGTCAAGTTCCTTCTCGGGACAGGGACAGGCCGGTGAGATCCTTTTATCAGAAACCGGAAGCGCAACAGTTATTCGGCAATCAGCGGGGGCGTCATATCTTCGCCGGGGGATTCCGGAATGGCCAGAATCGGTCTAATTGGAGCCGGCCAGATGGCCGGAGAACTCGGAGTGCGACTCGTCAAGTACGGCGGTATATCGTCAGGAGACCTCCTTGCCTCGCATTATGATGTCCGACAGGCAAAGCGCTTCTCTCGGCGCACCGGGTTGCAGGTCCTGTTGAATAACTTCGAAGTCGCGGAGCGGAGTGACGTCATCGTGCTGTGCGTCCGTCCTCAGCAAGCGAAGGCCGTCGCTGCCGAACTCGCGCCCCTGTTCTCGGGCGGACGCCGTGTGCTCGTCAGTATCGCCGCCGGTCTGCTCACGAAAACGCTCGGAAGATGGCTCGGTTCTTCGCAGGTCGCTCACCTGCACCCGACTTCTTTGGTCATGGTAACCGAGCAACATAACCCGGGGTTGTCGTTGTGGACGGCTCATCCCCGGATGAAGCTGAGCACCCAGAACAGCTTGATTAAGATCTTCGAAGCAGCCCTCGGCGAGGTTCTGCGCGTTTCCGAGTCGGAAATTGCGCAATATATTTTTCTCGCTGGCAGTACCCCAGCGTTCCTGCTCAGAGTGATCGCCGCATTCGTGAAAGCTGCTGACCTGCCTGCTGCTCCTGAGGTACATCGAGCCATTCTCAACGCCGTTCATCAAGGGTTAGTCGCGGAGCGCCGCGCGCCCCATGAAATCATTCGGCGAATCGCTACCCCGCAAGGCGTCACTGAAGCAGGACTGCAGACGCTCGAACACGTGTATGATATCGACACCATCGCGAACGATGTGAAGAACGCTTGCGTCGAAAGAATCCGGCGCCTGTCGGCAGAAACGGCGAAGTAAAACACAGCACGGAGTCCGGTATGCAGAAGTTGTCGGACTATCTGAAGCAAGTGGATTGCGGTTCCGTCAACTCGGTTACCGAGTTGTTGGAGGACCTCGGCGTAATCAGAGAGGCGACCTTTCTTCGGTGGCAGCACTGCGAAAGATTCTGGACGCCGATCTTACGACCCCTGCTCGAGCAAGATCCCTGCTGGTTCGACATCGTTCTGCCGGATCCCGTTACCGATCGGTTCGTATACACCGCGGTCTTCCGTGGAGAGAAGCAGTCGTATTCGAGCTTCGACTCCGTCCAGCGTGAAGCCGACTCCGATTTCTACCGCACGCATGTTGCATCGTTGTCGAGAATCTACGTCGACGGGTGGGCCGACCCCAGGAAGAGATTGCCGATCCTGCTGCGGCGCACGAAGGGCGATCTCAGAATCGACTATGAGCAATCCATGAACTGCTTTACGATTCTGATGGAGCAGCCGGAACCGGATACGAGGCTCTTTGCGCCGGTTGCGTGGGACGAAGTTGCTCACTCCATTCTGGCCTGCGACTCATTTGCGGTCGTTGCGGAGCAGCTCCGAAGGGCGATCGGTATTCAGAGGCCGCTCGATCCGTTGCGGCTTGCGCGATATATTGCCTGGCTGGCCTTCTTTCCCGATTGGCGGACGTATCTGTACCTACCGCTTACCAGCTATTCCCGCAAAACCGGTGCGGTCGTTTGTGCGTTCAAGACGGCGATGGATTGGCCGACCGTGGAGCAGATCCATGAGGAGAGCCAATACGGGTTGCTCGCGCTGGCGATGAATGTCAGTCAAGTCGCCGAAAATGCGGTTCCAGGCTTTGCGCGACGAGCTGCCAGCGCGACCGTTATTTCCCGCAACATGTCGCACAACCTCGGAAGTCACGTCATCGCGGGACTGACTTGGGCGGAGTTGAAGCGATATGCAGGCGAGCCTGATTTGAGCCTGCCGGAAGGGTCCCCCACCGGTCGTGCGGTCGAGTCGTTTGTCGGATATCTGCAGCAACGCATGGACTTTGTAGCGCGAGTTGCGACGGAGTGGCCGCGGTGGCAGGAACCAGTCTTGTTCGTTAGAGAACTAGTTCGTCCATTCACCCAACAAACTGTCCTGTTGGAGCGAATTGCGAAGGATGTTGGGGTGACAAGAGTCAGGTTCAAGGTCTCCACGCCGGCGATGAGGGGCCAGTATCGTTTTCTCAACGATGATGAATTAGGGAAGATTCCGGACGTCACGCTCTCAATTCGAGGCGGCGTCGCGGGACGGCAAGCGTTTTATGGGTTTTTGGAGAACGCGATTCGAAATGCCGCCCGCCATGGGAACCGAAAAGATGAATTGATCGTCTATCTCGGCCTCGAAGATACGCTAGACAGGGTAAGCCATGTCACATGCGTATATGCCGACGATTTTAGCGACCGCTTGATCCGAGACCAGTCGGGAAAGCTAGTGGCTCCTTGGATTGCGATGGAGGCCAAGGTCGCGAGTCCTCTGATCGACACAAAGACGGCCGAGTTGACGCGAAGTGACTGGGGGATCCAGGAAATGAAGATCTACGCCCGCGTTCTCGGTGGCGATGCAACTGACGCCGACGACGAACGAGACGTTCTGAAGCCGCGTGAATTCGCGCTCCCGGAGGGACGAAAGGTGCTTGGATACGAGTTTGCTCTGCCACGCGCGAACCTTTTGGCGGTCGCCGGCGAGGACGAAGATGCAATCGACGGCCAACGCCTCACGGATCATGGAATTTGCCGCTTGATCGGGCAGGTCGCCACAGAAGCGGGTCGGCAAGCGCTTCTCGGTGAATGCCAGAAGGCCTCGCCGGCCCTTCTCTACATCAGGATGCCCGACACCGCAGCTCGCGACGCGGTAGTTTCCTGGTTGGTCGAGAATGAAGCTGTCCTTCCGTCGCGCATTTTGCTCGGAATGAACAAAGAGTCTGCTGGGCAGCCGCTCCACGGAGCTCTCACGGGAAGATGCTTTGCTGTCGCGCCTGAGGCGGGCGCAAATGGTCGATTCCCGTGGCCGCGGCACGACGATGCGGCGGAGCGTTTGATCCTGCACCTTCGCAGGAGATGGCTCATGGAGTTCGACGCTGCGCGCCGCCGCCGTGACCTTCCCTCCGAGGTCGCTGATCCCGGCGGACCATTTCAGATTGTCATTTTTGTCGCTCGCCCCGCGTCGCGGAGTCTCGAGTCGTGGGCACGACTTGGAACGACGGTGCGAAAGTTCGGGCTCGACGATATCGTAGAAGCATATCTCTTCTACGACAGTGACTCTGAAGCGCAGGTTGTCAAACCGTGGACTTTGACGCCCACGTCGACGATCCCGCAAGACTTTCGATCGCAACTTTCTCCACGACGCTTGCTCTGCTTCGATAATCACTCTCAACTCAGCAATCGAGGTATACCGAGCGACGGTGCACTATTTCATCACACAATCGGTCACAAATACGGTTTGGCGGACGAGAGCTCGCGTTACAGCAACAACGCGTCCATCTTCAGCCGTATGACGAATGTTGCGGACGACTTTTGCGGTGTTCTCGCACTGTTCGATCTGCTCGAGGCGTGTCTGCTGCGGTTAGTTATCATCGATGAGCGGCTTGTCGAGCTCGCGTATGCCGGCGGCCGCGATCGCGATCTGGATCATGTCACAATCGGTGATCTGTCCAAGGCGCGCATCACCGTCCTTCCGCGTGTTCACTGCGATGAAAATGTGATCCCGATTCACCCTCGGGTCGGAATTCGTAGCGAGTTGCCGACCCTGCGAATTCGTGCAGATACTCCAGAGGTGTTTGTCCGCGAGTTCGACGCGTGCTTCGAGATTACGGAACGGTCGTGCGGAGAGCCGATTTATGACGTGGCAATTATTCATTGGCGGCAAGTCGAGCTAATCGCAGAACTGTGTTGTATTCCGGTCAAGGACCTGCTCGATCGCCTACGGCGCGCAGCAACGCGAGTGGTGGTGACGAGCGGCCGTGGCGCGCCACGTGAAGGCGTATTGGCCGGCGCGCCATTCCTGGAGTATTCGCTGCTCGAAGCATGTGCCGTCAGGGAGCTTGACAAAGTACAGTTGGGCGAGTTAATGATGGCGTTACATTAGCAATTCTTCACAAAGAGGGATCCGCAAATGACCGGCGTGGATGCTGTCCATCCTCTCGTGGTGTTCGTAACGCGCATTGGACACTTGGGTGAACCCAGCCCGCAACTGCTTGAGGCGTTCAGGTTGACCGCTGAGAGATCTAGAAATGCTTGGACCAATCAAGGCGTCGAGACTACGGATGACGGCGAGGCGGGTTTCGTCGTGCTGTCGTGGGAGCACGGCTGCGACGTCATCGGGTCATTGCACGATCTCGTCGCCAAATGGCCCATCGAGAAGCTGGCGGTCCTCATCCATCCACAAGGTGGACCCGCAAACTGGCGAAGCTCCGTGCTGTCTCTCCGGGGCCGCGCGGTTACCGTAGCGGAGACGTGGGCTCGGATCTGGCCGGACCGTATCATTACGTGCTCCACCAGTCACGGAAGAGTCGGCAAAGTGGTCCGAATGCTTGCACGATCGATCTCGCGCGATGATAAAGCGGAATTCGGCAGCGTCCTGCAACGACTACGGACGGCAGTCGCGTCGGCCATGTCGCAATCAGACGCGCCGGAAGAGCGCATGAATTTCGCGAATGCGGCGCTTCCCGAGGAATTCGACGACGAGGAGACGTCCATTACGTTCGTCCGTCATCGCCTCGCCGGTACATTCGGCGCGCTGTTCATCGCATTCCAGGCGTGGGCAGACGATCCCGACGCCGCCGGCATCAGGCAGTTCTTTGGCAAGGGCGAAGCCCTGTGGAACGAAATCACGGGGTTGCTCGTGGGTGAAGCGCCGCTGAGCGATTGGCAACTGCGGACGAAGACACCGGCGATTGTTGATCTGGTTGCCGGCAATCGCCGGGAGGAGGTCGCGAAGACATTGCAAAAGGCACTCGATGACGCGCGTCTATTAAAGAGTATTCTCTTCGGATTGGACAAGAAGAAGCCGGCGCAAGTGCGTCACATGTTGAAAGATCAGCAGACGATCGACGCCTTGCGGCATTGGACTCTGGAACTTGACCGGCATTTGAGTGCGTTAGAAACGTACAGCTGATTAGAGACTAGCCAGTGGACAACGTCTTACTGCTCAGCAGTCACGAAATGCTCCGTGCCGCATTGAAGCCATGGGTCGAGGTCGAACTCGGCGTGAGTGTTCATTGCGTAACGGTCTTTTTCGATCGCGAACCCCCTCCTGATGCCGATGCCGTAGGGCAATGGGTGGCATCGGAGTTTGCTCGTATTGCGGACGAGATCGAAGCGTTTGCTGCCGAACGAGGCGGTCCGGCAATCCTCCGCAAAGTTATGGCCATCATCGACACGTGCAGCCGCTCCGGAACACCATGGCCTGAAATGGAGATTCTTCACGACACGCGACATCCCGCGTTGTCGCTGGCGGGACTGTTGATTCTAGCCTTCCCGGAGATTCACTGGGTCTTGCGCACGCTGGATTCCTGGCCGTCCGGCTTCATGCGGGACGTCCACGCGTTCGAGGCTGACGGATCGCTGAAATCAGCGGCGGCTGCTCATGAGCGTGGATTCATCGCACTTTTCGACCCGACTGGACTTCGACAAGTGTTGAGGCGTTGCCTGCTTCCGGTGGGAGATCGACGACGGGCCGAACGGAAGGAATCAGTTTCGGACGTGCGGACAGAAATGGCAGTGATCGTCGACGAAGAACTGGCGTATGCGTATTTCAGCGCACTGGCGGCATTTCGTTGTGGCTATCGAGCTTTGCCGGTGATGACGTGGAATGCGATGAAAGCTTGGTTGGCGAGTACCACCGCGGCCCCTGCTCCTGATGTCGCATTCGAAGATATATATTTGAATTTTCGCGATCACCCCCGAATTCTTGGAACCGATGCGTCGCCTCAAGGGGCCCTCCTTGGGCTTTCATCTCTGAGTGTCCGCGACCGCCTGTTCCCGCACTTGGGTGCGGCGCGGCATCGCGTGTTCGTGACCGTCGGCCACCAACGCGGTAAGGGACGATCGGATATCTGGAAGAAGAATAAGGCATATCTGGCGGCGCGACCGCAGAAGATCCGATGGGTCTTCAAGCCGGTGGGAGGACTGCATCGCCTCCTGATCGACGGTGGCTTGAGAGTGCGAATGAAGAAGAAGATGCCCGGAGTTCGTGCTCTCAGCCATTCGCTTGACGAGGCGCCGCACAGCGCGCCGGGGCGGTTGCTAATGATCTGCGACCGCCTGATCCAGAGGTCGGAACATCTCCTGAACGATCACGCGTCTGTTGCCGATGCCGTTCACGCGGCCGTTCTGGCGACGGAAGCCAGCGAGCTTTTGTCGGAGCGCACGCCGACCACGGCGCTGGAGGCGATGGCGTTGAAGCATGAGGCGGAGGTGATTGCGGAGAGCCGTTTCATCGGTGTGGAGTACAACCTCGATCTGACGCACCGTTTCCGGGAAATCACATCCGAAGCACGCGCTATTTCGAAATGGTTTGGGGCGAGATGGAAACGCTCGGCTCTCAACGCCCGGCTGACGATCGTAGAACGGTTGGCGAATCGCTTCCGGACGATGAACCAAGTCGAGGAAGAGCTGACCTGCCTCGCCGAGGCGCGGCGGCTGCGCTTTGCGTTCTGGTCCCGTGAAAAGCCCTGGCGGTGGGTACTCTCTCCGTTTCTCTCTTATATTGCGTTTGCGCTGTCGTCGCTCCCGGTGTTCCTTGGCGTCATCGCCGCTTGGATCGTCTTTTTTGGTGGCATCTATTGGCTGGCAAACTTGCCGGGAGGTGGCGGCGATCCATGGCAATGCCTCGTCGCCTCCGGGTTCTTTACTTTCGTCCTGGAGCCGCCGCTCAATGTGTCAGATGCTTCCACGGGAAGCCGATGGCTCTTGATTCTCGGGACTCAGGGCGCGATTTCGTTCACGAACCTGGGTCTGCTACTGTCCCATTTGTATATGATCGTGTCGCGGAGGTGAAGATTGAGCGAATCAGACGCGGAGCAACTGCTCGCCGAGCGTATCGCAGCTCGGACGCGGTTGCTCGATGGCGGTGTCTCGGTCCTGAAATGGACCTGTGCTGCCGTGGTGGTCGCGCTAATCGCGTTTAGCGGAGTGTTCGTCGGCTATGTGACTTGTTCACGCGCCGTCGGCTGGCCTCAGGTGGTCGGATTCCTCGGCGTGCTAGGGTCTCTGGTCATTCTATTGCTCATCGTTGTCTCGGCACTGACGCGGCTGACGCGGATGGATGCAGAATGAATGGGATATGCCGCAGCCAGTACTTCTTTTGATCGACGATGATCACGTCTTCCGAACCTCGTTAGTGTCTGCGCTCGCTGGGGAGTACAGGGTCATCGAGGCGGACTCCTGCGAGCAGGCGCGCTCCAAGATGTCGCCGGCGCCGGATGCCGTGCTTCTCGACGTCCGCCTCGATCCGAACAACGCCAATGCAGGAGGGGTCGAGTTTCTGCGCGAACTGCGGCAGGAGTGGCCATCCGTGCCCGTCATCATGGTGACGGGCTATGGAGATGTGAGCACCGCGGTCGAATGCATACGGGAGGGTGCGGTTGATTTCGTTGAAAAGATCGCCGATCTCAGGACGGTCCGGGCCCGGGTTGCAAAGGCGCTGGAGCATGCCCAGCTCACCCGTCGGGTTGGCGAGCTCGAGAAGCAGCTTGCGATCGTCGAGCCGCGCCAACTGGTCGGTAAGAGTAGCCCAATGCAGGAAGTCAAGAAACTTATCAGTGCCGCCAGCAAGCATGGTGATGTGACTGTGCTCATTCACGGCGAGACTGGAACTGGGAAGGAACTCGTGGCACGGGCCATACATGCGTCGGGGCCGAGGGAGAAAAAGCCATTCGTCGCAGTCGCCGTTTCCGCGCTCGCCACTACGACTGTGGAGTCGGAGCTCTTCGGGCATGAGCGGGGCGCGTTCACGGGCGCGCACGACCGTCATGTAGGGTATATCGAAAAGGCACACGGAGGAGTGTTGTTTCTCGATGAAATCGACACTTTGCAGCCAAGCACGCAAGTAAAGTTGCTGCGATTTCTTGAAGAACGGGTCCTAACGAGACTTGGCGGTACTAGGGAACTCCCCGTCGACGTGCAGATCATCGCGGCAAGTAATGCCGACCTTGATCGTGTGGTTACTGAGGGAGCATTTCGGCGTGATCTCCTTTACCGACTCAAAGTATTTGAGATTCGCGTACCGCCCCTACGGGAGCGAAGAGAAGACATTGCCTTGCTTACGGACTTCTTTCTCGGTTTATTCAAGAGTTCGGCACGCGGCGTTTCCGGCGCGGAGCCTGCGGTTCTGAAAGCACTGCGTGGGCATGACTGGCCCGGCAACGTTCGAGAGTTGCGAAACACTATCGAGTCGGCGGTGCTGCGCGCCGCTCTACGCGGGCATCGGCGAGTGCAGACGGATGATCTTCCGGGCGACTTAAATCACCAAGGCAATCGAGCCTCCGAGGCCGGCTCGGTGCTTGACGAAGCGCTCGCGAGAGCGGAGTTGGCAGAGGTCGAGCGAGCGCTCGACGTGGTTGGAGGAAAGAAGACGGACGCTTGGAAGGTCCTCGGGCTGAACGATCGCTACGCACTTCGTCGAAGGGTTCACCGCATTCTGGAGCGATATCCAGATTTAGTTACCGAATTCAAGAATGTCGGTCGTGCGTATGGTGCCTCTCGACGAAAGGCACGAGAGCAATAGACTGCCTACTTCTTTCCGACGACGGTTCAGCCGGCGGCGCGTGGTCGCGAGGACAAGTCGGTCTGGGCCAGCCGGAGCGCCGTGATTCCTCACTACCCTCGCGATCACTTCGAATGGCGTTGTTGTCACTTTTAAGTGATCCCGGATGAGAAAAAAGCCATCGTGGGTCGGATAAAAGTGATCCATGGTCGCTTTTATCCCATCGCGGATCATTTAAATCCGATCGCGGATGGCTTTTATCCCATCGCGGATCGTTTAAAAGTGATCGCGGATGGGAAAAAAGTGATCTGGGTCGGATTTAAGTGATTTTGGGACTTGGCGTATCCCCGGTTGGGGCGCTCAGGTTGCGCGTGGATCGCTCACGTGCAGCGGCGGGGCGGCGATCGTGAGGACGAGTTTCCCGTTTTCGACGGTCACGGTGACGCGGGAGCCGGCGGTGAAGCCGTGTTGCTCGAGCCAGCGGCCGGAGAGGCGGAGGTATGGGACGGGGGTCTCGCCGCTTCGGGTGTGCGGGCTGGCGCGGAAGAGGCTGGTGATGCTCAGTTCGCGCGGTTTGCCGGCACCGCCTCGGGAGCTGGCGCGGTACGGTTCCTCGGGCGGAGCGGGCTTGCGGGTTGGGCGCATGGCGGCGGTCCTTCAGCAGGGAAGTTGGGCGTGTTCGGCGTCGGGCCAGGCGAGGGCGGTGGCGAAGCCGGGGATGGCGGCGGAGAGCTCGGGGGCTTCGGCGCTGGCGATGCCGTCGAGCTCGCGGGCGAGGGCGTGGCTGACGGTGGTCTGCTGTTGCTCGGCTTTGTAGTGGAGCATGGCGATGTGGTGGCGCGGGAGGCGGACACGCAGCTCGGCGGTGCGGATCGCCTGCGGGAGGACGGCCTCCACGTCGGCGCCGAGGGCTTCTTCGATGACGTCGAGGGGCCAGGTTTCCAGGGCTTTGGACATCAGCTCCTCGCGCCAGAACCACTTGCCGAGAGGGGTAGTCATCAGCTCCACTTCTCCGGAGGCGATGGCGGCGGTCATCTCGGCGCGGGTCCAGCCGAGAAGGTCGGTCGCCTGAGAGATGCTGACGTGCGGGCGTGGGTGTAGGAAGATGTGACGGATGCGGGCAATGATGTCGGGTTCGAGCACGTTCGGTCGCCTCCTGAATATCCCCTACATAATATATACGATGTCGGGGATTGTCAACGGAAAGTGCGAGCTGCGACCGCTATGAGATCCGCCGGCGAAGTATTCGGTCAGCGAATGAAGGAGATCCGGCAGAAGCGCGGACTGACGCAGGTCGAGCTGTCGGAACGTTCGGGATTCTCGCAAGCGCGCATCAGCGAGCTTGAGCGAGGATCACGCATGCCGAACCTCGTGACGATCTTGCGGATTGCCGCGGCGCTGGAGTGCAAGGTCAGCGTACTGATGTCGATCTTCGATGACGAAGGTCTCGCCTCCCTCCTCCCGAAGTAGAAACCGGCCAGGAAGCCTCCGGCGGGCCGGTACGACCGGCAGCGCTTATTGCTCCGCTGCCTGCACGGTTTCGACGCAAACGCGTTTCCGCCCGAAGCGCCCGTCAAGCACAGCAACCAGCACGGCATGGACTATTTGCTCAGCTGGAACTGTAAGCACATCGTGAACGCAAACATCCTCCCTCAGGTGTATGCGGTGTGCCGCGCTTCAGGATTTGACCGCCGTTGATCTGTACGCCCTCGGAGCTCATGGAGCCATGACAATGACTGAAGATCCGATCGTCGAGGAACTTCACAGGATTCGTGAAGAGATGTTGGCCGAGCATGGCGGGCTCGAAGGCCTCGTCAGCCACCTTCGCGACCTGCAGGCGGAAATGCCGGAGCGAGTCGTTCGCCTTGACCCCAAGCCTCCCGTCGAAACGAAACGGAAGATTTCATAAGCGCCTCGACGCCGACCGCAGGAATGACCGTGCGCAACGACCCGATCGTCGAGGAAACACGTGCTGCTCGTCGCGACCTTCATGAAGGATTTGCGGCGTGAAGCTGGATCCCAAGCCTGCCATTCAGACCAGCCGGAAGGTTTCGTAGCCGGCCTTCGTCGCGGTCAGTAGAAGCCGACCAGGAAGCCTCCGGCGGGCCGGTACGACCGGCAGCGCTTATTGCTCCGCGGCCTGCACGCTCTCGACGCAAACGCGTTCCCGCCCAAAGCGCCCGTCAAGCGCAGCAACCAGCGCTGCCGGTCGCACCGGCCCGCCGGAGGCCCCACGTCGTCCCTCTCGCCGATGACATCCTTCCACATTCCACCAATAGTGTATGCTAAAACCGCATAATCTTCCGGCTCGCCGGACGTAAATACCCGTCGAATAAGTCTTTACAGATCAATGCGGGGGACAAATAAGTCGCGCTCGTTACAAATCGGTAACGGGCATTTCTAGCGTTCGTCACGTATCTTGGTGACAGGACCGGTCCAGTCCCAAGGCATCTGCAGGTGCCCATTGCCCGTTGCGGTTCGGCCGAAGCGTGAACGGGTAACGCACGACGCACGGCGTCTGTCCGCGAGTAGCGCCTCAGACGCCGTGGAAGGAGGTCCATCATGGCCACCAAACCCGGTACCCCCGCCGCCAGCGCGGCCACCCCGCCCGACGGCACCATCCCCGAAGTCACTCCCACCGCCACTCCCACCATCACCTTCTACAAGCAGCTCGCCGACGAGTTCATGCGAGAGCTCGACGAGATCGCGCCGATCATCCCGCAGCTCGAGGCGGCGCACATCTCCACGGTCAACTTCGTCCGCTCGCACCTGAACGTGCCCATCAAGTTCCTCGCCACCGCCATCGCGGCTGTCGAGCAGACTCCGGCGCTTCAGGCGGTGAACAAGCTCGACGTCCTGGCCGGTCGCGACACGCTCCAATTCATCGAGGCGTTCCTGCCGGTGCTCGACAAGGTCTCGGCCTTCACCAACGCGCTGAAGTTCACCATCTCGTCGCGCAAGGCATCGCTCGCGGCGGATTCGCTTCAGATCTACGACATCGCGAAAGGGCTGGCCCGCGATCCGGGCAGCGCCGCCATCGCCTCGGTCGTGGCGAACATGAAGCGCGATCTCGGCAAGCGTGGCCGTCCGAAGATTGCGGCGGCGCTGCGCAAGGCCGCATCGGCTGCCACGACCGCTCCGCCGGCGGAGGCGTCGTCGTGAGGTTGCCGAGCCGCGCGGTCACGCGGCTCGGGCCCGACACGAACCCCCCTCAGTCGGCTGACGAAAGGAGCAAGAGTGCCATGTCAAACATACCGCAGTATGTCTGTGGCGTCATCCCGCCTCACATCCTGACGCGAGTGGCCGAACGGACCGACGATGCAGCGCAGGACGATGCCCGCGCCACGCTCGAGCACATGCGCGAGCTGGCCACCGGACGCGCCCGCACGCTGATCGAAGGCCCCGCCGCCGCTGCGCCGGATACCACGCGCAAGCGCCGCAACGTCTACGACGCTCGTCATCAGCACCGCCTGCCGGGCAAGCTCGCCATGAGCGAGCACAAGCCCCGCAGCGCGGACGTCGAGGTCAACGAGGCCTACGACGGGAGCGGCGCGACGTACGACTTCTTCGCGCAGCTCTTCGGCCGCAGGTCCATCGACGGCAACGGCATGCGTCTCGATTCGACGGTGCACTACGGCACCCGCTTCGAGAACGCCATGTGGAACGGCCGGCAGATGGTCTACGGCGACGGCGACGGCCGCATCTTCAATCGCTTCACCGCTTCGCTCGACGTGATCGGGCACGAGCTGACGCACGGTGTGACGCAGTTCTCCACCGCCCTCGGCTACTCCGGTCAGACGGGTGCGCTGAACGAGCATCTCTCCGACGCGTTCGGGATCATGGTCAAGCAGTACAAGCACGACCTGTCCGCGAGCGAGTCCGACTGGCTCATCGGCGCGGAGCTGTTCGGTCCCGGCGTGAACGGCAAGGGCGTGCGCTCGATGGCCGCTCCTGGTACGGCGTACGACGACCCTGTCCTCGGACGCGACCCGCAGCCCTCGCACATGCGCGACTACGTCGACACGGTCGAGGACAACGGCGGCGTACACATCAACTCCGGCATCCTGAACCACGGCTTCTATCGCGCCGCGATGGCCATCGGCGGAAAGACGTGGCACGTGCTGGGGAAGATCTGGTACGTCGCGCTCACGGAGCGGCTCAAACCCGAGGCGGACTTTGCCGACTTCGCGCGGGCCACGACCGACATCGCCGGTGAGCTGTACGGCAACGGCGGAGAGGTGCAGCGGATCATCGCCGGCGCCTGGTCCGACGTGGGGCTGAAGGTCCCGCTCTTTGCGTGCACATCCACGGTGCACACCCCCAATCGCAGGCGGCGGCAGCCGGTTGCCGCGGCGATCGGGAACGGAACGAAGTGGCGTCAGCGTCCTAATCGTTGAGCCGGCGAAAGCCGGCGGCGCTGACCCTCGAAGACCTACCCGCGGCGGATGCGCCCGGCGCGCTCCTGAGCAGCCGAGGCTCCGCCATCCACCGGCCGTCCTGGCCGAATGGAGAAACCAACCATGAGCACCAATCCGAAACACGTCGAACAGATGTCCGCGAAGACGCCGTCGTTCAAGACGATCGACCGCGAGATCCGCACCCTCACCGCCGAGATGCAGCAGGAGCAGACCCTGATGCCGGAGACGCAGAACGGGCGCATCGCGCGCCTGCTCAAGATCTACAACGGCATCAAGCCGCTGCTGACGATCATCAGCGCGCTCCCGCTGATCCCGAGCGGCTGGCGCGCGGCGCTCGTCCTCTTCAACAACGCGCTCGCGGCCGTGGCCGCCGGCGCGGGAGCGGACGACGTCACCGCCGACTTCAAGGCGGGGAAGGACCTGTGAGGCGCGCCATGCCGACCCGCAACATCGGTCGTGACGCCTCGTCCGGCAGATTCATCTCCGTCACCGAGGCGCGGGAGCGTCCGACGACGTCCATCGTCGACACCATCCACGTCTCGCGCAACGGCGTGCGTCGCCTCAAGCGCCGCCGCGCCGTTTGTCCCCAGAGCCGGGCCGGGTTCAAAGCCGGCCGCGATCTCTGATCCATCCACGTAGTTGACCCGGTGGGGCGCGCCCGTGCGCGCTCCACCCCTTCGGAGGACACCATGAACATCAAGTCTTATCCGCTCAAGCGCGGACAGTGGTTCGAAGAAGCAACCGAGAAAAAGTACGTCGTCTGGCACGGCACCGCCGGCCGCACGCTGCACACGCCGTCGTCCGGCCGCCCCGGCCGGATGCAGCGACCGCCGCCGGTCCAGCCGGCGGCGCATGGACGTCGATCGACGGCTGGAACCTCGACGCCCTCCGCGTCGGCTCGCCGTATCTGCGTGCGTCGTTCAGGCGCACCAAGTGCGTCGCGCGACGGAACGATCTACAAGACCTTCGACGACACCGCCTGGATCTATCACCTCGGCATCCAAGGCACGAACGGCCGCTACGACAAGTCGTCGGTGGGCATCGAATTCGCGAACGAGCTCGGCCTCGCCCTCGACGGCGACCGCCTCTACGCCTTCGGCATGAATACCCCGAACACGGTCTACACCGGCCCGTTCTTCGCCTTCGACTGGCGCGACTACAGTTACTTCGCGCAGCTCGACGAGGCTCAGGTGGACGCCGGCATCGAGCTGACCCTCGACATCTGCCGCCGCCACGATATCGAGCCGTCGTTCTACTACCCCTCGACGACGTTCGACTTCCCGCGCTGCTTCCAGGTGGCGACGATCGTCTGTCACTCGAACTGCCGGCGGGATAAGACGGATCTGGCGCTACCGGATTGGGTGTACGAGCGGGTGGAGGGGGCGGGGATTCGGTTGGTTTCGTAGGAGGGGAGGGGGCTTCGGTGCCGCACGCCAAGCCGGCTACAGGTTCCAACTTCACGTGCTGCGAAGGTCGAGAGCGAAATTTGTAATACTAGGACATCGAACGCTGAGCATCGGGCGGGATTGGAGCTGCGATACCCTCCGTTCCGGTGGGACCAACGGACGTGCAGCATGACAGATACGAATGACAATCAGTACTCCGCTGCCGAGCAGGGGTTGGGATACATCTACCAGCCCCGATTCGCGTTGCTTAGGCTGTTGAGGCTGCCGGAAAGCACGTCCTTGTTAGTTGAGAAAGACGATGACCTCGACTTTGCTGAGAAGAACGGTGTGAAGACCCTCGCGTCGCTCAAGCACAAGGCCGTCGGCGACCGCCTGACTGATCTGTCCGTCGATTTCTGGAAATCAGTTCGTATCTGGCTGGATCGCTACAAGCGCGACGGACGCATTGACTCAAACCTTCACTTCTTCCTGTTCACAACGAGCGAGGTGGCAGAAACGTCATTTCTACGGTTCTTTCTAGATGAACCACCGCCTCATGAGGGCGACAAGCCGCCGCTCCTGAATCTCGCGAGCGATGCCCTTGCGAAGTCTCGATCCGAACTTATCCGTACGATCGCCACTGCGTTTGACGAACTCAATGACGACGAGAAGGAGGACTTTCTTGGACGGATCACGATTTTCCACGGCAGTCCTCGCATCAGCGACGTCCCCGGCATCATCAAGGATCAACACATGCGGAGCGTTCGCCGCGAATTCCGGGATGCGGTTTTCCAACGCTTGGAGGGCTGGTGGAACGATATCGTCGTTAGTCTGCTAACTGGGAAGCGCACCACGCCAATTCACGGGTATGAGATCTCCGACAAGCTGTCGGAAATCGCTGAGGAATACAAGTCAGACAACCTCCCGATAACGCTTCGCGGGACGGTACCTCCGTACGAAGTCGATGCGGACGGCGACACACGATTATTTGTCGTGCAGTTGCGCGAGATTGGCATTGCTTCGAACCGAATACGTAACGCCATTCTTGACTATTACCGCGCATTCGAGCAGCGGTCAGTCTGGGCACGCGAGAACCTTCTTGTCTCCGGCGAGCTAGAAGAGTACGAAGACCGCCTTGTCGACGAATGGAGCCGCTATAGAGACGTCGTTTTCGAGCATCTCAACGATGAGAGCGCCGACGACATTCTTCGCGAAGCGGGCAAAGCGCTGTACCTGTGGGCCGACATGGAAAGCGGGAACATCGGTTCGCTTCGCATCCGTGAGCGCGTCACTGAGCCCTATGTGGTGCGCGGCGGCTTCCACATTCTCGCGAATGCCCGCCCGTTGCCGCGGGTGCATTGGCATCCGCGCTTTATGACGCGCATCAGAGAATTGCTAGGAACGAACGAATGAAGCGATGGGATCAGCGGCCGTTCGAGGTTAGAAACCTCTTCAACCCTGCTTTCTGTGGGCTGATTCTGTTCCGAGCACTGCAAGGGTACGAGGAGGAGAATCCGGACGGAATGCCCTTCTCGCTTAGCTTGCTTGTCTTGCCTCTATGCTTGTACAAGGAATCGCGTGAGGTGCTTGCAGACAATTCGCGCAGCTATCTTCTAAGAACTGTCGAAAGAAACCCTCAGATGTTAGTCGGCTTTGCAAAGCGCGTGAACAGCCTCATGCCATTCGCATTTGAAGCGTTCGGACTGTTGATGGAGAGGGGCTGCTTCAGCGTATCGCAAGACGGTAGGTTGCGGACGATCCCGAGGACGGTACGAAAGTCCGTCACGGGTACAAGCGAGTCGATATCCTGCCAGCGTGTGGCGCGTATCGTTGGAAAAGAGTTTGCGAGGATTGCCGACCGTGTGACTGTCTACACGACGTTCGGTATACGGCCATGAAGATTAAGTCGATTCACATCTACAGTCACGATAAGCGGCGCCGGGATCTCGTGTTCAACGTCAAGGGCCTAAACGTGATTACCGGGCGGTCCTCGACGGGTAAGTCCGCGCTGTCAGAGATCATCGAGTACTGCATGGGCCGGTCGACCTTCAACATACCTGAAGGCGTAATTCGTGACAAGGTGGCTTGGTTCGCCATCATCTACGAGTTCCCCCAGGAAGAGGTGCTGATCGCCAAGCCCACGCCAGTGATGGGCGGAACGTCATGCAGTACGGCAATGGTACGCCGCGGCGGTCAGCTGACCGCGCCCGACTTCGACCAGCTGGTGGTGAACACCGACGATGACGCGGTGGTCGAACTCCTCTCGCGGCTGCTCGGCATACCCGAGAACCGAACTGACGTTGCGATTGACCAGAGCCGAGATAGCTATGAGGCGAGTGTCAAGCACACGTACTACTATCTTTTTCAGAAGCAAGGCTTGGTCGCGAACAAAGATCAGCTGTTCTACCGGCAGAATGAGTCCTACCAGCCGCAGGCAATTCGCGACACACTCCCGATTCTTCTCGGCGTGTCAGCGAACGACCGATACGAATTAGAAACCAAGCTCCGAGCGGCGCAGCGCGAACTGAAACTCAACGCAAAACTGCTGGAGGAAGCGCGTGATGCTGTTGATACTTCCCAGCAGAAAGCGATTGGTCTTTTCTCTGAGGCGAAGGCGGTCGGCATCGTTCCGTCAGCGTATCAGCAGGCGGGGGCAGGTAGCGTCATCGAGGCATTGCGAGCGGCGCTTCAGTGGAAGCCAGCTTCGATTCCAGAAGACGACGGCGATCGAATTTCTGGTTTGGAAGGAGAACTGAGTGTCCTTCGGAAGGAGCGCCGTGAGATCCAATCGAGAATCGACGCGGCGCGTCAGTTTTCACTAAAGGCCGGTGGCTTCGAGAACGAAGCAGCCGAGCAGAAGGATCGTTTAGCATCAATTAAGGCACTTCCACGCAATCCCCAGACCGGCGAGTGGCAGTGGCCGTTCTCCGAAGCGAATCTGGCTTTGCAGTCTCCTGTCGCGACGGTGTTGCTGAACGAGTTGGCAACGTTGGATGCCGAGATGAGTGTAGTTGTCGGTCAGCGCCCTAAGCTCGAGGCATACCTGGCCGAGCAGGATGTGAAGGTCCAGGAAACCGTCAGTGCGATCAAGAACAAGGAGGTCGAGCTGTCGGCGGCGATTGCGGCGAATGAAGTCATCGCTCAAATGGATACGCGTAACAACGCAGCGTCCCGCGTTGTTGGCCGCATCAGCCTCTTTCTCGAAAGCTTGGTTCCGAATGAGGAACTTGCCGCGCTTGAGGCCGCCGCCCGGCGGCTAAAATCCAAAGTCGACGAACTAGAGAAGAGAATCGGCGCCGACGACAGCAACGAGCGTCTCGCATCGATTCTCAACAATATTTCGTCACACGTGTCTCGTTACGTGAAGGCCCTTGAAGCAGAATTTGCGGCGTTCCCGGTGCGGTTCGATCTTAAGAATGTCACGATCATCTTCGATCGTCCTGATCGACCGGTGCCGATGAGCCGCACTGGCGGAGGCGAGAATCATCTCGCTTATCACCTGTCCGCGCTACTAGCGCTACATCTATTCGCTGCCACGAACAACCGACCGATTCCTCGCTTCCTGCTAATTGACCAACCTACTCAGGTCTACTTTCCTTCGGAGAAGGTTTATCAGCAGGCTGACGGTTCCATTCAGAAAACGGAAGCAGACGCGGATCTCGCGGCGGTGCGCCGTTTGTTCGAGTTGCTCTTGAAGTTCACGCAGGACGACGTGCCGGGCTTTCAGCTCATCGTGACGGAGCACGCCAACCTTCGCGAGCAATGGTTCCAGGATGCATTAGTTGAGGAACCTTGGACGAAACCACCAGCGCTCGTGCCGGAAGATTGGCCGGAACAACAATCGCTGCCCGCCCGATCCTGAATGCCTCAACCCAGATGGCGGATCTTCGTCGAGAACAACGCATGTGCGGCCGCGTACGGTAGCCTCGCGTCGTGCGTTGCCTCATGACCAGACCCACCGGCTTCGGCGTTCGAGACGCGACGGATTGAACCACGTAGGCGGACCGACAGGCGTCCCTTGGATTGCGCTGAACCTCTGCATTAGAACGTCGCCGGCGTCACGATATCCCACCGGTTCGAACCAGTCGCCGTCGTGATGCATACCGACACGCACCCAAGTTGTTTTCGACGGAAACCGTTCAGCCAGCGCCTGAACTGACACAGGCCAAGCGTGTCGTTCTTGATATTTATCAGACGTCCAGATAGTCAGGATGTCCATTTTACGTCCTTGCGTCGGCCGCCACAGATGCAGCGTGGGTCACGCAGCCGGCCGCGACTTCAGTTCCGCGACGTCCTGCATGAACCGATCGATCGTTTCAGGAGCGACCGAAGCCGTGAAGCCATGCGCGAAGGCGTTGCGGAACTCCATTGTGCGTGAGAAGACGTCGTACTGATCCTCGTCAATGACCCCGGACGCGTACAGTTGCTTCAGCACGCTGGCCGATGACTTCCTCTCGGCTTCGATGCCATTCGCCTGTGCTATTCGCCGGAAGATTGCCTCCGCCGCACTCCAAGCCATCAACACCGCAGGTTCGTAACGGCGCTCGCGGTAGAGCGCCTGTGCTTCCCGAAGGATCGATTCGACGCGATCGTCAGCCGCTAAAGCTCCGTGCGGCGGCACTTCGTGAGCGACAGGCGGGTTCACCACAACCAGCTCGAGCCTCCAGCCGGGCTGCGCCTCGATCGCTTCGGCCAGCTTCACGATGGATTCGGAGGCGAGCTCCGGAGACGACTTGATTTCGACGACCACGCTGTCGCCATCGGATGTCGCGACGAGATCGGGCTGGAACGGCCGCAGGAAAGCCGGAATGTGATTCTCGCGCGGACGGACCGCCACGTCGTAACCTTTCCGGCGATACTCCGATGCGAGCAGTTCAAGCTTCGCGTTCTCCAGGTCGGCTTGTGTCATTTCAACACCTCGATCTCCGCGGCCTGATCGACGACGATATGCACAAAGTCTGCGCCCGTCGCCAGCGCCCGAGCAAACGCGGTCGACACATCCAGTCTGGCGAACTCGTCGAGCGAGCGCTTGCTGGCGATGAGATCCACGATCACGTTGTCGTCCATGTACGCCACGCCTTCCAACCCGTCCAGAATCGCCTTCAGAATGTTGTCGAGGTCCAACGAGCCACCGCGGTAGTAATAACCGATCCGTACCCGGATTGGTTCCGTCGCGGGCGAATCACCGGACCGCCACGCGGTAACTGCTTCGTCGTGAATGACTTCTCGCCAGTCGCGACGCTTTCGTTTCCTTCGCGTCTGCCTTGATACGGGCGTGGCAAACACGAACAACTCGAAGGGCAACACGTGCCTAGTCTAGCGTCGGTGCCGTTCTCGTAGTTGCCGACCTGCTCATCGCTGTCGCCACACCTCTTCGATCAACACTGCCGGCGCAACTCCGAGCGCTTCGCAGATCCGGAAAATCACGGACAGAGTCGGAGTGTTGCCGCCGTGCTCCAAGACATTCAAGTACGGCGCGCTCAGGCCTGCGGCGTCTGCAAGCTGGCTCTGATTCATGCCGCGCTGCTCGCGAGCGCGCCTTATCGCCTCACCGAACAGGACGGCCTCTTTTTCTTTATCTCCTCTTCGCGTCACCACTTGCATCGTAGCGACTCCCGACCTACATTGATTAATCCATGGATTAATCGCAAGAAGGAGCCGACCCATGACGACCACCCACATCCGCACCCTCTTCCTCCACCCGAAACCCACCTACGCCATCGGCGAAGCGGCGACGCTGCTGGAGATGGACTGGCGCGACCTGCGCGGGTGGATGGAAACGAGCGAGGTGGAGGGGATCGAGACCGACGAGGGGCTGGTCCTGCCGTGGGCGGAGCTGGTTTCGTTCGGGATCGATTTCTGGTCGCAGGAGGTGGTCGAGGAAGCCCTCGGCGCGGAGTTGGCCGAGGCGCTGCCGGAGCTGCTGCGGCTTACCGACCTGGAGGTGCGCATCCCGCGGATGGAAGTCGTGGCGCTGGAGCGGCTTGCCGCCCTCGATGGCGAGACCGTCAGCGCGTCCTCGCCCGCGAGTTGCGCGATGTCGTATCCGTGCATTCCAAGTGGCTGTCGCAGGAAGTGCCCGGATTCGCGGAGGCGCTGGCCTGGCCGGAGACTCCGCTCGTCACCTCACCGCGCGGCGGTGGAGCAGCGGGTGCGCCGGACGCGAAGCAGGCCGCGTCGGAAGACGAGACGCGTGGCCGGACGCCGAGACGGCCCGATGACGCAGGACGGAAGACGGAGGCGGCGATGTTCAGCCTCGCCGCGCATCGCGTGCCGGCGGCGGACGTCGATGCGGTGATCCACTGAGGGACGGAGCGGAACGATGAGACGAAAGACCGCACCGACCGAACGCCATCCACTCCGCCCCTCCCGCCGCGGCGGCAAAGGCGGCCCGCGAGAGCTGAGCATCACCACGCTCTTCCGCGCGAGCCAGCGCGCCCGGAGCGGTGAGACGCCAGTGCCCTACCTGCGAATCTCCGGACGCTGGCTCGAGCAGTACGGCCTCACGCGTGGTAGCCGCGTCGTGGTTTCGGGCGAGCCGGGGAAGCTCGTGCTCACCGTTGCGCGGTGAGACGCTCAACGCTCACATTGTGAGGGTGATGCGAAGCTCGCGAGCTTCGTCTGCACCGGATCATGTAAGCCACTCCTTCGTGCCAACGAGCGCCGCGCTGAGAAAGGTCAGGGCCTGCGCTTTGATAAGGCTAGACACAGGCTTGTTTGTCCAAGTGACGATCGCAGCGAATCCGACCAGAGTGTACGCAACAACGTAGGCAACGCCCATCCAAAACTTCAAGCCGGCACCGGCTTCGTCGCTCGCCGCTCCCGCGCCGACTTCCGCGACCCATGCCGACGGTCCACTCTGCGCCTCGCTTCCAGCACCTGACTTCTCCGTGCTTGTTGCAGCGGTTGTAGTTCGCGCGGTGCCGGAAGAGTCCGGAACGCCTTGCGTGGTTGGATCAGGCAACGTGAGCGAAAGAGACGTCGCGATTATGGTTGTAACAAGCCCGGACACGGCAACGGCCACATACGCCCGTGCGTCATTGATTGGGTCACTCGGCTGGGTTTGGCCGTTCCATGCGCGCCTGATCTCCTGCGCGTAGAGCAATACGAACGCGCCCAGAACGGACACCGACACGGTCACGCTAAACCAAATCTGTAGGGTTGCCTGCATACACCACCTCCACAGAGTGGAGGGACGCGGCGCTCGATTTCCCTCGCGGTACGCACGATCGAACAGGAGGCACGAGTTTGCACGACAATGCTCCATCGTTCGTCCCTCCGAGGCCACTCCGTAACCGCTACGTGTGCTGTTACGTGGCACCGTCCACTGCGGCACGCGCTCCTCACGAACTGCGACCGTGCTGAAGCCGGCCGTGCCAGCTTCCAGGGCGCCAACGGAGATGCTCCCCGCGGTCGGTCGCACGGCAGCGGTGAATTTGATCTGGCGGGGAATCTCTCCTTTGGATCCCTCTCATTCGCGGGAGGTCTTTATGTCGAGAGGAGTTGGTGCGTCTTTGGTTCTTTTAGTGCTCTGGTTCTTCGCGGCGGGCGCGCAAGCACAGGTCGATGTGGTGTACCGGTCGATGCACGATCACGTCTGCGATGCCGCGGAATGGGATCTCGAGAAGAATTGCCCTAGTTTGCAGGGAGCGGAGCGGTGGGCAGCCGTGGTGATGTGGTGCCGCGTCAACCCGACCGCCGAGGGATGCAAAGCGGCCCTCGCACTGGAGAACCAGCCGGTCGTCATCGCCTTCAACCACGATACGCGCTCATGGCGTGGCGTGTACGGTGTCGAGCCGGCAGACATCGATCTCTCGAAAGACGGCGCGCCGAACGTCTTGAGCAGCAACGGCCGCAGTGTCGTGGCGGTGGTCGAGTCGACCAACCCGCTGCTCTACGCGGCCGAAGCCGGCGCGATCACAGAGACCGATGCCCCGGTGGTGGCCGATCTGGCAAAACTCCTCGGCCCATTGGGCGATGCCATCGCTGCAATCATGGCGCAAGCCGAAGACCTGCTCAGCGAGACCACGACGGCAAGAATGCAGACCGCACAGGACGCAATTGCGCCGGTTCGTTGCGCGGTCGAGCATTGGACGCGGGCGCAGACGTTCATTCAGCGCGTCGAGAAGAAACGCAGGGCGGAGTACAAACAACTCGCGCAGGAGTGCAGCGGCATCGGCAGCGACACGCTGGCCGCGCAGTTTACGGCCATCGAGAACGCGCTCCAGGCGCTGCGCGACCCGGCCTTGTGCGTGACGCAGGCGAAGGCGCTACACGCCTTCCTCGATACATCTCCGCGCAACGTCACTGCACTCGAGACGGCCCGCAACGCGCTTGCGCTAGGTGCCGGTTGCGAGGCGAAGTTCAACGAGTTGCTGGCAAACATCGACGGCCGGATCCGCGCACTCAAGACAGCCCGAACGGAAGGACAGATCGCGGCGGCACAGCAGGCGTGGCGGGAAGAAGGACAGGCTGACCGCTCGGCTCTGCAGAGACTCATCGACGTCGAGAACGTGATCAGCCGCGGCGACGCGCTCCTTGTGACGGCGAAGCGAACCGAAATCCGAAACCTGATTGCCGACATCGAGCGGTTCGAGACACGACTGGTGCGCACGCTGGCCACGCTCGATCACAAGACGCCGCCGAAGGCCGTTACGACGGAGGACGTCCCCGACTGGTTCGTCGTGCCGAACGGTACGATCGCCGTAGCGTGGGAGAAAAACCGCACGCGCACGCTGAACGTGAAAAAGGCTTCGGAATTCGCGGAGGGGATCGTGGCTCAGCGTCCCGCGGACGTGGCCACCTCGTACGGTGCCGCTTCGCTCTCGGCATCACTCGTTGAGGTCAACGTGTCCCTCACGCATACGCAGCTCTCCAGTCCGGTGTTCGACATGGTCAGCGAGCCAGATCCGGCGAATCCGGGGATGAGACGAAACGTGATCGCCCGAACGGACGAAGACGAACGCTCCGGAAAGCTAGCCGTGTTAGCGGCATACCCGGCGCTGCATCACTTCACAGCCGATTCATGGGCGCGGCGCGTCGGACTCGAACTCGGCGTCGGAACGGATACGAATAACCCGTCGTTGTTCTTGGGCGCGTCCTGGAAGCTGAATCGCGCCATCCGGCTCGGCCTAGGCTCGACATGGCAGCAGGTGAAGGCTCTGGACGGCCAGAAGCTCGGAGATCCGATCAGCGCGGCGACGGACATCAAGAGGAAGAACGAGCTGGAGAGCTCGTGGTACGCCTCCTTCAGCTTCAATCTCGGCTCGCTGAGCCTGTTCAACAAAGACTGAAGCCATGAAACGCGAAGATGCCTATACGTTACACGACAGGGCGCTCCAGTACCTGCGCGAGACTGTCGAAGTTGCGAAGATCGAGGCGTTGGACGGCGGCGCTCCGGAGGAGGCGGCCGAGATGCCCCAGATTGCGATCTCGGTGCAGGATTTTGACACCGGCACAAGCCGCGTCGCGCTGCGCGTGCATACGCTCGATGAGCGCACACGCAGGGAGATCGAGGAGATGCGCGAGCGTGGGATGATTCCCGGCGACACCGAGGTCGAGGAGATCGGGCCGGTCTGGGCCTTCGGCCCTCAGGATCCCGTCTCACCGGTGCAGCCGGGCGTGGCGTGCGCGCATTCCGCAGGGTCGCGCGGCACGGTCGGCTGTCTCGTGCGGCGAGGCGCCGATCTTCTGATTCTCTCTGCCAATCACGTACTGGCCCGAGAGAATCGTGCGCCGCTCGGGAGCGACATTGTGCAACCGTCCAACGGCTCAATCGGGCGGCGCGTGGTGGCCGAACTCACGGCTTTCGAGCCGCTCCGCGCCATAGGAAACGAGATCGACGGCGCTGTTGCGCGACTCGTGATTGAGGATGTCGATCCGACCATGTTCAACAACGTCCGAGTGACGAGCGTCCGCACGGCGCCGCTGGTGCAGGGCGACCGTCTCTTCAAGTTCGGCCAGGCCACCGAGGAGCGCGAAGGGACGTATCACGAGATGACGAGCAACCAGGCTATCCCGATGCGATTCGGCACCTACTCGTTCGACAGGCAAATCGTCGTTAAGGCGTCGGGATCGCGCGCGTTTTCGTGCGGAGGCGATAGCGGTGCACTTGTCTACGATCAGCAGCAGCGCGCGGTGGGAATCGTCGTCGGCGGCAACTGCATCGATCGAACATTCGTCACGCCGATCGAGCCACTCCTGACGAAGCTCGGTGTCACGCTTGCGTGACGCCGAGCGGCGCGAAGAGGACGGCACGGCGGGCGCACGATGATCGTGGACCCGGCGGCCAGCAACTGCGTGCGCGGGCAGCCTCGTTCGCCATTGACAGCGCCCGGCCGCGCTCGCAGCTCGATTCACGCTTCACCGCCGCCACCTCGATGAAGACGAACTCGCCGATGATCACCGGGCGTCTGGGACTGAATGCCACGAATGTCGGTGACGGTTCTCATGCGGCTGGGTGTGCCACGTCGCTGTCTCCTCATGCATCGCGCCTAATTTATCAGCCGGGCCAGGAACTCGGGCCGAACGGATGCCCGAGTGGCGGGATTCGCCACACTATCGGCAGTATTGTGTCTTCTTCAACGAGTGCAGCAGATGCCGAAGCCGAAGCCACCCACCATCGCCGAACTCTTCATTCCGAAGGCCGCGCGATTTCTCCGCTGCCGAAGAACCTAACCAAGGTGGCGGTTCAGGCTCTGTTCGATCAAATTCTCGAGCAATCCGACGCGCGACGAGTAACGCAGGAGATTCGTGTTCCACGCGGTTCCGGATCGAGCCGATACGTCTACTCGTTCCTTTGCTTCCGCATAACGTCGCCCGTGCCATTCCTCGTCCCAACGGAACTGACTGAAGTTCGATATGGCTTCGTGCTCTTGATTGAACGAGACGGTTACCTGGCTGTCTTCAACCGTGGCGCCAAAGGTGTCGACGAGGCGATCGAGAAGAAGAGCCGGCCGGTCGAACGCAGAAATTTGACACATCTCTTTGCGGACACTGCGCGATACCGGAAGCTATCGACACGCCGAATGACCATCGCAAAACAGGAGCTCCGCGGCGCTTCTTACGAAGCCGACGACCTGGAGATGGCACTTGTGCCAGCCACGGCTGCGCGTTCGATTCTCCAGAACATCCGAATGGCGACGGAGGAGCATGGCAGCGTCGGCGTCACGCCAAGCACGGGTAGGGTTCGCATCAGCGCGTCGAAAACCGACATCGATGAATTGGTTGCGTTCGTGGATCAGACGATCGCGGGCATCAATGCGTCGACCGCGTCGGCTTTTCTGACTGCGTTCCCTGAGCCGGTCGAGCTAGACGAAATGCCGGGTGACGTTTTGCCGGTCGGCCTCCTGTTCGACCTCGGAGGCGTTCACGACCTGCTCCACGATCCCGCTTATCCGCATACTCTCGTCGCCCCGGGCTCACTGCCGTCGGTGGATCAGTTGCTCGATGGACTTTCGCCGGTGCTGACGTTGCGTGACGACGACGAGCAGTGGGATGTCATCGACGAGAGTGGGGCAGTTCTTGCCCGCATGAAACGCCTGAAGAACTCGTACAGCATTCGGTTCACGTTTCCGAAGGACTACGCAATCGAAGATGCTGACGGCGTTGCCGAACCGTTGACACAGTGGCTGCGGCGCCATTCGGCGTTCTCCGTGACCTTCACATCGCCTGAATATTTCTATTCTGCTGGGAAGCTGTATCGCATGGCGGGCTTCGAGCAAGAGGTGGCGCAGGTGCGCAGGTTTCTGCACCCACATCCGCCGCTCGATAACGCGTCGTCCGAGAAGGGTGGCCCATATTCCGCCACAGCTCAGAGCTTTTCGCCTGACTCCATCTTCGGAGTTGTGGAGCGTTCCCTCGCTACCGATGATAACTATCTCTGGTGTTGCGACCTCGGAGACGAATGGGCCGATTACATCGGTGTCGGTACCGGCCGCGTCACGTTCTACCACTGTAAGCACGGCGGCCCGACCACTGGCGCCTCGGATTTCCAGATCGTAGTTGGTCAGGCGCTGAAGAACCTCTCTCGCGTCAAGTTTCGTCGTCCAGAGGTTCAGCAGAAATTACAGCACGCGGAGCAGCGCGACTACTGGGGAGCAACGCGAATTCCATTGCTCGCGCGAGACTACGACGCTGGCTGGACCGGCCTCGAAGAGAACTTCGCGGAGGTCTTGGCGGATCCGAATGCAACATGGCGTGTGGCCCTCGTGCTCACGGCGCTGTCGCTCGAACAGTTCGATCAAGCCGCGGCCCGAGCCACACCCACGCCGCACTTCATCCAATTGATATGGCTGTTCTCCGCCTTCGTTTCGGCGTGCCGCGAGCGTGACGCGCAGCCCATCATCTACTGCCGGAGCTAGCGGTTCGCGCTGCTGCCGGTGCGTCGCGAGCATTGCCGACCTGTGACCACCACCATCGGCGCTGGGCTGGCCGACGTGCGCATCGTCACGACTCTCTGCCCCGGCGGCAAGGAGCGGCTGCGCCGCCTCCTGGACATGGTCCGCAGCGGCCGGCTCGATCTCCGTCCGCTGATCACGCATCGCTTCAAGCTCGCGGACATCAACGAGGCCTACCGCGTCTTCGGCCGGCGGCTCGACGGCATGATGAAGGTGGTGGTGACGTCGTGAGAACGCAGCATGTTCCGGCCGATCTCTGGCGCCGTACGCTCGACGACCTCAGTCGCGCGAACGACGGCGCGATCGGAGTTGTGCACGACGCGCACGCGCTTCGCGATCTGGAGCCGATCTACTGGAGCGCGTGAGCGCTCGGCTCGGCGTGCGGGTCACCGGCAACGACAATCATCCTCTTTGCGAACTCGCTGTATCGCGCCGTAGCGCGTCCGCCACCCACGCGAGGTTCTCCGCCCATCGCTTCCGCCGCTCCGCGTCTTGCGCGAACAGGGCGTCCCGCTTGGTGAGTATGAGCGTATACGGCCGGCCGGTCGGCGCGTGCGATGATCGAGCGGTAGTTCGTGCCGTTCGATCATCTGATGGACGTGCGCGCGGTGCTCCTTCGCGAGCGGCCACTCCAGGACCGCGCGTTCGCGCGCGATCAGGAACGTATGGAGCTTCAGGCATTGGTCGCAGCGACAGCCGAGCTCCGCGGGGATGGACCAGTCTCCCGGCTTCCGCGGCGGTACGCTCAGCCACGCCGTGAGCGATTCCACACAGAGCTCGTGAAGCGGGACGAGCGCGAGGCGGAGGTCCGTGTCGCCGCTCGACTCCGCGCGGAGGAGCGTCGTGAGAAAGTTCACCCGGCGTTCCGTGCGCGTCGCGGCGAGCTGCCGGACGATCGATTCCTGCACGTCGAATGCGCCGATGGCGAGCGTGGTCCGCAGGACGTGCAGCAGCGGCGGAACGAGCTCGCTCAGCGCCGCGCTCGCGTGGGACGGTGACGGATCGGCGTCCGCTCTGCGCAGCTCGCCCTCGACCCACTCCCACTGCCGAACGGCGAGCCACCGCGCGAGCGACCATCCAGCTTCGCCGGCCGCGGCGAGCTCCTCGCAAATGGGCGGAAGCATGGCCAGCCATCTCCGATGCGCGTCGCCCTGCGCGACTGGGAGGGCGGACAGCACGTCCTCGCTCCACTGCAGACCGAATTGCCGGAGGAGCGGTTCGAACAACGATACCGCTTCGGGATCGACCGTTTCGAGCGAGAGAGGGCTCAGGAGTTGCGAGGCGAGGATCGGATCGGCGATGCCCGCCGCCGCGCGCAACGCGGCGTGGATGGGGCGTGAAGCGTGCGGTGTGACTCCAGAACGGAAGAAGACTCTCGACCTTTCGCCGCGCGTCTTCCTGATTCCCGCGCTGGATCGTCCGGACCACCTCGTTCAACGCCCACGAAGCCGAGGCGCGTGCACGGATGACGAACGTGCGCTCGCGCGGCCACATCACGATGGCGGCGCGGTGATACCACCGGTCCAGCGTGTTGCCCCAGTTCCCCATGTAGCCGGTGTAATCGCTCTGGAACGGGCTCCTGTCCGCCGAGGGACGGGTGTAGCAGAGCTCCTCGTCGCGGACCGCCGAGGAGATCGCGGCAGGCTTCTTCGACCCCGAGGCAACCCAGTTGCGCAGCTCGATGTCGCTGTCGATGAGGTCCGTCATGATCGGTTCCACGTCGTCTCCACCTCCGTCGCCGGGATCGTCATCGCCGTCGAAGTCATCCCAGGAGTCGCGCCGCGAGCGGCCACGGGAGGGATACCAGTCCGCGGGATCGCTCTCGCATTGCCATGTTTCGTGAACGTCTGCCTGCGCGAGAAAGACCTCGCAGCCGAGGCGCCCGGCCGCTGTCCGCAGCGCCGATGCGCCAGCCGCGTCCGCGCCCTTGAGGAGAGAGTGCCGAGATGCCATCGGAGCCCGCGCGCGGTGTATTCGTGGTCGAGCAGATAGACGAGGCGATCGGGCGGGGTCGCCTCGCCGCCGAACCTGCCGTCGAGCGGCGTCTCGAAGTGACGTCGCAACGCACAGGCGAGGGCATCGAGCGTGTGCGGCTCGACCTGTGGCGGCATCGCCGCGGCGATGCCTTTCGTCAGCAGGTTGTACGTCAACACCACGCGCGCTCCGCCGGTGACCGGACGGACCTCGTGCCGGCAATCGGCGTAGAAGGCGACGAGTTGCACGTCGCTGCGGCTGCCTCGGAAGGCCATGACTTCGCCGAGCTGCTCGACGGTCATCTCCCCGCCGCGGAATGATGACGGAAGCGTGACCACCAGCGTCCCGATCATGCCCTCGGCCTTCTCCGAATCCTGGTGCGACTTGAAGAACTGGCCACGCTCGTAGAGCAGCATGTTGTGCAACTCCGCCTTCAGCACGACACCCTCGGCCAGACCGAGGCCGGCGCGAATGTCGTCCAGGAGCGGAATCAGGGTTACGTTCCAGCGGCGCTGGTCGATGCGGATACGGCTCCTGGCGATCTCCCGGCTTTCGCGAACGGTCGTGTCGTATACGGTGCGGTCGCGCAGTCCGTAGCGCGACGGCTTCGCCACCTCGCGGAGACGCGACACGGTCCGCGGCGCGAGCGGCAGATCGAGCACGCCCACGCCTTCCACGTAGATGCGGAGTGCCTCGGCTGGCGCGGAGCGCTGGACGGCGAAGGAGCCGGGTGGCGCGATCGTCTGCAGCCGTTCGGCGATCTCGAGTTGCATCGCGGCGAGCCTAATCCCGGATACGGACGACAGACGAGCGAGGCACGTGAGGGGTTGACGTCACTAGCACCCCGCGCTCCTGCGCGGCGGTATACTTTCGGTCATGTCGATGGCCGCGGCGCTACGCAAGCACGACGACACGACGGACGCAGATTCGATCGTCGTCCTGCACGATGTTTCGTGGGAAGACTACGAGCGCCTCCTCGCCATGCGCGGCGATCACTCCGCTCCCCGGATCAGCTACCTCGAGGGGGAAGTCGAGATCATGAGTCCTTCCCGGGATCACGAAGTCATCAAGTCGTACATCGGACACCTGCTCGAGGCCTGGTGCATCGACCGCGGGATGGACGTGAGGCCGGCCGGCAGTTGGACGATCAAGAAGAAAGCGAAACGACGCGGAGCGGAGCCCGACGAGTGCTACATCTTCGGCACGGAAGATCGGGAGCGGCCGCACCTCGCCATCGAGGTCGAATGGACGCACGGCGGCATCGACAAGCTGGCGATCTATGAACAGCTCGGCGTCGAAGAGGTATGGTACTGGCGCAAGGGCGTCATCGAGATTTATGTGCTGAGCGCCGGGAAGCTCGTGCCGGCCGAGCGCAGCCGTGTCCTTCCCGACCTCGACCTCGAGCTCCTGGCCTCGATGCTCGACCGTGACACGCTGACGCAGGCCGTGCGCGACTTCCGGGCCGCGCTCGCCAACGCGTAGTTCGCCGGCGTCACGTTTCCTCCTCACCGTGACGCGGCTATCCCCGCCGCACGCGCGGCGGCCGTGCCGCCCCGGATCGCCCCGGGCCCTGCCGCGAGTATTCGACCGACTTCACCAGCACTCACGCGGTTTCCTGTCGCGCGTGGAAGCCCGAGCGCCAGCTCGGTCGCCACACCTACAGCCCTACCGCACCGACCTCTGTTTCGGCGAGATGTCCGCGCATTGCAGGAGCGACGCCACGACGGCCCTTCCGTCGGGGGTGTTGAGCATGAGTGCGCCGTGGCAGCCGTCCATGGCCGTGTAGTGGTTGGTGGCGTCGACCACCGTGTCGAAGACGTTGCAGGTGAACGGCTCGTTTTCCGGGAGGGCGATGGCGCCTTCCTCGATGCGGCGGAGGATCAGCCAAGGGCGGTCCTCCTGGCCGGTGGGGAGGACGATCACGTACTTGTCGCCGTTGGCCAGCACGAGAGCGGCGGCCGCGCAGTTCCAGGTCGTGCAGGACGTCGCCATCCATGTGTAGCGGATGGGGTTGGTCGTCTGTGCGGCGACGGCCGGGGTGAGCAGGATGGCGAGCACGGCGGCGGCGACGGTTCGTTTCATGAGGCGGATCTCCTGGCGCAGGCCGCCTGAAAGGCCCATGCCAGCCGTACTCAAAATAATCAGGCGCGATCCTTTCATAGGGAGGGGCCGGAGGCCTCATGAGACTCAAGGTACTGCTCGCCGTCGCGCTGATGTTCGGGACCCCGTGCGCGCTGGCGACTTCGTTCGTCGTCCCGACGGATGAAGAGATGGTGGAGAAATCGCCGGCGATCGCGATCGCCACGGTGGAAGGCGCTTATACGCAGGAAGCGAACGGGACCATCGAGACCGTGTACGAGCTCCGCGTCGAGCGCGCCCTGAAGGGCGCGCCCGCCCGCGGCGAGCTGCTGCGCATTCACTCGCTGGGCGGGGTCATCGAGAAGCGCGGCCTGTTCGTACCGGGGGAAGCGCACTTCGAGCAGGGTGACCGCGTCCTGCTGTTCCTCATGCGCGACGCGCAGGGACGCTGGCGCACCACGGACCTGACCCTCGGCAAGTTCCGCTTCGTCACTTCGACGAAGGGGGAGCGCCTCCTCGTCCGCGACATGGAGGACGTCGTCGGCTGGGATCACGCCGGCCGCGCTCACCGCGAGCAGGTGCGCAGGGAGGAGGGCTTCCTCCGCTTCGTGCAGGAGCGCGCCCGCGGACGGGAAGCGGCGCAGGACTACGTCGTCGACGCCTCGGAGGTGACGATCGCGCCGGATGCCGAAACGGCAGACGAGACGATCAACGCCGTCGGCACGAACGCCGCGCCCTTTCCGGCCGCGACGTACACGAGCTGGGTGAACAACCAGCCCAACCGCTGGCCCAACGGCGCGCAGGGACTCGTCTTCTATAAGCGCACGGACCAGAACATCTCCGGGGCGGGGGACGGCGGCGTCAGCGTCATCCAGGGCGGCCTAGCCGCCTGGACGAACGACTGCGCGTCGAACATCACCATGAGCTACGGCGGCCAGTTGCAGAAGGCCTCGGCGAACCACGACTCGACGAACATGGTCGAGTTCAACGACCCGCAGGGGCGCGTCGGCGGCTCGTGGGGCGGCTCGGGCACGATCGGCATCTGCTTCATCTCCTTCGCCGGGGAGCACACGTTCGCGGGACAGAGCTGGCTGAGCATCACGGATGCGGACGTGGTCTTCCAGGACGGCTACCCGGCCACGAACCCGTCGTTCTCGTCCGCCATGACGCACGAGATCGGGCACGGCCTCGGCTGGCGCCACTCGAACCAGCATTACGCCAACGGCGGCGCCTGCGACCCGGCGACGCAGGAGTGCACGACCACCGCGATCATGAATTCGTCGGTCAGCGCCAATTACGGTTTCGCGCTGCAGCCGTGGGACCAGCACGCGGCGGAGGCGGTCTATCCCGGCGGTACGTGCGGCCCGGTGTGCACGCCTCCGATCATCACCGGGCAGCCGCAGGGCGGCACGGTGGCGCCGGGGACGGTGGTGAACCTGTCGGTCTCGGCGACCGGCACGGGGCCGTTCGCCTATCAATGGTTCATCGGCGCCAGCGGCAACACGGCCAACCCGATCCCGAACGCCACGACCTCGACGCTGAGTGTGGTGCCGGGCGCGACGACCAGCTACTGGGTGCGCGTGTCGAACGGATGTGGTTCCGCGAACAGCAGCACGGCCACGGTCAACGTGACCACCACCGCACTGGCGCCGTCGACCGCGTCCGGCCTGTTCGTCATGACGCCGTGCCGTGTCTACGACAGCCGGGAGACGCGCCCGCTCGCGGGCGGCAGCGTTGAGCTCATTCCGGTGACGGGGCGCTGCAGCGTGCCGGCCGGCGCAAAGTCGGTGGTGCTCAACGTCACGGTCATCGCCCCGGGCACGAACGGCTTCCTGACCGTCTACCCCGGAACGGGGGCCACCCCTCCGAACGCGAGCACACTCAATTACCGGGTGAACCGCACGCGGGCCAACAACTCGCTCATGCGGCTGTCGGCCGACGGGCGCCTGAGCGTCTACAACGGCGGGCCGGCCGTGCACTTCCTCATCGACGTCATGGGGTATTTCCAATAATGCCGTGAATGTGACCGGAGTCACCGCCGAGGTGAGGACCGTCGTTTAAGTTATTCGTCGGTCCTCACCTATGCACAAGACTTCAGCCGCGCTTCGTCTATCCATTCTTACCGTACTCGTCCTTTCGTCCTTTGCGGCTGAGGCCGCGATGGAAAGCCGCATCGAAGGCCGCGGCTTCCGCGGCCTCTCCCGCCCGCTCGCGCCCGGCACCCGGATCTCGCTGGAGCGCATCCCCGTCGGCGACACGGTGGCCACGCTGGAGCTGGAGCGTTTCGAAGTGTGGGCGCCCGACGCGGAGATCGTCGTCGAATACGGCGACGGCCGCCGCGAGAAGGTCGGCCCGCCGCCGGTGCAGTACTTCCGCGGCACGGTCGGCGACGATCCGGACTCGATGGTCTTCGTGGCCGTCCGCACGGACGGCGCGGTCGAGGGGATGGTCATCTCGAACGACCGCCGCTATCGCATGAATTCGCGCAACGACGAGGCCAAAGACGTCTTCGTCGAGGAAGTCGGCCTGGCCGACGATCCGGATGCGGAGCCGGGCTTCACCTGCGATCTCGACAAGACGCGGCTCGAGACGCCGCGCGGCGTGCCGACGGTACGCAGCGATGCCGCCGGCGGCGTGACCGCGAACGGTACGCTCAGCGCCACCGGCACCTGGACGCTGAACCTGGCCATCGAGACCGACTTCGAGCTCTACACCGACCTCGGCAACAGCGTCGCGAACGTCAACACGTTCATCGGCAACCTCGTCGGCGCGGCGTCGGTCATCTACCAGCGCGACCTGCGCACCGACCTTGTGATCGCCTTCAGCCGCGTACAGACCGCCGTCGGCGATCCGTTCACCGTCAATCCCGGCTCGGCCGGCACGTGGAACGGCGTGGGGACGACCTTCGGCACCTCGCACGCGCTCGCGGAGCTGGGCGACATCTGGGCAAACGCCGGCACGCGTCCGTTCAGCGGCCCGCGCTCCTCGGTGGTGCTCGTCAGCGGGAAGAACCAGACCGCGGGCGTGGCCTGGATCGGCCGTTCCTGCCAGGGCGACTTCACGTGCTCGGGCGGCAACTGCGGCGACGCGCTGTACAACGGACACACCGGCGGCGCCTACGCCTACGTCGGCCTCGGCAACCAGACCTCGACCACGGTGCCGAACCCGAACAACACGAACAACGGCGTTCTGTACGGACTGCCGTCGAACTACTGGGCGCTGCTCGGCTTCGCCCACGAGCTCGGGCACAACGTCGACGGACCGCATACGCACTGCGTGTCCCTGACCCCCGAGCAGAAGACGCAGTACGGCGTCACCCGGAACTACATCGACGAATGCGTGACCGGCTGCTTCGCCGGCCCCACCAGCGTGCCCCCCGAGAAGGGGACGATCATGAGCTACTGCCACCTGCTCGGCAGCTCGCAGAGCCGCTTCCTCTTCGGACGGACTCTGGAGACGAGCGAGCTGATGGTCAACCGCATCCGCAACTACATCAACTCGCGGACGCCGGCTTCGCCCGCCATCTCCGTGCCGTCGTCGCTGGACGTGAACACGAGCTCCAACGCGACCATCAGTGCGCCGGTGGGCGGCATCACCTACAACTGGTCGATCGTCAACGGCACCATCAACGGCGCCACGACAGGGAGCTCGATCAACTTCACCGCGACCGCGAATCCGGTGACGCTGCGCGTGCGCGGCACGAACGCCTCGGGCTGCGCGGCCTCGGAGTCGGTCAACGTCACCGTGAACACGTGCGGACCGCCGGTGATCACGTCCATCACGCCGTCCGCGACCCTCACGCTCGGCTCGGGGGTGAATCTCGAGGCGACAGCCAGCGGGGCCGGACCGATCACGTATCAGTGGTACGTCGGCACGCCGGGCAACACCTCCACGCCGGCCGCCGTCGGCAATCCGATCAGCGCCTCGCCGGTGTCGACGACGACGTACTGGGTGCGCGCCACCGGCTCCTGCGGCAGCGTGGACAGCAGCGCCGTGACGTTGTCGGTGGTGACGCCGCCGGCGACGGGCACGTCGCTCTACATCGTGACGCCGTGCCGCATCATCGACACGCGCGATCCGGACGGCCCGGCGGGCGGGCCGGCACTGGCGAATCTGGCCATGCGGAACGTCCAGATCGCCGGGGTTTGCGGGATTCCGAACGCGGCCACGGCCGTGGTCGCCAACGTCACGGCCATTTTTCCCTCGGCAGTGGGCTTCCTTTCGTTCTATCCTGCCGGGGTACCCTGGCCAGGAAATAGCACTTTGAACTACCGCGCCGGGAAGACGCGGGGCAATAATGCGATTCTCGTACTCTCCGGGGACGGGCGCGTGACGGCCTTCAACAGCGGTGCGACGCAGCACTTCATCATCGATGTGACCGGATACTACCAATAGGGGTGAACCTACGATGCGACGCCTGATTCTTCTTGCTTTCCTCGTTGCCGCTCTCGGGATGACGTCCAGTGCGCTCGCGCAGAGCGGACCGTACCAGTACTTCCCGCTCTCGCCGTGCCGCGTGGTCGACACGCGCGGAGCCAACGGCACCAACGGCGGACCGGCGCTGACCAACGCGATCCGCAGCTTCACGGTGCGCGGCTTCTGCGGCGTGCCGACGAGCGCGAAGGCGGTCTCGCTCAACGTCACGGTCACCGGCGCCTCGGCCTCGAGCTGGCTCACGGTGTGGCCGTCGAACGTGGCCAAGCCGTTCGTCTCGATGCTGAACTTCGAGCCCGCTGACGCCGCTCTCGCGAACGGCGTGATCGTCGGCCTCGGCACGGCTTCGCAGGACCTGTCGGTGGCCAACGCCGTCGGCGGCGTGCACTGCATCATCGACGTGACCGGCTACTTCCAGTAGGCGGCCGCCGTCATCCGTGCAGGCCGTACGCGCAGGGTGGGCCTCCGGCCCGCCCTGCGTCGGCATCCGGCCACCTGTGTGTACCTGTCAGGTGCTTTCGCCGGGGCGTCGCCGGTCACCGGGGATCCCCTGCGCCGGTTTGAGATGGTGGAAACGGTAGGTCGTGATCAGCCACACCATCTGTAGCCCGAGGCGGAACGCCTTGGCCGGGTCGCCGGTGACGGACGACTCGCCGACGCGCGGCAGGTAATTGACCGGGATCTGCACCACGTCCAGTCCCTCGCGCAGCGACAGGATCATCATCTCCGGGCCGAACTGGCTGCCGTGGATGCGGAACAGCGGCAGGAGCATCTCGGCCGCGTCGCGGCGGACGAG
>Ga0190272_10000083_pt1 | contig 65814 bp, 65 predicted proteins | sample Popmic504T_FD_133746 | JGI IMG/M metagenome (GOLD analysis project Ga0190272, IMG submission 133746) | Populus adjacent soil microbial communities from riparian zone of Shoshone River, Wyoming, USA - 504 T | ecosystem: Environmental > Terrestrial > Soil > Riparian zone | place: USA: Wyoming... | reverse complement strand
CCGGGCCAGGGCGCCGCTCGTCTTCGCCATTTGCATCAAGCTCAGCATTCCTTCGTACATCCGTGCGCCCCCCGAGGCGGAGACGATGAGGACCGCGCACCGGTTCGCCGTGCCCCATTCGATCGTGCGCGTGATTCGCTCACCGACCACTGAGCCCATCGTCGCGGCGAGAAAGCTGAAGTCCATCACGGCGATGGCGACTTTGTATCCTTCGATCATTCCATGGCCGCTGATGACGGCATCCGTCAACCCGGTGCTGTCCTGATATTTCTTGAGCCGGTCCTTGTAAGTGGCCATGCCCTGAAACTGGAGCGTATCCACCGAGCGCAAATCGGCGTCGCGCTCAATGAAGCTTTCCGGATCGAGCAGGTTCTCGATGCGCTCCTTGGCCGATTGCGAGAAGTGGTAATCGCACCGGGGACAGACCCGCTGGTTCTGCGCCAGTTCGATTTCGTGCACCACCTCCTTGCAACCCGGGCACTTTTGCCAGAGGCCTTGCGGCATCTCGCGCTTTTTTCGGCTTTGCTCTTTGAGGGCGGGTCTTTTGAAGATGGCCATATTTTAGGCTCGGGCCGCGGTCGCTGCGTGAACTGAAATAGCGCCGGCCTCCTTGAGGACACGCGCGCATTCACTCAACGTCGAGCCCGTGGTTAATATGTCGTCGATCAAAAGCACCCGTAACTGTCGCACGTCCACCTTTTTTCGTAAACGAAACGCATCGCGTAAATTTTCCATCCTCTCGGCGCGGTCATGGGCGGTTTGCGTTCTTGTATATCGGATCCGCTCCAGCACCGGGCGAAGCGGCACCCCGATCTTCCCGGCGAGCAGTTCAGCCAGCAGCGTGGCCTGATTGAAACCACGCTCACGCTCTCGCGCCGGATGCAACGGCACGGGAACGATCAAGTCGAAGCCCCGGCCACGCAGCCGTGGATCGCTTATCGTTTCACCGAGCCATTCGGCGAGCGGGTAACGCAAATGCCGGTGCTGCCCATATTTGAATTCGTGCAGGAGCTTGCGGACCAATCCGCGGCTGCGATACGCGGCCACCGCGGAATCGAAATGAAGAGTTCGATTTTCGCAATTCGCGCAACTAAAGGCCTGGGTGATGGCACCCGGAAAAGGCTCGGAGCATTTTGCGCAAAAAGGAGCGGTGATCCGCGGCGCTCGCTCACGACAATTTTCACAGAGGTATTCATGCCGCTGGACATCGTCCGAACAAATGGCGCACAACGCCGGATAGAAGAGCGATGCCAGCGCTCCGAATGGATCAATTTTCGCGGGCATGCTTCGACCATCCCTTGAGCAAGAGCCAGCTGACGAGACATACCCCCAGCGGCACTATACCAATGAGCAAATTTTTGCCCAGCCACGGCAACGCAACGATTTCGCGATGCGCGATCTTGTTGAAGACGCCACTCGCCAGGATCCAGCCGGCATGAAGCCCGATCGGCAGCCAGAGCGACCGGGTGCGCAATCGCGCGTCGGCCAGGATCAGGCCGATGAGAAACAGGGTGGTGAAGCCCGCCAGGACAAGCATGGGCTGAGCGAATTGGTCGAAGGAATGCGCCAGCGAAACGAATCCTGAAGTCCAGCCGACAGTGGCGGTCGTCTGATCCGGCGCCTTGAGAAAGTGCACGATCGAGAAAATTCCGGCGCTCAACAGGGTCGCCGGCCACGGTCGATTGCTCCGAAGCAGCACGCCGAGAAATAACCCACGGAAAAGCGTTTCCTCGATGAAGGGAACGGCTGCGGCGGTCAAGGCCACAGATCCGACTTTATTCCACGCGACGCTGGGACGCATCGTGTAGACGTCTTGGAGCAGAAGAACTCCGGCGCAGCAGGCAACAGGCAAGGCCGAGATGAGAAATCCGATTCCGGCATCGCGCGCCCAATGCCGATTGGGGGCGAGTCCGAGATCGCCCCGGCTTCTGACTCCGAGCCAGCGCAGGAACGGCCAGAGAAAGAGGAGCGCTCCCAGCAGCAGGGCACGGTGAAAAAACGACTCGAATTCAAATCGCGCGAGCCCAGGCAATATCCCGTGGGCCGCCAGTCCCTGCGCCGCCCCGAAGAGGAGGGGGGCCACCACCGCTCCGAATAGTATCGTGGCGGCGAAATACCCGAGCAATCTGGCTGCGTCCTTCAAGAGGCTAATGTAAGATTCCCGCCTGATGCGGAGTCAACACATATGGAAGGAGAGAGACGCGGAAGGGCGCAAACGCGAGGTCCGCGTGACGAAATTCGGGGGGGTTTGGCGTTTTCAGGCGAAATACGCCGACGAACTCGAATGGACCTATTATGAGCGCCCGCTGTTGGAAGATCTCCAGTCGTTGCTGGATGTCGTCTTCCGGAAATATCAGCGCCGCAGAGCCTCCGCCGAAGATGTCGCTTCGATCGAGAAACTGCTCAGCCAGCGCGCCGCGCATGAGTGATTGGGACACGGACGGCCTGGTGGCCGCAGATAAGCGCTATCTGTGGCATCCATTCACCTCGATGCATGATTGGTGCGCGCCCGGGCATGAGCCGCTCATTCTCGTCGAAGGCCATGGCGCGATGCTGCGGGACAGCCGGGGACGGGAATATATCGACGGAAACTCATCGATCTGGACCAATATTCATGGGCACAACCACCCGCACATAAATGCCGCGATTCGCCGGCAACTCGACCTCGTCGCGCACACCTCCTTTCTCGGTTTCACGAATCCTCCTGCCATCGAGCTGGCACGCTCGATCGTAGAATTGTTCCCGCCGAACACCCTCAGCCGTGTTTTCTATTCAGATGACGGGTCGACAGGGATAGAGGTCGCGCTGCGGATTGCGCACCAATATTGGCGGTTGCAGGGAACCGGCCGCCATCGATTTATCGCCTTCAAGGAGGCTTATCATGGAGATACGGCGGGCGCCGCCAGCCTGGGAGCAGCCGCTATGTTCCAAAACGGGGCGGCCAACTGGAATTTCCCGGCGCTAACGGTAGATAGCGTTGAGGAACTTGAGGCTTTATCGGCTCAGGAGGCCGGCCAAATTGCAGCGGTTGTGATCGAGCCAATGGTTCAGGGCGCGGCGGGGATCAAACTTTGGCCTCCGGGCACTCTGACCGCCGTCCGAGGCTGGTGCGCCCGATCTGGCGCCTTATTGATAGCCGACGAAGTCCTGACCGGTTTCGGCCGGACGGGCAAAATGTTCGCCTGTCAGCACGAGAATATCACGCCGGACATAATGGTTCTGGCAAAAGGTCTTACGGGAGGGTATCTTCCATTAGCTATTACGCTAATAACAGAACAAATATTCTCGGTCTTCTCGAGTCTTCCTGACGCTGAAAACACCCTATTCTACGGCCACAGCTACACCGGAAATGCCCTGGCCTGCGCCGCGGCAAAGGCCAGCCTGGAGATATTTAACCAAGACCATGTTTTGGATGACCTCTCGGCCAAGATCGAGACGCTTCGCGCCGAGCTGGTCTCCCTGCGAGAGCTGCCTTGGGTCGCCCAGGTGCGACAATGCGGCTTTATCGTGGGAGTGGAGGTGCAAGCAGACGTGGGCTGGACCGATGCCCGGCACGGGGGGCTAGGCTCCGCCATTTGCCTGGCGGCCCGCCAGCGGGGCCTTTTAACCCGGCCTATTCGTAACGTGATCGTCCTTATTCCGCCCTACTGCATCACACATTCTCAGCTGCGACAGGCGGTTCTAGCCATCGGCGAGGCGATCGCAGAGGTTTGTCAGGAAACGGTCCCGGCGTAAATGGCGAAACCAAAGAGGTCGCGTTTGGATGTCTTCCTGGTGGAGCAGGGGATGTGCGCGAGCCGCGAGCAGGCGCGGCGCGCCGTCATGGCCGGCGAAGTAAAAATTGGCGATCAAATCGCCAGCAAGTCCTCAGTGCTCGTTGCACCCGGAGCGCTCGTGTCGCTTCAAACCCCACCGCGCTACGTGGGCCGAGGCGGATTGAAACTCGAGGGCGCGCTCGATCACTTCCAGGTTCAGGTCGCTGGGCTGACGGCGCTCGATATCGGGGCATCGACCGGCGGATTCACGGATTGCCTGCTGCAGCGGGGCGCTGCAAAAGTTTACGCGATTGATGTGGGCCACGGACAATTAGCCTGGAAAATTCGCAACGATCCACGTGTGGTCGTTCGCGAAAAACTGAATGCGCGGTATCTCGGTCGTGAAGATGTCCCGGAAAAAATAGACCTGTGCGTAGTCGATGTTTCATTCATCTCGCTGACTTTAATCTTGCCGAACGCCATCGAGTTGGTAACTCCCAACGGTGTGATCCTTGCGTTGATCAAACCGCAATTTGAGCTCCAGGCGGCGGAAGTTGCCCATGGCGGAGTCGTTCGTGATCCGGAGTTGCACGAGAAAGCACAGAATAAGGTTCGCGACTTCATCGTGAACACGGGTCACACTGTGACCGGGATAGTTCGCTCCGATATCACCGGCGCGGACGGAAACCACGAATTTTTTATATGCGTCCGACGAAAATCGGCCTGATCGCGCACACGGGGAAGCCGGGAGTGGCCGAGTTGATCCGCACGCTGGCCGCGGAGTTCGATCGCGTTCAGCTGCCCGTGTTGCTCGAAGCGAAAACCGCCGAGGTAGCGGGTCTGAGCTCAGCGTGCACCATCACCGATCTCGGCCGGGAGGCGGACCTTTTAGTTGTCCTCGGCGGTGACGGCACAATCCTGAATGTCGTCGGAGAGCTCGGCGATCTGATCAAGCCGGTCTTCGGAATCAATGTCGGCTCGCTCGGGTTCCTGACCTGCGTAAACTCTTCGGCGTGCGCGGAGGCGGTTGAGTGTGTCGCGGCGGGGAAGATGGTTTTCAGCGAGCGAACATTGCTCGAAGTGACGGTGAACGCCGCCGGCAAAGAGTCTGCCACGATGACCGGCCTGAACGATGCGGTCTTCAGTCGCGGCGAGGTCTCACGACTCATCCGCCTGAAAACCAAGGTGAACGGTGAACCGCTTACTGAATTCAACGCCGATGGGTTGATCGTGGCGACACCGACCGGTTCGACCGCTTACTCGCTTTCTGCCGGCGGCCCTATTCTGGCGCCGGAGTCAGGCGCGTTCGTGATCACGCCAATTTGTCCTCACGTCCTGACCAACCGCTCAATCATCGTGGATGAAAGCGCGCTCATCGAGGTCGAAGTCACCGAACGGGAGTATCCGGTCTTTCTCACCGTGGACGGCCGGGAGCCGCTGCACATCGATTCCGGCAGTATCGTCGAAATCAAGAAATCGCGACGAGTGCTACCGCTGGCTTCGCTGCCGGGAGTCTCCTTCTTTGGGGTTGTCCGTCAGAAGCTGAAGTGGAGCGGAAGCAATGTCTGAGAGGGTTCATCCCTGACCCTTGTGTCCCTGTCAATCTACGGCACCGGCCGCGCTTATGGAGGGGAAGTGACATTCTACGATCGCTGGGCAACCCGCGTTAAGACCGGAACCAGCTCGCTCATCCGAACGCTCCGTGACAATCCGATCCTGTCAGCTTTTATCGTTCTGGCTCTAGCTACTCGGATTACCTTCTGGGTATACACGGGTCGCGTCTGGGAGGATGCGCTTATCACCATCACCGCGGCGCGGAATGTCTGGGAAGGATATGGGCTAACCCACCACGCCAGCGAACCCTACGTCCAAAGCTTTACCTCCCCGATCAGTGTCCTAATCCCTATCCTAGGGGAAGCATTCCACGAAGGATTGCTGGCCATGCGCCTATCCAGCCTGGCGGCTTCAGTGGCGACGATTTACTTTGCCTATCGCATTGGCGTTCTGCTTGCGTTCCGATGGATCGCGCACTCTCTCGTGCTCACCTACCTCGCCTGCGATCAGCTTCAGATTTTTTTCGGCATGAGCGGCATGGAGACCCAAGTCGTCACCGCGGTGGCCCTGGCTACTCTGTATTTCTACCTGAACAACAGCTGGTGGAAGCTTGGCCTGGCCTGCGGCTTCGCGACGCTTTCACGGCCGGAGTTTGTTATGTTCCTCCTGCCTCCCATCGGTCTGGCGCTTCTGTTCTTTCATTGGCGTGCCCTCCATAAGGTCGCCGTTCCCGCCCTGGCCGTAGCTCTGCCTTGGTACCTGTTTGCCACGTTGTATTACGGATCGCCGATTCCCAATACGATCGTCGCCAAATCGTGGTCCTACCAGATTGGAATGTTCTCCGCGTCGTGGGAAGAAATGTGGAACTTCACCATTAGATCGTGGCGTGACTATGCCCCATTCAAGGAGTTTTGGGTTTCGTCCGAGGCTCCGCTGCCGAACGTGGTCCTGAAGGCGATCGTTGCTCTCATCCTGCTGCTTGCCGTGGGCGGAACAGCAAGGGCGGCGATGCGCAAACCCGCCCTGCTTGTCGCGGCCTTGGCAGTGGTGGGTTTCATAGCCTACCGGAATTCGACCATCCTGAATTCGTACTACATGTGGTACCTGCCGCCGTTCACAGCCTTGCTTTTTATTGTTGCCGGTTACGGCTTGTCGGAGCTATCCGGCCGGGCGCAGTGGCCGGCGATGATCCTGGGGATAATCCTGGCCTTCGCTTATGCGGTGCACATGCCTTTTTCGATGCCGCTGGACAAAATGGTGCAGGAAAAGATCGAGGTCGATGTGCGTGAGCGCACGGGATACCTGCTAGCCGGGCTGATGAAGGACCCGGCTGACACGGTTGTCCTCGAGCCCCTGGGGTTCATAGGACTGGCCGCCTTCAACAGGACCATCTACGATTTTCCAGGCCTTGGCTCAAAGGTAGCGGTGGCGGCCGTGAAAAACCTTTCGCCCCCGAGAATAGCCGGCTTGGTCCACGTCCTCCAGCCGACGTATGCGGTGTTGCGGCCTAACGAATTCGGTGACCTGACTCGACGATATCCAGAGACGGCCGCGAAATATGAGCTGGCAGCGCGAATACGAGTCGCACCGGGCCTCACCTTGAGGAACATGGGATACTCCTATCGGGTTATCGACAATGACTTCCGGATCTTGCGACGGACTCGAGACTTCGACCAGGTGGTCCATCCCTAGCTCGAACCCGGCCGAAACAAACGACATCCCGCCAATCAGAGAGACGAAGTCTGCCTGGACCTCACGGATGCTATTGGAGGTCGTAGACCTCGACCAGCGCGGTGCCGGTCCCGCCATTGGCGCTGGTCACGATAGCGGTATAGGCGCCGCCACCCAGTATTAATTGGAAGGCCGATTCACTAGGATTCGCAGGCTCAAGGCTGGGTCCTATGCGCTGCCCAAGTGGAATCGTCTGCCAGTCGTTGTTAAAGGTAATAAGCGTGCCGTTCGAGTCGCGGATGCCTAGCAATGGGTCCTGCAACGGATCGGAAATTCCTTGCGTAGACAGAGAAGGGCCGAGAGCACGCACGGCGACGAGTGAGCCAACCGGCGCGTTTCCACCAATGATGAACCCGGCGATGAGATGGTGTTCACCATCCCCAACAAAACCACGGGTGCTGATGTTCCGGAGCTGACGGGGCGCGGGCTCGATGGCCACGAATTGCGGCGTATTGAAGTCGCTGGAAAATACCGTGGATCTAACTCCGGCGGGAGTAAACCGGTAGGTCGCGCCGGCCTCACTATCGGCCACAATAAGACTACCTGAGTCTTCAAAGGCCAGCCCATACGGCTGCTCCAGCCCGTCCGCGAAGGTGGACCTTGTGCCATCCGGGGTAAATTTGAAGATAGAGCCCGAGCCGGCGTCGGCCGCGAAAAGATTGCCTGCGCTATCAAAGGCCAGACCCGCTGGCAAATCCAAGCCGGTCGCAAAGGTAGTCTTTGCCCCCTCGGGAGTGATTTGGAAAATGCGGCCGCCGGCAAAGTCTGAGGAAAAGAGGTTGCCATTCCTGGCGAAAGCGAATCCCGCGGGTTCGCCCATTCCGGTAGCGAAAGTGCTTTCAACGCCTGCTTGAGTGAATTTCAGGATGTTACCGCTCCCGGCCTCTCCCACGTATAAATTCCCCAGCGAGTCAAACATGATGGCCACCGGCGACTCGAGCGCTTGCGCGTAGGGGTTGCCCGTTCCATCGGGCAGGGTGTATCTCATGATCCTTCCGCTGCCGGCATCCGCCACAAAAAGATTGCCACTGCCATCAAAAACGAGGCCCTTCGGATTTGACAGTCCATTCGCGAAGGTGATCGGACTTGCCCCGCCCAAGGGGCGGATTCGGAGGACCATGTCCAGGTTCGTTTCGTAGATATCCCCCCGGGCCGCGTGGGCGCTGACGGCAATAAGAGGTAAAGCCGCGAGCGCAGCGGCGGTCAGCAGCAAGTAGAGGCAGGTCGTTTTTCTCATAATGGGCGTTGTTTCGAAAGTAGTGCTCAATGTCCCAAGCATTCGGTCCCAGTCAACGCCGTTTCCGCCGGATTCTCCATGGAGTCATTCCTGCCGAGCCCTGATTGCGATTGCAGAACAATATGTCGAAGGGTAGTTTGCATCCGTGAACCCGGGAACTTGCGCCGAGGAACGCCGGTCCTTGTGCGTCTGTAATTTGTTCGACGCGCCGGTGACGTGGGTGGTGTTTCTCCTCGGCGCGTGCCTGTTGATGGCGGAGCCGTGCGCGGGCGGGTCCGGTGTTTTTGAAAAGACCGGCAGCCTCGCTACCGCACGCTCTCATCACACGGCGACGTTGCTGCCCAACGGAAAAGTGCTCGTCGGTCCTGGAGGTGAGGACGACAGCGCGGAGCTGTATGATATCGCGAGCGGGACCTGGACGACGACCGGCAGCCTCGGCGTCCAATGCTGGCAATTCACCGCGACGTTGTTGCCCAACGGGAAGGTGCTTGCCGCAGGCGGACAGACTGCTAATGGAGACGTGCTTATTGGTTTTGCCGGCTCCGAGCTGTACGATCCGGCGAGCGGGACCTGGATGTCGACCGGCAGCCTTAACGATGCACGCCTTTCCCACACAGCGACGTTGCTGCCCAACGGCCAGGTCCTTGTTGCCGGCGGTCGTGACGGCGGCGTCCAGGTCGCGACCGCGGAACTTTACGATCCGGTAAGTGGGACTTGGACGACTACCGGAAGCCCAGGCGTAGCAGGCCGGCAGGAGGCCAGCGCGATACTGCTAACTGACGGTAAGGTCATGGTGATAGGAGGTTATGCCGGCGGCCCTCTCGCGAGCGTGGAACTATACGATCCAGCGAACGGGGTCTGGACATCGACGGGCAGCCTCGCTACCGCACGCTATGACGCCACGGCGACCTTGCTGTCCAACGGACAAGTGCTCGTTGCAGGCGGTTATGGCGGTGGTCACGGCGGTAGCAGTCTCGCGAGTGCGGAATTGTACGATCCCGTGGCTGGGACCTGGGCTGCGACCGGAAGCCTCGGTGCCACACGTCAAAGATCCACGGCGACGTTGCTGCCTGATGGCAAGGTGCTCGTCGTCGGAGGGATAAGGGACGGAGCCGGCGTCGGCCCTCTGGCGAGCGCGGAACTGTATGATCCTGCGAATCGGATCTGGACGGCGACCGGCCACCTCCTTACCGGGCGCGTGAATCACACGGCCGCGTTGTTACCAAACGGCAACGTGCTCGTTGCGGGCGGTTATATTGGCACCGGCTCTACCTCGAGCGCGGAACTATACCTTGGGCCACTAACACCTCCCACGTTGCTCAACATTTCCACGCGCATGCGGGTTCTTACCGATGACCGGGTTCTCATCGGCGGCTTTATCATTACCGGAACCGAGTTAAAGAGGGTCTTGATTCGTGGGATAGGTCCTTCGCTCAATGGTGTTGGAGTTACCTTGTCTGATCCGACTTTGGAATTGCATCAAGGCAGCACGACGGTAGCCACAAATGACAACTGGAAATTGCGGCCTGACGGAACTAGCCAGCAAGGAGAGATTGAGGCCACGACCATTCCGCCGATAAACGATTTGGAATCGGCCATCCTGGCGATGCTCAGTCCCGGCGCCTACACCGCCATCCTTGCTGGGACGAATGGAGGAACGGGCGTGGGCCTGGTGGAGGTTTACGATCTCGGGCACGGCGCGAACTCACAGCTGGCGAACATCAGCACGCGTGGATTTGTGGACACCGGCGACAACGTCATGATAGGCGGCCTGATTGTCGGGGGTAGCGGTGGCACCGCACGAGTGATTGTGCGAGCCCTCGGACCATCCGTTGCTGTGGCCGGCGCCTTGGGCAATCCCACCCTTGACCTGCACGACGGCGATGGCGGCCTCATCGCTTCAAATGATAATTGGCGCACCGATCAGGAAGACGAAATCATCGCGACAACCATTCCACCGCCGGACGATCTGGAGTCAGCGATTGTGCGAGACTTCGTCCCGGGCAACTACACCGCCATTGTCCGCGGCGTGAACAACACGACCGGGGTGGCACTTGTCGAAGCCTATCGGCTTGGCGCCTCCACGCCAACGCCGAGCCCAACTTCGACGCCTAGTCCAACGCCGATACCAAGTCCGACCCCGACCCCCACGCCAAGTCCAACGCCTACACCCACGCCAACGCCAACACCAACGCCGACACCGACACCGACGCCTACTCCAGCTGCGAAATTCGTGAACATATCAACACGTAATCTGGTGGGAACCGGGGAGGCGGTCACGGTTAACGCTTTCATCATCACAGGTTCCCAGCCGAAGCGGGTGATTGTTCGCGGCCTGGGTCCCACCTTAACGTCGTTTCCGAACTTCCTTCAGGATCCTTCCCTGGAGCTGCGTAACTCCTCCGGCGCTCTCATCCTTTCCAACGACAACTGGCGAGATGATCCCGTTCAGGAAGCGGAGATCATAGCGACGGGAATAGCTCCAACGCACGACCTCGAATCGGCCATCGTGGCGACCCTGCCGGCACAGGGCTCCGCTTATACGGTAATCCTTCGCGGAGCGAACAACGGGACTGGTATTGGGCTAAACGAGCTGTATGACCTGGAGGAGAACGGATCGAGCCGTTTGACCGCAGTCGGCACCAGGGGAGAGGTAGCGACAGGTAACGATGTTCTGGTCAGCGGTATAATAATCCATGAGGCTGGAGTTGTCCTGGTGCGCCTCCTCGGACCAACCCTGCCTGTGGCGGCAGCGCTGGCAGATCCAACATTACAACTGCGTGACGGCAATGGCACGCTCATCCTCGCCAATGATAACTGGCGAGACGACCAGGAGTCCGAAATCATCGCGACGGGCATAGCGCCGTTGAACGACCTGGAGTCGGCGATTGTGGGAAATCTCTCGCCCGGCGCATACGCCGCAACAGCAAGTGGCGTGAGCAACGCGACCGGGATCGGTTACGTGCAATTCTACGGCCTGCCCCACTCGGGTGCAGTTCTCCCCCTGATACCCTAGATCATCGGTAAAACTGGAGTAATTGCCTGAACCGCTTCCGCCCAGCATAGATTAAGAGCGGGGCAGGGGACCAACGGACCCTATGGTAAGGGCTCACCGCCAAGCTCAGATACGCCTATCTAAACTCTTTTGGAATAACGTCCGGCGGCTTAAGACGTGCTCGTTAATGGTGAACGGGATGAAAAAGGAGCCAGAGTTCACGGAGGGGCGTCATCTCACGGTCAATCAGCGGGAGGAAATCTCGGCCGGCGTGCAAAATTCGGCCACAGGACCCGTCTCAATTACCGCCCCTTCATCCGACACGGAGGCGGTCGAGTATGAAGGTGAAATCGCGAGCGTGCTCGAGGACATGGGATGTGAGGTGGAAATCGATAACGCAAGGACGAAGGAGTCAGTGGAGGAGATACCGAAAGGTGTTGAGATGACAATCAAGGAGGAGACTGTCCGGCCAATCCATGCCTCTCGGATCGTCCGCGCCTTTAGGCGGGCGGGAGTAGTAATTGCAACGAGAATCAATGCGAGGCGGCGGAAGACCGACACTCTTTACATAACGGTCGGCTCTAATCCCGCGGTCGCCATTAGTCCGCCGGCAAATCCAATGGGCGGCCCGAGGCGATGGAAATCCTGGTCTGCACTGTTTGCCAGGCACTAACGGACGGTCGGTTTGAAAAAGCCCAATCTGTGTTTCTGCTTTACGTTTAGGATCGCTCCGCACCGATCATTCTGGCGCCACTGTTGGCGAAGGCGTCGGAGAGGCTAGCAATTCTGCCAATGGTGTTTCTTCGGTCGGTGACGGCATGGACAAAACGTCGTCCGGCACCGTCCGAGGTGAAGTAGCGACGGACGTCTGGGAGGTTGTGGTGGCACGCCGAAAGATAGAGACGCGTGTGGCCTGAAGCACCACAGCAATAATGCCGATGATGGCCGCAACGCCGGCCACTTTGGCCCAAAACCAACGGCTCTTGCCCGGGGTAAGAGTAGCCTTAGGCCGCTCTTCATTGGCCCGATATCGACCTTGCGCCAGTTCGCTGGCCGCAACCTCACTCTTTACCTGAGAGCGGAGCTCTCGTTCCCGAACAACCAGCGGCCGGTCGACGTGATCCGAAAACGCGTTTAAGAACGCCTCAAGTTCTTCATCGGTATAGTCTCGATACCGATCGTGATTGGGCAGGGCCATTTCTTTTGGGCAGACGGCTCAGCGCCGGTTGAGAAACGCTCTCACTATGAGAAAGAGGGCCGTAATGACCAGAGCGGCGATGATTAGTCTTTGCATGGTAGCGCCTCGAAGATGCTTTTTTGGATTAAGGGCAGGGTAGGGGGCAACGAGGTCGATCTGATTGCCGCGCTAGCCGGCGCTGACTGCGGGCGCTTTCATCATCCGGATGGCGATTAGAAGGATATAAGGAGGTCCTCTTCACAAAAATCGAACTGCACGGCTTCGCCCACCGACTTGTCAGCATAGACGGCCTTGATGTACCAGTGGCAACCCGATTTGTTAGTCGATTTATCCCAGTTCAGCGTTGCCGTCTCGCCGACATCGATACCCTTTCCGATATCGAACTTGACGTAATCCTTACCGTCTTCCGATGTGAGCAACTGCGTGATCCTTTGCACATTTTCGTTTTTAACCTGGAAGGTGTACTGATCCTCATCGGCCGATTCTTCCGCCTCCTTTTCGGCTTTCTTCTCCGCCTTTTCGAGAGCCTCAATGGTGAACTTCACCGTCGTGGCCAACTTGTCGTTTGCGTAGATGTCAACGTGATACTTCCCCGCCGGCCAACCTTTGGTCGGCTTGGAGCACGCGAAACTTCCATTCTCGCTGTCTCCTTCCAGGGTCACCGTTGTTTCGTCGATCTTGGTATTGGCGGGTGCCGCATCCCTTACATCGTCTGCAATCCAGGCTCCGCGTAGTTTATCGCCTTTTTGCGCGCCCTTGGTTTTGAAGAGGGCCACGACCTTGGGCGTGTCGGTAGTGAAGGTCGTCGTGGGCTTATCCTTCGGCCCGGTCGTCGTCACAGCTTCGACCTTCACCTCTCCGCCGCCCGCAACCGAAGCGCAGATCATCGTCCCAATTAATAAAGCTATTGTTCGTTTCATTTTTGATCCTGTTCTTCACTGGTTACGGGCGGCTGGTCTTCCATTCAAGCTCTTTGTTCCTGTGCCAGGACAATGCGCTTGAGACATGATCTCATCCCGAGCTGACGCGCCGTAATTCGATCTCTTATTTTTTGACGCTAAACGCGGGGGATCAACTGCTGGGTTGCGACTCTTCCCGTCAAATACGCTGGATGTCTGAATCGATTGTCGCCAGAATTAGCGCGATGCCAGAGATGAACAACGTTCACCAGCTGGTTGGGTGGCTTTTCGTAGCGGCAGGCCTCTGCGCGACACTTTGCGGATTCGGTGTGCTTTCCCCGCCGCCCAATACGTCGGCGGCCAGGATTGCCCATTTCCTGTGGGTTGGCCCATTAGCCATTGTGATCGGCATTCTGGAAATCATCGCAACTCGTTAACGAAGCTTCGTATGCCCAGATCACATAGAACGCTGGGGACGATCCCCGAGACTAGACAGGTCGCGCCGATCGAACGACTGTATTGAGCGTTAGAAAAGGAGCATTATCTCAACATGAGCCTCCGCCTAATCATCATTGCCACCGTGCTCTTTGGAGCAGATGCGACCTTCGCGGGTCAAGCCGTGATTGAGTCTGATCCAATGACACAGACCTTCTCGCGACGGGTTCTTGTTTCGGGCAGTGATTTCTCCTATCCGGATGCGGCGGCCCAACAAAAGCAGGGCGGCACTTGTAGTTGTACGATGTTCTTGCTGCCAGATGGGACGGTTAAGGCAATCACCCTGGATCAGTCGAATGGTCACCCGATTCTCGACAATTACGTCGGGCGTATCCTGAAGGGGTATCGTTTCAAGCCAGGCACAAAGGGGCCAATCCGATGGTTTATCACGTTCTCCTGGCCGGGAAAAATTAGAGTCGTCGGTGGCAAATTCTCCCATGATTGAGATTTCCATACCAATGCCTGGCTGCACGTCCGGAAGATAGCTGGCGAGTTTCTTGCGGCGCATAAACTGACTTGTCGGATTAGACGACAAACACCGTAACGCAAGATAGCGATTGGTGTTGCTCTCCAAAGAGGAACGAGCCGCGATTGAGCAAACGGCGAAGCGCTGAGAAACCGCTCAGCGAATGGGCGAGAGAACGCCTACTCGCTTGAGTCTGCCTTGAGGCGATCTTTGGCCTCGCGTAACTGGCGCTTGAGATCGGGGGAAGAAAGCAAGTCCTCGCCGTTGACCGGCTCAGAGTCCGTAATTTTTTCGACGTTACGAAGTGCTTCTTGGCTTTCGTCCAGCTCTGACATAATGCGATAGTAATATGGCTCCTGAATTTTGTGAATATGATTGAGCAACCGATAACTGAGGAGGCATTGCTAGAACTACTAGCGACCGTGCGGATCGTAGGGTTCGAAGAGGCGGCTCGAGGACAATTAGAACAGGCGTTGTTTCTTTGGTTCCACAAAGATGATCCGAGCGTGATATCGGACGCCTCAGCAATCCACACCTTAGCCGTAGCGGTGCAAGGCGTTCTCTGGACGTATGCGCACGAGTCACGGCAGCGACCCTCTACGCTCAGGCAAAAAATCGAGAATCTGCCAGCGGAGCAATACGCGAATATTGTAGACTCGCAGAACTTCCTTAAGCACGGCGGCACCGGGCGCAAAGAGGAAAAAGGAAAGCGAAAAGCCGTGTCTCATTTACCGGGCCTCACGAACTTTTTTCTGGCGGACAACGTTTGTACGTTTAACCGGCTTTTTATGCGCTCGTCGGGGCTTCAAGACACATTTCTGCTTCGCTATTCGCTTTCTTTTCCCGCTACCAAGATACGCCTTAAGACACTTGAGGTGAAACTTATCAGTAGCGGCCATGCTCTTGAAGCAATCTCCGCCTTGGATCGGAAAACTTTTTACGAGTTCGTCAACCCGTACGCGGTCGCTAATCTTCACGAGCAAAGGCCCTCCAATCTATAGCGTTGACCGCAGTTGCCGCTTTCCGGCATTCTTGCGCTTCGGAGGCGTATTCCTGGGGGGACGCGCCTCCAGCTGCCTCTCTTGATCGGTCGCACGAGCCTGAGACGCGGCCCTTTTTGTGCCACCATGCCCAGACCGCCGCTTCCGCTCAAATCGCTTCTCGTCCTGTTTCTCTTGGCCGTTGCGGGCGTGCTGCTCCTTATCAGATGCATTGTCATCGCTCGGATGTTTCTGGGCCACTGATCTAGGACGCTTCATCGGGCCTCCTTAGAATTGCCATCCCGAATCGAAGGCAACACCTAACGATTGGTGTTGGGTCCGATTGGGTTTGCCTCGCCTGTCATGCTGCTGGCGTCGGTTTTCGGTCCTGAATTTTCGATAGCATCATACAACGCAATTTCGCTAAATGCGGGATTCGATGGCCCTATTGCCGGTCCCTCGCTTTTTGCCGGTGTTGGGGTGCCTATCCCTGAGGAAATAGAGTCGCTTCCTGAACCCGGTTCAGATACGCCTCGCTCTCTATGCCCGAGGAAATACCGATAGAACGCGTTTACGAGGCGCTTGATTTGATGGTTCAGGCTGGATGGGTTTCTGCATATGCCAAGGACTCTAAGAACACCGCGATTCAGTGGACAGAACAGGGAGAAAAAATAATAAAGGTTGTTTATCGAGCGCTTGAAGAACTCGGTCCTGAAAAGCTGGATTTTGAGCTTTGGTGGGCTGTGGCGTTTATCTCTCACCTGAAATGCCGACCAGAGGGCTTTGAGTTTGGCGTTGGAGATTGAGTCCTTCATATTCCCGCCCCCGCCTCGGCTTTTTCGGTTTGCTCGGCCTTTTTGCGGGCCATGTAAGCCGCCGTGATGTCCACGACGCGTTCTAAACCCCACGCCTTTTCTTCAATGCCCGCTGCGACCGCTGGCGTCGTGCCGAGCGTGTGATGCCTGCGAACGAAGTTATAGACCCCGAAATGCAGCGCGACCGCGTGCTTGTGGGTTTCGAGGTCTTTGCTGTAGCCGAGGCCCTTGCGCTGGAAACGCTTCAATTCCTGGCGAACGGTCAAGAATGCTCGCTCTATGTGCGAAGTCGTGAGGCTTTCTAAGTCCGGCGAGCCTACTACCGCTTCGCGCTCCACTGTCTGCATCTTGCGGACACCCTCATTATGTCCCAAGCGTGCCAGTGTGCCGTCCGGTAGGTGCGGCTCGCCGAATACCTTTGTTTCAGTTCCGTAGCTGTAGCCCTCATATCCAAAGTGCATTCGGATATGTCCCGCATAAGCTGGCAACTGGTCCGTCGCGATCTGGACGGGGCCGCTAACGCGCTCGCTTACGTCTTTGACGAATAGATTGCCCGTAACCCAGTCGCGCTTGCCGACGCGATGCGACAGAACAAGCTTCGTGTCTGCGTCAATCGCAGCCCACAGCCAAAAGTCGCCGCGCTTGGGGTCTTTCCGGTTCACCATCCGGCCAGCGTGGCAGCCGACATACTGCCATTGCTCATCCATCTCGATTCGCAGGCAGGACAGATCGCGAAGTTCTTTGTCCATGTAATCCGCGAACGCTTCGCCTGTCTCGCAGATGAGGCGATGAATCGTATTCTTGCCGACTTTATACATGCGGGCGCAGGCCCGGATTGGCATCCCTTCACAGAGCGCCATCAGGACTAAAGTCTGCTTTTCTTTCGAGAGTCTTTTGTTCGCCATATAATTCTTTCTTGCTTGATTGAAAGAATGATATATTATCAATGTAATGTCAATACGAAAAGGTAATATTCTTTCAAAGCGAGGAGGGAAGCGGAAGGGCGCTGGCCGGAAGCCAGAGGGAAAGAAAGGGTATTCCGTTACGCTCACAGAAAAGAACGTGAAGCGGTCGAAGAAACGGGAACCCGTTCTTTCCAGCTTGCTCGACCGGCTGCTTGCCGAGTGGCTAGGGTAATTCTGACTTGAGGCGCTCTTTGGCCTCGCGGAATTTCCGCTTGAGGTCCTCGGACTCAACAAGGTCCTCGCCATTAACCGGCTCGGAGTCGGTAATCTTCTCAACCTGCCGGACGGCCTCTTCGTTGGTGTCGGGCTCTGCCATGATCGTGAACATGCCCGCCGATTGAATTGACGCAAGCGCAGCTTTTTAGCGAACATAACGATGGATGGCTGGGTTACTTAAATTCCGAGGACGGTTTAATGGGAAATTCTTGGTCCATGTCACGTTCGATATGGACGCGCACAAACGAGGCGAGAATCCCGGCAATCAGCCAAGCGTTCTTTACGAGGGCAGGCCGACCGAAAAACTCTTGCCCGCCTACAAGGAGTGGATGCACTCCGTTTTGTGCGAAATAGCACAAAGGATCGACAAAAAGATTCTCTACCTTTTGCCCATCACTCTGAAGCCGAACCGCAATACGCCAGCAGGCAATGCTGAGGCGTGGGTGCATTACCCAGACGGTAAGTATGAACGTGCGAACAATCCGCTGGATTGAAGAAATAGTTTTCAGGTATGAGACCCCCCAAGATCATTAAGCCTTACGTTATTTCCTTTTGCAGAAGCGTCGTTAGGGACCCAGCGCCTCTTTACGTTCCGGTCCGCTCTCTTGCCGGTTCCCCACCCAATGAATGCTTTACTGTTGTTCCTGAGCACGTCGCCTCGAATGGCGGAGAACAGGTAATCGGATGGGCGATTTGGGAATGGCCAAGGGTCTTTATCGAAGCTGAGTTTCACTGTATCTGGCGACAAGCCAATGGCGAACTTCTCGATATCACGGACAAGGGAATTCCAATTCCGCGCATTCTCTTTCTTCCTGATCCAGTTCGAATCTACCGGGGTCGGCAGGTGGATAATGTGAGGAAGCCGCTTGATCGTGATCCCGCCATCAAGCGTTTCTGCGATCTGGCCAGCGCCTATCATCGCGAAATCAACGAAGGCGAGATGGCTGACTACCACGGACCATTTACACTGTCTGAAAAAGCCGTTCGTAACGTAACTGAAAGGCAGCAGTTGCAACTTCTCCTGATTCAACGATACGGAGCGAATAGCCCCGAAAGCTTCGACGCATGAGTGGCCCATATTCGACGTTTTCCAGGCGAGATTGCCATCATGCCATGCAAGGCAAAGGATTCGTTCTCTGCTCAATTCCACTTGCATAGGGAGACAAAAGTTAGATGAGTCGCAAGCCGAGCCGTAAACCAAGACCGAATCCTAGCCCTAGCGTCTCGATTGCAACGAAGAAGGCGGCGGCAATCGGTCAACTTGAAAGCGCGATACTCCTTTGGTTCAACGAGGCTGACCCTATTTCTATTCTGGTTCTGGCTAGCAACGCCCATGATTGCTTTCACGCCATCGGGAAAAAAATAGGAAAGCCATCCGACTGGATGACCTGGCTGGAAGGCCTGCCACCGTCCTTTCAGGAGCGAGCAAGATACATTCAGGATTTCGCGAAGCATGGCTTTAAGGACCTAGACGAAGACGCTCCCTTTGAGCCCAAAGTGGCGGAGGCGGTGATGATCGCCGGGATTGTTTCCTACGAGACACTTTATGGGAAGGCGACTCCATTAATGGCCCTTTACTCGGCTAGATTTTTCTTTGAAAACCCTGATTACACGCTTCCTGATAGGCGCGAACATTATGTGAAGGGCGCGGCGATCTATGGTCTCGGAGACGGGAGTCGAAAGAGCTTCTTCGACGAGTATTTTAGCCGCGCCGTCGCGCTCAGTTCGCCGTCTTGAACTTCGACGCTTCACCGGGATCTCCCGGAGGCGTTATTATTGGAATCTAAGCAGCTCTTCCTGGGAGCTTTCCGTCCGGCCCGGCAATCGGACCCAACACCTAACGATTTCATATGACATATATTGTATGATGTTATGGAAGGGTGCGGGGTTGCGGCTGTTTGACTCTGATTAGCCGTTCGGGGACGGAGTTCCCTTGCAGGTTCTGCCGGCCGGCGACGCGTATGCTACGATGACCGGGAGGCCGGCGTATTCTACCAAGGCCCATGGTGCGACGCGGAGTTGCCGGAGAACGTCATCGCCGAGCCTTCCCAACGGTGTGGGCGCGCTTCGGTCCCCCGCAGCCAGACCAGGGAACCGAGTGTTCTAAGGTTCAAGAGGGCCGATTGCGGCCTGGGAACCCATGCGAACGAAACCGAATGCCAAATATGGCGGCGGACCGCCACCAAGTAGAGCATCGCGCCCTCGACAAAGGCCATTGACGCGCCATTGCCCAAAGAATCCGCTCGGACTCAGGCTCTTCCGATACTTTTTATGCGATACCATTGGTATTTGCTGCAACGACCTTGTCTCCTTCTGCACCGAAAACAGGCAAAACTTGCCTATTCGTCGCAGACGGGTTTGGGCGAAGGAGGCACAAACTTCGCCAGGCCAAACTCCACGTGCGTGAGCTGGGCGGCTCGATCGGCGTCCTGGGCATCGATCACTACGGCAATCTTGATCTCAGAGGTGGAAATCAGCTGAATGTTGATTCCGCCCTTGCCCAGGCAGTCGAACAGCCGCGCTGCCACACCCGAATGCGACCGCATCCCGATCCCGACCACGCTCAATTTGGCCACGCCGCTCCTGGCGATCAGGCCAGCGGCCTGCACGTCCGTTACGACCGGGGCAAGCAACGCCTTAGCCGAGTCGAGGTCGTTCTCGTGGATGGTAAACGAGACGTCGGTGGTTCCGTGTTCGGAAACGCTTTGGACAATCATGTCCACATTGATGTTGCCCCCGGCGATCACCGAGAAAATCCGCCCTGCTACCCCCGGTTCGTCCCGCACGTTATCGATCGTTACCTTGGCCTGGTTGCGATCGATACTGATGCCGCGGATGACGATATCCTCCATGCTCGAGGTTTCCTCCTTCGCCGTCGTCCCGACGTCGCCCTTGAAACTGGAACGCACTTCGAATTCAACCCCAAATTTCTTGGCGAACTCGACCGCGCGAGACTGCATCACCTTCGAGCCCGCGCCAGCCATTTCGAGTAATTCGTCGTAGGCCACTTCGTCGAGTTTCTTCGCGTCCAGGACCACCCGCGGATCGCAGGTAAAGACGCCATCGACGTCGGTAAAAATCTGACACGCATCGGCGTTCAACGCGCCGGCCAGTGCGATCGCGGTCAGGTCGGAGCCCCCGCGTCCGAGGGTCGTGGTATCGCCATCTGGATTCTGACCCTGAAATCCCGCCACGACGACGATGTAGTCCTCGGCGAGGAGCGCATGAACTTGTCTCGGTGAGATATTTGCGATTTTCGCCCGGGTGTGGGCACGGTCGGTCAGGATGCCAGCTTCTGCGCCGGTCAGGGAAACGGCTTTCCCGCCGAGGGCATTGACGGCCATGGCGGTGAGCGCGCTTGCGGCCAGCTCGCCCGTGGCGAGCAAGGCATCAAACTCCCGCTCCGCGGGCTCAGACGAAGTTTCACGCGCGAGCTTGATCAGGTTGTCGGTCACACCGGCCATGGCGGAGATGACTGCTACGACCCGGCAACCGCCCTGCTGCGCTTCGATCAACCGCCGCGCGACATTCCGGATTCGCTCGGGAGTTCCGACGGAGGTGCCGCCGTACTTTTGGACGATCAGGCGCATGGCGAGCGGCCGGGATAAAAGCGAAGGTTCACGGAACGGGATGGTTTGCGCTTATGTTCCTCCGCTGTCAACTGCCCTTTGAATTAGCTCGGTTTCAAGAATGGATCTGGAGGGCGTTTCTGTGAAACGCCAATCGGAGAAAGGCGCCTGACACAAATGCCCTACAATAATGGGCAGGGTCTCAAAATCCGATTGCTCGCAGGACATCCTGCTCGTTTGGCGCCACGGGCATTAGTTTCGCTCCACGATTCGTCACCACATCGGGATCTTTCAAGCCGTGACCGGTGAGCGTGCAAACGATTCTGCTCCCTTCCGGGATTTGCGCGGCCGAATAGACGGGATTTCGCGCCGGATCGCAGCACTTAAAGAGTCCCGCGATGGGAGCGGCACTGGCCGGCTCCACGAAAATCCCCTCCTGGGTGGCCAGCCAGCGCTGCGCTTCCAGGATCTCGTCGTCGCTCACAATGTCGATCGCCCCTCGCGATTCGTTTACGGCCTGCTTCGCCGGTTCCCAGCTGGCCGGATTGCCGATCCGAATGGCGGAGGCAACCGTTTCCGGGTTTTTCACGACGCGGCCATGGAACATTGGCGCGGCGCCCGCGGCCTGGAAGCCAACCATGGCGGGTAACCTCGTGGCCTTTCCGGCCTCTCGATATTCGCAATAACCGGCCCAGTAGGCGGTGATGTTTCCGGCATTCCCAAGCGGGAGCAGATGAAGGTCGGGAGCATCTCCGAGATCGTCCACGACTTCGAAAGCGGCCGTTTTTTGCCCGGCGATGCGGTCGGGGTTGATCGAGTTCACGACCGCGAAATCAGCGCGCATCCCCAGCGCGCGGACAATAAGCAGCGCGTCATCGAAATTGCCGTCCACCGCGACAATTTTCGCGCCGTAAGCGAAAGCCTGCGTCAATTTTCCGCTCGCGATTTTTCCGGCGGGCAAGACGACGGCGCAGCGAATCCCTGCGCGCGCGGCATACGCGGCGGCCGAAGCCGAAGTGTTTCCGGTCGAAGCACAAATCACCGCGGCGGCTTTCTGAGCGACGGCCTTCGAGACGGCAACCGTCATGCCACGATCCTTGAACGAGCAGGTAGGATTGAGACCCTCATATTTCAAATACACCTCGCAGCCACGGCCGACGATGGCACTGAGGCGCGGTGAAGAAATCAAGGGCGTGCCGCCTTCGCCTAACGAAATAGCCGGTGTTGAGGGCGAAACCGGAAGGAACTCCCGATAGCGCGCGATCACCCCCCTGCCCCGCTCTGCCTGAAAACTGGTGTCCATCCCCTGATTCTATAATGGTAGGCGCTCGCCGCCGCGAGCGCTGTTGTTTTCGGTTCGGCGTTTGACACAAACGCCGCTCCATCTTTCCCTTCGCAATGCCCGCGCTAAGTAAGGACGACAAACTCCGGCTGCTCACGACCATTCTGGAGAGCCGGCACGGCGATCTGCGCGAGCAGAATCTGAACCGGCAGGGCAAAGGCCATTTTCACGTTTCTGGCATGGGGCATGAGGCGCTGGCTGCGATCTCGTCCCAAATGGAGCCGGACGATTACATCGTTCCGTACTATCGCGATCGCGCGCTCGTGCTCGGTCGCGGCGTCGCCTCGAGCCAGCTTGCGCTGGATTACATGGCGAAGCGCAAGGGCCAGAGCGGCGGGCGGCAGATGCCCTCTCATTATAGTTACGCCGAGCACCACATCTGGAGTGTGCCGACCCCTACCGGTTCCCAGCTCCTGCCGGCCTGCGGCATCGCCTGGGGTCTCAAACTTGATGGGAAGCCCAACTTTGTCGTCACCACGATCGGCGATGCGGCCACGCGCCAGGGTGATTTCTTCGAGGCCGTTTGCTTCGCCAAGGAAAAACAGCTCCCGGTGATGTTCGTGGTGGAAGACAACGCGTACGGGATCAGCAGCCCGACGCGGAAGATCAATCCACTCGCGATTGGCGTTCTTCAACCTAACGACTGGATCGAGGTTGACGGCACCAACGTCCAGACGGTTTACGATATCGCGACCAAGGAGATCGAGGGGCTGCGCGCCGGAAAGGGGCCCTCCTTTTTGTGGGTGACGATGGAACGGCTTTCCAGCCACACGAGCAGCGACGACCACAAACTCTATCGCAGCGCCGAAGAACTCCAGAACCTGGAGACATGCGATCCGCTAAAGCAATGGAAAGAGCAATTGATCGACGAGGGCGCAATCACCGCGGAGGAATACGAGAAGCTCGAACACGAAGTTAAAGAGCGGATCCGGCAGGAATTCTCCGAGGCGGAGCGCGAGGCAGATCCGTCAGCCGACGAGCTGGAGCGGCACGTTACGGCGAAGGCCCCGGAGCTGACCGACGAGGTGCTTCCTCCGGGCAAATACCGCATCGGCGACACGATCAACAAGACGTTGCGCGCAGGCCTCGAGAAAGATCCGCGCCGCCTGATTTTTGGCGAAGATGTCGAAGATCCGAAAGGCGGCGTCTTCCGTCTGACCCAAAAGCTTTCCACCGAATTTCCGCAGCAGGTTTTCAATTCGCCTCTCGCGGAGTCGACCATTCTCGGCGTTGCCTGCGGCCTCGCCTCGTACGGGAAGCGACCTGTCTTTGAACTGCAATTTATCGATTTCATCGGGCCGGGGTGGAACCAGCTCGTCACGAATCTCTCGACCCTGCGCTGGCGCTCCTTTGGCACATGGACCTGTCCGGCGGTGATCTATGCTCCCTACGGCGCGTATCTTCCTGGCGGCAGCCTGTGGCATAGCCAGGCCAACGAGGCGGTGCTCGCGCATTACCCTGGAATCAACATCGTGATTCCGAGCACGCCGGAAGACGCCGCGGGACTTCTCTGGACGGCGATGCATTGCGAGGATCCCACCTTCTTCCTGATTCCAAAACATTTGCTCTGGGCCGAACACGAATCGCTGGAGCCGATCCGGGCCGTCCCGCTGGGGCTGGCGCGCAAGCGGAGCAGCGGGTCCGATGTCACCCTGGTCGCGTGGGGAAATACGATCGAAAAATCCCTCGAAGCGCTCGAGAAGATTGAAGGCGAAGCGAGTGTCGATTTGATCGACCTGCGTTCGATCGTGCCGTGGGACCGCGCGACGATCGAGGAATCGGTCCGCCGCACCGGGCGGCTCATCGTGGTGCAGGAGGACACGGAAAATTGCAGCGTCGGTCAGATGATTATCACCCACATTGCGGGCCAGGCGGATATTTGGAATGAAATGGTCAGCCCGCCCATTTTAGTGAGCAAAGGGAACGTAATGATTGGTTACAACCCAATCTACGAATATGCTGCGTTGCCTGATGTGGAGCGAATCGTTGCGGCGATCCGACGTTCGATGTCGACCCAGGGCGCACGCGTGGCTCTCGCGCCGGTGCAGGAACGCGCGGAGGCTGCGGTGGTCAGAGCGGAAATTGCGCAGACCAAGGTGATGTCGGCCAAAAAACAAAATTCGCAGAAGATCACGATCCCAATCATGGGCGAAGGAATTCGTAACGCCAAAGTCGTTACGCTTTTGAAGAACCCCGGCGACACGGTCGCCCTCGACGATCCGCTTTGCGAAGTCGAAACCGACAAGGCCGTCTACCCGATTGAGTCGTCCTTTGCCGGCACGATGGGCGAATGGGAGACGGCAGTCGGCGCGACGGTCGAGATCGGACAGGAGATCGGCACGATTCTGGCAGAGGGAGATTCCTTCGCGGATCAATTCGAGGCGGCGGCCGAAGCATCGCAAAAACAAAAGTCGAACGGTGAAGTGGCTACCGTCCCGGCGGCGGATTCACGGCGCGCGGCTGCACCTGTCGCCACGCGTGAACCGAGCTCGATCGAGCCGGCTCTTTCACCCACCATCATCCGGCGTCTCGGCCGGGTTGTGCCGGCCAACCTCCAGATCGATGCCCGCTGGGACACCATTCGCAAGGCGCGCGAAACCGCGAAGAAAAAAGAGGGCAAAAATGCTGCATCGCCCTCCGTCATGATCGCGTGGGCGGTCGTTAAGGCGATGGAGAAACACGCGCCGTTCCGCCGCGTCATTCTGGACGACGATCGCATCGTGGAGAACGATGAGTTCGACCTCGGCATTGCCGTAGCGCTCGACGACGGCCGGCTGGCGACCGCGGTGGTAACGCATGCGAACAAGCGGGATTGGCCGGACTTTGTCCAGCGCTACAATCAAACCGTTGAAGAAACACGCGGCGGTCGGGTGGATGCGGTGAATGCGCCGATCGTCATCAGCAGTCTCGGTGCGTTCGGTGTGCGGGCAGCCGCGCCGATCGTTGTGCCGCCGTCAATCGGAACGCTGTTTGTTGGCTCAGCTCACTACGAAACGCTTGGCGAAGGGAAGAAAAGTCAGGCGACCGAGGTCATCACCTTATCGCTCACGTTCGATCACCGCGTGGTAAACGGCGCGGGCGCCGCCAGCTTCGTCCATGAGGTGAAGGAACAAATCGAGGGTTTTAAGGTGAAAGGTTAGAGCGTCGAAGTGTTGAGGCGGGCGGCAACTCCTCTCTCCACCCTGCAACACGCTTACTTCTTGGTGCGCTGAAGGTAGGCCGCCACCTGCTCCTCGAGGATCTCGAGCGGCATTGCGCCATTCTTGAGGACGACGTCGTGAAATTCCCGCTGATCGAACTTCGATTCCAGTTCAGTTTGCGCGCGCATCCTTAGTTCCTGGACCTTCAACATTCCGATCTTGTAGGCGCACGCCTGCCCCGGATTCACGATGTAACGCTCGATTTCCGCAGTCACTTCCTTTTCACCCATGCCTGTTTTTTCGCGCATGTACCCGATGGCCTGTTCGCGCGGCCAGCGTTTCGCGTGGATACCCGTGTCCACCACGAGCCGCACCGCCCGAAAAAGCTCCGCCTGCAAACGGCCGAGGTCGCCGAATGGGTCGTCCTTATACCATCCCGCTTCGCTGGTGAGCCATTCGGTGTAAAGCGCCCAGCCTTCCTGATATGCGGTGAAAGGAATGAGCTTTCGGAATTGCGGAAGACCCTTCAGCCCTTGCGCAATGGAAATCTGAAAATGATGGCCGGGAACGCCCTCGTGGTAGGCCAGCGTCGGCATGGCCCATTTCGAGACTTCGTTCATGTCACGGAGGTTTGCGTAGAAAACACCGGGCCGGGTTCCGTCCATTGAGGCGGGCCAGTAGTACGCCCCGGCCGATGTCGCTTGCTTGAATTCCGGGATGCGCCGCACTTCAATCGGGACTTTCGGCAGAGTAACGAACAGGTCTTTCGAGCGTTCCATTGCCTGGGTGATGAGGCGAGTGTATTCGGCAAGCGCGTCCGCCCGGCCCTTGTCGTCATTTGGGAAATGGAAGCGAGGATCCTTTCCCAGCGCTTCCATCGCCTCACCAATAGCGCGGCCGCTGAATCCGTTCGCGTCGAGAATCCGGCGCATCTCCGCTTCGATCCTCGCCACTTCGCGAACTCCCAGGTCATGGACCTCTTCCGGCTTGAGGGTTGTCGTGGTGTTTTTGCGAACGGCGTAAGCGTAAAAGGCGGCGCCATCGGGCAACTTCCAGACGCCATCGTCGGTTGTCGTTTTCGGGAGGAGGCCGTTGAAATAATCGATCAGCTTTTGATAGGCCGGATAAACCTGGTTAGTCACGGCGGCCTCAACCCGTGTTTGAAAATCAGCCCGCTGAACGTCGGTAATTCCTTTGATCTTTTTCGCGCGGGTTTTAAACGAGCTCGCGAGGATGTTTTCCGCGGCCGGTTGCGCCACGAAGTCGTTCATTTCCTTCAGCACCTTCTCGACGACAAAACGCGGCGGCAAAATTTCCTTTTGCTCGCGCAGGCGGAGGCTCTCGAGCAATTGATCGAACTTCACTGGCAGCGCGTCGAGTCGCTTCAGGTAATATTCGCAATCCCGCGTGGCCATGAGCCGGTGTATGTTTGCCATGAACGAGGGAAATTCGTTCTGCGCCCCGAAGAGCTGATTCACCGGATAGTTGTGCCACTGGTATTTCTCGCCCTCGATTTCACGGCTGATGTACCAATCGAGGATGCGGGTCGAGAGCTGTTGCGAGGGCGATTGTCGATCGATTGGATAAGCACGCAGATCCGCCAAATCTTGTTTTCCTCGATCGAAATAACGTTGCTGATGCGCGGGCGAAGCGTCGCCGAGCTTTCCGCTGTGTCCGGTAATTCCAAACTGCTCGACCAGTCCGAGCGATGACAGCAGCTCCGGCTCCTCGAAGAGCACCTTCACGAAAACTTTCTCATAAAAAAGATTGAGACTCCAGGGCCGGAACCAAATGAGATTACCGAGGAAGATCGCCGCCACGAGGAACAGGACGGCAACGATCCGGAGAATCCACTTCAACGTCTTTCTGACCATGCGGGAATGGAATCGGCCCATCCCTTCCGGTCAATCCAAACTTGGGCCTGCGCGTCCTCCGACATCACCGGGTCCGGGAGGCAACGCCAGAAGGGCCCGCGAAACCGGGACAGCCAGATGTTATAGAGCGCGGAGTGCTCGACCCCTCAGCGCGCCTCTTCCCAAGCGGGCGGCGAGTCTGACTCGACGATTGCAGTGCCGAGCTGCGAACTTACGAGCGCGGCATCCCGCCTTTTAATGGCGGAGTCGGCATCGACGTCCGAGCGGAAGTTGGCCTCGGTCACCACCTGCCCAACGCGCGCATTGGTTTGGCTAAGATCGCTTGCGTTAACCACAGTGTCACCGTTGGTATCGCCCAGCAGAAAGCCCAAGGTAACATCGGCGTCGGGGAGCGATTGGCCCTGCATGTCCACGATTCTGCTAAGAGAAATCGTAAGCATCTGCGCGTTGGCTACACCGGTCAGGTTTACCGACAGCTGGTTCGCCGAGATGGCAGAGTTACCTACCGGACGGCCAACGCCACTGGTGACACTTACGTCGGCGTTCATGATATCCCTGACAAAGGTGAAGACGAGCGCATGCGCCCCGATTATGTTGCCCCTACGGCATTCAACCGTCGGCTCACCGGCGAGCGCGAGGTTGATGGGAAGCATGCCCGAAAAGCCCTGATCTCGTATTACGGCCTTCGCGTCTGTCAGCGTGACCGGAAGTGCCCCAATGCGGACAGCCTGGTTTGCCGTAACATATAGGTTACCGGCGCCGTCCACAGCGATGCTGTCCATAGCGCGGAACCGGGCGACGCTGCCCGTGCCATCGACGTTGTCAAATGTACGAGCCAGACCAGCCAGCGTCGTCACAACAGCGGCCGGTGTGATCTTGCGGATGGTGCCGTTGCCGTTATCGGCAACATAGACATTTCCCGTAGCGTCCAGCGCCACCCCAGAGGGTCCATAAAACTGGGCGGCACCGCCGGTACCATCGTTACTGCCAAAGACATGGGCCAAACCGGCAAAAGTGGTCACGTCACCAGTTGGGGTGACCTTGCGGATCGTTGAGTTACCCCAATCCGCCACATAGATATAGCCGTCGCTGTCCACCGCCACGCCGGCCGGATATTGGAATCGCGCAGCGCTGCCCGTGCCATCGGCACTTCCAGGGACTTCAGGCAAGCCCGCCAGTGTAGTCACCACGCCGGCCGGGGTGACTTTGCGCAGAGTGCAGCCACTCCGTTCCGTCACATAGAGATTGCCGGTGCTGTCTACCGCCACGTAAGCAGGAAAATCAAAACGTGCGTTGCTGCCAATGCCATCGGCAGTGTAGCAGCTGGCCCTCTCACCGGCCAGGATGGTCGTGCCCCCTTCCGGAGAAATTTTGCGAATCGCGCAGCCAAAGGTGGTGTAGATATTGCCGGCGCTATCTACCGCCACGGCTTCGTTATACTGAAGTAGGTTGAAGCCGCTTACGATCGTAGTTACGGCGCCCCCAGCGCTAATTTTCCGAATGGCATAATTCTGGGTGTCCGCTACATAAACATTCCCCGCGCTATCCACCGCCAGGCCTGACGGGTTATTAAACCGCGCGGCCCGGCCGATACCATCGGCGCTGCCAGCCGTACCGGACATCCCACCGAGGGTGGCGAACCAGTACGGCTCGTAAATTGATTGAGCTTCCGCGACGGCGACACTGACGACGATCCAAGTGATAAACGACTGGAGAAAAATTCTTCTCATAACCGTTTCTAGGGCAAGCAGGAACAGCGCCGCCTGCAAAAAATGTGTGACGAAGGCTTAGCCGAGGAACGAACGGACGCTTGCACGCAACGCTATCGGGGCTCATTCTGCTTTTGGGAGAACTTATGAAACGAACACGTGAAGAAGTTGCGAACACGATCGACGGTTTCATCAACGGCACCGGCCGGCAATGGGACTGGGACGGTTTCACCTCAATCCGAATCGACGATCCGGAGCTGGAAGAGGTCCGGAAAAAATGCGTGGCGCTGCCTACTGAATTTCCGCCTTCGGCCCCGAAGGAGTATTGCAGCCCGGCTGGCATCGAAGTGATGCGCGAGCTGGCTCAGGGTTTGCGTTCGCAGCCGGCAGGACGCTCGTAGTCGGGCCGCGTTCAATTCCGATTGTAGGGCGTCTGTGTCAGACGCCTCCGCCTTGTTCAGTCCGATGGCGTTTCACAGAGACGCCCTACAGTTCTTCAACCGTCTGCCGCTCCGATAAGCTCGCAGAATTTTTTCAGATCGATATTGCCGCCGGAAACGATCGCGACGATCGGGCCATTACCGGCTTTCCCGGTCAAGGCAGCGGCGAGCGACAGCGCGCCCGCGCCTTCGGAGATAATTCGCGCCTTCTCCGCCATAAGCCGCATAGCGTTCTTGGTCTCCTCCAGGGTGACGACGATGTAGCCGTCCACCAACGGCTTCATCCGTTCCCACATGCGCGGGAAGACGCTCTGACCGCCGGCGCCGTCCACAAACGAAGGCTTCCATGCCTCGAAAACTTGAGGAGATCCCTTTGCGAACGAGAGCGCTGCCGGAGCCGCCGTCTCCGGTTCGGCGCCCCAAACCTTGATCTCAGGTTTGAGCGCCTTGATGGCGCTGCCGACACCTGTGATCAGCCCACCTCCTCCTATGCCGGCGATGACCGCAGCCGTGTCGGGCGCGTCCTCCAGAATCTCCAAACCCATGGTCGCATGACCGGCGATGAAGTTGTGATCGTCGAAGGGATGCACAAACGTTCCTTCCACCCCGGGAAACGAATGTTCGTCGAGGGCCTTCCAGGCGACCTCGTACGGCACCGTAATGAGCCTGGCGCCGAGCGCCCGCATCCGCTCGATCTTGGCGGTCGGCGCTGTCTCAATGGCCACGACCGTGCATGGCACGCCCGCTTTTTTTGCCGCATAAGCAACACCCTGGCCTGCATTGCCCGCGCTGATCGTCCAGACGCCGCGTTTGCGCTCGGCCTCCGGCAGCATGGCTACGGCGTTGGCGGCGCCCCGCAACTTATAGGCATTGATCGGCTGCAGGTTCTCCAGCTTGAGTCGGATATCGGGATAATCGGGTCCCAGTTCGAGCCGGACCAGCGGCGTGCGGACGATGGTTCCGGCAATGCGCTGGCGCGCTTCTCGTATCTCGGCCAGTGCTATCGGACGAACAGGATCAACCATCGTAGCCATTGTTGGTTTTCCTTCCTGGGGCGGACGAATGCACGAGCCTACAGTAGGCATCGTTCTGCCATGGGATCGAGAGCATTTCCACCCCGCACGCAACGGTGCGGTCAGTATTGGGCGGACATGAGCTCCGCCATTTGCGGCGCCTGAATTTTGAAAGCACGCAAGAAAGCCTGGCCCGAAGGAGTCACACGGTTGATCACGGTATACGCCTCGGCATCTGGGTTTCCGACTGATATGTCCACCAATCCGGCCGCTGCCATCAGTTCGACTTCGCGGACTAATTCGACGCTACGGACTTTTAGGAACCCATCAGGCTGTCCATCGGCCGCGACGAGAAGTGCATGTGCTAGATTGAGATTCACCATGGTCGGCGGCTCATTTGCCGGCGCCTTTATCATCAATCGTGGCTGCCGCTGTCGGCACGTGCCGCCTGCTTGACAAACAAATACTTACGTACGACCCGCCGGCGAAACTAGATTACGATGGAGTCTCCGATCGCCGGCAAAAGAAGCTCTTTCCCCGCAGTGGCCGCGGCTGCGCGTGCGGCCGCCTGATCGAGCTTGATCGGCGGGAACGTGTCGTAATGCACGCCGACGAATTTGGAGACGCCAACAAATTCAGCCGCGCGCAACGCGTCATCGATTCCCATGGTGAAGAAGTCGCCAATCGGAAAGACGGCAAAATCGAGTTGGGTCCCCTCTCCGACCAACTTCATGTCGTAGGTCAGCGCGGTGTCGCCAGAGTAATAGAAGTTGTCATCGCTCGATTCGACGACGAAGCCGCAGGGATTGCCGCCATAGGAGCCATCCGGCATCGAGCTGCTGTGGATGGCGCTGGTGAGTTTTACGCGGCCAAAATCCATTTTGGCCGCGCCACCATGATTCATGGCCTGGACATTTTTCACTCCTTTTCCTTCGAACCAGGTGCCGACCTCGTAGGAAGCGATCACGGTCGCGCCCGTTCGTTTGGCGATCTCGGCCACATCGGCGACGTGATCTCCATGGCCGTGGGAAACCAGGATGAAATCCGCCGGAATGGTCGCGATATCGATTTTGTGGGCCAGCGGGTTTGGTGTGATAAACGGATCAAAGAGCAACGTCTTGCCGCTGGCTTCCACGGAGAAACAGGCATGGCCGTAATAGGTAAATTTCATGAGAAAGATAAATCACGGCGGTAGATGCATTTTTCAAGGATGTAGAGGTGTTTGGACAAGGCAGCTGAACAAACGACCTGGCGCTCGTCGCGGCGAGCGCCTCGACCGGACGCTGGCAGCCCTGCCTTCTTGAGGCAAGTTCCCGCATGGGCGATACACCCATCCGCTCAATCATCCATCTCGACATGGATTGCTTCTATGCCGCGATCGAGGTGCGGGACCAGCCGTCGCTAAAAGGAAAGCCGGTGGGCGTCGGCGGCGCACGAGATCGGCGAGGTGTGCTCACGACTTGTAATTACGAAGCACGGGAGTTCGGCGTGCGCTCGGCGATGCCGACATTCATGGCGCTGCAACGCTGTCCGAATCTCATTATTGTGCCGACCCGGTTTGATGTTTACCGAAAGGAATCCGCCGTCATTCGCGAGATCTTGACGCGGTTCACACCGGTCATCGAGCCGCTCTCGCTCGATGAGGCCTATCTCGATGTAACGGCACATCCCGGCGCTCCCGGGCCGTTGGCCCAGGTGATTCGAGGGCTGATCTTTCGTAAGACGAAGTTGACGGCCTCGGCGGGCATTGGTCCGAACAAATTGGTCGCCAAGATCGCCAGCGATATGAAGAAGCCGAATGGCCAATTCGAGGTGAAACCGGAAGAGGTGCCGGCGTTCATGGAAAGGTTGCCGGTGCGCAAACTCTGGGGCATCGGAGACGTCACCGAACAAAAGCTGGAGCGTCTCGGAGTTGCAACCTGCGGCCAAATGCAGCGGTTGTCGCGGGCCGACCTGCGGGAGCATTTTGGGAAATTTGGGATAGAGCTTTACGATCTTTGCCGCGGCATCGATGACCGGCCGGTCGAGCCCGATCGCGAACGAAAGTCGCTCAGCAACGAAGAAACGTTCTCGACGGACCTCGAAACTCTGACCGAATGCGAGGAAAAGCTGCCCGAGCTGTTTGAGGAATGATGGCGGACCTCGACCAAAAAGAAGCGACGCGCGTGGTGACGAAGATTTTTGTGAAATTGAAGTTCCATGATTTCACGCGCACGACCGTGGAACGCGCGGGCCTGCCGCCCACCCTGGATCAATTTCAGTCGCTGCTCGCCGAGGGCTTCGGCCGGACAAAAAAAAGTGTGCGCCTCATCGGGCTAGGCGTGCGATTTGCCAGCGTGGAGGTGCCGGACGCCCAGTTGCCGTTGCTATGATTCAGCGGACGACTCACTTAGAGTAACTCAGGCTTCCAGCGTCCAACGTCAGCCATGAATCATCCAGTCATCCTGTTTTACAAATACATCGCCATCGCCGACGCCGAGAGCTTTGCCGCGGAACAACGCCAGCTCTGCGCCTCGCTCGGATTGAAAGGCCGGATTTTGATCGCGTCGGAGGGGATTAACGGAACGCTGGCCGGTCAGGAGGATAGCGTGAATCGATATATCGCCGCGCTTCGGACCGACGCGCGTTTTGCCGATATCGAATTCAAGGTGAGCGCGGGCGATGCCGGAACGTTTCCGAAGCTGGTTATAAAGGTTCGCGGGGAGATCGTGACTCTGAACGCTGGCGCAATCGCCCCGGATAAAGACAATCAACTCAGTCCCTCCGAATGGAAACGCAGGATGGAAGAAGATCCGGATGCCGTTCTCCTCGACATCCGGAATCGATTCGAATCGGACGCCGGAAAATTTGAGAAGGCGGTTGTCTGCGACATCGAGCACTTTCGCGACCTGCCCCGCTACGTCGATCGCTTGGAAAACTTAAAGGACAAAACCGTTTTGATGTATTGCACCGGCGGGATTCGCTGCGAAAAAGCATCGGCGCTCTTTCGGAGCAAGGGATTTAAGAACGTTTTCCAACTCCACGGAGGGATCGCTGCCTACCAACAGCAGTTTGGAAACGACCATTGGCAGGGCGAATGTTTTGTCTTCGATCAACGAATGACGGTGCGGGTCGAGGAGGGCCTGGTGCAAATAGGGCGTTGCGCGCACACCGGTCGAGCCACCAGCCGGTTTGTTAATTGTCTGCACGATCCATGTCACAAGCTGTTCATCTTGTCGCAGGAAGCAGAATCGGAGAATCGGGACTACCGGCTGTGCCCCGAGTGTCTTGCGACCGGGCTCTCCTTTGCGTCCGCGGAATATTAATGCCTGTCATCCCACGCGCCGCCTGTAAGATTACTTAGCGTGCCCAATTCGGTAGCCGTTTTTCATTAAAGGCGGCAATACCTTCTCTCGCCTCGTCCGATTCCCTGGCTTTCAAATGGTGGCGAAGCGCGCGTTCGATGTCCTGCTTCACGGACGTTGACCAGAGCTCTTCCATTAGGCGTTTTGAGTTGCTGATGGCGCCGGGCGCACCCTGCAATATGGAGGCGGCGACTTTTTGAGCGGCATCTTCCAGCTCGTCCGCGGGGACAACACGATTCACGAGGCCAATTTCGCGGGCGCGCTCGGCCTCGATGAGTTCGGATGCCAGGAGCAATTCGCGGAGATCGCGTTCGCGGAGCTGACGACGCAAGAAAGTCATCACGATTCCGGCAACGAGGCCGCGCCTCACTTCGGGGTAGCCGATCTTGGTGCGCTCAGCGGCGATGACAAAATCGCAGGCTGACATGATGCCAGCGCCTCCTGCCACAGCCGCGCCGTGGACGGTCGCGATCGTGACCAGGCGCGTCTCGGCGAGAGCAAGCAGCAGCCGCGCGATCGTTTCGGCGGTGGCGTGCGCCGTCGAGCTGTCGGCGGCCGCCCCTAAATCTAACCCGGTGCAGAAAGCCTTGCCGGCGCCGCGCAGAATCAAGATGCGCTGAGTGGGTTCGGCCGCGGTGATTTCGATCGCGGAGGTCAGGTCGCTCATCAGCTCAATCGTTAGCGCATTGCGCCGCTCCGGACGGTTGAGCGTAATCAGCGTAATCTGCGGTGTTTGTTTTTCGACGAGAACGACTGGCATGATCTAAGTTATGCTGTCAGTAACACTCGTCACGATGGAATCCGTCAAGCTCATCGAATGCCCGCGCGACGCCTGGCAGGGGCTGCCGCGCCAAATCCCCGTGGAGCAGAAGGCGGAATATTTGCGCGGACTGGTGGCGGCAGGTTTCCGGCATATCGACGCGGTGAGCTTCGTTTCACCTAAAGCTGTGCCCCAAATGGCCGACAGCGAGGAAGTGCTCGAGCAACTCGGCGGACACGATGGAGTCGAAATTATCGGTATTGTGGTCAACGAGAAAGGCGCCGCGCGTGCCATCGCGACTGGGAGCGTCACAACGCTCGGCTATCCCTGCTCTATTTCCGAGACGTTCCTCCGCCGGAACCAGAACCAATCGCCGGAAGAAAACCAGTCGGTGCTGATGAGGATCAAAGAAATGGCGGATGGATCGAAGTTGGAGGTGGTCGCCTACATTTCGATGGCATTCGGTAATCCGTATGGCGACGCGTGGGACGAAGAGAACGTTGTGAAAGCAGTACGGGCGATCTTCAGCATGGGGGTCAGGGCAATCTCTCTGGCGGACACTGCCGGAGCTGCGGAGCCGGAACGGATTCACCAGGTCGTAACAGAGGTGCTGCGCGACGGCCCAGAATGCGAGATCGGAGTTCATCTACACAGTACGCGCGCCGCCGCGGGTATGAAGGTGCTGGCGGCATTCGACGCTGGGTGCCGGCGATTTGACTCCGCCATGGGTGGATTGGGCGGGTGCCCATTCGCTCAAGATGCGCTGGTCGGAAATATTCCGACGGAAGAAGTCATGAGCGTTTTAGAAAAGCGTGGCCTTACTTTACCGATGAAGGACTCATTGGCGTCCGTTGTGGCGAGGAACAAGGCGATCAGCGACGAATTTTCAGCCGGGGATTAACTTCAGGAGAGGGCGTCGCGCTGCGGCGCCCGCAGCCGGAAACGTGTTCTCGCTCCGCTCGCGAAAATAGAGGTCCTTCGACTCCGCTTCGCACAGGATGACAAAATGAAAAAAGGGGCCGCCCGGTACCGTTAGGTCTGCACGACGCCGGTGTGGAATCTTGCTTTTGGCATCGGCCGCGAAACATATTGCAACAGCCGAGCGAGGACTTCGCGTGTTTCGTGTGGTTGAATGATTGCGTCAACCCAGCCGCGGGCGGCGCCATAACGAATGTCGGTTTGTTCTTCGTAATTTCTCTTAACCGTGGCGCGCAGCTCTTCGAGCTCTTCGGGCGATGATTTCTTGTCGCCGCGATCGTGCGCTCGCGCGAGAACGCTGAAAATGGTGTCTGATGCCTGGGCCGCTCCCATGACGGCGTACCGCGCATTCGGCCAGGCCAGGATGAAACGCGGATCGTAGGCTTTGCCGCACAGCGCGTAGTTCCCCGCACCGAAAGAGCCGCCTACCACAACCGTAATTTTGGGGACAGTCGAGTTGCTCACGGCGTTTACCAGCTTCGCGCCGCTTCGGATGATCCCACTCTGTTCGGCATCGCGACCCACCATAAATCCGGTGACGTCCTGGAAAAAAATAATCGGCAATCCGGTCTGGTTGCAGTCCATGATAAAACGCGCGGCCTTGTCCGCGCTGTCGGCGTAGATGACGCCACCCATCTGGATTCCTTCTTTTTTCGTGCGCACCTGCAGACGCTGGCTCGCGACGATGCCGACCGGCCGGCCCGCAATTCGCACGTAAGCCGTCACGAGCGTCTTGCCGTAATCCGCTTTGTATTCATCGAGGGAATCGGCATCAATGATCGAAGCGAGAAGATCGCGCGCATCGTAAGGCTTGTGGCCCTCCAGGCTCATCAAATCGTAAACCGCCTCCGGCTTTTTCGCCGGCGCGTAACTCTTGCTCTTCTCCTTCTCTTTCGCTGCCTCCGCTTCCGGCAGCAAAGCGATCAGCGAGCGCAATCGCTTCAGACAGGATTGATCGTCCTTCTCGTAAAAATCGACGGTGCCGCTGACCTCAGAGTGCATTTTTGCACCACCCAGCTCCTCGGCGTCGACCACCTGGCCGATCGCGGCTTTGACGAGGGATGGTCCGGCGAGGTAAAGGCCGCTTCCCTCGGTCATCAAGATCTTGTCGCAAAGCACTGGCAGATACGCCCCGCCGGCCACGCAGTTGCCCATGATCGCGGCAAACTGGGGAAGACCCGCGGCGGAGATGACAGAGTTGTTTCGAAAAATTCGCCCAAAATCATCCTCGTCTGGAAAGATCTCGTCTTGCATCGGGAGAAACACTCCGGCCGAATCAACCAGGTAGACGAGCGGCAACGCGCATTCGAAGGCGATGCGCTGGGCGCGAATCAGTTTCTTGGCCGTGGCGGGGAAAAACGCGCCGGCTTTCACCGTGGCGTCGTTCGCGATGATCATGCACGGAACTCCGGCGATATTTCCGATGCCCGCGACAGCACCGGCGGCGGGAATACTGCCCCACTGCTCATACATCTTATAGGCGGCCCAAAGCTCGACCTCAAAAAACGGCGAGCTGGGATCAAGGAGCCGGCTAATGCGCTCGCGCGCGAGCAATCGACCCATTTTATGCTGCCGATCCTGGCCGCTCTTGCCACCGCCTTCTCGCAAGACGCTTTCTTCCCGCGCGATGGCGGCGCAGCGTTCGCGCAAACCTTCAGGCGGTGGAGCAGGAGATCGAGACATAACCGCGGAAGGCTTACGCCGCCCGAAGGGCGGAATCAAGCGTGAGTGGCGACGGAACACTGTAATCGCCCCGCTCAGTCGGGAAGCTACACCGACGCGGCGACAGAGCGCCGGTGGCTACAATTAATAGACGTCGGTCTCGGAGGGATAGCCCGAGTCTCCCCGAATCGACCGCAATCGATTTCGGCTGCCGCGCTCGGATTCAGGCCGATTAATTCTTTCCATCGCCATCTTGACCAACAGCGGAACCGCAGCCAGCGCGCCAACCGAGACAAGTGCGATGGCCGTGGCCTGGCGAATCGGCCGGCGAATTCTGTCCGCCACCAACATTCCGATACCGAGGCCAATCGCGGTGCGGGTGAGAGCGAGTAAACCGTCGAGCGGAATTTGCTCCGCGGTTTTTGGAATGGATATCGAGAGAGACATCGCATACCCTTATACGTCTCGTTTTGAAAAAGGAAACGGGAATCTCGCGCCCGCGTGATCGGGTATCCTCCGCGTTTTTCGCATCATCTATCATGTCCAATCCGATCTATGCGCTCATCCTCGCTGGAGGGAGCGGCGAGCGCTTCTGGCCCCTGAGCCGCCGCGCTCGCCCCAAGCAGCTCCTTCGCCTTGTCGCGGAAGAAACGCTCCTCGAACAAACGGTCGCGCGTCTGAATGGAGTGGTCCCGCGAGAACGCCTCCTCATCTTGACAAATGTCGACCAGGAAGCTGCCGTCCGAGAGCTGTTGCCGGATTTGCCGAGGGAAAATATCGTGGCGGAACCGGCGAAACGGGACACCGCTGCGGCTATCGCGCTCGGTGCGGGTTGGGTCGCTCTCCGCGACCACTCCGCCACAATGATCGTGCTGCCCGCGGACCACGTCATCAAAGACACGGCCGCTTTCCAGGAGACTTTGACGACGGCGGCGGCCGCAGCGGAAGAGACGGGCGCTCTGGTGACGATTGGCGTCAAACCGACGTGGGCCTGTCCCGGTTTTGGTTACATCGAGCAAGGAGAAGCCGTTCGTCTGCGGAGCGTTGCGCCGGCGGGGGTGGTGCATCACGTCGTTCGCTTCCGCGAAAAACCAAACGCTGATCTCGCCGAATCGTTTCTCCGGAAGGGGAATTTCCGCTGGAATGCCGGGATGTTTGTCTGGTCGGTGCCGTCAGTTCTGAGTGAATTCAACCGGCATACGCCAGAGCTCGCTAGTTTCATCTCGCAAGTGCGCGCCCAAGACAACTTCGACAAGACCGTGCGCGATCGATTCGAGAAATTGCCGAAGATCTCTTTCGACTACGCCATCATGGAAAAAGCCGATCGTGTCTTGGTTGTCGAGGCGACCTTCGACTGGGATGACGTGGGAAGCTGGAGCGCAGTGGCGAAGTATTTCAAAAACGACGCCGAAGGAAATGCAGCCAACTGCGAAATTACCGCCTTGGATTCGACGAACAATATTGTCTTCAATCTCGACGGCACGAGCATTGCGCTGCTCGGTGTTCATAACCTGATTGTGGTTCGGACGCCGGACGCGGTGTTGATTTGCCACCGGCATCAGGCCGAGAAAATCAAGAATCTGGTGGGCAAGCTTCCCGAGGAATTGCAATGAGCAGTCTACCGATCAGAAGACGCATCCTGGGCGTGGATTACGGTCGCGCAAGGATCGGAATCGCCGTCTCTGACGAGCTTGGGCTGCTCGCCCACCCAGTGGAAACGATTCCCACGCGCGAAAACGCGGCCAAGCGGGTTGATGAAATTGTGCGCGAAAAGAACGTGGAACGGGTGGTGATTGGATTGCCGCGCCACATGAATGGAAGCATGGGTGAAGCTGCCGGCGAAGTTCTCGCCTTTGCTGAGAAATTGCGGAAACAGCTTCCGTGCGAAGTCGTGGTTTGGGACGAACGGCTCACAACGATCGCGGCCAATCGCGCGTTGCGGGAGGGCGGGCAAAAATCCCGGACGTCACGGAGTTTCGTTGATCAGGTGGCGGCACAGATGATCCTGCAGGGATACCTCGACGGCTTGCAAAGCGCGCGTGATCGCGACTTGCAGCCCGGTGTTCAAGGCGATTAGATGCCGTCGCGGCTCAAGCTGATTATTTCTTACGACGGCGCGACCTTTGCCGGATGGCAAAGCCAGGCGAGCCGTAATACGATTCAGGATTGCTTGGAAAAGGCGTTTTACCGGATTTGTTCCGAGCCTGTGCGCGTCCATGGTGCTGGGCGGACTGATGCGGGCGTCCACGCGCTAGCGCAGTGCGCGCATGTCGATTTGCCCGAGCCGCGATACCATCCTGACCGCTGGGTCTCCGCGCTGAACGGACTCTTGCCGCCAGCCATCCGCATCATGCGGTGCCGATTTGTCTCGGACGCGTTTCACGCGCGCTTTTCCGCGAAGGGAAAAACGTATTGTTATCGCGTTTGGAACGCGGCGGTGCTTCCGCCGTTGGAAAGCGGTCGCGCCTGGCACGTCATTAATGCTCTCGACTTTGATTGCATGGTGCAAGCGGCAGAAGAATTCCGTGGTGAACACGATTTTGCGGCGTTTTCAGCGAATCGGGGAACCCCTGAGACGGACACCGTTCGGATCATTCGCGCAGTCCGCGTGCGTCGCGCTGGTCACTGCTTTTCGATGGAATTCGATGGCGACGGGTTCCTTTACAAGATGGTGCGAATGATGGCGGGAACGCTGGTCCGCATCGGTCTCAATAAGACTTCGAGGCAGGAGATAAACGCGCGGCTTCGCTCGCCGCGGAAAGCTATTTCGCGTGCACGAATAGCAGCGCCGGCCGACGGATTATTTCTCGTCCGCGTTCGGTACTAATTTTGCTTTCCTACCCTGACGCTGGGGCGGGCCATCGCGCTTCAGAGGACTGGCAGGATACCTGCTTTCTAGAATTTATAATGATCCAGACCGACGCGCCTAACTCAACCAATACGGTAAGGCGAGGGATTTTCGGACGAAGCGCCGCCTGGCTTTTCAGTCCCAAGCATTTTCATTTCAAGCTTTTGTCGGGAACGGCTGTCGGCATTGTCGTTATCACATTTCTCGCGGGGCTTTTCCTTTTCGTCACTCTGCGGAATCATCATCAAGAGACCTTGCGAGCGCATACCATTGAAGTAATGCGGCTCGGCAGCGTGATCGAGAACGACATTGCGGCACTCGAGACCGGACATCGGGGGTTTCTGCTAACAGGCGAAAATTCGTATCTGGAGCCGTTCGAACGCCGGCGCGAATTGATCAAGCACCGCGTCGAAGACCTCACCGTCCTAATTTTAGATACGCCGCGCCAGCGGAAGCGCGTCATGAAAATACAGGAAATCGTGCAGAAGTGGCTCGACACAGTTGCGTTACCCCAAATGACCCAGCGACAGACGAAGGGTGTTTCCATCCTCTCGGACGGCACTGGGAATTCCTCTGCCCTGGGAAATGGACTGCTCGATCAAGCGCGCGAGATCCTGCAATCGCTGCAAAATGAGGAGCAGATTGTCCTGAACCAGCGCATGCAGGACGAAGAATGGGCTACGCAATCGACCCAGGTTCTCGACCTCCTGCGAAAGCTCGAACGTTCGCTGATCGAGATGCAAAAGGAAAAAAGAGGTTACCTGCTCACGGGCGACAATAGCTTCTCGGAAGCATATAAGCGTGCGACCACGGACTTTTATACGTATCATGGGTATCTCTCCATCCTCATCGCGAATTCCCCAGAACGGTCGGATTCGCTGACCAACATTCGCAAGAGCGTTGAACGTTGGATCACCTCCGCCGCTGTTCCGGAAATGGAAGCAAAACGTGCCGGAAAAGATGCCGCAGTTCTTGCGGGAATCAATAAGGGCGAAGGGCTAATGACTGACATTCGGGAGATGCTAAAGACCTTTGAAAAGAATGAGGCTAGCGTTTACGAAGCCCGATCCAGCGCTGCAGCTCGCGAACGCATCATCAAAACTTCGGCTCTCGCGATTCTTTGTGTCTTCGCGGTGGGCCTGCTCATCGTCTCGAACAGTTATAGCTTCGTGCTGGTCCGGCGCCAGTTAGCCAAACTGGAAGGCGTTGAAACCCGGATCCGTTCCATCATTGAGAATATTCTCGACGGCATGATTACGGTCGACGAACAAGGCGTGATCTGCTCGATGAATCCCTCCGCGGAGAAAATGTTCGGCTGCATTAATAATGAGATGGTGGGCCATAAGTTCACCAAATTGGTTCCGAAGTCTTATGGAAGTGAGGGACAACCCGTGGCCTGCGCCTGGGATGACCTCGCCCGACAAACCGGCAGTACCACCCTGGCGGTCGGCCGCACCCGGCGGCATGCGACGTTCCCCATTGAAATTTCCCTGAGCGAGATGGTCGTGGACAAACAGAAGCTTTACGTCGCCATGATTCGAGACGTAACGGAGCGGAAACGCTTCGAGATGGAAATCGCCGCGGACAAGGAAAGCCTCGCGGTCACGTTGCGTTCGATCGAAGACGGCGTCATCACAACCGACGTGGCAGGCAAGATCATCATGATCAACAAAGCCGGTGAAAACCTGACTGGATGGTCAACCCGCGAAGCGATCGGCCAACCCCTCAAATCTGTTTTCAACATCGCGATCGATCTGGCCGCACAGGCCCGCGCTCAGAAGAGCGGTTATCGTAACGAGGCGCATTCGATTCTTCTCAGTATGCCGGAGAACGCGACATTGAGATCGCGCGATGGGACCGAACATGTCATCGAGCAGGTCGCCTCACCCATCCGCGACAGCAAGAACGAAGTCGCCGGCGTGGTGCTGGTTTTCCGCGACATCACCGAACGTCAGCGCAACGAAGCCGAGCGACGCAAAGCCGAGACCCTGGAACAACTCGGCTTGCTCGCCGGCGGGATTGCGCACGATTTCAACAATCTCCTCACGGCGATCATTGGAAACATCTCTCTCGCCTCCCTGCTGCTCCCACCCGATGACGAGATGGCGACGCGGTTAAACGACGCGAAAAATGCCTCGCTGCGTGCCCGTGATTTGGCCCAGCAACTCCTGACCTTTGCCCGCGGCGGCGCGCCTATCAAGAAGACGGCCTCGATTGGGAAGCTCATTCAGGACACGGTCAGTTTCTCGTTGCGGGGGACCCATAGCCGAAGCGAGTTCCTGTTCGGCGCCGATCTCTGGCCGGCGGAAATCGATCCGGGCCAAATCAGTCAGGTGGTGGCGAATCTGGTTGTGAACGCCGACCAAGCCATGCCAAATGGCGGAACCCTGCGGGTGAGCTGCGATAATTTTACTTACCGCCACGATACCACCCCGCCCGTGGCCGATCTGCTTCCGGGGGATTACATCCGGATCGCGATCCGGGATGAAGGCATGGGCATCCCGGAGAATTGCCTCAAACGGATCTTCGATCCCTACTTCACGACGAAGCCGAAAGGCAATGGCCTCGGACTCGCGACAACGTATTCGATTATCAAGAACCACAACGGCCTCATTTGTGTAGAGTCTCAAGTCCATTACGGTTCCACATTCACCCTTTACCTTCCCGCCTCGCGGCATCAGGAGATACCCGTCGAGCCGCCGCGCCAGCTTAACCAGGTAATTTCTGGGACCGGGCGCATCCTGATTGTGGATGACGAAGAAGCGATCCGTGCGCTGGTTGAGTTCACGCTGGAGCGGCTTGGCTATCAGGTTACTCAGGCGGAGAGCGCGCTCGAGGGTGTTGAAATTTATCGGCAAAAGCTCGAAGCAAACGAACGCTTCGACGCCGTCATTCTTGATCTCACGCTCCCGGGTGGGATGGGGGGAAAAGAAGCCTTGAAGAAATTGATCGAGATTGATCCCACGGTGAACGCGATCGTTTCCAGTGGCTACGCGATGGATGCCACCATGAGCCGTTATCAAGATTTTGGCTTCCGCGGCGTGATCGCGAAGCCATACGAAGCTGCCGAGCTCGGCAAGATAGTGCACGAAGTGATCGCCTCCAGTCACATCAATCTGGTGCCCGATTACCCGATGCAGGCTGCAGGTTAGATTCCTCTCCGCGCCGTTTGCCGGCGGAGAGTGTCTTGACGGGATTTCTCTTGCGGTGCAGGGGCGCGACTCTAGTGTTTCGCCATGCGTGAAGTCCGTCCCGCGGCCTACGATTCGAAGATCGAAGGGAACGTTATTTTCACCCGCCTGGACGCGGCGATGAACTGGATGCGCAAGAATTCTCTCTGGCCGATGCCAATGGGTCTGGCTTGTTGCGCAATTGAGCTGATGGCGACCGCTTCTGCCCGTTTCGATATTTCCCGATTTGGCGCGGAGGTAATGCGGTTCTCGCCGCGCCAATGCGATGTCATGATCGTGGCGGGCACAGTCACCTATAAGATGGCGCTAGCCGTGAAGCGGATATATGAGCAGATGCCCGAGCCGAAATGGGTGATCGCAATGGGGGCGTGCGCTTCGAGCGGCGGCATGTACCGGTCCTACGCAGTTTTGCAGGGCATCGATCAATTGTTGCCGGTGGACGTTTATGTCTCGGGGTGTCCTCCCCGACCGGAAGCGCTGCTCGAGGGATTGATGAAGCTGCAGGCGAAGATTTCCGGAGAGCGCTCATTCCGGGAACAGAAGCGTGAGTTGGTCGAGCAACTCGATCGCGTCATGGCATGACGGGCCCGGAACTTCTCGCATCGCTGGGCCAGCTTCTGGGCGGCAAGATCCAGGAGAAAACAGAATTTCGCGGCGAAACGACGTTCACCTTTCTGGCGAGCGACCTGCGTGAGGTCGCCAAGTTCTGCAAGGATGAGCTTTCATTCGATTATCTGATCGATATCACGAGCGTGGACAATTTTGGGGAAGAACCTCGGTTCGAGATCGTCTACGAGCTTTATTCCATGACACTCGCCATTCATTTGCGACTGAAACTGCGGATTTCCGAGGAGGAGGGTGAAGTTGCGACCGTCTCGGACATCTGGCCGACGGCCAACTGGCACGAACGCGAGATTTATGACATGATGGGTCTGCGCTTCAGCGGGCACCCCGATCTCCGCCGGATTCTCATGTGGGATGGCTACCCTTTTTTCCCGCTCCGAAAAGAGTTTCCCATGGAGGGCTTGCCGAGCGATATGCCTGATGTCGCGTTCTCTTCCGCTGCGCCGCTTGAAGGAGGTCCCTTTGTCACCGTCCCCAGCACGGCGACCACAAAAGATCGCGAGCCTCGCGCGCGACGGCCGATAAACGGGTAGTAGCTTGGCGCCGTCATGTTACGACTGGCTGCGCTCCTATTTGTTCTCCTTTGCCTCGGGGTGGCCGGCGTCGTCATCGGCGCGCATCTGAATCTTACTCCCCTGCCCCCTGACGTTATCGCCGATCGCGTGCTCGTGGAAAAGGCCGCGCGACGTCTGACGCTCCTGCGCAACGGTCACACCCTCAAAATTTATCGCGTAGCGCTCGGCCGCGCGCCGGTGGGCCCCAAGGAGCAGGAAGGCGATCGACGAACCCCGGAAGGGATTTATCTGATCGACTTCCACAAAAAGGACAGCGACTACCATCTCGCCTTGCACGTTTCTTATCCGGAGCAGCGAGATGTTGACCGCGCGGCCGCGGCGGGAGTGCCACCGGGATGCGACATCATGATTCACGGAATTCGCAACGGAAAGGGCTGGATCGGCGCCTTCCATCGGATGACCGACTGGACCGCCGGGTGTATTGCCGTGACCGACTTCGAAATAGAAGAAATCTGGCGTGCGGTCCCTGATGGGACGCCAATTGAGATCAGGCCCTAGAGCTGATCACACCGGTGCGTTCGTCAGGACGGTTGCCCGCGATCAAGCCGCCGAGACGGGTGGAGCGGATTCTGGCTTTCTCGTCCCGGCCATCACGTCGGGCTGCGCGCCGTCATCCCGGAGTATCGTGATTTTTGTGTCCTGTTTCGGATAGGCAATGCGGGTGTGCAGCATTGTCATAAGCGTGAAGCGGAAGCGCTCCGCGATCGTGTTCAAGTCCGCCAGCGTCAGGTCGCATTCTATCAGCTGGCCGTCCGCGATCCGTTGGCCGATCAATTCGGAGACGAGCTGCTCAATTTTTTGCGGAGTTGGCTTTTCCAAACTCCTCGATGCACTTTCAACCATGTCAGCCAGGCTGACGATCGCGCTTTCTTTGGTTTGGGGTTTCGGGCCGGGGTATCGGAAAGTTTCCTCGCGCACTTCCGGGACATCGCCCTCCCGCAGGTTCATGATCTTGCCTCCGACGCGCGCGTCTTCCTGCTGCTGTAACGCCCGCTTGTAAAAATAATAGACCAGCGACGTGCCGTGGTGTTCCTGGATGATATCTATGATCCGTCGATTCAACTTGTGCTTCAGCGCCAGATCGACGCCCTCCTTGACGTGCGCAATAATAATCAGCGCGCTCATGGTCGGGGCGAGCTCGTCGTGTGGATTGCGCTCGAAGTTCATGTTCTCCGTGTAGTAATCCGGTTTCACCAGCTTGCCGATATCGTGAAAATAAGAACAAACGCGGCAAAGCGTCGCGTTGGCCCCGATCGCCTCCGCGGCTGTTTCGGCGAGATTGGCCACGACCAGGCTGTGATGATAAGTGCCTGGCGCCTCGATCGTCATGCGGCGCAACAGCGGATGATTGAGATCGGACGCCTCGAGCCAGGAAATGTCCGTCGTGATCTGAAACAGATGTTCGAGGATCGGGAGAATGCCGCCCACAATCGTTGCCGTGAGGATTCCGTTGCCAATCGCCAGGGCGCTTTGAATTCCGATCATTTTCCAATCGGTCCCATCCGGCGAAAAGAAATCGATGGGGCCGATGATGCCGAAAGTGAGCGATAAAAGCCAAATGGCCACCCCAACGCCGAAACCGGCTCGGATCAAACGGCTCCGCCGGCGAACCTGCAGCGTGAGATAAACCGCGGTAAAGCCGCTGATCAAACCGCAAACGAGCAACGGCGCGTCTACTTTTCCAAAAAGAATACTGCTCCAGAGACTGACAAAAACCGAAGCGTAGAGGCCGTGGTTGCGCCCCAGCAGCACGCTGAGCACGAGCGGGGCAAACGCGTACGGTGCGATCAGTCCCACGGTCTCCGGCCGCAGAAAGGCGTAATTGCCGCTATTGCAGAGCAAGAGGACAAACTTGGTCGCGGCCAGCTGCACAAAGATCACCCCAAAGACAAGGAGAAGCCGCGAGCTTCGCAGGAACGTCGTTGGCTGGTTGATCCAAAGTTGGGTTAGCGCAGTGGCGAAAAAGAGAAGGCCAATGACAAAATTCTTCGTCGGTTCCGGCTGCTGACCGCTGAAGATAAGAAACGCGATGCCCGCGACGAAGGCTGCGAAAATGAACCATTTAACATAGGGGGCGTATTCGAGACTGTAGAGCAGTTCATTCCGGGTCCGTCGCCGCCGGGTCTTGCGAGAGGCGAGCCCGCGCTTCATCAGTTGGCTGCGTTTAAGGAAATCGAACATGGCGTTATTTGCGCGGCGAATTGCCGCCGGCGATCGCGGGAGAACGATGCACCTGGTAGGCGTTGATCACCGCCCTAACCAGCTCATGCCGGACGACATCTCGCTCGTTAAAATAGGCGAACGAGATACCAGGGACCGTTTTCAATGCTTGCAACGCCTCGACCAAGCCCGAGCGCTTATTTGAAGGCAAATCGATTTGCGTGACGTCGCCAGTCACGACGCATTTTGAGTTGGGTCCGATCCGTGTCAGGAGCATGAACATTTGTTCGGTGGTCGTGTTTTGCGCCTCATCCAGAATAACGAAAGCGCTGCTGAGCGTCCGTCCCCGCATGTAGGCGAGCGGCGCCACTTCGATAGTCTGCCGGGCAACGGCGCGCTCGATTTCCTCGGCGTCGACCATGTCACGCAGCGAATCATAAAGCGGTCGGAGGTATGGCGTAATTTTTTCTTGAAGATCGCCAGGCAAAAATCCGAGTGCCTCGCCCGCTTCGACCGCTGGACGCGTCAAAATTATCCGGCTGACCTGTTCTTTCTTCAGCGCCGCCACCGCCATGGCTACGGCCAGATAGGTTTTTCCCGTGCCGGCGGGACCAATGCCGAAGACGATGTCATGTTTTTGAATCGCCTCGACGTAATTTCGTTGGCCGATTGTGCGCGCGACAATCGGCGGCTTTCGCGACGAGGTGGTAATCTTCACGTCCACTACGTCATTCAGATTGTCGGGGCGCGACTCCATCACGGAATTGAGCGCATAGGTGAATTCGTGCTTGTGAATATCCACGCCCTTCTGGCGCGCCTGCTCCAGTTGCTCGAAAACCCCTTGAGCACGGTCTACCTGGTGGGCATCCCCTTCCAGTTTTACCCAGCCATCCCGCGTTGTAACCTTAACGCCCAATGAGTCTTCCAGCGTTTTCAAAAGTTTGAGATCGTTCGCGTAGAGGGATTGCACAGCACGTGCGCTCTCAAATTGCAACGTGCGGGTTTCAGTCATTTCGGTGCGAACCCAAGGGGCGCTGATGATAACGCGCACGCTCCGCCTGTCAAACCGCGCGTGGAAGGGCCCCGCCCATAGTGGGAAGACTAGCGAAATCCGTAAACGAGAGCCCAGTGCGTCCGCTCTTCGGGGGAAGACTCGATCTCGACGATGACGAAATAGCTACCCGTACTTTTTGGAATGACGTGGGCCGCAGCGAAGTGTCCCTTTTGCCATCCGTCCGGCTGCTCCACGAGCTTTCCTTCAGAGTCGTAAACGTGGACGGAAACCTTGGCGGCCTCCACTTCGGTCCCGAGCCAGAACCAATATTCGTTCCCCTTGAACAACTGCTGCCTAACCGCCTTCTTCTCGCCCGCGGCGAGGTCGCCACCCCAGTAATCTTCGCGCACTTGGAAACCTTCTTTGACATAAGGCTCCGCGGCTTGGAGCGCGAAAGATTGCGCGTCGTCCACGGAGGCGGGGGCAGCGAGAACGAGCGCAAAGACGCAAGCGATTACCACGCTCGAACGCCAGGCTGTTTTGGAGGTGTTGATCATGGATCCTTAAGACGATTTTTTCGTAATCGCATCTCCCAGTCGCGTGGTGATCTCGTTGATTTTTTTGACCGACGCCGGAGAAATGTGCGCCTCGCCGACATCAATGAGAGGCTTCACTTCTATCAAGGCTTTGTGAATATCCTGGAGCAGTTTCAGATTAAATTCCGGCATCGATTGCAAACGGCTTTCGAAGTAAGCGACCAGGTCCGGCTGGTGCAGAAGCTCCGCCCCATCCTGTGAAAAGCGTTTGTTCACGACTGCGGTAAGAACTTCGGTCCCGCGAAGCCATCCCCCCAGGCTGACCAATTGCGAGAGCTTTTCGTCGTGCACCTCGTTCATGGCCTGCTGGACGCTGTTTTGGGTGCGGTCGAGCTCTTGCCTGACGCTGGTCCAATTCCGTTTATCCGCCGCTTCCGTAATCGCTTTGGCGTGAGGCGTGATCGAATTGCCCACGCCAATGCCTTTGGCAAGCGCCAGAACGCGCTGGCCGATTTCCTTCACGGCCGGTGCGTCCTCGGCCTGCACAGCGATGAAGCCATCGGCGATCACCGCACCGAGCAAAAGCGCAATGCGGGGACGTTCCGTGAAATTACTTCCCTTCTCATTCCGGACGTATTCACGCCAGTTCACTCCACCCAGCTTGTTCAGGGCGCCGAAAACCTCGTTTGGCAGCGGCACGACCACGTCATCGACCTTTTTTGATAATTGCTTTACGTCGATGTGTTTTGGCGCGTCTGCGCCGGAGACACAAAGCGGCAGGGCGGCCACGAGGGCGGCGGCCAGTTTGCAAATTTTAGCGAATGGGATCATCGGAAGCTTCGACTGTTGATTTCGCCTTCGTATTCAGGATTAATGAGTCAATCTAGGCAGAACTCGGTAACGCACAAATTGACCCGCACAAGATTTTGACTCTGAATCGCAAAAACCTCTCAAGCTGGCGGCATCGGTTGGGATTTCTTTTCTCAGGACGGACTTGTTTATAATGAATGTTGGACGCTTACGAGAGATTTTGGCGAATGCCAAGACCAAACGCATTCTCGTCATCGGCGACCTCATGCTGGACCAGTTTGTCTGGGGCAAGGTCGGCCGCATCTCCCCCGAGGCTCCGGTGCCCGTCGTTGAGGTAATGGGCGAGAGCTTTTATCCCGGGGGCGCGGCGAACGTCGCCCGCAATCTGCGCGAATTCATTGACGCCGTTTCAGTTGTGGGCCTGATCGGTTTGGATCGGGGTGGGCGGCAACTGCTCGATCTCCTGGCTGACCAAAAAATCGACACTGCGGACGCAATCGAGGATGCCGATTTCCAGACGATCGTGAAAACGCGCATCATTGCGCGCAACCAGCAGATCGTTCGGGTGGATCGGGAGCAGGTCCGCTCCCCCACCCCGGCGCAAATCTCTCATATTGTCGATAACGTCCGACGCCAGCTCTCGCAGATCGATGCCATAATTTTTGAAGATTACGGCAAAGGCTTGCTGGGAACCGACCTTGTCGGGCAGATATGCGATGAAGGCATCCAGGCCGGAAAGATCATCGCGGGAGATCCAAATCCCCGTCATCCACTCGAATGGAAGAACATCACCGCAGTAAAACCTAATCGAAATGAAGCGTTTCTAGCCGCAGGCCTCCCTTGGAGCGATCCGATTGATCCGGCCGACCAGGACCAGGCGCTCTTGAAAGTGGGCGACGTCTTGCTGAAAAAATGGGACACAAAATACCTGCTCATTACGCTGGGCGAACAAGGCATGATGCTTTTCGAAAGAGGAAATCGACCTCACTGTATTCCCACCAAGGCGAGGCAGGTTTTCGACGTCTCGGGAGCGGGCGACACCGCCATAGCGCTGTTTACCCTCGCGCTTTGCGCTGGTGCGACCCCCAACGAGGCCGCGGAGATCGCGAACCACGGCAGCGCTGTGGTCGTCGGCAAACTCGGCACAGCGACCGTTACGAGCGAGGAACTGCTCGCCAGCTTTCAAAATGACAGTCTCGTCTAGCGAGGACTGCCCGGCCGTTTTTCTAGATCGCGATGGAACACTCATGGCCGATGTCGATTATTGCGGCGATCCAGCCAAGGTCGCGGTTTTCCCCAACGCTGGTGAGGCGCTCGTTCAATTGAAGCGGTCGGGCTACAAATTGATCATCGTGACGAACCAAAGCGGGATTGGGCGTGGTTATTTTGGCGAGGACGATTATCGAGCAGTCGAGCGGGAATTTCTCCGTCAGCTAGGAAACGATTTGATCGACGCTACCTACTACTCTGCCGACCTGCCCGGCGCGAATTCGGCGCGTAGAAAACCAGCGCCGGGAATGATCTTCGAAGCGCAACGCGATCACGATCTGGATCTCGCCCGGTCCTACTTTATTGGCGACAAATCCAGCGACATCGAATGCGGACGAAATGCCGGCGTAAGAACGATTCTCGTGCAAACAGGCTATGGTGCACACGAAACAAACTGCCGCGCCGACTGGATCGCGCAGGATCTCGCCCACGCCACGAAGATCATCCTTGGAGGGGGCCGATGACAAAAAGGCGCCCATGAGTAAGGCCCTTGGCATCATCCCAGCTCGGTGGGCTTCGACGCGTTTCTCCGGCAAGCTGCTCCATCGCATTTTAGGCAAGCCTCTCCTCCAGCACGTCTGGGAGCGGTGCCGGCGCGCGAAAAACCTGAATTCCTTGATCATCGCGACGGACGACTTCCGGATCGCTGAGGCGGCGTTCAACTGGGGTGCTGAAGTCGCCCTGACGTCAGGGAATCATTCGAGCGGAACGGACCGCATCGCTGAAGTGGCGAGGAAAGCGGCGCCGTTCGCTCATATTGTGAACATTCAAGGCGACGAGCCGATGATCGATCCGAAGCTGATCGATCGTCTTGTGCGAGAACTCCAGCACGATCGCAGACTCGAGATGATCACCGCCGCACATCCATTCGACGACCCGCGAGACGCCGAATCGCCCCACCAGGTAAAGGTGGTGCTCAATCGCCGCGGTGAGGCCCTGTATTTCTCCCGTCGGCTCATTCCGTTCGCACGCGATGCGACGGAGCAACCGCGGTATTTTCGTCATCAAGGAATTTACGGTTACACCCGCGATCTCCTGCTACGTTTCGTCCGCTGGAAACCGTCGCTGCTCGAGCGCGCGGAATCGCTCGAGCAATTGCGCGCGCTGGAGAATGGAGTAAGAATCAAGGTGGTCATGACTGGTCGCGGCTCGCCCGGCGTCGACACGCCGGAGGACGCTCGAACGATCGAGCGCCTGATCGTTTCCGCAGGCCGGCGATCCCCGAAGCGAAGGCGATGAAATACATTTTTATTACGGGCGGAGTGGTGAGTTCCTTAGGAAAAGGCCTCGCGGCGGCTTCCCTCGGCACCCTCCTGGAGTTGCGCGGCTTGAGGGTCGTGTTCCAGAAATTCGATCCCTATTTGAACGTCGACCCGGGAACGATGAATCCGTTCCAGCATGGCGAGGTCTACGTGCTGAATGACGGCGCGGAAACCGATCTCGATCTTGGCCATTACGAGCGCTTCACCAATTGCGTGCTTTCGAAGCACAACAATCTTACGAGCGGCCAGGTTTATGAAAACGTGATCTTGAGAGAACGGCGTGGTGATTACCTGGGCAAGACCGTGCAGGTGATTCCGCACGTGACCGACGAAATCAAGAATCGCATTCGGGAGGTGTCGGATGAGAGCAAAGCCGACGTCGTTATCACGGAAATTGGGGGAACAACTGGCGACATCGAGGGGCTGCCGTTCCTGGAAGCAATCCGGCAGTTCATCCTCGAAGTCGGCGCGCAAAATGTCGTGAACGTGCACGTCACGCTCGTGCCTTACATCCGGGCGGCGGGTGAATTGAAGACGAAGCCAACTCAGCAAAGCATCGCAAAGCTGCGCGAGATCGGCTTGCAACCGCAGGTTCTTCTTTGCCGGACGGAACACGCGCTGGATGCAGATCTGCGGCAGAAACTTTCGATGTTTTGCAACGTTTCGCCCCGTGGCGTGATCGAGGCGCGCGATGTGGCGCACACAATTTACGAAATGCCGCTCATGCTAAACGCGGAAGGTCTCGACGACCTCGTCTGCGAGCTGCTGCATATCGATGCGCCGCCGCCAAACCTGACGAACTGGAGAAAATTCGTCGAACGCGTGGTCAGTCCAACGAAACAGGTGAAGATCGCGGTCGTCGGAAAGTACATCGATTTGCAAGACGCCTACAAGAGCATCTACGAATCGCTCACCCACGCAGCTGCGAGCCAGGATTGCGGGATCGATTTGAAGTTGATCGATGCGGAATCGCTCATGGATGGCGTCGATGGGCATCTCAAAGACGTGGCCGGCGTTCTGATTCCGGGTGGTTTCGGTGAACGTGGGGTGGAGGGCAAAATCAGCGCGGCGCGTTTCGCGCGGGAGAACAAGGTGCCGTACCTCGGCCTCTGCCTCGGAATGCAAGTGGCTACGATTGAGTTCGCGCGAAACGTCTGCGGCCTCGAGAAGGCCAATAGCACCGAGTTCGAGGAGGATACGGCGGACCCGGTCATTTGCCTGCTCGATGAACAGCGCGACGTGAAAACGAAAGGGGCCAGTATGCGGCTCGGGACCTGGCCGACGAAAATCGCCAAGGGAACCGTCGCGGAAAAAATTTACGGCGACAGCGAGGTGCTCGAGCGACACCGGCACCGTTACGAATTCAACATGAAGTATCGCGACCAGATGGACGCAAAGGGATTTACCATCTCCGGAACTTCTCCGGATGGGGCGCTCGCCGAACTAATTGAATTGCGCGACCACCCCTATTTTCTCGCCTGCCAGTACCATCCCGAATTTCAGAGCAAGCCAAATAAGCCGCATCCGTTATTCAAATCGTTCGTCCAGGCCTGTCTGGCGCATCAAAGTTGAGTAGCCGCCCGGCTCAACCGGTCATTCAGGGCCGCACCCAGACCTTCGTCAGGCAACTTTTCTGCGACGATTAGATCGAGCTTGAGTTGATCAAGTTCGCGCAAATAGCCGAATAGATTTGCGGCGGCCTCCCGCAGGTCCTGTTGTGAACTCAGTTGTCGAATTGCCGTAAACTTCTCTGCGCCAGTGACGGAGCGCCACGCGAGCAGTGCACACTTCTTGTTTGAGGGCGGGACGAATGAGGTGAGATCTTCCGCGAGGACAAGCGGAGTAGACGGCGCGTAATGGGATGGAAGCTGGCCTGGTGCTTCAGGGTGTTGAGCAGCTTTAACGAAAACGACTTCACCGAACGCCTCGAGCTGTTCGGCGGAAATTGGACCGCGTCGGAGCAACTCCATTCGTCCGTTGCGTACGGCGACGATGGTCGATTCAATGCCATGCAGGCTCGGCCCGCCATCGACGACGAGCGGAATTCGTCCATCAAGCTCGTCCAGCACATGCTGCGCGGTCGTCGGGCTGATGCGGCCAAATCGATTCGCGCTCGGCGCAGCCAGGGGCGAATCGAATGCACGAATGACTTCCGCAAACACCGGATGCCCGCTAACTCGAACAGCTACCGTGTCGAGACCTGCTGTGACAATGTCGGGAACGATTTCATGCCGCGGCAAAACCATTGTGAGCGGTCCGGGCCAGAACCGGCCAACCAGTTTCTCGATCAGCCCCTGTAAATCGTCATCGATTCGGGCGACGCGTTCCAGCCATTTGCGATCTGGCAAATGGACGATGAGCGGATTGAAGCGCGGCCGATTCTTCGCCTCGAAAATCCGGACGACGGCATCGCCCGCGAGTGCATCGGCAGCAAGGCCATAGACCGTTTCCGTGGGCAACGCCACGGTATTGCCGCTTCGCAGCAGATCCGCCGCGGCGGCTACGGCCTTCGCGCGCTCCCCGGGCGTCCGCGAAGGAAAAATTTGCGTCATGGAACCCGCTGGGCGAGCACCGATTCAGTCTGTTTCTTGCGAAAGGCTTGAAGTTTTTCCCGAATTCTTTCGTCGCTGATTCCAATAATGCTGGCTGCAAGCAGCGCGGCGTTTTTCGCTCCGGCTTCGCCAATCGCGAGCGATCCGACCGGAATTCCCCCTGGCATCTGCGCGATGGACAAAAGCGAATCCAGGCCGTGCAACGCCTTTGATTGAATGGGCACGCCGAGGACCGGAAGCCAGGTGTAAGCTGAGATCACCCCCGCCAAATGTGCTGCGCCGCCGGCCCCGGCGATGATGACCCGGAGGCCGCGCTCCGCCGCCTTGCGCGCAAACTCGGCAGTCGCATCCGGCGTGCGATGCGCGGAGAGGACGTGGGCTTCGTTGGGCACGCCGAGCTCATCGAGCATTTCAACCGTGTGACGCATCGTTTCCCAATCCGATTTACTGCCCATGATTATGGCCACGAGCGTGCTGGAAGATTTTGATTCAGGCATAGCTCCAGTTCTCCACAACCGGTCGCGTTGTAAAGGGCTTTTTGTGCGGGACAGGCGCCTATGTTTCCGGTAGGCGCTTGTCCCAAGCGCCTTTACATTTCCGGCATGACCGGGCGCGGCCATTCTATTGTGCTCATCGGGTTTATGGGAACGGGCAAGTCGTCGACCGGCAAAGCGCTGGAGCGGAGCACCGGGCTTCCGCTTTTCGACACGGATGAAATGGTCTTGGCCCGATTCGGTTTGCCAATCTCGGAGATTTTCACCCGGTTTGGGGAAGAGAAATTTCGCGACGCCGAAACGGAAGCGCTGGGGCAATTATCCGGCGGCGTGCCGGCCATCATCGTCACCGGCGGGGGGATCGTGCTTCGTCCGGAAAATGTCAGAATGATCCGGGCGTTGGGAAAAGTGGTGAGCCTGGAGGCTGATGAGGAAACGCTTTTTCGCCGAATCTCCCGACGCCCGAATCGCCCGCTCCTTCGGACCGACAACCCGCGCGCAACCCTGACGGAATTATTGCGGGTGCGCGAACCGCTTTACCGAGAGGCGGCGGAGGTTCGAATGGACACCTCGCGCCTTACGCACGACGAGGTGGCAGAGGCGATTCTGAAGAGCATCGAGAAACTGTGACTTCCAATTTTCCAACCTTGAATCGGCCACGCCGCAACACCGCAGCCGAGCTGAGACAGGAAATTCTCGAGCGTGCCGTCGCGCTTGGTTTCGATTCCTGTAAAATCGCTTCGGCCACTCCGCCACGACACGGTGACGAATTTCGGGCGTGGCTGCGCCAGGGCGGGGCGGGCGAGATGGAGTGGCTGGCGCGTGGTGAAGAGAAGCGCTGCGATCCGCAACAGGTTCTGCCCGGTGCCCGTTCGGTCATTGTGGTCGCGCTGAATTATTGGCAGGGCGAGCAGTCAGCGCCTGCGGCACATGCGGCAACAGGAAAGATCGCTCGCTATGCCTGGGGTAACGATTACCACGACATCATGCTCCCGAAGCTGGAGCAATTGAGCAGCTTTTTAGCCGAATGCGGCGGGACGCAAAAGTGTTATGTAGATACCGGGCCAATCCTTGAACGCGATTACGCGGCGGAAGCTGGGATCGGGTGGCATGGTAAGAGCACCATGCTTGTCGACCCCAAGCTCGGCACATGGTTTTTCCTGGGAGAAATCCTGACCACACTCGATTTGCCCCCCGACGCGCCGCAACCGAGCCGTTGCGGCAAGTGCACCCGATGTATCACTGCCTGCCCGACCGGTGCGATCACGGATGCTCATCGGCTGGATGCGCGCCGCTGCATTTCGTACCTGACGATTGAGCTAAAAGGTTCGATTCCCCTGGAACTGCGGCCGCTGATCGGCGATCGGATTTATGGGTGCGATGATTGTCTCGATGCATGCCCTTGGAACCGTTTTGCCGCGGTTTCGCGCGAAGCCGGGTTCGCAGCGCGGCCCGAGACCAACATGCTTTTGCGGGATTACCTGTCCCTGGACGTAGCCCAGTTTCGCACGCTCTTTCGCGGGTCCCCGATTAAACGAATCAAGCGCCGGGGGTTTTTGCGCAACGTCTGCGTGGCTCTGGGCAACACAGGCGATGCAGCAGATCTGCCCGCCCTCGACCGGATGAGCGTTGATTCTGAACCACTTATCGCCGAGCACGCGATATGGGCGATCCAGCGAATCCGCGAGCGCTCGCGGTGCCCTTGAAAGAGTACGGATGCTTCGGCACAATCTTGAATCCGCTTTTTGTCCTCGCCGCATCTTATCGGTACGGACGTGAGCGCGCGACGGAGGTTGCCTCGCACACTTCCTGCGCTAATTATGTCCGCCCACTTCAATAGATGAACGAGATTTGCTTTCCAAAGGTCTAAAAGCCACTATTTCTCTCGCCGCACCAACCCCCAAGCCAGCAATGCACCAAGTCGCTACCACGGAGGCTTCGCCCAAGAAGAAAAAGAAGAGGAAGCCTTTTTGGCGCAGGTGGTATACGATTCTTGGAGTCCTCCTTCTGCTCTGGATTGTCATTTCGTCGATCCTGGGAAAACGGGAGAAACCGATCCCGGTCACCACCGAGAAGGCGGTCCGCAAGACGATCCTCCAAACGGTTTCTGCGACCGGCAAAATCCAGCCAGAGGTGGAGGTGAAGATTTCACCGGAGGTAGCCGGAGAAATCATTGAATTGCCCGTGGTGGACGGGATGGCAGTAAAGAAGGGTGACCTCCTGATCAAGATCAAGCCTGATTCGTATAAGGCTTTGGTCGAGGCCCAGCAGGCTGCAATTAGCGGCGCCCAAGCGGTCAACTTGCAGCAAAAGGCGACGCTCGCGAAGGCAGAGGCGGATTTGAAGCGCGCCCAGGATTTGTTCAACAAGAAGATGATTTCAGAGTCGGAATTTTCTGTCGCGCAAACGGCGCGGGACGTGGCGAAGTCCACCTACGAAAGTTCGCAGCACGAAATTGAGCGCGCGGAGGCCGGCTCGAGCCAGGCGCGCGATCAGCTTTCTAAGACGACCATTTACTCACCAATCGAGGGGACCGTGACCGTGCTGAACAGCAAGCTGGGCGAACGCGTCGTCGCGACCAATCAGTTTGCCGGGACGGAAGTCATGCGGGTCGCCGACCTCACCCACATGGAAGCGCGTGTGGATGTGAACGAAAACGACGTAGTCAACGTAAAGGTGGGCCAGAAAGCGACCATCACAATCGATGCCTATACCGACCGCAAATTTAGGGGAGTGGTGCAGCAAATCGCGAATACGGGCAAAACGAGCAGCGCCGGAACGCAGGAGGAGGTCACCAACTTCGAAGTGAAAATCCGAATGGACAACAGCGACGTGTCGTTGCGTCCCAGCCTGAGCTGCACGGCGGACATCGAGACAAACATGGTGACGGATGTGGTGGCAGTGCCGATGCAGAGCGTGACCATTCGCACGGGCGACACCAATCTGAGCCCCGAGGAAATCGAAAAGCAAAAGCAGCGGGTGGCGGAGCGGGACGAGGTGGACAACAACGCTGAAGTCACGAACGAGCGCCTGGAAAAGCAGACCTTGAAAGAGGACCGGGCCAAGCTGGCGAAAGTGGTCTTTCTCAAAAAGGGAGGCAAGGCGGAGATGGTAAAAGTGACCACGGGAATCGCCGACGATACCTCCATGGAAATCAAGAGCGGCGTGAATGTGGGCGACGAGGTGATTTCAGGCAGCTACAGCGCGATCAGCCGAAAATTAAAGAACGGCGCGAAGGTCGTGATCGACAAGGAGACGACGAAGTAGTCGTGCGCGGCCAAACTTTCCGAGCCATATGCTGACCACCGATACGATGCGACCGCGCGGTCCCATCGTGATCGACATCGAGAACATCACGAAGCATTACGTCATGGGCGAGGAGACCGTCCACGCGTTACGCGGGGTGACGCTCCAGATCCAACGCAACGAATATTTGGCGATCATGGGCCCGAGCGGAAGCGGCAAGTCGACGCTTATGAACATGCTTGGCTGTCTCGATACCCCGAGTTCGGGCCGTTACGAATTCAATGGCCGGGACGTCGCGGCGATGGATGACGACGAGCTGGCGGCGATCCGCAATCGTGAGATCGGCTTCGTCTTCCAGACCTTCAATTTGCTCCCCCGCTCCACCAGCCTGCGCAATGTCGAGCTGCCCCTCATTTATGCCGGGATCGATCCGGAAACCCGCGAGGAACGCGCTGCCCAGACTTTGCGCGACGTCGGACTGGGCGATCGCCTGCATCACAAGCCCAACGAGTTGTCCGGCGGTCAGCGCCAGCGTGTCGCGATCGCGCGGGCCCTGGTCAACAATCCTTCCATCATCCTCGCCGACGAACCGACCGGCAATCTCGACTCGAAGACCGGCGAGGAAATCATGTCTTTGCTCGAGAACTTGTACCAGGCTGGCAACACCATTATTCTTGTCACCCACGAGGCGGATATCGCACGTCATGCCCGCCGCACAGTCTTTTTGCGCGACGGCTTGGTCGAAAGCGATGTTTTGGCGGAGGCGACGGAGATCCAGACGCTTGCTTTTACCTAAAGTGCTGCGGGCATCGCGATGAAACGGTTCTTCTACGAACTCACCGAAAGCTGGAAAATCGCGGCAACGCAAATGCGGTCGAACAAGACCCGTTCGATGCTGACTGCCCTAGGCGTTATTATCGGTATCGTGGCGGTCACGCTTATGGGCACGGCTATCAACGGCATCTCCACCGGCTTCGACAAGAGCATGGCCGTCTTGGGCGACGATGTGCTTTATGTCGGTCAGGAATCCTGGATCCAACGCGACGACTGGTGGAATTATCGCAGTCGGAGAAAAATTAAGACCGAGTATGCCGAGCCGCTGAACCGCATGATCGGGGCGAGCCCCAACTCGAACTTGCTCCTCGCCGTGCCGGTTTCCAGTTGGTTTCGCACCGTCAGGTACGACGAGAACCAGGTCCACAACGTCTACATCCTCGGCACCACCTTCGATTTCCTGGCCATCTCCACAGTCGATTGCGTGAAAGGCCGCTTCTTCAATGAAGTGGAATCGCGGGGCGGGGCTAACGTCGTGGTCATCGGTTACGACGTGGCCGATGCGCTTTTCCCGTCGGAGGATCCCATCGCTAAATCGGTGTTGATTAATGGGCAGCCGTTCAAGGTTATCGGAGTGAATACCCGGCAGGGAACATTTCTCGGGCTCTTCAGTTGGGACTCGATGGTGGCCGTGCCGCTCCCGGCTTTTAAGAAGTATTTCAGCGCGAAAAGTGAATCCGAAATCCGGGTGAAGGTGAAGGACAAAACGAAAATGGCCGAGGCCCGTGATGAGCTGATCGGGTATATGCGGCGTATCCGGGCGGTGCCGCCGGAGAAGGAGAATGATTTTTCGCTCAACGAACAACAGGCCTTCAAGAGCACCCTCGATCCGGTCAAAAACTCGATCGCCGTCGCTGGTCTGTTTATTACAGGTCTTTCGCTGTTTGTGGGCGCGATCGGCATCATGAACATCACGTTCGTCAGCGTAAAAGAACGAACGAAAGAGATTGGAACGCGCAAAGCACTTGGGGCGCGTCGCCGAACCATCCTGCTTCAATTTCTGATCGAATCCACCGCGCTCTGTCTCGTGGGCGGATTCATTGGGCTTATCGTTGCTTTCCTTCTTTGTTCGGCCATTGGGGCGGCACTGCCCGCGTTCCCTATTTCCATCTCGGTCGGCCTTGTCATCACCAGCATGATCGTCTCGGTCCTGACGGGTTTGGTCTCCGGTTTTGCGCCCGCCTGGACCGCCTCGCGCCTCGATCCTGTTACCGCGCTTCGGTATGAATAGGAAGCGAGCAATCTTCTTCCGCGGAACATTACCGCAGCCCTCCAATTTTCCATTCCACCAGTAGTTATGCGCTTCCGGGAAACAATCGCCATGGCCCTCACCTCGCTCGGCGCGAACAAGCTGCGCTCGGCCCTGACCATGACCGGCATCACCATTGGGGTGTTCTCCGTGATTTCCGTCATGACCGCAATCGGCGCATTACAGAGTTCAATCGAAAGCGGGATCAGCTTTCTCGGTTCGAATATTTTCCAGTTCGCCAAATACCCCGCAAACATGAGCGCAGGCGGGAATGCCCAGAAGAAGTATGAGAACCGGAAAAATATCACCTATCGGCAGGCGCTTCGGTACTACCAGTTGATGGATGGGTACGCGCGGGAAATCTGCCTGAAGAGTTTCGATTTCAAGGGACAGGCGGTTTACAATGGGGTGAAAACCACGCCCAGCCTGACCGTGGCCGGGTCCAACAAAAGTTTTCTCACCGCCAACCAGTACACCCTCGCCTACGGGCGAAATATCAACGACGAAGATGTCGCCTACTCCCGCAGTGTGGTCGTAGTCGGCAAGATGATCCAGAAACGCTTGTTTCCGCATGAATCGCCCATCGGCAAGACGATCAAACTCAGCGGGCACACCTTTACCATCATCGGCGGATTGAGTGAAAAAGGCACGGCGTTCGGCCAGAGCCAGGACGACATTTGCGTGATCCCGATCACACGTTTTTTTGAAAACTTCGGTGAATCGAATCGAACGGTGAATATCGCGACCCAATCTTTCTCCCAGGAAACCTACGGAATCACGCTGGACCGGGCTATCGGCGCTCTGCGCATCGCCCGGGGACTTCGGGCCGAGCAGGAAAACGATTTCGAACTCTACTCAAACGATTCTCTCAAGAGCGCGTTTGCCTCCATCGCCGGCGTTGTGCGAATCGGCGCTTTCGTCATTAGTTTGATCGCGTTGATCGCCGCTGGAATTGGGATCATGAACATCATGCTCGTCAGCGTGACAGAACGGACGAAGGAAATCGGTATTCGCAAGTCGATCGGCGCGCGGAGCAGTGACATCCTTCGGCAATTCCTGACCGAGGCGGTTTTCATCTCCGAGGCGGGCGGGATTATAGGAATCATCCTCGGCGTCATCGGTGGAGATCTGCTGGCAATGTGGCTGCAAGCCGATCTGATTTTTCCTTTCGGTTGGGCGCTGGCCGGACTCATCGTCTGCTCGGCGATCGGGATCGGTTTCGGCTTCTACCCGGCCTACCGCGCCGCGAGGCTGGACCCGATCGAGGCCTTGCGCTTCGAGTAACGGCTCAAAACCTCTCCTGCCAGGTGGTGGGGGCACGCAACTTGCGCTTGCATTGCTTTGACATGCGCAACGCCCCTTCTATTCTCGCGTTTCTCAGTCGCTATCGCCGTGCCTGCATCCCACGAATTTCCTGCCGGGACAGCGCCTAGCGTCCTTCTCATCGAAGAGTACGACGCGCTGGCTGCGGCGATTACGTCCGCGTTGAAGAAATTTGCCCCGCAGCATCGCACGTGGGTGGTCGAAGCTCTGAGCGAAGCTGAAGCGGTCGCGGCAGAAGCGCAGCCTCAACTTTTTATCATCGATTTCGATCCACCGCACCCCAACGCGATCGAATTCCTAAACCGAATGGGCCAGGCGCATCCCGACGCCCGCGTCCTTGCCATCGCATCCGGCACATCGCCGAAGTTTGCCTCCGAACGCTACGGGCCGAACGCAGTTCAATTTGTCGAAAAGCCTTTCGAACTCGCGGATTTTGGCGCGGCCGTGCAGGCGCTCCTGGGCCCGTGGACGGAAGCTAGCTCAGGCGATTCGCGCGGAACGCTGCGCGATCTCAATCTCAGGGACCTCGTGCCACTTGAATGCGTCAGCGGTGCGACAGCGGTCTTAAACGTCGTGGCGACCGGTGAACGGGCGGGTGAAATCCACTTTTTCGAGGGCCACATCTGTCATGCCAGCGCGTCGGGCTCAAGTGGAATCGACGCGCTGCATGAGATAATGCGTTGGAGAAATGCGCGTGGGTCAGAAACCGAGAGAGCCGCTGACGCGCCACGAACTATTCAAGGCCCATGGCAGCACGTTTTTCTCGAAGCGCTCCGCCAGGTAAAACCCGAAGCAGAGGGATTAAGGCCTCTCTCGCCCCCGGCATCCGCGCCCGAAAAGCCAAAACCGGTGAAGCCGAAGGCCGGAAAGAAGGTCTTGGTAATCGACGACACCGAGATGCTGCTGATCTTCGTCGAAGACAGTCTCGCCCTGGCTGATCCGAGCCTTGAAATTGTTACCGCTTTTACCGGCGGCGAAGGCGCAAGGCGGGCTGAAGTGATGATTCCAGACCTGATCTTGCTCGATTATAGCCTCCCTGATCTGCGCGGCGACCAAATCTGTGAGCGCCTTCTTCAGAACAAGGCGACCGCGCGAATTCCCGTGATAATGATGTCTGGCCATGTCCCAGAAATGACGGCGACGGCGGAACGTTGCCCGAACGTCGTCGCGACGATCGCGAAGCCATTCATGTCTGATGCGTTGATCCAACTCGTGAAGGACACGCTCGCCCGGGGGGCATTGGCGGCCCAGCCGCCAGGAGAGGCGACGTCCGGTTGGACTATTACCGAACATCCTGTCCGTGCCTCCAGCCCGGAGCCCAAGCCTGTTCGCCATGGAAACGGCAAGAAACCAGTCAAGAGAAGCGTTTCCGCGAAGAGTCCCATCAAGGAGGAACCGGAGAAAACCGTCGTTTCCGCTCCCCCATCCCCCGCGCTCGCACCACTGCCTGCGCCGGAAAAAGTGGCCGAGCCTGTGGCGGCAACAATTCCGGATTTCCCGGTGCCCACCAGCCCGACCGAAGTCATCGAAACGATTCCGCAAGCCGCAGCCCCGGCTTCTCCGCCTGGGGTCCCGGTGCGTGCTATCCGCCCCGTGGAACCAGCGCTTTTTGAACCGCCGTCGCTCCCTGATATCCGGCCGGCGAAGCTTGCTGGGCCGAGCGGCGGAGCCGTCGTGCTCAACTTGGGAATGGAGGTGATTTCCGTGCAGTTTACTCCGCGATTTCAGATCGGGACAATTCGGGCGAAGCCCTCCGCGACGACGCTTTCTCTCACCCAGCTCCTAATGCCCACGGTCGCAGAGGATCGCTGGGGCGCCGGCTTCGAGCTGGGGGCCGTGGAACTTGGCCCGGATGGACGAATCAGGACGATGCGGGTCCGGCCGACCCGCCGACCGGCCGATTCAATCCGCACCCAGAGCGGCTTCGATATCAATGACGTGAAATTGGTGAACGAAGCCGCTTGCATTCAGTTTACTGCGGGAACCTCCGCGCCGATGACGATGCAGTTGGCTGCTGTCTTCAAGGTAGCGGGCGTTGAGCTGTCCGACCGTTTCGAGGTAGCTCAACTGGTTCTCCAGCCGGAAAGCAGCCGCGTCCGCATCACTCTCGATCCGCAACCGCGCGGCACGGCAGGAATTGAGTTTGAAACCGTCGGGGTGCGGCTCGATCCATCGACCCGACTTGCTGAATTTGTTTTGAGTTCACTCCAGGCCGACGGACCGGAACGTCGCGTCGACGTGGCGTAAATGAACGTCTAACGAGCAGAGCGCATCGATCTCTGATTCCGAAAGACGCGCGGTAATCTCGGGTTCGCGTTTCGCATTTTCCGCAAACGAACCTTCGCCCTTCCAGGTTCGCATGGCGGCGCGTTGAACCGCCTCATAAGCGTCTTTCCTTTCGGCACCCGCCGTAGTCAACGCGAGCAAAACTGATTGGCTAAAATAGAGCCCTTTACTCAGCTCAAGATTTTGCTGCATCCGCTCCGGATAAACCTGCAGGCCTTCCACGAGCTCGCGCAGTTTAACCAGCATATAATCGAGCAAGGTGCACGAATCGGGCAGAACGATGCGCTCAGCGCTGGAATGGCTGATGTCGCGCTCGTGCCAAAGGGCGACATTTTCCAGGCCCACCAGGGCATTCCCGCGAAGCACGCGCGCCAGACCGCTCAGGCGTTCGCCTGTGATTGGATTTCGTTTGTGCGGCATGGCCGAACTTCCTTTTTGGCCTGCGGCGAAAAACTCCTCGACCTCCAGCACCTCGGTCCGCTGAAGGTGACGAAATTCGGTCGCCCAGCGATCAATACTCGATGCGATCAGGGCCAGGGTGGTGCCGAACTCGGCGTGGCGATCGCGCTGTATGATTTGCGTGGAGATATTTGCAGCCCTAAGTCCGAGCTTTTCACAGACAGCCCGTTCGATCACGGGGTCCAGATGCGCATGCGTGCCGACCGCACCGCTCAGTTTCCCAACGCGAATTCGTTCCTTGGTTTGAGCCAATCGTTCCTCAGCCCGCCCGAATTCGTCGAACATCAGTGCAAGCTTGAGCCCGAACGTAATCGGCTCGGCATGAATGCCGTGGCTCCGGCCGATCATCGGCGTCATTTTGAATCGACGCGCTTGCGCGGCTACCGCGGCCCGCAGGTCGGCCAAGTCCTTCGCTAGAATCTGGGACGCTTCTGTCAACTGGACAGCCAGAGTCGTGTCGAGAATGTCGGATGACGTAAGTCCCTGATGCATCCAGCGGGCGGCTGGCCCCACAGAAGCCGCGACGTTCTCCAGGAACGCGATGACGTCATGGTTCGTGCGTTTTTCTATTTCCGCTATCTCGGGAATCGAAAAACGAGCGCGCTTCCGGATTTCCGCCGCGTCTGACTTGGGAATCTGGCCCAGCTCGGCCATCGCTTCACACGCCAGCGTTTCGATCTCCAGCCAAATCTCGAACTTGCGTTTTTCCGACCAAAGCTCACGCATCTGCGGCCGGGAATATCGATCTATCACTGGGGCAGAATAAAAGCACGGAGCAAAACGGAAAGTGTTTTGTACGCAAAAAAGCGCCGCTTCCACGGATCGACCGCTGAAGCGACGCTTTTTGAAAAGCTTTTAGGGAATTCGGACTAGCAAACTTGGGCGCGCGTGAAACGGCCGTTGCATTCGATACGCACCTGGCCGCTGCCCAGAAGATCGGCCACTGCCGCCACGGTTTCCTTGGTGTTCTTCGTGCATGAGCTGACAGCAAGAATAAGATCTCCCAGGGACAATCCCTGGCGTGGCGTAAGGATTTGATTGGTCTTTTTCATAAAGGTTGTGCCCGTTTTTGAGCAATATGGGTGCCACCGGCTGACCATTTTTCGAACACCGGGAGTTTTGGTGCCCAAAGGAATCGCTTTCCCGGCACGAAGCCGCAAAGCGATTACATGAGTGTCTCGTTTTGGAACACTCGGCGCCTGCCGAACGACCTCTATCCCGCGCTTGGCTCAGCGGGCCCTGTTTTCGGCGCAGTCAGCTTCATCGCGAGGACATAAAGGGCGCAAACCAGCAACACCGCGGCGATAATTGGAAACGACTCAGATTTCGTTGCCTTGATGATCGCATCGGCATCCTGCAACTGGGCTGGCGTGAGCTTTGCGCCGACGCGCCCGCCGAGCCAGGCCAGCACAGTGCACCAGACGCCGGCGCCGACGAGCGTCAGGACGCTGAATTTCAGAAAGCCCATCCGTATGATCCCAGCCGGGATGGAAATCAGATGCCGAATGACCGGCAGCAACCGTGCGAAGAAGATTCCCCCCGCTTCGTACCGGCGCATGAAAATCTCGGCGCGAGCGAACTTGTCCGGCGGTATCAAAAAATACTTCCCCCAGCGAAGGATCGCCGCCCGGCCTAACCAGCGGGCCATCACGTACATAACTGCGGATCCGAACCACGACCCAAGCGTCCCCGCTATGACCACGCCAAAAAGCGACATGCCCGAGTCCTGCTGGGTGGCCGCGACGATTGCGGCCGGTGGAATAACCACCTCGCTCGGAATTGGTACAACGGTGCTCTCGAGGGCCATGAGCCAAAAAACCGCCGCGTAACCGCCGGTTTGCACCCAGTGGAACCAGACTTCAATGAAATGATGCATGGGAAAGTATCAGATTTGGGATTTTGAAGTTTCGATTTCGGAATTAGCCTGAGCGATTCGGCCGCGCGCCGGTAGTTCAATCGGAAATG
>Ga0190272_10000082_pt1 | contig 66073 bp, 99 predicted proteins | sample Popmic504T_FD_133746 | JGI IMG/M metagenome (GOLD analysis project Ga0190272, IMG submission 133746) | Populus adjacent soil microbial communities from riparian zone of Shoshone River, Wyoming, USA - 504 T | ecosystem: Environmental > Terrestrial > Soil > Riparian zone | place: USA: Wyoming... | reverse complement strand
CTGCCAAGCCTGAGGTCGCGCCTCTTCAAAGGGGATTCCGATGGTTACCAGGCAACCGCGCAAGAATCCAAAGCTCTGGCCAAACTTAAACGTGCCAACTGAGCCCTGCATGATCTTCGTCTGCAACTGACCATCCTTGTCGCGCCACTGCTTCACGGCAGGCATCGCGTGCACCAGCTCGAGAATCGCAACGACTTCATCCCCAGCGTTATTCGAGTCGACGTAAATCTTCCAGAAGAGGTCCGCTATTTGGCGCTCCGTGAGATTAGCGAACTTCACTGCGGACGCCGGCGCTTTCACTCGCCAAAAGGAATCGACGGGAAGTACTGCGACGGCGCCCGATGCACCTGGATCTACACCGAGAATTATCATGCTGCAAACTCCAGTTCAGGTTCGTGGGTCAGAAGGCCCAGCCTCTCAGGTCGATAGTTCGCAGCCTTCCAGTCGGTCCATTGAATCCGCTTGTCATATGCGCCGACGCAATAACGCTGAAAACCCATCGTCGCTGCGGTTCGAACGTAAGGCATCGGGTACGGTCGCGCACCAAAAGTTCTCAATTGACTCCGCCTGTACTCCCAATCTGCGTCCGTTTCGCCCGGCCAGTAGCCAATCAGCATGTAGACCATGATGTGGTGAGGCTTGACGCCCTGCCGTGTAAGCGCGTTGAGCCCTGCAAACAGTCGCGCCTCGTCCTTTCGGTTGTCCCACGCGGTATAAACCCGCCGCGCGCTCATGCTGTCATCGTAATAACGCACTGAGGCAATCGCGGCGGCGGTTTCATCGTTAAGCGTACGCGCGTTGATGCCTTGATTAAATGAAACCTTGAACCCGCCATCCCTGATCTCTGCAATTCGTTCGCGCCACTGGTGTTGACCAAAGAAATCATTGTCGAGCAATAAGATCTCCCGCGGCGAAGGGTCGCCACGCCAAATGTCTGCAATGGTCGCGACTTCGCGAATCGCGCCCTCCTTCTGAGGGACTACGCAAAACGAGCAGCGTAAACGGCAACCGCGCTGCGTAAAGCCAATACTCTGCTTCCAGCCGGGGTAGATCGAGTAATCATAAGTGGGCGTTGTAATGCCGTGCGCTTCAAGTGTTGTAGTTAAGTCCCATCCTGTACCGCCAATAACAGAATTAGGCCGCGTTGCTTTTAGTCGCTCGGCTTTTGGTCGTGTCTTAGTGAATATGAGCGAAGCGTAAACTTGATCGGCATCATCGAACAGGCCCGCTTCTGTCTCACTAGTGCCGTGGCGTAACTCAACGTCGTCACCCAGAGTGCGATGGTGCGCTGCGATGCGCATTAACGCGATGTTCGGGATCTTTCCATCAAGCTGCAGAAGCAGAACTTTCACGCCACCCTCCTTGCGAATCGCTGGCTACCGGGCAGATGTGCGGTGTTTCTGTGGTAAAATAAGCGCCTAACTTGACCGCTACTTCCTGAGCCTCGGGTTCGCTCATGTAGATCACCTTTCGACCGCACGCGAACGCCTTTGCGTCCTTTGCGCACTGCTTGGACGTCCGCTCTCGCTTTCGCGCGCGGCGTATCGCTGTCTGTTTCAACCTTTTTCCGCTGTGGCTCATTTCACTTTGCCTTACGCTTTCATTTCTCACGTGAACTCACTGGCCGCTGCTTCTCTTCCGGCCACCTCAATAATTCCTCCATGCGTATATCAGCCATACTTAAACTTCTTTCTCGGGGTACACTCCCGTTGCTGTTCGAACCGTTTCCACCTTGGCCTGGCGTTACAGCGTCAGGCCTTTCCTTTTAGCCGACCCGCGCGGCTCGTCTTTCGAGCAATGTAATCAGTTGATCGAGTTCGTCACGTTCGGCGCGCAGCTCCGCAATGAACGACGGCAGCGCATACGTTGCTCGATTTGACGTCTCAGATGAGTCGGCAAAATCGGCAATATCGGTCGCTACCTGATTTGTGGTTATAAAATTACCGAGATTCGAGGACTCTGATTTGTCTTCCGATTTGTCCGGTTCAATCATCTGAAGACTCAACGGTTGCTCGGATTCCGCCTCTTCCGGTGTCTCGACTTTGGCAACTTCTTGTCTGGATTTGGACAACGGCTTGTCAGAGTCTGAGTTTTTTTGCGCGATCTGTTCGAGCGCATCACGGCGCTGAATGCCTTTCTCGTACGCGGCTTGAAGTCTTGGGTCCGCCTTGCGATGACGAGTCCACGTCGCCACTGAAACACCTAACTCAGCGCACATCGCTGTGATACTAAGGTCCGCTGCAATGAGGGACTCGACTCTTGAGAGGTCGATATTGGCCCCGATCTTCTTCTCGTAGAGGTTGGGGTATTTCCCTGACCCCTTGCTGACTAAAACAACTTCTTTATTGATAAAAGAATTCAGCGTTGGGGTTAGTTGCGACCGCAAGGCTCCGGCTTCGTAGGTTTCACACGCGTTGGGGTAACGCTTAGTCAAAAAGTCGTATATCTCGCTTATTGAAAACTGCTCATCACTCTCGACTTCGCTGAGAAACTCTCGAACCTTTGCCGCAAGGCTCCAGCCAGTCGGCCGGGCTGCCCTACTTGGCCCCGCCTCCAAATCGTCTGCTACTCCGTCACTAAAAACCTCGCGCGACTCGGCGGGCTCCGCTGGTACGAGCCTTGGGCTCTGAGGCTGGGGCTGAAAAGGCTCCGCATTATCCTTCCAGTAGTAGTGCTCAATACCCGACCCGTCTTCCCGAACGCCAACGCATTCCGTCACCCCAACAAGTCGATACAAGGCCGCTTCGATCTGCGCATAGTCCAAACCGGTTAACGCCTTCAGTTCGGCCCGGGTCGCTTCGCCATCCTGAAGATGATGCGCAACCAGCGTATATGGATCTTGTTGGGCTAACTCAGCGGCCATTCCCCGCCTCCAATCTCCGTCGCGCTTTCCTAAAAAGCGGCATCAAACACACCTCTCCCAGAGCAGTACCGTGACCCATAGAACCCTCCAAAATCGAAGATTCTGCGGCGTTAATGGAAGTGGAATCTGGAAGGAAACCCGGTGAGGGCTTAGAAAGGGCTTGATTTAAGTATGAGCCGAGCAGGGCTCGAACCTGCGACCCACTGGTTAAAAGCACCCATCCCGCTCTTGTGACAGTCCGTGACACCACCGGACATCTTACCGATTCATTGCCATTTATCGCAGATAAAAGCGGCTCTATTATACTCCCTATTGTGACATTGCGGGACTTTGATATACCGTGTGTCGCAGCCTGAATCTGGAAGTTGAATCTGGAAAAATGCCCCGAGCGCGAACTGGCAGTTTTTGGTATGACGCTGAAGGCTATCTTTACGGTCGCATCACGTGGACCGACTCTAAAGGGAAGGTTCACGACAAGAAACGGAAGTCTGTAAGCGGAACCAAAAAAGAAGCCCGCAACCACATCAAGGATTTGATGGAAGACATTGACGACGACCGCGACGACGCAGCGGTTGACGGCGCCACCCTTACGATCAAGCAGTTGGTGGACCACTACAAAGACAACTACGCCATCGAGGCTGAATACGACCGTAAGGGAATGAAGAAGGCTGGAATGCGATCCTGGCGAGACGCGCGCCGTAAGGCCGATGCGCTCGTGGATTTCTTCGGACCCAACAGGCGAGTTAGAAGCATTACCTATGGAGACCTTGCTGACTTCAAGTCTGCCCGCCTCAAAACCCCTGCGACCCGAGATAAGTACCAGCGCGACACGGAAGGGAAGCGAACCGCAATCAAAATCAAAGAGACCTGGCAGCGTTCGATAGCCAGCGTCCACCGTGAACTTGAAGTCCTTCGCCGACTGTTCGTTATTGCCCATCAGCATCGATGGATCAAGCGCAATCCATTTCACGAGGGCGACTCTTTGGTAGAGAAAGCTGAAGAGACAGAGCGCGAACGTATCGCCACTAAGGTAGAAGAGCAGGCCTTGATTGACGCTTGCGATGAAGACGATCGACGCAAGCACCTGAAGCCACTTTTGATCTGCGCATTCGCTACCGGTTGCCGACCGATTGAACTTTTCCAGCTTCGCGTCAAGGATGTTGACCTGGCCGACAACTGCATCACCGTTGTTTCGTACAAAGGAAAACGCCGGAAGGAGCGGTCCTTCGATCTGACAGCCAAAGCCAGGGCCGCTGTCACCCCGTTGTGCGAAGGCAAGAAACCCGACGAGTTTGTTTTCACGTACAAGAAAGGAAAGAAGACCTTGCCGTTTAAGTCGGTGAAGCGGTCCTTTGCTACAGCCAAACGGTTGGCCGGACTTGAAGGAATTTCGCTGGAAGGCTTTCGACTTTACGATGCGCGGCACACGGCTACCACGCGCCTGATTCGGCGCGGACTGAGCTTGGAAGAAACGGGTAAACTTATGGGCCATTCTCAACCTAAAACAACCTGGCGCTACATGCACGTCGATAAGTCAACACGGAAGCGAGCTGCAAAACTGCTTGAAGAGGATGACGAGTAATCACGCTGCTGTCTTCGCTTTCCTTTCGTTGCGCTTGTCGAACGCTTCGATGTGTCGCTGCAGATAGCGAATCTTCCCGGTGGGCGTGCGGATGTAGCCGATCAATCGCTTCTCACGCCAGCGCTTCGACGTGCGACGATCTATCTCCATCATTTCGCAGAACTCTTTATCGGTGTAATAGTGCTTTTCTAATTCAGCGCTCATACTCACCTCATCTGCGCAAACACTTAATCTGCTCGATTGGTTCGCGTGGGATTTCAAGTTGAATGGTCATTCGTAGTCCTTGGTCACAGTTTCTTAAACTCGATAACCCTGGTCCAACGCCGCCACCGTCTTTGGCTGAACGTCTTCTGACACTGTTGCGGTCCCGCCGCTGGGGAGTTGGATTCTCATTGAACCGCCTCGCTTTCAATGTCTCCCTGAAGGACGTATTCGCCCCGCCCGCGCTCAAGGCGATAGTTCTCCCGTCGCGTGCGACCTGTCGGCTGGTTCGTCGCTTTATTGAACTCTTTCCAAACGTATCGCTCTATAGACTTTTGTTCACCGACAGAGCGCACGCGCTTGGTCTGGCCATCCTTTGAACCGCCAACGTATTTGATTTCAGTGCTCACGCCGTCACCACCTTTCCCTGAGCTATCACCCGCTCCGACTCCTGCATTTCAAGTTCGCGCTTCAAGTCTCGTGCGATGTTTTCGGCTTCGCTTAATTCAGGCACACAGTGGCAGTGGTGATCGTGATTGCATCGCTCACCCTGCGCTTGCTGGGCTGTTACGATTTTCTGAATCAGCCGATTCATTTGATATTGGATCTCGTTGCTGTTCATGCGGTCACCGCTTTTGCTTCCGACTTGACCATCTTGCCGCAGTAGCACGATCCAAATGTTTCGCAATCTCGGGCACAAGATGGGCCAGTCTCACGAGCCTTGCGCCAGTCTTGAATGTCATAGCCAAGACCGATCGTGGTGCAAAGTTCAGCCCAGCACCATTTCGGAAATCTCTTATCCAGCCAAAGCGCCAAACGAAACCCGATGGTATTGCGCCACACGGCCCGCATCTTTTCTTGAACGCGCCATCGCAGTCTGTATTTCATCAATTCACCCCTGCCACTTTCAGTAATCCAATTACGCAGCCCTCAGTACTTTCCGCTCTGTCTCGGGCCTGATCTTCTTCCCGGCGAGTATCCGAGAGACTGTTGCCTGTCCGATTCCCAGCAGTTCCGCGATCTCCCTTTGCGTTCCAATTCCACGAATCGCCGCCCTTGATCGCCACGCCTTTCGGCAATCTTTCCGTCGCCCCTTCGCTCGCTCCAGATAGCGGAACCTTGAATACTCTGAACCAGCAACGCGACAGGGACCGCAACGGCATCCACGCCAAAATGATTGGGCCACTCCGTGAAGGTATCGCTGGGTCATTACCACGGCTAATCGTCCTGTTCGTCATCTTCCCCAGCGTGATCAACATGGGCTGCAGTGCCCTCTGCCGGGGCGGGATTCAACCCGAGTCTTGAAAGATCCCACGCACTCACGGGAGCGGCAGCACGTAACGCAATCGCCCGCGCTAATTCCTCTGTGACGGGGCGCATGCTGTAGACCGCTCCATTGCCGTAATACTCCGTCCGATATCCTCCGTCTTTCTCAGGAACATCTATTCGAATGAAAGAGCACCCGCCGATTGTCTGTTCAGTGACGTGGCCCGCTGTACGCTGGTGTCCAAACAGATCGAGAACGCACCACGCGTCGAAACCGTTACCGGGCTTGCCGTTGTCTACTGTCTCTGGCATTTGCATTTTCCTTTCTGGGTTTCTGTGTGCATTCGAAGCATCGCAGCACAGTGGGTTTTTCCGCCAAATCGATCACGCCACCACGATCACAACCGCAGTCAGCGCAATGAAAATCAATAGGTTGGTCTGCCATCGCTTTTCCCTTTCACACTTCCAATTTCGAGCCATTTATGCGCCACACTTTAGAAAGCATGGATTTGGCAGCGTGACGCGCAAAACGTTAATCGGATTCAAGCTTCCTACTTCGTCGCCCTTGCCGCACTTCGCTCTGCGACTTTCTGTTTGATAATCCGAAGCTCGTTGGGCTTTGGCGCTTCCTTCGCAGGCTCAACCTTCTCAGCGCCATTACCGCTACCAGCCTTCAGCACCTTCACTTGCTGCTTCGCTTCGGCTGATGCGGTCTGTTCAACGACAGGCTGAGGGTCAGGCTGGTTTTCGAGGTCTTCGAATAGTGGATGCTGCTTTGCGACTTTGAGGAACGTAGCGAGGTCGTTATGCCAAGCTCCGTAGCGCTTCACGTTCAGACTGAAAGCGTTAACGTCGTAAGCGAGAAGCGCGGGCCGTCCGGTTTCAATGTCGTAGTCAACGCGGCACAGCTGCTCGTCAATCATCGCCTGGCGCTGCTCAGGTTTCAGCAGGTTCCAAGCGTGCTTACTGACGATCATGACCACGAAAGGCGTTGGTCCATTCTCATCTGTGCGCGCCTCACCGGAGACGAGAAAGGCATTCAGGCCACCGACAATCTTTACGTCAGCGAGAATTGGCTTGCCCTTGCGCATCTGCGCCTGCGCCTCACCGGTGCCTTTGTCTTTGCGCGCTTGGAAGACGTAGACGATGTTCTTGCTGGTAAGGTCTGGATGGTGTTGCTTGATGATGCCGCGGGCCATCTTTTCTATTTCGTTTGAGATCTCGTATTGCATGGTGTCTCCTTTATTTTCCAAAAGTTAGAATCGCGGTCTCAGCGTTTGTGAAACTGTCCGCCTGCTCTGTTCTCACGTCACTGCTTGTGACGTTTTCCCGCTTCGTGTAATGCTCGCCTCCGCACGTTGGGCAAATGCAGCGCTTGCCCTGATCGATGCTCGCGCCCTCAAGGTTTGAAGATTCTCTTAGCTTCCGGCGCTCGGTGTAACTGTTCATGCGATAGCCTCAACACTCATTAGGTCGGCAGCAGCAAACAATTGATCCCTGGGCGCCTCATTCTCTGCGTGGTCAAGGTTCGCGACCGCTTGCTTGTAGTAACTCGGTTTCAATTCAACGCCGATGAAGCGACGGCCTTTTTGAATCGCGACATACCCTTCACTGCCGATGCCCGCAAACCAGCTCGCAACCGTATCGCCGGGGTTGGTCCACAGTTCAACTGCTCGCTCAATCACTTCCAACTGCAACGGGCATATGTGGCGCTCGTCGTTATCTTCTCGCGCTGATTCGCGTTGCAGTGTTTTGGACGGGTTAATGTCAAACCAGACAGGCGAAGCGTACCTTTGCCAAACCGAGACAGGGAAAGATTCGTTTGTATGAGTGACGCGCTCGGGGTTCTCTCCCGGCTTACGCATCGTAACGAGGTAGTCAGGAATCCCCTGCCGACTCATGCACGAATCTTTTTTGATCTGTTTATGCAATAGACCAAGAGCTTTTGTCCGTTGCATTGCGGTGACGGGATCTTTCCAGATCACGACTTCTGAGTGGTAGATAAACCCTACCTCCCTAAACATGCGGATCAGGTCGCCCCTGAAATCCAATATCCCGATCACCCCGTCGCGCTGCTTCGATGAAGGCAGATTCATGCAATGAAAAGATAGCAACCGCCCCGGCATTGCCACTCGATACATTTCCGCGATTAGGAATTTGAAGTGTTCATAGAATTCCGAGTGGGTTCGACAGTTGCCAAGGTCGCGCTCGCTCGCCGAGTAGGTGTAAAGCGAAGCGAACGGCGGAGAGAATATCTGATAGTGAATTGAGCTAGACGGCACTCCTTGAATGACCTCGCACGAATCGCCGAGATACATGGCCCACGTCTTACCGAATCTTTGATCGACTACTTTCATACTTGCATCCATTCCGGCAATTCCATTGCCCTGATCGGTCGATAGTTTTCTCCAGTTCGCACGGTCCCATGAACGGCTTCCGTGTTGTAAACGCTCATGTGCTTAACCATCTCCTGGGCCATGCGCATCGCGTCTTTCTCCTTGCGCTCGATATTCTTGACAACTGCGCCTTCCTGTTCACACGTAATCACGTAACAGTTAACCGGTCGCCGTTGCCCAAATCGCCAAGCCCTGCGAAGCGATTGGTAGAACTTTTCATAAGAATCGCTCAAGCCGACGTATGCCACGTTTGGGCAGTGCTGCCAGTTCATTCCAAATCCACAGATCGAAGGCTTGCTGATCAGCACGCGATGGGCACCATCACTGAATTCCAGCATCCGCGATTCTTTAACTTCGTCCTTGTCCGCGCCCGCCACTTGAACGGAATCTGGAATCGCCTTTTCCAGCAGTTCACCTTCCGCGTTCAGGTCGCACCAAACCAGCCAGGGCTCCGTGCTCGCATTCACAAGGTCAGCACATGCTCGCACTCTGTCTTGCAAGCTACCTCTACGAGCGTCCCGGCGCTCCTGCATGGTTTGAGCTTCGACCGGGAATAGAAACCCTTCCAGCGCGTTCTTGCCGCTCACCGTGACGTGGTGAAGCGTGAGCGGTGGTAGGTCAAAACCCTTATCTGAGTACCCGAGATCCGAAGGCTTGCGAATCATCACGGCCCACTGGCAAATCCACTTCCAGTATTCTTCCTCTGCGTGGCCCTTCAGCCTCCACTTGGCGGTATCGCCGCCGTCGTGCACAAAGAACGTGGAAAGCATTTCTGTGCGTGTAAGCACTCCGAGAAATTCAGAATGATTCCCTAGCTCCATGAAGTCGTTCGGTGCTGGCGTCGCGGTACAGCAAAGCTTCATCGGCGTGTTACTGAACTTCTCGATCAGCAGGTTGCGGGTTGAGCCAGTAAAGGACTTCAGGATCGAGCTTTCATCCAGAACCACGCCACCAAATCGCGACGGATCGAAGTGCTGTAGCTTTTCGTAGTTAGTGACGTAAACACCATGCTTGCGGACCTCGATATCCGACGACGCGACCTTTACGGCTATACCAAATTTCTTACCCTCTCGCTCTGTCTGCTTCGAGACCGCCAGCGGCGCAAGAATCAGAACGGGCTTGTTCAGCTTGCGTGTTACCTGTTCGGCCCAGGCTAACTGCATCGGCGTTTTGCCCAAGCCACAATCGCAGAATAGCGCGGCGCGGCCTCTTTCGATGGCCCACGCCGTTAGGTCGCGCTGAAAGCTGCACAGTTGGGGATTTAGAGAAGACTTATCAACCGGGAAGCCGGAGGGACTGATATCAACCCGCTTGGATGAGAGAAAATCGGCGTAGTTCGTCATCAGAAAGCCCTCCCTGATGACAACTCGCGTGCATGGCTTGATCCGGGAAGACGGCGAGATTTGACGGGTGATTGTTTTGCTTGTTCAGGTCTATATGATGCACCACCTCTTCGGGCATAAGCTGCCGCCCTAAGACCGCTTCGGCTACCACGCGATGTGTATGCACGCGGCCCGTTTTTAGGTAAGTATTCGGACTTCGATTCATCGCCCGCCATTCCGAGTAGCAGTCTCGCGAGCAAAATTGGCGTATGGCTACACCTATATCCTGTTCCCCAAATCGGCGATAGAACGGCGAATCGCACGGAGCGCAAAACAACTCCGAACCGTGGCGTTTCGATTTGCCTAAACACGCTTTCGAGCAAAAACGGCCTCGACCCCGACCCAATTGACACTGAAGCCTGAAAAACTCGACTCCGCACTCCGCGCAATGTAGATTTACCTGCATTTCCAGTAATTATACCACAGTCCGCAAAGCCTGACGCTTCGATCTCGACGCGCTTCCCCTCGAGGAATCTTAGGTACGCCGCGCGCTGGTCTGTTTGTGGTTCGGAAGTCATGAGTTAGAACAGTTCCGCTGTGTAACAATCTTTTAGGCGCTCGATGATGCTGTTGCCCCACGTGACGTCTTGACGGCTCCAATGGTTCTTTAAGTCCACCCAGTTGAGGTTGCTGGTAATCACGAGCTGGTGCTTAAAAGACCTCGCCGCGTCGAGCACTCCGAAAAGCATCTCCGAAGCAAACTCACTCGGGCGCGCTTTCTCAAATTCGTCCAAAAAGAGCAGCCACTTGCCGGGTGACCTCCGGAGCTGGTCCACGGTGATTCGCGGCAGTGTCTCCGGCGCATTTGGTCCCTGTACCTCGAACTGGCGAAACTCGTTGAGTAAGTCCCGCACGCTACAAGCAACCACTCCTCGCCCGCTTACCACAGCACTGCGATATAATGCCCATCCAATATGCGTCTTACCGGACCCATTTCGACCCATCAGCAAATACGAAGCGTCAGGATTTGCTTTGACGTGAGCAATGACCTTGGCTTGGTTTGGGTGGCGGTCCGTTCGTGGCTTCAACCGAGAGAGCTTTGGATTACCGAACACCGGGGGAACACGGCTCAAAGCTTTTCGGTAAGCGTCAGCCCGCCGGCAGCGACAAACCTTCGCTTCCTGCCAACTACCCACGTCCGCGACGACCCGCTGAACCATCACGGTTCCGGTATCAAAACAGCGCATGCAGTTAGGTAATTGAGCCGCGGAATCCTGCTTCAGTAGCACTTGTTCTGCTACTTTCTCCGCGATTTGTTTTAGGTGTTCCATTGCTTCCCATGGGCTGATCTTCCCGATTCAGCCAGTTAATCAATCTCAGCCTTGTCGGCCGCTTGCCTCGCTCTTTGCACACGCGAAGCATCTTCGAATAGACGTGACGAACGTCCAGTGACTTGTAAGCTTCGTCTTTTTGAAGCTCGTCAAGGTATGCCTCATCGCAAAGTTTCGGTGTGCTGGGTGAGCGCGGCTTGGCCGTGCGAGCCTCTTCAGTATTCCCTAAGGTAGAGTTTGGTGATGGAGTAGGAGTAAGAGATAAGAGGGTTCGATTTTGCTCGTCTTCTGTTCGAACGAAAAGTGAACGTTCTGGAACACCTGTTGAACTTCCGTTCGAGCTACCCGCGCTTGTAAGGTGATGGGTTTTAACGACTTCGCGCTGCGTGCGCCTTGCCTCGCCACTTGCCTTTCCTGCGCGCCTCTTTAGTTCTCTGTTTTCTTCTTGCTTCACGAACTCGTCCAAAAGCCTGCTGTTATAGAGGAGTTTCCCTTTCTGTTTGAACTGCGACTTAACAAATTCCCAGCGCTGCTCAACATCTGTTGAACGGCTGTTCACGCCTGCTAACACCCGGAGAAGGGCGTCATCGTTTGGGAGCGTTGCCTGCGGCTCCGACTCCCAGGATTCAAAAAGCAGCTGCGTGTACCATCCTCTTTGTTCGGCGTCCATCAAGCGAACGGCACGGCTGCCGAGATAGTTTGACGGGTAAAACTGAAACGCCGGCGATCTCATGCGATGATCTCCGCGTCGAGATGCTCACCGTTACACGCCGGCAACCGTCTCCCGGCCGTACCGACAGCCCCGCACGTCTCGCAGTAGACTTCGGTTAGACCACCCTCTGCGAGCCGCGTCTTAAGTTGTCCCGGTCCCTGGCTACAGGCCGGACAAGTCTCTCTGCGAACACTGAAGTTGACGGTGCCAGCCTTGCAATCCATGTTCGAGCAGTCGTATGGCTCATTGCAGGCGCGGCATCGGTGCTGATGTAGCTTTGAGAATTGAGCGCTCATTTCAAAATTCATCCACCTTCACCGCCGGATTCTCTTCCGCTCGAACCTTGCAATCAGCCAGATCACAAAACTTGCATTCGTTCAGGCTTGGCACCGGTTCAAGTTCCGGCCCCGCAAGTCGCACGACGAGATCAAAGAACCGTTTCTTGAACACATCGTCACAACTGAAAACTTCGACCGTTGGGCTGTTGGTGTACCTTAAAACCGCTTTAGCAATCCCTGAGACTCCCTTAACGGCGCCGCGTTGTGCCGCCAGAAGGTAAATCTTCATCTGCATAACGTGGGCGTCTTTTCGCTTACCTGTCTTGGCGTCGATGATCAGGTTTGGATTGATGGTAATCAGGTCCATCTTGCCCGCGACGGTTGCCGTCCTTCCGTCAACCCTCCACGAAGTCTGACCTTCAACGAGTAAACCTGCAGACTTGCTTCTATACTCTTCCTTCAGGTCGTTCAGCAGTGCGGTATGGTTCTCGTTCCACTGAGCTGAATCAAAGTCTCGATTCAGCTTCGTTAAGCCCTGATAGTGGCCCTTCATCCATACTTTCCATTCGCAGGAGTCCTCGCCAGAAAGCAGCGACGATAACCACGTCACCCAGAAGTAGGGCTTGTCTCTTAGTTGGGCCATGTGTCTCTAAGAATCGGCGATAACGTGCTGACCTTCGAAATGTCTGTCGCGTAAAACGCAGCCGGGACATAACCAGCGTGTCACACTTGAAGGCCAGCAATTTCAAAGGTGCGAGCAGAACCTTAACCCCAAACCCTGCCCGCGTTAGTGATTGCAAGCCCCCCGCAAGCAACCACATTTCAATGCGGGACGGTCCAGGCTCAGGAGTGGCCCGCCAGTCGTTGCCTTCTGGCAATCCCGCAAAGCTTCAAGCGTCCGCCGCGTCACTGCCCTGTGCATCTCCCTGATTCGTCAGAAGACTCGGAGCCTGGCTACCCCTCGGCTTATTCGGACCGCGCCTCTTAACCTCTTTCTTGAAGCGGCTGGCGATGATTTGCCGGACCACCTCAAGCATGACGTTGACCGCGCCTTCGTCGGCCGTGGTAAAGAAGTTGGTCACGTGTTGGACCAGTGATGTACGTTTTGACATTAGTCGCCACCTCCGTCCGGCATTGCGCGTAAAACTTCAACCATCAGGCGCGCCGCTTCGTCAGACATTTCGTTAGGCTTTGTCTTCAGGTTGGACCAAACCAGCTGATAGAGATTGGCGTCCGCGCGGCTGGCTTCTTGCTGCATTGAGGACAACAGGACCGGATTAGTTTTCGCGGCCTTACAGTCAGCCGGGAACGCGATGCCGTTAATAGCGACGCCTTGACCGTCGCTATCGCCTGGGCCTGATGGCGCATTTGACGCGACGGTCTGAGCAGGCTTCTTGTCGGCCCATACAGCGCCATCACAGTTGCTTCTATCTTTGCATTTGAAGTCCGGGGATTTCGGACTCGCTTTCTTGAGTCTGTTATCCCACATAGGCCCTTGGCATTTCGGGCAGTTAGGTACCGGCGCGCTCATGTCAACCTGAGCACCGACACTGTTAGATTGGTCGTTACTACTTCCGTAGCCGCGGGCCTTCACGCAGTTATCCGAATTCTTATTCGAAACGGACCATGCCTCTCTTAACTGCTCCAACGGCACCGACTTGAGCCCGGTCAGTTCTCGAACGATATTCCCGTCAAGGTTCGCGCGCGCGGCCTTCCGAGTCGCGAGTTCCAGGGCTGTGCCTGTCTTATCCTTACAGAAGTCATCAGCCGAGGACCGGCCTCCCTCCACGCTTTCAACAGTCTGCCCAGTAATTGAGCACCGACCGCTCCCGGTAACCAGGTACATAAAATTCGCAGTCCCATCGTTCGCTATAATCTTTTCCGGTTTGCCGATACCGAAAACCTCAATACCCCAAAGTGAGGCCACCCGGTCACAGCCCGCGTCCTGCAGGTACGCAACAGTGCGCTCCTGAGCTGTTCGTCGGTCCACGGCATGAAACAGCAGCCAGTCTTCTGGGTTCGTCGCTTGGATAGACGCTTTACGAAGGGTCTGAAGAACTTGAATGCGGGCCCTTACAATTTCGTTGCCGCCGTCTCCCAGGGCGGCTATCTGCTCGAGAGTGGCAGGCGCCGCAGGGTGGCGCAGGTCTATAGCTTGTGACGTGTCGATAATCTCGCCGTCAACAGTTTGTGTTTCCATGATTTGCTCCTATGCTTTATTGATTGTTTGATTGGGTTAAGGTGATTATTCTTTCTCAGGCTGACCATCCACCTTAGTAATTGTCAGTCTGAATTGCCCCTTAGGGTCAGTCCGCTTGAACTCTTCTTTAACCGCCGGCGGCAAGTCGTAAGAGGTTTGAGCCGTCCATTTTCCAGCCAACACAAACCCGCCTGCTATCCCCTGCTCAACGCCGCGAAGTCGCTTTTTAAGTTCCTTATCGACCCACTCAAAGTCCTTTGCCGCCTTCTTGTTCTGTTCGCGGATTTCAAGCATCTGAAGGATTTCAGGATCCGTCAGAACTTGAGCGCCGTCGTACTTCAATGGGGGGTTGCAGGCCGTGCCGAAGAAAGAACATCGCTTACATTCCGATGGGTCCCGATGGAAGTCCGGAAGAGTCCCGGCCTCGCGATGGTCCATTGCCTTTGTAGCTTTATTAAGAAACTCTTCTACGAGATCCAGGTGGTCGTAAAGGACTACTGGCAGAATGAGCGGTAAACCGTTTCGGTCAAGAATCATGAACCCGATCGGCTCGTTTGAACCGTAGAGATAACAAAGCAGCTGGTAAGCGCCGGAACGTGTCCACGGATTCAAAAACAGGTCATCAAAGCGATGTATGCGAGCGACGGTGTTTGGATTCCAGGATTTCGTTTCAACCGGCGCGCTGGCTCTCCCGAACTTAAGCCGACAGTCAACTTTGCCGACGATAACAACCCGGCCCTTACGGTCTTTCAGTTCAAATCGTTCCTGCTGTCCGACTATCTCGAATTGAGGCTCATTCGCCCGACCGACGCGCGCGAGGTCGATGAGCAGCTCTCGCTCACGGTCGTTACCGCGTCTGAAGTTGGCCAGAGTGTCAGGGCTAAAGGGCTGCACCTGGTCCGGATGCGTCATGTCGTAGACCATCCGGCGATCACAGGCACGATAAGAAGACGCGTAAACGTACTGGCGTGGCGACGGGGGCGTGCGGTCGCTGGCAACCATCTTTGCCCAGGTGGCGCTCATCTTTTCCGCTAAAGAGCGGGCATCAGGTGGCGGGGCCGTAATCGGCTGAGATTCAATTGCTGCGCTCATAAATTCACCTTAGAAACGAAACAACTCGTCACCAATAAGTCGTCTCACTGCTCGCCAGAATCGGTATCTAAGACTTTTCATAGAAGCCAATCCAGAAATCCAGCCGCCAACATCAAGAACAGAAGCGCGGCGCAGGTACACATCACGGCCACTGTCCTCCACATCGCGATCCGCCGTTCACTGCGCAGGTTCCGCCGGTACTGGGCAGGCTTTACGGCTGAACTGATGTAGGGCACGCGCACGCGGTATCGATAGTGTTTACTGGGTGTCACCGTTTCGCCCTCCGTGCTGCTAGGAGCTTAATTCGGTCGCACACGGGATATTCAGTTACGTGCTGAATGGGGCCTTCCCACTCGATGGTTTCGCGCTCAATCCCCGCCTTATCAAGCTCCGCATGTGCGGCCTTGACGCCTTCCTCTAGGAACGCTATGTACTCTCGCGCCGCTACGATCGTGGCCTCGTCAGCCTTATTGCGTGGGTTTACAATCATCACCATCACTCAACCTCTTTTCTGATATTTGGGAATCGCAATCTCACGCGGCAGCCGATGCCGAGACAATGCCGCCCCATTGATCAGCCATCGCATCCGCGATTCCTTGAAGCGTGCGCGATCTGTTTTTCCACCTATTCGCCCCCGGCGGCTCGTAGTGCACTCGGGGCGTTCGCCCATCAACGATATTGGTTGGCGTAAGCAGTGGGAGATTCTTTAGCCACAGGCAGGTAGCCTTGGTTTCGCCGTGCCCGAACTGCCAGGGCTGAATAATTTGATCAGGCTTGCGGATACGCGAACTGATAATGCTGATTGGGTTTTCAATGGCAATTTTACCGATCGGCGCGAGCGTCAGCTTTTCCACGAACCGCAAGGCGTCCGCTTGCTCTGACTGCTTATCCTTGAACCACCGCGCACCGCTGACCGCAAGGTGCGTGCAAGGCGGGTGGGCTATTAAGAGATCCCAATCCTGAGTTAGATATGCAGTCTCAATCGCGTCAGCCTGAATGTGCTGGCCGGGCGTCTCGCTCGGAAGCAGATCGCATGACCACGCATTGTGGCCTCGCGCAGCAAAGGCGTCCCGCACTACCCCCGAAAACTCACATGCAATTAAGACTCGCATTTTTTCTCTCTCTCTCTTTGATATTTGGGAATCGCAAGTAGCCTCACCCCTGAATCCACTTGCGATCCCCCTCTCAGGCTCTTGCCCAAGCCTGATTCTCTTCAGGTGGTATCCATCCCCTCACCGTGTCTTCCTCCGTAGCTCAGCCTTCCTCTGCGGAAACTGGGCTATCTGTGCGCCTTTGCGGGCTACGTGGTTTAACTCCTTAACTACCCGGGAAAGTGCTACCTGAGTCTCAAGGGCTTCTTTTAGCTGAAGCGATGCGGGCTTTGCTTCCAGGCACGCGCCGATTAGCTCGGCATGTTCTCTACTCGCGTCCGCCACTAGTTGCGAAAGGTTTTGACTGCGCGGCTCTGTGTCGACAGTAGAGTGCAGGTCCGCCAGTAATAGCTCGTGCGCTCGTGGGTTTACCGCCTTCAGTGCCGTTAGAAATCGCTTAAATTGGTAGTAGTAGCTTTTGCGGGCCGTCTCAGCAGGATTACATTGCTGCGAGATCTCCGAGAGGGTCACGCCCAGCTTTTCAGCCAGCTTGGACTTGTCGCCACGGACTAATGTTTGGTGAAGAAACAACTCAGTCTGGTATTGATCAACTTCGTCCATGCGATTCCTTAAGTTTCCCGAAAACTAACAGTGGTATCCGGTAAGCGCTTCGATTAACTTGACGCTCGACAAAGGCAGACCCTGGGAGGGGCGCAGACGAAACGCTACAAGTCGGTCCCTCCGTCCTCTCTCCTGATTAGGCGGCGCGCTTCTTTGCTGCGTGGTCGATAAGAACGTTACGGAGGACAGCGCCGAGCTTTCGTCGCTCACTGTCGGCCTGGCGTTCGTAGAACTCACGCACCCATGCCGGAATTCGGGTTCCGACCGTTACGTCCAACTTCTGCTCGTCGCTTTTGTTTTTAGTCTTGGTAGCCATCGGGAGCGGACTCTACAACATTATTGTTAACATTGCAAGCAGTATTTTCGTTGCAAACATTGACGGAGGCAAAAGAGTGGGTACAGTAGCCTACATGGAGCGAGCCCGATTGTCGGAAATGGTTGCCTTTCGCGTTTATTCGTCGCTTTATCAGGTCGTAACAGACCTCGCAAAGAGGGAGCGGCGAAAGCTGAGCGAGATTGAGCTGGCTTTATTTGAGCGCGGCGTTGCGGCCTTCAAAAGAGACGGGCTGCTATTCGAGCCGGAAGGCGGCGAAGGTGGCGGCAATAGCGGAAAGCCAGATTCCGACAATGGTAGCGAAACGCTGCCAGTCAAAGGCGCAAAGACCTACCTAGACACTCCCCGAAAAAAGAAAAAGGGCTGATCTCTTTTACGGCCACTCTCCCAAGTGGCCCTGTTGCCGCTGATACTGATGACTAATCGCGCTGGTCCTCCCACCCCAGCAGAGGGGGACTTTTTTACTGATGAGCGTATCAACCTCTCCGCGTACCTTGGAGTCCGCTCAGACGGGTGTTACCTGATTCGCGTCGAAGACGAAGGCATAGTCGAGGCGGGGATTCACCTTGGGGATCTCCTGGTTGTAGAAAAAGGCGCTGAGGCGAACGTTGGCGACGTGGTAATAATTCTTCATAACGGGCAACTAGTTATTACCCGTCTCTTTGAAGCTCACCACGGTAGCTTGCGCCTGGTGCCAGACACGGCAACCTTGAAGACGTCGGCTGAGCCTGATGTGTGGGGGATCGTAAAGTTCGCGATTCATCGGGTAAGCAAAGCTGTTCGCACCGAGCGCGACTGGTAAGCTATGTCCACTTAGGAGACTCTCACCCATGACGGTTAAGCACGTTCTCACTGTATCGCTGCTACTGCTGAGCCTTTTACCTACCCATCATCGAACGGTGGCGCAAAGTCAGGAGCCGGCCAAGGTCTTTGTGTACATGTTGGGCCACGCCAAGACGTTAGGGCGATTCTCCGCGAAGGTCTTCGTAGATAACAAACGGGTTGCGGAAATCAATAAGAATCGGTATTTCCTACTTCGACTCCCTCCGGGAAATCACGAGTTCTACATAAAGGAAAAGAAGCTCGGAGGCGTACAGTTCACAGTTGAGCCAGGCGAGACTTACTACCTGAAAGTGAACATCGATGAGGGCACTTACTTCATGAGATTCCGAGGCCTCTCGATTATCCCGAAAGAGGAAGGCGAATTTACCGTTAAGCAGCTTCAGCCGATAAAAAAGAACGACATCTTTGACAAGTCGCTGGTGGACCAAACAGTCGTGTCCAAGTAAACGAGGACTTGATGGCCCATAAGTTCAAAATCAAGGGTATTTCGGATGTTCGGTTACGCTCAGACGGGGGAGAACTGCTTCTTGAGTTTCAGACGGCGCAGCGAGAGAAGCTAACACTGGTTGTTCCCGGATGGGCATTAACAAATCTAGCGTTTCAGCTAATGCGGTTTAACGATCAAGCGGAGATTAAGCGTCACGTTCCGCCGGACTCGGACCCGCCCGTGTTATCGTTTGACGCCCCGCCGCCTATCTTTTACGCCGCGCCTGGCGGCCTTCAGTGCATAGTACGCCCCGAGTCCGGCGCTCTTGATCTCCAGATTCAAGACGTAATGGATCATGAGATCCAGGTCCTCTTGACACTAGAACACGTAGAGGCGCTTTTGGATGCGATGCGACAAATCGAAAAGCTACGTAACGACATGCCCTCAAATTAAAGTACCGGATTAGTTGGCGGCGCGCCTCCGCTGTTAACGAGTCGTAACTAGTTCGTAGCATTGGTGTCCCACCGAAGCCCTTCCGTTGTCTCAGTGAAATTAGGCCGAGTGCGTATCAGCCACGGATGTCGCGCCAGCGTTCCCCTTCGATGAAACCTAGCGACGAGCTGTTCAATAATCCAGAATCGTGCACGGCAAAACACGCTCCACTCAATAGTCGTTGCATCAACAAAACGGTTGTCGTACCGGACGCCCGGCTTTGTCGAGAGCCGGAACGGGCTCTTTTGTCTGACAAACTGCGTCGGGATCTTTCGTTCTTCGCTGACGCCTCTATTGCTCCCCTGCACCACGTGAAAGGGATGCATAAAGGAACGGCAGTCCCGGGTAGAACACAAACGCCTAGTCTTAAGGCCGTGCCGAGCAAAATAGTCGGCAATAAGGTCGCCCACACCGCGAGCGTCAATCTCAATCACAATTTCGCCTCTGCGACTTTTCCATTCAGAGACAAATTCTTCCACCTGTTTCCCAAGGGTAAACTGCACTGCCTGCCTTCCATCAACTACCTGTTCCACACAAGCCCCTCCTAACCCCGTCTTTCCCGCCTGAAAAATAATGCTTGCGTTGTGTCGCTAACTTTGTTAACATTGCAAGCGTTGCAACTTTACTGCAACCAAAGCCGAAAAGCAAGACCAATCAGGAGACGCAATGTCAACCAAAACAGAATTCAGCATCGAGGTCACGATTCGAGAGTTTCAGCCGCCTTTTCGTCCCAGCGAGAAGCGCTACGAGGTCACGGTCGTTGCGGAGAGCGAACAGCAAGCGGTGAAAGAGGCGAGCGGCCGATTTAAGACCAAGGGCTACCCCTTCGATGAGACTCGGGTGCGAGTGCTTTACGCGAGACCGCTGTTTGATGAGGAAGAGGCGCGGTTGCAAGCGATTCTCGCGAAAACAGACCACTTGATAACGATGGAAGAAAGGGCTGTGTAAAGCTTGGATTTCTATGTGGGACTCCACCAGCCGTCAGACGCTAAGCATTTTGAGCGGTGCTTTATCTCTGTCAATCGGATTTGCGATCGCAAGGGACCGTTCGAGGTAAGGGATTGGATTATGGATTGCGCAGGTTTCACCACAATCGAAAAGCACGGCGGCTATCCAAAGCCCACATCGGACTTCGCCCGTGAAGTGAATCGCTGGAGAGGTAACGGAAATCTCGTTGCCGCCGTGAGCCGCGATTACATGTGCGAGGCGCCAATGCTGGCCAGAACCGGGATGACAGTCGAACAGCATCAGCGTCTCACGATTCGTGAATACGATGATCTAATAACCGAGAAGACCGATACCTACATCCTGCCGGTCCTGCAAGGCTATGAACCGCTTGACTATGCAAGGCATGTCCAGATGTACGGAGAGCGGTTTCCAATTGGCGCTTGGGTAGGAGTGGGCTCGGTCTGCAAACGGAACGCCGACATCGGAGCGATTCTTGCGGTCCTCTCTTCGGTAAAAACGCTCAGACCCGACCTTCGGCTGCATGGCTTTGGGCTGAAATCTACAGCTCTGGCAAACGGAACCATACGACACCTCTTACATTCTGCCGACTCCATGGCGTGGAGCTATGCAGCGCGAAAACAACGCCGCAATGGTAACGATTACCGTGAGGCGATTCGATTTACTCAGGCCATTGAAAAGAGCCAAAGGGAAAGGGCCGGCAGCGGCACTTCCTAGAGCTGATATGAGCTACCTCCTGCTTTACGACCACTACGAGGATTTGTCCAAAATGGCCACCCAATACATCAACCTTTCCGCACGTGATCAATGGGCACTCTCCAGTTACGACATGTGCGGACACTGCGGGCTGAACCACGACAGCACTGGATGCAGAGCGAGGGATTGCTCGGCGTGCTCACAGCGCTGGCTTGCTGCGACCGGGAACGACAACGGCGAAGGACGGCCCGTGAAGGAAACGTGCCCCGGTTGCTGCGCTGAGGGCTATGGGACCGCACCGGAAACCATTGCCTACCTTGAGCAGGAAGGGAAACGAATCGCCGAGGAACTCGCGAGCGAATACGCCGCCAAGTTCAAGACTGAGGCAGATCGGATTATCGCGAACCACGAAGCGCGGCTAAGGGAAATTGACGAGCGCAACGGGGTGGTCGCCGTAGATACGAAGGAGGCGTGATGGATTACCGCCTGACTACCTCCAAGGATATGAGCCCGGAACAGCTAGTGATAGCCAGGAGAGACGCGCTCCTGTGGGCCAAGCGATGGGAACGCTGCGAACACTGCAATCAGTACATCCGTGAATCGGTGCCGAGTTGGGCCAAGTGTGCGAAGCCTGAGAAGCATGGAGAAAGAAGGTAAAAATGATCCACTTAGAAAGCATATCAGGGGAGCCTTCTGCCTGGATTCGCGGACGGGCAAAAAACATGTGGGCGGTTCGCACATCAGCGAGCACAACAAACAAGCTCGTCTACAGAGTAACGCCCTACGGCGCCGAGTTCGACCACCACAACAAGACAAAGCGCATTGTCGTCATCGACCTGGATAACCGCACCGCTGAATGTGCAGATCGATTTACCGGCGATATCTGCGAGGCGAACGCAGACTTCGTACCTGGCAATCCCGAGAAGCCGAAGACAGGCAGGATGTGTTCGCATGTTTACGCAGTACTTCGGCAGATGGAAATCAACTTAAAGAAGCAATCGAGGGCCGCGTGATGGCGTTTGAATATCGAGTTATCTGGCAGCGCGAGGGCGGCGTTCAGCAAGTCAGACGCTACGCCGGAGAGAAAGGGGCGAGAGTGCGGTACGGACTGCTTACGAGCGATGAACCTTGGAAGCTGCTCGGCTTCGAAGCCGACGACCGAGTTTGTTGTACCGGCTATCACTGCGATTGCGGCGGCGAAACCTTCAAGCAAAAAACCGCACGCATCAGGTTAGAGGGGCCGCTCAAGTTTGCGCGAATTGAAGCCCGTACGGTCGGAGAATGGAAGGCTGCGTGATAGTGCCACCGGAGATAAGGATCACTCACAAAGGTCTGATTGGGCCATGCGGGGAAGTTGGCGCGCTGTGTTTTGAACCGCCGCATTCCATCGACCAAGACTTGGAATATGTCGTGATGTCTGAATGGCTCCACGACGAAGTTACCTGCTCTGAATGTCTCGTTAAACTCGGCCGACCACTTGAGGTGTCGAGAGGACGACTGTTGCGAGATAACGTTGCTATTCGGCTGAATATCGCGTTCAACTTTATCGACGCCAACTACTGGAACCGGATGGTGAGAAAGCCGGGAGAGAAGAAGATTAACCCCGACCCGGATGGCTTCTTAGCGTCGGAGTTCATAAAACTCAACGAGCAGTTCGATGTCTTAATGAAGCCGATATTAACAATGATGCAAAAGCATGAGGGCAAGTTCGGGTGGCCGGAAATCGTCAGCGACAACAAGGATGATTCCTAATGCCCACAATCAGCCTAACCATTGAGATCGAAACCCCGGAGCTAACGTTGACGCCCGAGCAGATCGAGACGGCCGTAAAGGTTGCCGTGATGCGCTCGCGGATACCGAACCAGATTGAGATTGAGCGGATTGAAGTGAAGGGCGAAGCAGTGACCTGCATCCTGAAAAAGAACCACATGAGCGGCCTCATCGGCTCGCACAAGACCACCTGCCCGCACGTTCGCAGTGGCGCTACCTGCGGAGAGGCGGCAACCTGCCACATCGCTGTCGGATCGTACTGGTGCGGCAACGTAGACAAGCCTTGCGCTAACGAAATAGCCAAGAATCACCCACACGCCGAAGTTACTGAGGAAGTGTTTATTCTTGCGGAAAACTAAAAAGCGAATCATTCGACTACCGCGATCCTGAGATGCGAAAGATATGGAGAGAGCGCACTAGCACCGCGAAGCGGGTACAACCGTGATGACAGGGTAAAGGAGTAGTGTTCCGCATAAACAGATGGATTTGTATCCACCCCACCGAAAGGGATAAGTAATGGAAAGTTTAGCAATTCAAGCTGCGAGAGCAATAGTAGATTCCTGGCTCGCGAAGGTTCGAGAATGGAAACAGGAGCAGAAATGAACGAATCAAAATACACAGCCATTTCCGTCCTTACTGAAGGGAAAGCAGATCAGGATCAAAGTTTAGGAGGATATACCCCTCCTGTGGCCCCGGTAGCGATGGAAAAAGACAATTCGAGTGAGGTAGCAAGAACTCTGGAAGCGTTGCCACGTAGGATGTTGATCATCCTGCACTCTCGATTTGGCAAAAAGGCAAAGTGGAAAGGTTCGCCGCTGTGGACGTTTATCTCTGACATCACCGCACACGGTTCCACGTACTCGTGCGATATCTGTCACGCGCTCGGATGGAACCCTCATCAGGACTGCGCGCTGGCCAACCTGCGAAACGAAGATAACAGGCCCGAATTGTCCCCGATCATTCAAGACACCGAGACGGCTTCCGCGACAACCGCAAACTCACCCGACAACAACCGGAAAATGTTTGAAGCGGGATGGAACGCGGGATTTCAGGAAGCGTTAGAGCCTGATCGCTTTCCTGATCAAAATCGTTGTGAGGTTCGCTATCGTGAGATTTTTCCGTCCGCCTCCAAGCCTGAATCTGCGTCCGTCTCGGCGCTTCCCGCAAAGTCACCCGATGAGGGGGTTGGGCTGCATGAAACTGAATATCTTGAAACCTTTATTTTGGGACTTATATACTTAACTACCCCAAGTCAAATTGAACCATGCAAATAAGTGACGCCTACATTTCTGAGGACGGCAAGTATCGCTATTGGTTGATTCGTGTTTGGGATTCCCGGTTGCCGTTGCTCGCGATCATCGGCGTAAATCCATCGACAGCGGACTGGCGAACGAACGATCAAACCATCCTCAAGGACATTGGGTTTGCCTCCCGTCTTGGATTTGGCGGGATACTAAAGTTGAATGTAGCGGCCTACCGTGAAACAGATCCCCGGAAATGCCGCAAAGCCATTGATCCTGTTGGCCCAGAGAACAGTGTTGAGCACTTGCTGCAATACATTCGGCAATTCAAGCCGACGAAAGTTATCGCCGCGTGGGGTAAAAACGGAAACTATTTTGTCGGACGTTGCGAAGCAATCGAGAGAGAGATTCCGGATCTGTACTGCTTCGGACGTAACGGCGACGGCACACCGCGACACCCCTTGATGCTGCCCTACTCAACACAGGTTGAGAGGTTCACTTTGAGACAGGGAAGTTAAGTTTAATATAAGTCCTTTATTTTTAGGGTGGAAGCATCACGGGACGCTTGATGTTGTGAGCGATGATGCCGTTTTCGAGCACATAGTTATGGTCGGGATGCTTCACATGCAGATGGTGCACGGTGGCGTAGGCGGCAGTATCCAGCGAGTCTACCCGGTCGGTAACTAGCTCTCCGCTGTCATTCACAGCCTCAATACTTCTCGCAACCAGCAATCTATCTGATCGAGTAAAGTTGCCTGCGCCAGTATGAATAGGTTGCTCATCGCTGAGTCTTGCGGTACGTCCGTCTCCGGTTACGAGCTCGCGCGTGAGCTTTCTTTCATGGACCTCAACACGCTCTACTTCTGAAGCTACGAGCTGGCCTAACGCGAAGTCCCAAACCATGATCGGCGAATCGGCTTCAAAGGTTTCAATCGCCTGAATGCCGTCAGGTCTCCTGAGCATCGTACCGGCGACAAAGCAGCCGCCTGGTCCGCCACCAGCGCCGCCATCAGTCGGATCAATTGGAGGCGGAACCGTTGGCCCGTCATCTGGTGGAGGCGTTCCGCTGCCAGTGCCAGCAGCTACTGATGAGACACCAGATAACTCTGACCATCCGCGGCCTGAGCCAATATCCTCCAGAGACTTGTTGCGCCATCGATAACGAAAGTAGGCATCAGCGACTGTCTGAGCCAGTACTGACCGACCGCTGAGGTTGCCTATATGGCTGCGAATCAGCGTTGTACCACCGGAGTCGCTGTACTGCCACAACTCAAGGTCGGTAATCGTGGCGCCATAGATTGCCGGCTTGGGTGTGTAGATGATCCAGCTCGGCGAAGCTTCATCTTTTGTAATTGTGGCTACATCACCCAGCCCCGGCACATGCGGATCCAGGAGCGGATCGGGAGGAATACTCTTGCCGTTCCATGTGACCTCTATATCGGCGCCATCCTGCAGCCTCGCGCCCGTCGTAATCACTCTCCAAATCCGTGTGATGCCTTGCTCTGACTCGTCAAGCTCGACGAACCGGACTGCTGAGTTCATTAGCACGCACCGCTCAAACGCTACATGAGTCCCGCTGGCAGCATCAGTATTCTTTAGCCTTCGAATCATCCGCGTGCCAGTCCATCGATTTGCAGCCGACATGTCGCGAGTCCAGACGCAGGGAATGACAGCCTCATTACCAAACACCCAAACGCCTAAACCTGCGCGCGCCTGGTCATCAGTCAACGACGTGGGCTCGCCCTGACCGAACAGGTCAATGGTCACTGTCGACGTCGTATCGAAGAAAGTTGCAGCGGCCGCTTGTACTCGCGCTTCAAATTCCGGGGAGACTTCGAATGCCAGGATTACATGGTCGCGCGTGTCGCCTCCATCCAGTTCGCCAACCCAAAAGTCACGGCCGGACATGTCAACATCAGGAGCATCGTCAGGATCTCGATTCAAATAAGCAGAATATAAATCGGTTACAAACTCGAGGTTCGTGCGCGGGACGTAAACCGGACTGCCGGTTGAAAGCGTAATCGGTCCAACGGTGCCGCCACTGGTATTGATTGCGCAGTCTACGATCAGGTCAGCCGTCGTAATCGTGGTCGACCTTAATAAACCTCCATCTTTGTAGTACGAGAGAGTTGACCCGACGCGCTCCATGCGAAACATCGTCGAGGTCGTGTAGGTCCCAAAAGTCCCCACGCTGGAGCCGCCTTCGTAAATAACCAAGCTACTGCCGCCCTGGTAAATCGCAAAACCGATAGTAGCGAAATCGGCATCAGCATCAGTTGTTGACAGTCCAACCATCAAGTGATCGGAAATAGATCCTATTGCCACCCACTCGATATACCCGTCACCAACAAGAGTCTCAACACTGGAAAAGCCGCCATTGCTCCACCCAGACGAAGCGGTCTTGACAGCATTACCGCCAGATTCGATTACGCCAACGAGGTTAGTTCGCGTTATCGATGTTCCTCCACTCGACAGGCTAAGGCGATTCATGTACTCCTGTGACAGAAACAAGGCCCGTCCAAGGTTGCGCGCTACCAGCAACGGATCTGAGCCTCGCAATCTCTCTGCCCACGGCTCCAATTCACTTACGGTGTCGGGCATGCGATTGAGTGCGCCAGTTCCCCCGCCGCCACCAGCTGCGGCTCCAGCATAGAATCGCTTTACAAAGTTGTTTCGATTACCGGACCACGAAGCGGGAACGTCTGCCAGCGCGTTAGTCGTGCGCCCCATCGTCGCCGGGGCAACGAAGGTGGTCATCTGCTGCTCATCGGCGTCCTTGAATCGGTAAGCGGTCGCGCCCGGCCAATAGCCTGAATCAATGTCCTTGGGCGTTGCTGCAATGTAGATCCCGGGTACCGCTTGCGGATGCAGCCACGGGATATCGAGGAAGGTGGCGACGGTATTAGCCGGAACCGCGACGTTGTTTGAGGGCGGAACTGGATTCAAGTTAGCAGCCGCAAAGACAACCAGCTCATCAGGGTAAGCAGAGCAACGCAACACTCCCGGCGAAATGCCCTGCACTTCGCTTAATCGCACCGCGCGAACCTCGCCCGAAATTGGCATCAGGATTCTATTAGTGGGATAAAGCCAGATCCATTGATCGGAGATAGAGAACTCGTGAGGAAACGCCCCGGCCCAGTGCATCTGCAGGATGCGCAACGCAATCAAGTCGGCCTCTTGTGGGAGTAACGTGGCCATCAACTCGATCGACTCATTCCGCTGTGAGGTCGTAAAGGGATAGGTCTGCTGTTTGGCGTCGACCTGAAACTCCATCAGGGGATTGAAGAACTGAACGCGAACGGTCTTCCACATCTCCGACTCATCTGGAATTTTGGTAACCACGGCATCGATAGGAGCTTTCGACTGGCCATCCTTCACATAGGCTCCGAGATCCGCATCCGTTAGCGTCGCTGTGAGTGTGCGACTCGATAGATCAACGGCCTGTAGTGTGCCGTCCGGAGTCTCAACAAAGTCGAAGTTGAACATGATGGCAAAGTCTTCGAGGTCTTTCTTCGCCGCCTGCTGTGTCGTGATTGCATAACCCCGGCATGGCGTAGTGCTCAGCGCAGACATATCAAGGTCGCTGGTTAATAAACCCGACCGCACAGTTCGGTGCACAACAATCTCTTCGATGGTCTGCAGTTCAACGTTTTCAGCCAGCACAACGATATTCGGAAAGCCGTTGTACTTCGTGATGTTCAACCCGCTGAGCCGCACGTAGCAGTCATTCAAATACGCCGGCGTTGAGTTGGCGCCGTAGATACTGTCAACGTCGGTCTGGATTACCGGGTCCGGCTCTTGATCTTCGTTGCCTTCGTAGATCTGAATATCGGCATAAGCACCGCCGACGATCGTTACACCCACGGAGTTATCAACCGGGTCAACCACAATCGCATCATCGTGGCGCAGTCTGGGGCTGGTATCTGCCGTGTACGGGTTCGGTGGGAGATAGTGGTCATAAGGAACCTCCGGGGGGTAAGTCGGATCGTGAATGCCGGTGATTTGACCTGTACCTGGCGCTCCTGAGGGGGGCACGTTGTAAACGATATCCTCGTTGAATTTCATGCGCAGGATCCGGAGCGGACCCTTGCCCACCAGGAACGCGCAATCACAGTCGTAAGTAATCCGAGTCTCCGGAGGCGGCTTAGGCGGTCCTTTACCACCGCCACCGCCGCTACTCGAGGCCTGAACCACTGTTCGATGCTCCCTAATGCCTTCCTTGTTCAGCCAGATAAAGTTGACCCCGACTTCGACACCACCGATGCCATCGGCAAAACGAAACCCAAAGATTTCATTCTTGGCAACGTCCCAGGTCGAGTCCGATAAGCGAATCTCGCCCTGCATCTTTCCTTTGACCTGACCCTTTGGCTTCGGAGTGAGGATGCGCGTCAGGAGCATGCTTGCCCCGGCCGTCGCAGCTGAGATGGCCATGGAGATAAGGATTCCAGTCCCTATTCCGAAACTTGGATCAGCATGCGCAGTAATTGGCCAGCCGCAAATCAACAGCAGCGCCGGTACGGTAACCCTCAGCAATGAACGAAACCAACTCATCAATCAATAATCCCAGGGATTTGGTAAGCGACTTTGAGAGCCTTGGAATACACTGGCATCAGCGGGCCTCTCACAACTCCATAGCCATCCGGTCTGTTACTCGCGCGCGGCCGTAACGCATGCACGACGGTAAACCGGCGCCAGTCGAATCGGTGCTCGATAACTGAGACAACAATGGCGCAATGCTGGATCCCTTTGCCAAAATCAAAAGCCAGCACGTCGGCAAGTCGCGCGTCATAGATTTCCGGCAACCGTTCGAGGTTCTCGTCAAGCAATCGCTCGAATGTTTCCCCGTCAGGCTCAGATGAGTAGCCAAGAAACTCAAAAGCTGTGACCGCTGTTTTATGGCCCACCTCGATCAACGTACCTGCGCAATCAAAACCAATCTCCATTGACCGGCCCTGATGGGCATAGCGCGCGCCGAGTAGCGATTCCGCAGCCGCAACGATTTCGAGTCTGGTGGTCATATTTCTATTACGCGCCCTCAGGAAAACGAAGAAGCCTCGATCTTCCAGGTAAGTCTGGGTAGCCCTTGAACCGGCGCACGTTCGCAAAAGTATCGCGACACTGAGCGCGCGTGCGGTTGCAACCGGCAATCAGCGTCAACGTGTCGCCAACCTGCATGTTGAAAAATGCGGGACCGAATAAAGTGATCTGATTACCGACGCTTTTCAAAATGTGCATCTCGAGATCATCGTTACCGCCTGAGGTCCACAGCACCTTGCCCATCTTGAAAAAGTCATCGGGCCGTGGTGAACCCAACCCAACCGTAAACTGTTGCTGATTGGCAAAGGAGCTAATCGAGGTGTTAACTGAGATGGGCCATCCGGTCACCGTATTACCAGCCAGATTGACGCCACAGTCAGCATCGCCAAGTTCAATAACAATGCAATCCTCCATGACCATTTCGCCGATTGGCTGATTTAGCAGCTGCGACATCGAGCGGAACTGTGAAGTCACACTAAACTTGCGGATTGTGAGGTCACCGATGAATCCAGACTTGCTGAACAGCGGGCCTAAGGTGATGTCCGCAGGATTGAACAGTTGATAGAGCACGCGTGCGCCTGACCATTTCTTACCCCGCAGTTTGATGTCCGAGAATGGATCCGCCATCACCGTATCGAGTTCGGCGTTGTCGGCGTTCAGTCCCGCGGTCTGATTGAATTGAGTTGGCTGCAACGGCCAGGCAAGGTAATTCGTTCCATCAATAACCAGATTGCGAGTGTGGTTACTAATCGCGATTACGGTGCCGTCCTTGGCGGTGACTTTGATGAAGGTGCTTACAAAGGCGCTTCCACGGATATACTCTTTCATCCCAACTGAAATAGGCATGATGTTTAAGCCGAAATTCCTAAAGCAATGGGCAACAATTCTCTGAGCCCGATCCCGGTCCACTCCGATATCGTGGTTTCATCGGTGGCCATGTCGGAAAAATCAGTCAAAAATCTTGCAGGCAGATGGAATGTTCCGGTCCATGTAGGAGTGTTCCCGTTTGCACCGGCAACTATCTGCCCGTTCGTTGTGTTTGTGGTTGAAGCAGCCGGCGAACCAGCGAGTAGCAACTGAGGCGCTGTCCCCCACGCTCCCCCGATTGGCTTCACGATGCGACGGTAATAAGTTCGAACATCGACATACCGCTTGGCCAAATAATAGGTCGAACCGTTCACCACCGAACTCACCTGAACGCCGGAAGCATCCAGCAACACGCCCTTGCCATCGTCTGTCGAGTCATCTGGTGCGAGAAAGCGGAACCCGTAGAGCATGCCAAAGCGCAAAATGTGGAAGGTGCGGATGTCCTTACGTCTCTGGTTCGATAGCTCTGCGAAGTCAATTTGATACCGACTAATATAATCGTAACGACTCGATCGTGTTTGCTCGACGCCTGCTATGGTGTCGATAGTCGCGGTCGCATATTCCGGGCCGCCGCGCGCGAGGTTCGTATAAAACGGATCGAGCAAAACTTCGTCAAAATTTATCCAAGCCACTTGTCAAATCCTCCATTCTTCGCGTACACTGCGCCCGGCACGGCTAGGCTAGGCCTGGCGCGTCAAGGCAAGATGTGGAGCGGCCCGGCGAGGCTCGGCGCGGCGAGACCAGGCAAGGCATGGTACGGAAAGACGGTCAACTTCGGTTGGCCGTTTTCATTTCTACGCATCAGAAGTTCCCTCCTCGTTTCGCGCTAAAACTCGCCATCGCGCTCATCGCTTTCGCGGCGGCTTGTTCCGCGCTTTCGGGCGCAACTCGGCCGCTTGGTGCTTGAATTAACTGCGTTAAATGCAAGTGGTAATTCTTTGCCTCGCCTCCATTCATCGCAGCCAGTTGATTGTTGGGAACGACGTAAGAGTTGCGGTTTGGGATAACCATCTCCGGGCCTTTTTCACCGACCATGTAAGGCTTCCAAGCGCTTACATCTCCACCTTTGGCCCGCCGGCCGAACCCTGAGAAGCCTGGAAGGTTGACGGAGCGGCCAATGTCGGTACCGCCCGGCGTGCCGCCTCCGGTTAGACTGCCGCCAACGCCTCCAGCAATCCCCCCTACCACTATTCCCAGCAGCTTTTGCCACCAACTACCACCGCCGCCCGCGCTACCCCCGCCTAAGCCCGAGAAAACGTCTGCAAGGCGCTTTTCCAGCGCATTCAGAGCGGCACTGTTGATCATCTCCAGTATTCCCTGAAAGAAGGTCAGCACGCCCGCGCCAATGCCTCGCTCAAAGCCCGTGCGGATGGAATCGTCAATTGTGTTAGTGAGGTCGCGCCCAAGTTGGCGCATCTGATCGTAGAAAGAAGACAGGTCCATCATCACAGGTGGAAGCTCGCCGCCCATTCCTTGGTTGATGGCATCGGCCAACGCGTCGCGCTGCGCCTCGATATCTCCAAATATTTGATCCAGACCGGAGGGGATGCGCATATTAGACGGGTCCGCCATCGCCTCAATGGCCCGCTCCCTGTTCTCTGCGACGACCTTATCGAGCGCGCTCATGCGCAACATCAGTTCCTGCTCATACCGGAGGGCAACCCCCTGCTTAGCCAGCGATTTAATATGGGCATTGACTGCGGCGGTCCATCGGTCGGTGCGCACAACGCTCTCGGCCATCGCCTCGTTTTGATCCTTGATGAAGTCGTTGGTCTCGTCGAGAACCTTAGCGCGCCTGTCGGCCATATCCTCGTTAGCCTTCTGGTGTCGATTATTCTCCTCAGTGATTTTATTTGCGATTTCGAGCAGTTGAATATTGCGTTGCTGAGGATCGCGCAAAGCTTCCGCAGCCTTCTTTTCGCTCTCCAGGCTGTTCTTTATTATTAGGTGGCGGCTTTCCTCGCTAACTCCGAGTTCGAACATGAACACTTCGAACTGCTTTTTTCTTTTCTCAAGGCTTCGTTCTCTCGCTCGATCTTCCTCGTCAAGTCTTGCGAGCGTAGCCTTGAGCCTCAGCTCTTCCATTCGTTGCTGAGCAACAGCCGGGTCAGTGCCTTTCGACGTTGATGTACCCAGACTGGTGGGAGCGGCTTTCTGTCGGAAGATTCCCGCACCCAAAGCGCTCTGTCCAACGTTAGCGCCCAGCAGGTTTGCTGCGGCGGCGTTAATCATTACCCCAGCTTCGACCGTTTTCATCGCGGCCCGAGTCGCACGATCGCTAAGATCGGTCCACATTTGACCTGCCGCGCGGATGGCGATGCCGCTGGCCTCAACTGCTTCCTTCATCTCGCCCACAGCAAGCGCCGCCTGCTGATTGCTCTTTATCATCGCTATGGCAGCCCCGTAGAAATCGCCAACTGCAAGCCTCGCAAAAGCCTCCATGTTGTACAGCACCGATTGAAGGCCACGGGCGAACGCCATCGCACCGTGCGTCATAATCGCGAACTGCTGGGTAGCCAGCGCGGAGACGATGCCTACCGCATCCCTGGCCGCGTAGATAAGGGTTCCCGCTCCCTCCCAGACGGTGACCATCACCTTTCCAAGACTCTCCATGTCGTCTTTGAACTTCTTGGAGTTATTCGCCATGTCACCTAAAGCCAGGGCAGTTTCGCTGAGCTTTTGATAGAGCGGTGCGAAGGCGGTTGCCGAAGTCTGGAGCAGCGCGTCTTTGATGTTGCTCATGGCGCCCGCGAAGGTCTTTGACTGGGCCTCCATCAAGCCGCCAAAGTTTTGCTTAGAGAACTTCTGAAACGCTTCGAGGAAAACGGCTGAAGATATCTGGCCAGATTCGACCATCTTCGTTAGCTCAGCGCGGCTCTTACCCAACTGCGCTTCGAGAATCTTCCAGCCGCTGATTCCAGACTCTGCTAATTGGTTAATTTCCTGGGTGGCAACTTTTCCTTTTGATTGGATCTGAGCTAACGCCAGGACTACGCGGTCGAGCCTTTCTTTACCGCCACCGGCTCCAGCAACCGCGTTGCCAACGTCTTCTAAGATCGGGATAACCTGAGAGGCGTTGAAGCCAAGTGCCTGCATCGTCTGGGAGGCATCGATCAGGCCCTCAAATTCGAAGGGAGTCTTTAGGGCGAATGTTTGAAGTTCCGCGAGGTGTTCAGTGGCCAGGTCAACGCTACCCAGCATGGTGGTAAAGGCTATTTTTGTTGATTCGAGTTTGGAGCTGTAATTGAGCCACGCGCTGGCGCCGGAAGTGAGTGCGTCAACCAAACGCTGGCCAAGCATGACGACTAAGCCTCCCACGGCTCCAGCCATGACGCCAGCGGCCTTGCTGCCCTTGTTTAGTTTACTGGCGAGATGATCTACGCCCTGGAAGCCTTGGAGTTTGCGGTCGAGTGCTGAGACCTTTTGATCAAGAGAGGCAAAGTTACGCTCTGCTGACGCAGTATTTGCGGTGAACAGAGCCTCTAGGCGTTCGACTTCGATGACAAGAATCCGCTCCTGGGGTCAACGCTAAATGTGCGGGCCACAGGCGGATTCTAAGAGGGAAGCGGAATTTATGTTTTGGGGAGGTTCGTCTTAGTCGAGGCCGGACTGGAGTTTGTGCAAGAGTCGGTCGTTCTTAAACATAACAATAACGATTGCAAAGCCAGAGCCTCTGGGCACTTTCCACTGATACGTTGTTACTGAATCGGCCACTGACGTTTTGACGGGATTCTCAATCGCGACACCATCAGATCCCAGAACGCGTACAACGGTCGCGTAGTCCATTCCGTCTTTCAATTGTTCAAAGCCTCGCAGCGTGACGCCGTGGAACTTTTCATCAACTACAGCCGGAGGACGTTCGATCTTAACCTCTGGTCTGCCAGTATCCGCGCGTAGCTCGGTGCGATACTTGAGCGTCCCAAGAAAACTGTCCACGTCGGAGCGCCATTCCCTGTTTTTGTTCAAATCTACGCGGTCAACTCTGCCAAAAGCCTTCCTTATCCGTAGGGAGATGTCCACCGATACTGTGCTGGTATCCCCAAGCTGTGTAATCGTAAACGCCAAGATCCGCAATGGCGGTCCTTGCGCTCCCACGAGCCCTCCATACAAAGCACCCCGAAAACCGGCAACTTCTTGGCTGAAAACTATTCGGTATTTACCTTCCTCAACAATCTGGTAATTCAGGCTGTTCATATGCTGTACGATTAGTGCGCCGATTTGATCAGCCGCGCCGGAGATCTGGACTGATGCAGGATATTTTAGTCGTTCCTTTTCTTCGCGCTTTCGCCGCTTTTCAGCATCCTTTACAGCCTGTCGTTGTAACTTGGCTTGCTCCTTCGTCTGTTCGACCACCTTGCCTTGCTGGCTGAAAACAGAAGAGAAGCAAAACAGAAAGGAGAGGAGGAAGAGCGCTGGGAGGGTTTTCATGTCCCAAAATTCTATTTCTTAGAGCGTGGCTTGGCAAGCTTTTCACGTTCGAGAGTCTTAAGGGCAAGTTCGATGTAGAGCGGGACCGGGAGAACGTCACGCTCCCATTTTGACAGCGTCATTGAGTGCACACCCATCAGCCGGGCCATCTCTCCCTGGGAGTATCCCATCGCTTCACGGCGTCTCTTTAATTCCGAACCTTCCATTGAGAAACACTATACTAAGCCTCACGCTTAAATTCAAGCTTGACAAGTTCTAAGCTTTAGGCTTAGACTGTCTCTGTCAACAAAACGGCCCAGCCAGTGCTGAAACACTGCTGAGCCAGGCGACATCAACCAACCCGGATTAGGAGAAGAGTCAATGTCACGTTCAAAGAATAGCACCCGCTCACATTCCACCGCCACCAGAAACCGCAAACGTTTTGAGAAGTTGGCCGCTCAGTATGCCAGCCTCATCGAGAACGACGACACGCCGGAAGGCGTAGCCGCTGGAATCAAAGATCATCTATTGGAACTGCTATCGGTTGTTCCTATTTGGAACCCGCGGGTTATCCGTGCTTGCTACGCAGTTCTTTGCGAAGAAGCGACAAACGAAGGAGTGGACGTTGCACAAGAGGACATGGTTGCGCAGCACGTAACGATGAACCCCGAAAAGTACGGAGGCCCATTGAAACTCTTCCGCCCGCTGACGGAGTCTGAATTTCAGGAGGCGATAAGCAACTAATGAAAAGCATCTGCTTACCACTACCAGACAAACGGCCTCAGTACTTTGTGATAGTGCTGAGGCCAAAGATTAGACCACGCAAGAAGGTTCTCAGGATGACTTTGAAGCCAAAGCCACTGCCTTATCTGCGCTTGGTTCGACAAGAAAGAACACAGTGAAACGTAAACGTCCAAGCAAAGAAACGGTTCGCGACTTGTATGAGGCTCAACGCCTTACTACACGTCAGATTGGGAGCATCTATGAGGTTGCTCACATCACGGTGCGCCGGTGGCTACTTCACTATGGGATTCAACCGCGAGCAAGTCATAACGGCCTGCTGAATCGAGGACAGCAAGAACCCACGAAGGAAGATCTAGAGAGATTGGTTCACGGTGAGCATCATAGTTACCGTGAAATCGCTGCGATGTTCGGCGTGGACTTCACCGCGGTCCCTTTCTGGCTTAAACGGCACGGCATTGCAAAGCCAAAGATATGGACTACGCGACGCAAAGAGGACTTGCCGATGCCGTCCGCTGATGAATTGCGCGAACTGATTAACGACGGGTTATCAGCTAATGATGTGGGTAGGCGCTTTGCGGTTTCGGGTAATTGCATCGCATCGCATTGCAGACATCTTGGAATTCCACTTGAGAATAAGGGGAACTTGGTCCACGGCGAGACTAAGAGCGCAGAATATAAAGTTTGGGCTGGGATGAAATCACGCTGCTCAAATCCAAGAATGGCCAGTTGGGAATACTACGGAGGCCGTGGAATAAAGGTATGTGAGCGCTGGCAGACCTTCGAAAACTTTCTTGCTGATATGGGGAGACGGCCAACTTCCAGGCATCAAATTGATCGTATTAACAATGACGGTGACTATGAACCGGGGAATTGCAGGTGGGCAACACCTAAAGAAAATGCGGGCCATCGCCGCAGTGCGTGGATAAAGAGAAAGAGAACAAAAATTAGCTAATCCGCGGTGGTCCCTTCACAATCTTCAAATCACGTCGAAGTGCTCTTCGGGCCGACGCAATTCCAGGTCTGAAGAATGGCTGAGCCTCCATAAAAATCGTCCCATACTCTTGAAAGACGGAATAAACAGCAGCTACGATTATTCTCCACCTGCCCTTTCTCTCCTCCCGCGCGCTCACAGTTTGGTACATATGCAGATGGTCCTTCTCACTTACGGGAGCCAGTTCACTCACCAGAACCGCTGCGCCCTTCGCGTGACGCTCGACGGTTTCGTTAAGACGTTTCGCGGTCGCGTGGTAAGTGCTCATCGTTGAACTTGTGCGTTTGGTTTTGACAGGCATGTCAGATCTCGATATTGAATACCGCCCAAGCGCCCTTTGCGATGCGCATTCGAGCCTCACGCCGTGCGACATCGTAAACGCGTGCTCGCCGGCGGATATGCAGAGGTACCTTACCTATCTCAAGGACGCTAATACGCAGAAGCCGCGCATCATCGAAGTCGGTAAACCATTCAGGGAGAGGTTCGCCATCGTAGATCATTCCGTCCACGATCCAGCGCTTTATCGCTACTATTTCTCTTCTGTTTTTTTTGGCGCAGCGGCTTCAAAGCAGCAAAAGGCAAACAGTTTGGCAAGCACGGCATAAGGCAGACCATAGAAGAATTCAAAGCTTGGCTGAACTGGCTTTTTATTTCGAGTCATATCCCAGGCGACAACGACTCGAGCGGTTGGATCATCGTCACCTTCCGGCCCGCCAAGAACGCTCGCCATGAAGCGCATCTCATTAACGCGCGCTCGCACAACTGACTCGGGCTCAGGCTGGGCGGCAAGATGTCTCTGTTTGGCTTTAGCGGCCCTGCGTGCGGCTCGTGGGGCTCTGGCCGCCGCGAGAGCATTCGTGGTGTTTTCCAGCGTGCTCAAAAAGTCGGCTGTCACGAGAGATAGGTTTAGTTCCATGTTCAGCTTGCTGCCATCGTCGGCAATCATTGGGACTTTCGTCGGCGGTCCCAGCAAACTGGCGTAATCGAATCCCATAGAATCCCTTTCGTTAGAGGGCGGCAATCAAATTAACAACTTCAACCTTGAATGCGCCGCCAAGAGAGCTGTCATCAAGTGCCTGAAAGTTGAATTTGCGCGCGTAAGTGTCTTGCTCTTCGTCGTCGTCCGGCTGGGTGAACTTGCCGGCGATATCAAATTTCACGGACTCGAGAACCGGGGTAGCGCCATCGAGCGAAATCTGATCCCCAATACACTCAATGCGCATGTACTGGAGAGCGTTCGTGTCGAGCGCGTCCAGGTAGGCGCGGGACTGGGAGTTATGCGGAGTGACAAAGCTAAAGTTCAGGTCGGGCGCCACCTCGACGGTATCCCTGAATGAAGACGAGCTAGTGTTATGAGCCCACGTGGGATGCCACTTATCCCCCATCGATATCGTCTCTTGCGCGGCGTCCGTTATTTTAGTTGTCCCGATCGAGCCGAAGGTCGTATCAAGGTAAACGTTGATTTGCCCACGTTGGATCGGCCGGGCTGCGATTTCTGTTGGGCTCACAGTCTGAACTTGATTGAAGACTGGCTTGCGTGCAAAGAGATTTCCGGAAATAGCAACATCGTCCTGAGTCAGACTGAACTCCATGCTGGCCAATTGGCCAAACGCGAACTTGTCTACAGTAACGGCGCTGCCCACTTCAAAGGTGTAAGTCTTGCGTGTATCGTCTTCCTGCCGCGTGTTCGGTATATAGGTCCATTTCTTCGCAGCGGAAGCTCCTACGGCCGTCGGAGTCGGATGTGGGAGCAATCCGGAGCAAACGTAGAGGATACCGTTATAACAACCAACGCCCTCATAATTACCTTCGCCCCATACCTTGTGAGGCGTGCTCAGCGTGGCAAATTTATATCCCCTGGGCCGAAAGGGCTTTGTCTCGCGCCGCAGCTTTGGCATAAAGCTTAGCGAGCGAATAATGCGGTTCGCTGCGACCGCTGTACCTGGCGTTACCTCAACGCCAAGCTGGGTGATGATCGAGACTAACGGACGTGCTGGCATGGTGACACCTCGCTAAGTAATCCAAAGTTGGTAAGTTCCGCCCCGGTAGACAAAAAACTCTTCTGGAATAAGGCCCGGCGATTCGTAAGACAAAGGGTTGAGTCGAGTACAGCTGATAAGCATCTCTTCAAAACTAACAGGCTCGCCGATATTAAGTGCGTCATCCATGGCTGAAACCATCGCCTCTGATGCGTCGGTCGGGCTGCCTTTCGTGATGACCGTAACGTCATAAGTTGGTCGCACCATGATTCTCTGTGGGCCCTGAACTCGAACGTCGCTTCTAACTCCAGGCACGAGCCGAAAGACGATGAAGCCGGCTGAACCGTGAGCTTCCCTGGCTGCGCGAAAGCTGTTGTAAACGCGGGTATGGTCAACCGCTGTTTCCAGCGCTGAAACCATCCATCGTTCAACCTTGTCGAGTTCCCATGACATTTCATTTGCTTAGTTTGCCAGCAACCCCACAACATCAATCGTTACGCCCTCGCGATAGGCCATTGTTTCAACCTCAAGTAACCGCCCGGGAACGGTCCCGCGTGGCAGCACGTAGACACGATCCTTCTGTTGAACGACTACCGCAGTCTTTCCGTCAGGCTTCAGCGCCATTAGTCGCATCGTGTAGATGGTCACGGACAGTACGATGCCGCCAACCTCACGCTCCTGCCCCGCCCTGCCTTCGACGCGACAGGGAATTAGTTCCGCAGGGTCAAGGTCTGGCAGCACAGGCAGCTCGGTTGGCAGTACGCGAACGCCGCCGCGATCGTCGCGCTCACTTGACGTTGAAATAACAACGCACAGGTCTGGCATTCTCCCAGCAGCACGGCGCGCCACCCGTATGGCGAACCGGTTTGCCTTGACGCCCATTGCGAGTGCTCTAGTCATCTGTCTGCGATAGCCTTTCTGAACCCGGCTGACTCGGGTGATGCCGATTCGCGGTGAACGCAGGGAGTACACGGTCGCGATCCTGCTCAACACTGCGCTTCCCGGCCTTTGAGATACCTCCCGCGAAGATTCCCGCGCCTCCACTCAGTAAGGCTTCGCGCTCGAACTTCTCAGCCAGTTCAAGGAATCCGTCAGCTTGTACTTGTGAATCGAGAGAGAGTGAACCAGCCGCAGGGTTTAAGGTCAGTTCCCGTCGCAGTCTGGCCGACATTGCCCGGCAGCAAACGGCAGCAGCTTTGTGGAGATTGTTACCAGTAGAAGCGAGGGCAAAGTTAATCTCGCCGTCTTCAATCAGTTGGTCGCCGCGCTCAACGTCGCCGACCATGAAGCGAACTTTGTCTTTAGCGGTTGGAAGGTCGGAATCATAGGTCCAGCCCATTGCTACCTCAGTTCAAAGAGCCAGATTTACGCCGGCACGCCCACCTCGCGGCCCATCATGCTGGCTTCACCGTCGATGCTGGTGTTATTCCAAACGTCCGTCGCGGTCCCAACGACGTCCGGTGTATTGAAGTTAGCGGTCGCGGTCTGGAAGTAGTTATCAACGACGAAATTATCTCGACCGCCGCCGTTGTTGGTGTTCAGCACGAAGGTTGTGTTGGGCGTTCCGCCATCGGTGAAAAAGTTGCCTGAGATTACGCACTCGTGACCGGCAATCTTTACGCCGTTGGTGAAGTTGTTGAAGTGGTTATCGCGTACCTGCCAGGCCAACTAGCCCACGCCGATATTGCCCACGCCGAGAATGCAGGCGACTGTCAAAGCTCCAAAGTGGTTGCCTTCAATCTTCACGTTGAAACAGCCACCTACGTCACTGATACCGCCGCCGCCTGAAGCGAATCGGCAGCCCATAACCTCCAGGTGCGAAGCGTCCTGTTCGGTTTCGTCTTCTACGCCGGTGCGCTCCAACCTGAGGGCATAGTTGCTGGCATGTGCGGCGAAGAGAACGTTAAAGATTCTCCAGCCCGGATTGCGAAGAATAAGAAGAGGATTATTAGTGCTACCTGACGCTGGCAGCTTCCATGTCGACGCGGATTTTTCACCATTGAGCGGATGAGTGTCTGCATGTCGCGGCCGATTCCCGGCGCCGATGATCGTGACATCCGGAACACCGGTTGGCGACGTCAACTGTTCGCGCACATTGCCGCGGAAGAACACGCGCTCGCCGCCAGCCAGAGCAGCAAAAGCTTCGGCCATCGTCTTAAATGCGCCTGCCCATGAGCGGCCATCACCAGATGCGGCTTTACTCGCGTCAACGTATAACGTCCGACCGTACTGAGTTGTGGTGGCAAGCTCCTGACCACCAGCCAGAGCTTTGCCAGCATCAACTTCGATACCGGTCATGAGATAGGTCATTCCGCGTTTTCTTAGTTTTCCCATGGTGTGGAACCGCCTCCAGCAGTACTTGGTGTCCTAAATCCTTCTATCCCAGTTAGACGTTGGGCGCTTTGGGTACCGTCGAATCGCCGGGCTCGCTGTCGTCGTCGCCCCCCGCGTCTTCGTTGGCAAACTCAGCGCGAATCCTGTCAGCGGTCGCCTTACCGATGCCGTCAACGTCTTCCAGGTTATCAAGCTGTTTACGAACCTTTGCGTAGGTATTAAAGCCTGCTTCAGTCAATGGCTTGTGGCCCGGGAAGTCATCAGGCAGTGAACCTCGGAGTTGAGACGGTTTGGCAAGAGCTCCGTTCTCTTCTTCGTTCTCGCTGGTGATAGGATCATCATCCGCAACGTCGTTCTCTGGTCCACCCTGCCGCCCTGCCGCCTGTTCAACCATGCGGTCCTGGGCAATCTTGGGATCGGGAGTTGGGCCGCCTGGATTGAAGCTGGTTGAATCGTCGCTTGCGTCAACGATGTAGCGTTGATCAATCAAAGCCTGAGGGTTTTTCACACTCGCGACCTCAAGTAGGTCACCAGGCTTGCGCATTGCGCCGTCAACTTTGAAGTGTCGAAGGACTTTGAATTGTTTGGTCATTGGACTAGCTCCTTGTTCATTGACTCGCCTCTGAGTAAGAGACGACACCTGCGAAATCGAGGGCTGCATCAGGCAACAATTGACTCGAAAAAATACCCCAATTCTGTCGAAACGATTTTATCGTCAAAGGCGATCTGACCTTCGATGCGTTCCGATTCGATATGTTCCATGCGAAAGCGCTTGATCTGAACGCCCATATTGTTATTCAACGGCGCGTGCTTCCATGAGAACGTGTAACCAGCTGAAGGAGCCATCAGGCTTGGCGACGGCGCTACGTAGCCCAGCCACGCATGTTTCCCGTAAACGAAGTCGATCACGGCAGGTGAGACACCTTCTTTGGCGGAGTTTTCAATAGCACCTGCAACGAGCACACGGTCAACACCGAAAATCTTAGCGAGCGCGTCTTCGTTGATGGACTCGCGCGATGTGTACTTAATGCGCTCAATGAAGTCCGGATGGTCAATCAGCGCATCCATGACGTCATAGTGCACAACAAGAGTGTTGGGCTTGTAGCCGGTGGTTGCGAGAATTTGGCGACGGGCAGCCTTCACGTTCGCGCGGGGATCAGAATTGGCATCATCCCAGCGAAGCACCTGACCGGCCCCAGGGGCAGCCGCTACGCCTGTGGTGGTCGTTCCCCACACGCCTGGTTGAAAGTTCTTCGTGACCCAAACCTTCTCGCGCTTGAGCAACATCTTTGTGGTGACAAACTGAGTCGTATCGCGATCGAGATTTAGATCCGCATCTGAATTGTCGCGGGTCTGATCGTCAATATCCTTGTGAAACGCGTAGGTCTCACAGAAATAGCTATCAGTGGAGACGTCGTATCCGCCACCTGCTGATTCTGTACCAGGAGCGCGCTTCTTCGCCTCATCCCTGAACCAGTCGTCCTTTGGATAGACGCGAAACAGGTCCGACCGCTTCTCGACCGGTACGACGGGGTAGATCTTGTTCGCGATGAATTGATCTAGTCCCTGGATAAACGCAATCGACAGATTTGAAAGCAGCCGATCTACGTGGACCTGGCCTGGAGTTGGTTGCATGGTAGATGCTCCTAGTTTGAAAAGAATCGTTGCGGATTATTCAGCCGCTCAACTGTCATTACTTGGGCGATTAAGCCAACCGACCCTGAGGCCGTAAAAGGACTGAAATGATCGCGCCGTCAACAGCGCCATCGCCTTCAAGTGCAGTACCCTGAATGTATTCACCGGAGGCAGCTTCCTTACCTTTGCCGCCATTGGCGCACGCGACGTTGTCGCCGGCCTCAATCGTGCCGTTCGAAACGAGCTTGACGATGCCACGGTCAACAATTGTCGCAGCCTCAAATTGCAGCGGGTCGTTTTGGAGAACGCCAACACAAACGGTGCCGTCACCAGTGGGAAGGAGCGCACGACCGTTACCGTCGACGGTCAGGAAGTAGAACTGCTTGGTTCGGTAATCGGCAGCAGCTTCAAGAGGCCAACCTGGACCGGGAATTTCGTATGCCATTTGTGTCGCTCCTTAATTTGAGTCGCGTTTCTAAACGAATGATTTGAAAACCTGAGAGATAGAATCACTAACCGGCGACTGCTCCGCCGCGCATTTCCGCAAGGTGCTCTTTGTAGAGTTGCGGCTCAGCTTCCAAAACGGCAGTCATTGCGGCCTCGTAGCTCAGCTGGCCGGCGCTGTCTTCGGCCATCTTGCGAGCCTTCGCTTCAATCTTCTGAATCGCACCGCCAGCAGCCGGCGCCGTGCTTCCAGCTTCAGTGAACAAGCCGGCAGTTCTCACACGTTCGACCGCAGCGTTCTGAGACTCGACATAAGCCTTGAACTCCGTGGACTCTTCGCCCTTCTCGGTGGCGTTAACGATGAGTTCGAGCATGTCGATGTGGCCCTGGCGCTCGCCAATCCAGTTGCGTGAGATTTCGGTAAAGCGAGAAGTGCGCTTGTCTTTCTCAAGACTTGCGACGCGCTCATTCAGCTTCGTGACTGATTCCGTGGCTTTGGTGAGTTCGGTCGTTGCAGCTTCGGCGGCCTGCTTTTGCTCGTTGAGCTTGGCCTCCGCGGCATCCGCACGGGCTTTCTCTTCGTTGGCCAGTTTTTCCGCCGCTTGGAATTTGGTTTCCAGTTCCGTGAACTGTTGCGGCGTCGGATTAGCACTTTGGGTCATGTCACTAGCTCCTTGTTGATCGGTTACTGGCGTGAGCGCCTCGAAGTGTAGGTTTACCGTATCGGATGAATTTAAGTTTTCCGGAACATCACCGGTAAGAATGGAAAGGCCTTGCTCGTTAGCCACGATTGGGCGCAAAGCGTTTTCTTTGAAGAAAGGGCGAATGCACAGTGCGCCGCCGATTGCGATGTTTTTATGTCTGGTTTCCGGGTTAACCGGATCGGTCCAGCTATCAAACCAGGCGGGCGAAAAATACTTGAACCGCTCTTCCTCGATTAGTTTCTTGCCGCGATCGGTCCACTCGGTTTTCGCGTCAACGCCTCCGTCGTCGTTGATCTTCATCGACGTAATCCAGCCAGAAGCGCCGGACTGCGCGAGATCATGCTCGTTATCGATCGGAAGCTGTTTCTGGTAGACCTCGTTAAGGAAGTTATCTACAAAGCTCTGGTTGCGCTCCTTTGTGATGGTGATTTGCCCATAGCGCGGGCTGGTGTATACACCGGGCTTTGGCAGATAGTTAATCCACTCGGGCGCGTCCGCGAACTGCTGTTCCATGAATAAGCGCATGGGCCCTGACTGGTTGCACAAATCGGCAACCTCGTTGAAATTGCTCGACATGGCCATTGGTAGGTCAACGCGTCGCCCTGCAATCATCACGGACATGGTGTCGAACCGAAGCTCGATATCACTCACATCGTAGTCAGGCGTTGGATCGTCTTTTTCCAAGTAGGCGAGCGTGATGTGCGGGTCAAAACCATGCTCTGTCTTGGCGGGCGTTCCGCAACTCGCTAACCTTCGCGCAAGGTCAGTACGGAACTCGGCAAGCATCGGGATATCGACCGATGCGTAGTAGACGTCGATCTCGTCACCTATGAAGCGGCCGGTTCCAGAGATTACGCCGGATAGTGGTGTTTGCCAGTTCGCATGATTGCGGCAAGCAATGAGAATCTCCGCAATTGCTATCTCGCCAAACTGTGAAGAGTCGCCCAGGTAGCAAAGGGTCAGGTGAAGGTCTTCATGTGATTCGCCTTGGGGAATAGCCAGCCGAGCCGCTGCGTCATCAGAAAGATAGAAACAAATCATCAGGCCAGTTTGATTACCGCCAGCCTCAGCAGCTTCAAACTGCTGTTCAAACGCAACCAGCGCCGCAGTGTCGGCTTTCATCTTTTCAGCTTTTGCTTTACCTCCGGCGTGTGAGCGAGCGCTCTTAACGATGCCGTCAAGGTCCGTCTCAGTGAGATTTCCGGCTTTCAGCTTCTCCTTAATCGCCGCAACGATCTTGGAGAGGTAGTGGAGCCCGGGGGTTTTCTTGGAGGTCGTTGCCATCGCTGGCGAAATTACCACGAGGGGAATTTTTACGTTTTAGAGGTAGGCGAGGGGCGTTGGTGGGAAGTATAATTGCGGTATGAGCGACAAAGAAATAACCAACGCCGTTTGTACGAAGTGCAGCACGGAACTGTTTAAGGTACCAATTGTCGGCGACTTAGTGAGGTTCACCTGCCGCTGTGGATTCGACTGGCTTATTGATCGAATAAAGATGACAGCGCAGCGTGTACGCTAAGCGCGGCTACGTTCATCAAAGGGAATACGCGTGCGAGTAAATAGATTCACGACTGCGGTATACGGCATAGACGAACAAGTTCTCGTTGTCTGTGAGACCGAAGTGCGAAGGAAGCCCACAGGGGCGACCGTTTTGGGCTTTGAGTCGGTAGTCGTTGGTGAAGGCGGTTCTCTTTCTCAGGACTTGCTTTTCAAGTTGTGCGATATCTACGATTCAGGGAATGCTTAGCTAACCTCTTCATACTCTATCCGGCAATTACACCTGCCCATACACGGCGAATCTCCTATCGCCCGAATCTCATTGATGTCCTGCCAGCCTAAGTCGTCTTCATCAATACAGACATCACATGAATCGACGCCTCGGGCCATCACCCGCCGGGCAATGCTCAATCCAAACTTCTTATTACGCTCCAAGACCGCGTTCTCGTAACTCCCGATTGCCGCAGTGCCGTACATCTCAGCGCGCGGTGGAATGGATCCTGTTCGGTCGCTAATCGTTCGCGGGACCGCAAGAGCGAAGTCACGAAGATGCTTGAATTGAAACTTAAGGTCGGCTCCCAACTTACCCCAAAGCGAAGGTGTCATTGCGTTACGCCCGCCGTTGGCTATCACGGACACCGCGGCGTGCACGTTCTTAACCTCGCGGGCCATCAGTGCCTGCCACTTGGGAACGCTGAGCTTTCCAGCTTGCATCTGAGCGGCCCAACCTTTGAGCCGGGCGCTGGAGGCCGTTACGGCTGCATCAATGAGCTTGCGGACCTGCGCGTGAGTGAGAGTCTTGCCGCTCGCTGTTACGTAGCGTTGGCGGGTAGCGTCCCATGAGACTGAAGTGAGAGTGACGGGCATTACTTTCGATATAGCTCCTCCAGTTCGGCGACCTCTGCCCGTGCGATCATCTGACGGCCCGCCTCGGCAGCCTTCTGACTGGCTTCGATTAGTCCATCAAGGGAGGTTAAGTAATCGGCGAGTAGCTCGCGATGGCCCGGCGAAAGCTCACTGTCGATTATCGATTGACCTTGCGGTACGTCCATCACTCCACCTCCGCTTCAAACAGCGCCGCCGCTCCATCCTGGCCCAGCCTCCTCAACCAGTCGCGGGTGTCATCCATGTCCTCACGTGAGACTTCACTGAGCGCATCAAGTTCAGCCTCAGACCAATCGAACGCCCCGGTAGACTCTGTGGCCTGTACGGGCTCGCTGGCTGGGGGTCTGATGACAAAGCGACGTGGCATAGGGTGTTAATACCACAGGTCAGGTTGCATTGAGAACAGCGCCATCCTGCTCTTGCAGTTGTGGAGTTGGCGGCTTATTTCCATTCGTCTCAGGTTTATTGAGCGGAGGCGCATTCGCTGCCGTTTGCTTCGCTATCTTCTCCGCTTTCTTCTCAGCTTCCTTTTGTAGCTTCTCACGGGCCCCGGCGACGACAGGGAAGCCAGCTTGTGATAGTACCCAGTCTTGTTCGTCGGTGCTCAATTCAATCTTGGTACCTGAGACACTTGAGACAAGTTGTGCGAGCTCCTTAAGGTCGACCGTTTCAACATCACCGTGTGTGAGCATCGGTTGCTTGTCGGTCGGCATGCCATTGAGCCGTAGCAGTTTCGGGATAGGATGACGATTGAAGACGTCACAGATGATATCGAGGAATCCGCTGAGCGCGATGGAGAATAATTCGGTCTTGGAACTTGCCAGGGCGAACGATCCAACCTTCTCATGGCCCAACAATAGAAAGTCAGCCATCATCGTCATGAGGATTCGCTGATCGTACCGTTGAATAATCTTGCCAGTGTCGAACTGGCGAGTTCCGCTGGCAGATAACAACTTGACGTCAAACATCGGAATCTGAGTGTCAGGGAAACAGTTGGAAGGCACGAGGAGGCCTGCCTGCTCATCGTTTCGGATATTCGTAGCGACCTTCATATACTGCGCAAGCACTGCTTTTTGCTCAGATGTACCAGCTGGGTTGAAGTACTCGGCGGGAAGCTTAATGACGGGCAGCCCGGCAAGGTCCCGCTCAATTCCAATGCCCTCGATGTTCTCGATCTTTTGCTTGAAATACCATGGCCGATATATCCGTCTACAAAGCGACCTACCTTCAGGCGAATTCTTGTTTATCGAAGTCCTGAACAGCAGACTTTTATCGATAGGAATAAAATTCCGGCTGAACAGTGTATTTTGCCAGAAGCCTTGAATCCCGCCTTTGTCGTCTATCTCCCAACGCTCAAGTGAGTCTTGCGAGCGAATGGGCAGCTTGCGCCAACCAATACGCCCGTCGTTGAACTTGCTTATCGGCAGCTCTTCTTCTTTCCCCTCAGCGTTAACAAACGTACCCGGCTTGTCACCGTTCCGCAGCTTGTAGCAAATCTCGTGATAGCTAAAGCCCCAGGCGAGAAACGACAGAATCTCGGAAATCATATCCTTCCAACTCTGTGACATGTCGTCGAGGTTCGATTGCACGAAGTCTGCGCGTTGCCTGCCTTCGTTGTCGTCGGAGCCCGGCGTTACCTTCCACTCAACGCCTCGAGTTAGTAACTCAACAGTGAAGAACATTGAATGAATAACAGGATCGTTCGCCAGCATCTCCTTGACGATGCGAACCCAACGAGCGCCCGTGAGTTCTGACAGAAACTCTTCCTGAATCCAGCCACCATACTGCAATAGACCGGTGCGCCCGAGCTCGTCGAAGTAGCCGCGCTTCGAAGCAGGTACCCGCATTGCATCTGGTAGCGATGTGTCGTTCTCAGCCATTAGCCCATATCGTCCTGTATCAGCACTATCAGGTAAGGGTTCTCTGGATCCGTGGGAAAGGTATCGACAATTCCGGGCCGCGTTACTTCAAACTCGATTTTGTAAACGCCGCTCGTGTCCACGTCCTCAGGTGTCATCGTGTAGGACCAGGTGCCAACCTCCGCGTCAAGAAAGATAAAATTCGCACCGTTGATCTTTATTACGTTGGTTGAGTAGCCACGCATAAAGAGCTTGCGCGTGATTGAACCTGGAAGAGGTACCGGTGCGCCGTGGGAGTCGAGAAACTGACCGGCAACGACCTTGCCGTGGTCCCCTCTCTTAATTGTGATGTCCGGATTCAGCATCTCAATTATCAACCTTCACCTTGGTTGTTCCGTCCGAGTCCAGCTTCACCGAAGACGGCAAGCGCACGCGTCGAATCTGCAGAGTAAGAAACGAGGCCAGCGCGTTAGTAGCCTTCCGCACGATAATCCCAACAGAGCGATTACTCAGCGAGGCCATCCCGGTTGCGAGAGCCACCAGGATTCGCAGCGGCGACACCAGGACAGAAGAAACGCCGGTAGCAATCACACTCTGTACTGAGGTCGACACTTCCCGTTTGATCGAGGCCACTTCAGAAGAGACGACAATCGCAACGAGCAGGATGATTGACCGAAGTATTGAAGGATGGCCCACGGCGTTTGCACTGATACGCACTTGAGCTTGCTTTATCACCTCCGCCGGCATTCCCGTGGCCATTGCTTCCAACGCAATCAGTGAGAGCTTAATAATGGAAGGCTGGGCCTCACTGTTGGCGCTAACAATCATTTCAGGCAGACGAATAACCGAGGGTTCACCAATGGATTGAGTGGAAGCGTGGACCGCGGCATCCCTGAGAAGTGTGGCCAGGCTACCGCTCGCGGCAGCTACAGAGGTCGATACCGCTCTTGATAGAAACGATGTGCCGCTGGCTACCAAAGCAAACGAGACCAAAGGAAGACGTTCGACAAAGCTGGCCGCATTAGCAGTGGCACTCACGACGAACATCACGAACCGAATAACACTCGCCTCGACAGTCGCGGTTACGACGGCCACGCGCAACAAGGCTGACTTCACCGTAGTTGCAACGCCGCTCGCATCTACGCTGATAGCGACAAGCACGTCCCGGGCGATTGCTGGGTTAGCGTTAGCGATTGATAGGACTGATACGTAAACCGCCCTCGAAAGCGATGGAACGCCCGCCGCATTTGCTCGAATAATCGGCGCTGCCATCTTGACCACGAAAGTCTCTTCCGAGGAGTTGACGTCGATAAATACCTGCCTGAGAACCGACTGGATGAAGGTGGCCACAGCCGTTGCCGTAGCGACTACCTCCCTTGTCACTGCGTAAACAACTAGCGCGATAGTTGTGGTCGCAACGTCTAAGGCAAGGACGTACAGGCGGGAGGCGATCGACGTGGCTTCATTTGCCGTGGCAAGCGCAATAATCTGGCGGGGCTGTTTGATTGCTGAAGCAAAGTTCGAGCTTAGCGCGCTGATCTCGAATGACACCTGTGAGGCGTGGCTATCTGCCAGAGCGTTCTCGCCAAGTGCTTCACCTCCAAGATACATTCAGTCTCCCGATCATGCTTACATTACTTGCTCTTGAGCGGCCTGGGGCGACTTGACCCCTCCAGCTCTTTGTTCTCGCTCGGCCAGTATGCGCTCTACATCCTCGTGGGAAATCACGATTCCGTCAAAACACTCTAACTGTTCATACGTAAGCGTGTCGGCAACTGACTGAGGAATGCTGGTCGCAAGGTATTGGGTAAATTCAATCTCAGAATTCAGCAATGCCATAACCGCGTTATCACGGTTGGTCAGATCCTCTTTGGTAAAATCGAAGTTACCGTGCACGTCTTTGAGAACAATTCCTTTTTCATTTGTGGCGCAGAATTGGCGATCGATGGCCCTCCCTGCGTCAAGGTAGGTTTGCTCTATCTTGCGCATTTGGACCAAGCTCCGCTGCATCGAATAAGCGACCTTCGTCTCATCTTTGTTATTCGCGAGATAGACGTGAGCCAAGCCAAGCCTGATGCCGGCTATCCGCCCACCGCTTCCAAATTCAAAGGATCTCCGGTAAGTAAGTTTCATGTCTTTGCTCCTATTATTACCGCACTCTTCGTGCTGAAATAAAACCGTAGGCAGAGATTGTGCTAACAGAGAAAACGTCTAAAGCAACCAGATATACGGTGGTCGTCCCAGAAACGGAGATGCGCGTCATGGGCGCGTTTTGGGTGATACTCCCAGCGCCGATCACGACACCCGGATAGGCGACATGGTTTCGCTGCTCTACAGCAGCGTTCAGCGTGTTATCGACAGTTCCGATACTACAAGTCAGCAGGGTGATGTTAGTGGTGGCAGCGATCTTGTGAACCATTGTGCCCCACACGTCCCAATCACCCGCGGTCAGTGAAATGCTTATTACAGTTTTCCCGGTCGCGGTTGTTAGAGAAGTCTCAGAACCTAACGCTAAGGTTGCGGTAATGTATTCGCCCACGTCTCCAGCCGTCGCATTGCTGCCGTCGATAACGCCGTGTGTTGGGCCAGAAAAGCCGTTGGCGGTAGTGACCAGCCCCGCGACATTTACCGAAAACAGCGAGCCGCCAGCGGCATTCTGAAAGTCAACAAACTTCCCGGTCGGAGCGGTGTCAGTGTTGCGCTTTAACGTGAGGAGCGTAAGGTTGTTCACGCCTCCAGTTACGAAAGTCGAGCCATCCTTTTTGACTTTCCAGGTATCCAGAAGCTCAATAAAGGAGTCGTTCGCGTGCGTCCCGAGGATGTGGGTGGGGTTCATGTAAAGCCCTTTGTGAAAACCACCTCCTGAGCCAAAGATATTTATTGCTGCAGTTGCTCCGTTTCCAGTTGTTATCACATTCAAGACGTTCTTGCTGTTAGTTTGACCGATCAGCGGTTGGTCCACTCCCTCGTTGTCAATGGAGAACTCGCATGCTATGGCATAGCCGTCACCACCGTCCTCAACGACACCTTGGAATGCGCCGCCCCATGCGCGACCTGTAGGATTGGTTGAAGCGATGATCCCGCGAGAGTCGATGCCCACCATGTCGCGATCCGAACCTGGTTCCGAGGGATCGTTTGTCTTAGCTTGAATTAGAAGGGCGGCTTTTTCGTAATTACCGACCGCGCCGGAGTCATCGGTTGCGTAAGGCTGGAGGGCAACCAGATATTGACCTGCTGAAGAGTCCACGCTCTTGGTTATGCGAAACGTGCTCAGCGCCCAACTTGCCAAGTCTGTCTGTGACCCCAGACCACCTTCAACGTCAAACGTCAGAACTTTATTGACGGCATCGTAATGGAGAACGTCGTTGTCTTCGGCGAGCTCTCCATCCTCTCCTCCAAAAAGCACTGAACCGGGAGTGAGAAAGGAAAAGTCTGTAGCGGTCAGTGACCTAAAGCCCGGCGCATCTGCTCCACCTGATACAGGTCCGGCCCATACCTGCCCTGCGGACTGATCGGCAAACGCAGTGGCAATGGTCTCGAACATTCCGGCCGTTGGACTGTTGGTGACCTCGTACACATGCCCGGAGGTGTCATGCGCGCTGTCCCCGGTTCCTTCCTGACCGCGAACGATCGTAGTGAAGTCGTCTCCATCCTTCACCAGTACTCGTATGATTTCTTTATTTGGATCGAGCGATGCTCGCGAATAGCTTGATCTATCCCAAATGACGATTGTGAAGGGTTCATCAGGAAAGGCAGCGCCTTCGCCGGTAGCAACAGACATCGAAGTAGCGCCAGCGGCAATCCCCGCCGCTAAAGTGCTAACCGCGAAGTTTGCGACATTATCCATTAGCGTTAAAGATTGGCCGCGCCGACTTGGTAAGCGACGCGGCCACTAAAATAAGAAGTTCGCCTGAAAAACTAAGCCGCTTAAGAAAACTGTAGGCGAAAGGTCAATTGGATACTGTCGCCAGTCAACAGGTTAATCACTGAAATGCCCGATAAGATCAACGCGCTCCCGGCAGACGACGCATCAAACAGTCCGACTTCAGTGAGCGCGCGATTGGCCGTCATCGTAATCGTGCCCACGACCTGAAGAGTATCGTTCGTTACCGTAGTGGTTACGCGGGTTGGCGTGCCAGACGTGCGGGTTTCGACTTCAGTTGTCAGGGCTGTGGCGGTAGAGTCAGCCGGCCCGGCGCCAGTACCTATGGCCACGTAGCGCGGCACGGTCCCACCCAGGCCTGATACGAGGTTCGAGCAGATGGCCTTACCGCTATCTTGAAAGAAGGGTCCCGCCGCAAGCAGAACCGGCATCAGCGAGCCCAACTGGACAGCCAGAGCGATCACCATCGAGATAATGAAGCCCAGCCGCAAGGCATCTTTCTTGTATTGTTTCATTGGTCCAACTCTCCCTTAAATCAACTCAGAAATGAAAGGCTCAGTCCGCTCCACCGGCTTCAAGAAAGTCGGCAAACTCAGCGCGGTCCTTAAGCGGCAAGGGCGCGTTTTCCGCAACGCCATCCTCCGTTATGCCGGCATACCGTCGCACGTCATCGGCAGTGAAAAGCTTTTGACAATCGCTTCTGCGCAGTTGGTCGCGGTGCTCGTTATTCCAGTCATCCTCGAGTTCGTCAACGAAGCGCTTCAAAAGCATGTGACGACCGCCTTCAGTCTCCGGCGTGATGTCATTCAATTGAAGGAAGCCAGTGAGCTGGCGAGTCTTCATGTCGGCAATATCAAAACCGTCACCCATGTCTAAGCTCTCCTTAATTTGGCCGTCACTCGGCCGATAGTCGCGTGGTAAAGGTCTGAAAGAAGTTCGTTCAAGGTTGGTTCCCGCTCAAACGTGTAGGCACCGATTTCACTGGCCGTCACCCGTCCAACCAGTCCGCCATCCCCGGCAAGTTCCAATGCTTTAGGCGTTGGGCAAGGCTTGTTCAGCTTCGCGTGCGCTTGCGGGTTACCACATCCGCAGCGAATAACCGTTGCGTGAATCTCTGCGCTTGCAAACGTTCCCTGTGGGACCGAAACTTGGCGTGGTGCAATCATCGGCCTGACGCTAGCACGCCGCTGGATTTTATTTTTTGACTACCTCGTGAATGCTATCTGCGGCTCTACTTTCGCAATGAAGCCAACACACCTACCGCCGTTAATACAATTCCCATCAGCGCCGCCCGCTTATTCGCGCTATCCCGCTCCTTTTCAAGGCTCGCTACTCGTGCCATCACCATGCCTACCAACTCTTGCAGCGTCTTAATTGCGCTCTGGTACGTGGCTATCAAATCCTGCTGTTGCTTAATCGCTTTATCGGCAAGGGCCAAACTATTCTCGTAGGCTTCGCGTGTAACCCTATTCGCCTCGAACGCTTGCTTTGCCGACTCAACCGCTAAAGTCAAACTATCAACCGCTGCGTCTGCGGCCTTCAGTTTCTTTTGTAAATCGTCAATTTGGTCCTGTGCTGCGACTACCGCATTGCGAAGCCTGGTGAGTTCGTCAGCCTTCTGGGCAGAGGGCAGCGATAAGTTGCGAACTCCCTCCAATGGCCTTTGCGCGCTGACAGAGGTCATCTGTGGAAACCCCAACAGGATCAGTAACAGTGGGAGCAGCAGACAAAGCGTCTTTGTAGGCAGCAACCTTTTGTGATGCGGTCTTGGAATTGTCATTGAATATCTTCTCTCTAATTTCGCTTTCCTTTTTCGCCGCCGCCAGCGCTTCTTTCGATTTCGCGTACTCCTGAAGGGTTATATCGAGAGCCTTCTGTTGCTCTTCCGCCTTCGCCAGCTTGGTGTTGACTTCCTGCTGTTTTTGATTTGCCTGTCGCCAGAAAACAAAGTCCTTAACCGCATTCATTCCCCGGGTAAGAAACAGCCATGCGAAGATCAAAAAGACAACGACCAATGCGGTGCCGACTATCCACTTCACCGGGGCCGGGATGGTGTCCAAGAAACTCATTAGTCGCTGTCCGAAACCCACCATGCATGCTTACACGTTGGGCAAGTCTGCTCGCCCTCAGCCCAATGAACCGCCGGGCCGTCAGCAGTACCGGCTTGAACGCCGCTGCTTTCCCGCTTAAACCATGGCGCTTTCATATACCAGACCTCCCAGTCGTCGTCTCCGCAGTTGGGACACTTCATTATTATCCCTTCAGCACAATCCGATCTGCCATGTGGGTCACGGCGTAGAGAATCAAACACGATGCGCCTACGGCCAGCCAGAAGGTCAGCCCACCCGATGATCGTCCATACTGCCAGTGAGCAATCAAAGCACCGAGAAACGTCAGCAAGATCCTGACGCCCAACTCAACTCTTTTGTCTAAAGGCGCAGTGCGCGCGGCGACTTGCCGCTTCAGAAAGAAGATCACGAGCGTGATCGCAATCGCCAGGACGACTAACAATAGGGTTTCGCTCATAGCATTACCCTCCCGTCCCTGTCCGCCGGGCGCCGCGATCCATTCGCTCCCGCATCTCTTCCCGCCGTTGATGAAACTCGCTCATCGCTTCTTGCCGCCCTCTATTGATACGGTAAATGCCTAAGCCTACCATTCCAACCACAATGCAGATCGGGACAATGATCACCCAAGCCGGCGCGTTCCAAATGAACTGAATGATTTGCTTCATGTTTACCCCCTCGAATCCACCCCGCCCACCTTGACCTCAGTCGAGCCAATCATGGCCCCGCCATCATCCTTTTGTCCCAGGTCGATGCCCGGCTTCTCAGCAAACTGACTTGTGCCGCTGAGCCCCTGTGTGCCGTCCTTGGATGAAGTCCACTTGTGCCCCGCCTGGACTTCAAACTGGGTTTCTTTCGCTGTCTGCCAATCCGCTTCATGCTGACCATCGTTCTCGCCGCTGGTTTGGATGCTCTCGAGGCTCCTGCCGCCGGCCGCTTGAACTGGGCGATACTTCTGCAGCCATTTATGTTTGGCTTCTGCACCTGTAACCACAGGCTTTGCATTTGGCTCGCCTGAGAAGGTGCTAATCACCCTCGGCGGCTCGTCAACGTCGATTAGCCGTGCAGTGCCATTCTTATCAAGCCACTTGAATCGAGATAGTCCACCTTCCGCCTTACTCCCACCCCACACGGCCGGATCGGACATGATCTCAACCGATTCAGCGTCAACGCTCGACGTCGCGTCCTTAACGCTCTTCTCGATCATGCCGCGCATCTCTACCTGAAAATCCGATAGCGTGGTAGCGAGATTTGTCTCTGCCTTTTCTATCGCCGTTGAGATCAGCCCTTTAACCTGCTGAAGTTGAGTATTATTTAGCAATGGCTCGTTTACTTTTTGGGACATTTGTCTTTCCTTTCAGTTAGAAATAATTGCGTTGAGCGAAAATAATTGCTGAAAGCTCGAAAAGCGCAAGACCCAGCGCGGGCCGCTAAAAGGAAAAAGGTAGTTGGAAGCAAAGTTAGTCATCTTCACCCTTGCGGCGCGACTTTCGCCCGGTCTCTATGACAACGCCGAGATGCTCGTAGATGACCTCCGCCATCTGTTTAACCTGTGACTCCAATTTCAACACCCGCTTCGCCATCGCCACATCTCGCTTGGCTCCGGCCTTCACGTTGCGCATTGTGGCGTCGGTTGGATTCTTCTTTTTCATTGCTTGACCATCCGCTCCCGTTCCTGTGCTTCCTTGGCCTGTTTAAACTCCCGTCGTGCAATCTCGACTGCTCGCTGTGCTTCCTCTGGCGTCAACTCTCGGGGTTGCTGATTTGCCCTGAGACTTTGTAGTAGTCGCTCAGCTTCGCCCATTGTTCCCTTAAAGTCTTTCATCGCCTTTACTTTGTGAACGCGCCCTGCGCAGCGCGCGCGCCGTAGCCAACCATGAAGCCGCTTGCGGACCTGTAGTCGAACACGCTGCGCAGGAATCCTGGATTTTCTAGCTTGTGAATCCTAAGTTCCGCCTTAGAAAGTTGAAGGTTGCACGACTCAAGCATCCGCGCGTCCCCTGTATTCACAAACGCTCTATCCTTATTTGCCGATTTCAATAGCTCGATCATCTCGCTCTTTACCGCGTCCTTGCCGTCCAGCGCCTCGATAACCGCGTCTTTCTCGACAATCCGTTGCTCAAGTAGCGCAATCTTTTCGTTGGCCGCCGACAGCCTTATATTCGCAATTTCCAGCGCCTTAAGCGTCTGGCTATCTTGGGCCGCAGGACTCGCGTGTGATTGCTCCGCAATCGTGATTGATCCGGTTTGCCCGTAAACCGTCGCACACACGCTGCACCCTAGTAATGCAATCCGTAGGCTGTTCAGCACGAGCCTCTTCGTTCGCTGCATTTTGTGATACCTCTTCAATCTTCTTTACCAACCCCGCATCAGCTACCTTATGCTGCTCGGCTAACGCATCAAACGCTATTGCCTTTGGTTCTAATTCCGCCGCTCGCTTCTCGCTGGCCTCTGCTCGGGCAAGGATCTTGGTTCTGTCTGTCTGCCATGCCGCTGACTCAGCGTGATACTTCTTACTGCTTCGACTGTAGCCACATGAATCTGTTTGAGCCGTAATCGCAAAGAGCAAAAACAGAAGGACAATTACCGCCCCAATTTCCACGGCATATCGCCGCCAAGGGGTCTTGATTTTCGAGAGCAGGTTGTTGATGAAGGTGAACATCTATCCCCCGGTCCCTTTCTTCACCAGATAGAAAAAGATCCCGATTGCGGCGAGGATGATAAATAGAATCAGAATTGCCCATTCCATCTCACATCCCATCCTTTCCCTGCTCATAAGCGCTTCACATCACAGATACTTCAAAGCCAATCCGTTAATGGTAACGTGCAAAATGTTATCCGCGATAATAAGCAACCAAACCGCCAACCACGCGGGGCGATCTGACGGATAACCCGTTCCAGCGCACTCGGTCCACGGTGGGTTGATCTTCCACGACTTCCCGCTGGGAGATGCCGAGTCAACATGAAACTGCCTTGCGCCCATCCAGTTCTTCACCCAAACAACAAACCTTGCTAACCGCCAACGATCAATCACAAAGTGCGTTCCGATAATTACCGCGTAAGCCGTCCACGACGGGCGGAGAAACAAGAATGGCAGTCCATAGGTGGCGACGTGTGCGAGAGCCGCAATCGTCTTCTTTGTTTTCTCATTTGCCATCCAGTCAGACTGCAGGATGTAGTCGCCTATCGCATGGCAAAGTAGCTGATCTGCTGTAATCATCGGCCTTCCATTATCCGGCGACTAAACTCCCGCTGCTCATCAGCGTCGGGCGGAAGCGCCAACTGCTCACATTGGCATTTCTGTCCCTGCCAAGACGCAGCGCACTTCCCTGTCACAGGATCGTGCGCTCCTTCAAAATGCTCGCAGTTCATACAAACTACGCCGTGACTCATCGCGCCTCCCTTCGCCGCTCATAAGTCTTTCAGTTCCCGGCGAAAGTCTGTCTTGAAATATCCAACGAGCGCCTTGCCCACGAAGTAAATCACCATCACCGGCCACGCAAAGAACCATCCGAGAATGCTGAGAACGTACCTCAGCTTATTTGTTACATCCGTAACGAGGCAGACATAGAACAGCACCGCACCAGATGCAAGGATGAAATACGCGATGATGGTTTCGTTCATCCTGTGACCTCAATCGTTGGCGAATCCTTATCCCTCGCGCTGGCAATCTTCGCCATGGTGATCTGGTGTGCCCGCGTCGCCTCGGCTTCTTTTTCTGCCGCTTTCCGCCTTGCATCCTGATTAGCGAACCAGAACCGCATCACCAACCAAATCAGTCCAATCAATCCAGCAACGACGAAGAGGCCAAGAATTATCGTAGTCGGCCACCCACCAAGTGCGGCAACAATCGCGCTGCCAGAAGTAGTGATAAAGGTCAGAACTCCGACCAAGCTCCCCTTGATCCCCGGCGTGCTGGCGGGTTGATCGGACGGGACAGGCTTCTCTTTCTGGACTTCCACTATATCGGCCGGCTTGTCAGGAGCGGGAGTATCTTCCTTGGTCGATTCTTCCGGTATTACAGCCGCCTGGGGCGACATAAAGGTGCTTACTGGTATCGAAGTGCCCAGGTTGGCTGCCGCTGCTGTGAAGGGAGTTGGGGCGACGGAAACAGGCCACGGCCACGGTCTCACGTCGTCAAGGGATTCCGGGTTAACAGAGACGTGGACATGCTGTTTATGAGCATTTGAGCCTGTGTACCTCTCCCACTTGCCTGTGCGGACCTTCCAGATTTGCGAATTGAAGATCACATACTTAACGCGGGAGTCTTTGATTAGCGCCCGGCTCAGAATGTTTCCATCGACGCCATCGCCGGGATCGTGCGTGATGTCCATCGCGGAAACTACCCCGACGCCCTTTGAATCTTTTATCCACGGATTATGATCAGAGCTGCGCGAGGCATGCGCGGCATCGCCAATCGTGCCGTCACTAACCTTGCTCCGCTTTGGGCTGGCAGTGTTTACCTGAGACCTGAGTTGTTCGAGTGATTTTGCTAGTCGCCAGTTTGCCATGAGAGCGGAAGCGTACACCTTGCCGCTGATTTATTTTTGCGACGAGCCCGCATGTCACGTTTTTAAGGCTATAACAGAAGCAAAACTGGCGCTTTGGGCTGATATAAACGTGACAACTGCAGGTTAGACCCTCCATGAACTCTTTTGAGTGATCGAGATTGGCCCAATCGTCGGCAACTCAATTCCGGTTGGTGCGTATGCCAGGTTCACAGCGTCTGCATCGTCCGGGCTGCGCTTGATTCGCTTCTTCGTGTCTTCCTTCTTTTCAACGACCCGACGGCCCTGATTGTCCAGCTTCCACTTTGGCGCCATGAATTGACGCCTCAAGTCGGTGAGCGCTTCCGGCGATAGGTGTGAGAAGTCCAGCCGGTTGTCATCCGCGCGCGCTGCAGTCGAGAACCAAAACTCGCTCCGGCGATTCGGATACTTATCTTCCTCAAGTGCACGGCTCCCAGCTGATAACCCGACGAAGTTGTACGCTCCTCGTTGGTCGATGACGCCGCCGCCCACTCCGTCATCATCCACTTTCACTACTATCTGATTTTTCTCGCAATTGGCTTGATTGGCGACCTCGTCAACAATCTGCTTAAGACGGCCAGCGGTCTGTGAGGTTGACATGCCGTTGTGTGATTCGTGGTGAATGCTCACGCAGCTGCGGCGTACGTGTATTGTCGTATTGTCGTCACCAAAGCGTGCGACGTCACAGCCAATCTCCGGAAGGACCGCTTCCGATTTCCGCTGAAGATCCGGCTTTTCCTCGATCGCGGAAAGCCACATCGCCTCGGACCATACTGAATCGGTCGACTGAGATGGCCAGCGCCCCAGAACCTTACCCTCAAACAGCGGGCCCGGGCGATACCACTTCGGTCCGATTCCTTTTTCAAGACAATAATCGAGAGGCGGCCAGCAGAAGTCGCTCGCCTTCTTCTCGCTCTCCTGAATTAGCGTGCACCACTTTCGGACCCGCTCTTCAACCCACGACAAGCTGATGGCTTTCGGGAAAGGCTTTGAAAGTCCGCGCAGCTCCGCGGCTAAGTTCGGATGCTCGAGCGCAGAGATATTGATAACATTCCAGTCGCCCGAAAGCTCTTCCTGGTAGGCATGTGAACTCGTATCGGTTGGATTCATTATCGCCAGCCAGCGGTTACCTGGTCCTGACGAAAGCATGCCCTCGGCCGCAGTCCAGAACTGCTCCTCAATTCCCACCGCCTCTTCGAACATGATTAACAGGTGCTCTTCATGGTCACCCTGAAACGAGTTGGCGTCCTTGGCTGTGTAGCCGGCGGCGAAGTGCGCAGGGTCAAAGTCTCCGTTCTGTAGAAAGGATTCAATGCGCGCAGCCTTCGGGAGCATGTTTCGGCCGCGGCGCTGAAGACGAACTTCCTTCCAGGTGAGGTCGACCACCTGAACCTTCGTCGGCGCCGTAGTCTTTGTGATGGAAGGATTGAAGCAGTCGTAATGCCAGCTTACGAGTCCGCCGGCTAAATGAGTTTTTCCTACGCTGTGGCAAGCTTTAACGAACGTCTTGGGATTGTTAACTACAGACTCGGCAACCTCTATCTGCTTTACCCACCAATCAACCCCGAGCTCGCGCTTCGCATACAGAACCGGATCACTTCGATAGGCATCGTAACGTGAGTTCTTAGCCGCATGCCGCCGTCGCAGTTCAAGCTCAGCCCGCGCTCTAACCTTGAGCGAGCTTGCGGAGTTCGTCGTCTGAAAGTTGACTGACATCGACTGCTATAGACCCGCTGTGCTGGTTGCGAATGGTTTGCCGGTAAACGTCGGGTCGAAGGTTCTCCAAAAGGAATTTAATTAGAAAGTCACTGGAATCGAGCGCGCGCTTTCGGGCTACCGCTTCCAGTTCGTCGAGCGCTTCCTCTTTCGCTACATCTACGGCCAACTGGAACTGCGCATCCTTCGCCAAGTGCTCGTAGTAAGTCTGCCGACCAATTCGGGCCGCCTTACAGGAGAGAGTGATGTTGCCCGTTTTCGCGTAACTACGGATGAACCGCTGGTGCCAGGAGTTATCTATTTGCTTTGGAGCTACACGCTTTGGGGCCACGCGCGCGCGTTGAGGCGTCCGCTTTGTACTGTCCGACACACGAGGACTTTTACCCCGTGAGACTCTCACTTGAACCGCTCCAGGTAGGCTTTAGCGTTATCGAATCGTTCTATCATGTCTTTGAACATTCCAAGCCCCGCGTTGCAGTTTGTGCAGAGCAAACCACGAATCTGCCCAGTATCGTGGTGGTGGTCAACTCCGAACGGCAACGGACGATCCGCGCTTAAAGGCCGCTCCGTCTCGCAAATCGCGCACTTACCGGCCTGAGCCTGATACATTTTCCGGTATTCGCTAAACGTGATCCCGTAGACCCGCTCAAGTCGGCTACTGCGTTCTCTTAGTTTCGCGGGTAAGGGTCTTCTCTCGTTCGGGCGGACGCCCTTCAGATTCCAGCACTCGATGCAAATTGAGGGATCTCGAAACATCGCCACATCAAGCAGCCTGACACAAGTCGGGCATAGCTTCCTTTCGTGAGTGACGACATCTATCTGTTGAGCTTTAATCATTCTATTGCTCAGCGTACTGTGAATTGAAATCTTATTTCTGAGGACTAACTCTCCGGCGGCGTCGGCAAGGGGAACGGCGCCAGGAATTAGATTTTGATTTGCAAACTGTGCGGCCACGGTCCTTCGAATCCGGTGCCCTTGAGGTAAAGATGTGCGGCCTTGAAAGCTAAGTCTTCCATATCGTTAAAGATCCCAACGATCTCTTTCGAGTTCTCCATGTACTCGCCAGCTGCGTCCGCTTTCTCAGCAGCTTCTCGAACGTGGCTCGTTAGCGTCTCGATCACGAGGCCGTTTAAGATTATCTTTTTACATGCAGTGCCGCCCATTTAATTACCCTCACTGGTTGAGTTTAATTCCGTTCGCCTGCATCGCCAGCGTGATTTTCATCATCTTCTCATTCTGCCGCTCGCGATAGACTTGCCCCATGTCGCGCTCTTCCTTGATCTCGGCCTGCAACTTTGCTTGTTGCGCGTCAAAGGTTCGCGTCCGCTCGTCAAGCATCGTCTCCATGCGGATGATCGAATCCCGTGTCTCCCGCGAATCCGCCGTGCTGGACTTGTACGCCCAACCCAGAACAGCGAGGAATGCCGCCAAGAGAACTGCGGCAATGCCAGGTGTGATTACAAAGCCCTTTTCTATCGTCTTGCCGCCGGCCATGCTGAGAGTCTCCCAGTGGGGGAAGTATTCGCGCCAACCTTTAGGCTCACGCGAATCTGGCTGTTCCGGTTGAGGTTCTGGAAAGTGCAAATTGACAGGCAAGGTATTTCCGTTGCCATTATGCCTTCCTGATGCTTTGGTTGCGCGTGAGTGTGCACTCAATTGGTCGATTTCTTTTCGGTTTCGCATGTCCCCAGCGTGTCAAAACTCAGCGAGTACATCGTTTCAATCCTCTGCTATCTGTGTGCTGAATTCTGTCCTTTTCGGGGATTTCGGTTTATTGTATCCCGCCGCGTGCGCCCGAGTCTTTGATCGGATTGGGCGTGCGTGACAGTTGGGCTGCTTCTTCGGGGGCAGCCCGCTCCTGTTTTCAGCCGTTCAACCTTCGCATGAATTCATCTACAGACATCTGCCCATTAAGTACCTGGATATGCCGACTCAGTTCATCCCGAGTGAAGTCCCGGCTGGTATCGCAATCGCTACACCAAACATACGCTGGCCCCCACGCCTTGCAAACAACCCAACTGTGAACATGGGAAACGGGCACATATCCGTTGCCGTTATCAACCATCAATTCCGCCCCTTTCCACTCAGGTATATCTTTCGGATCGCATTGCATGTAGTCCATAGGGCGCTCACTCCCGCCTCTCAAAACGGAATGGTAAACACGCACTCCATTGGATACGTCTGACCCACGAAGATTTTTAACAAAGACTTTTCCTTAAATCCTTTCAGATCTTCCACGCTTGGTATCGGTTGCGGGTTGCGCTCAATGGCTTCTTGTGTCTGCCTAAACGCCTCGGGCAATCCGTCCCAGTGTGACGCCTGAATGCAGATATGTATGTAATCTTCGTCTGTAATACCGCTCCACCTAGCAGTAGGATCAACCGTCGCCACTTGATTTCTTTCCATTATTCGTCTCCCATGTTTACTATCCGGTAGTAGTGAATCCGGTCGTCACACTGCATCAACCTACCTCCCTCACGGCTTCAGTCCTAAAAAGATTGTAAGCAGCGCCGCGGCCAATGCGACTACTCCGATCAATATCTTCCATCCCGCATCAAACCCGCTCCCGCGTCCTTCGTTTCGATCCAGTCTCGCCTGAAGCGCCGCAATCTTTTCACTGTTGGCATGTATGGCGGCGTTAGCGTTCTCCGATATCGCTTTAAACATCGCCTCACATTCGGTGCGAGGCATCTGCCTTTTTCCTACGTCCTCTAACGCGCCTCTGAATTCGTTGGATTTCTCCTGATCGTACTTGTTAGCTACCTCTTGGGCGTCGAATCGCTGCGCGTTAGCTTCCTTCTGTGCCTCAAATCGCTCTGCGTATCTTTTATCGTTGCCCTCTATAATGCTCTTTGAATGAGCAAACTTTTCATTTGTCAGATGCCGCTCGGAGTCGATCCTCTCATCAAGACGGCGGAGGCTCTCGATCATCCGCTTTTCGAGGCTGGACTCTCCAATCATGCCGGGATCGCTCATCTCTCATCCGCTCACTGTTCGCTTTCTTCGGTCAGCATAGCCGCGAACGGGGATTTATTTTCAGACAAGCAAAAGGCCGGATCGCTCCAGCCTCTTACCTTCTTTGCTGTTTCTTGGCGGCTCACCGTTCAAGCCAGCAGCACCAAGTCGGGTGAAGGGCCAGAGCGTGCCGAGTAGGCGCCCAACGTCACACCGTATTCAGCGACCGTAGTGCTCTGCCTCACCTGTGTCGAAGTATCGACTGTAATTGGTTGCGCATTGCCAATGCGAATCACGGCGGTACTGTAGTTTTGGGTCACGTCAAAGCCGACTGTCATCGGCGAACCACCTGCCACAGCGGGCGGGTCAACCGAAACAATAGCCTGATCGGTAAATACCTTTTCACTCGGCGCTCCTCGTGCGAGCGCAATGCTGGCCGTCACCATCAGAGCGGTGACTACCAGAACGGGAATCCAACCTTTTCTCATACGCATCTCCTTTGCAAAGTGAACGTTGACACCATAAATGGTTAACCAAGTCAGCCTGAAGAATAGCGCGGACCTGAGGTTTATTTTTGATTGGCCGCACTATTGCCCCGGTGGGGCGGGAACACTTGAAATCCTTAGGCGTCCAAGCTTTTGCATCTCTTCAAGAAAGTCCGCCCGACACCCTATCGCTGTATCCAAGACCGCGTACCACAGAACCTTCTTTTTGCCCCGCTCGTGTCGCACCATCGTTACGGTCTGCCCGTGGGTAAAGTGGAACATTAGCCCGGGTGAACGCGGATCGCCGACTAATTCTCGGTAGTGGTCCAAATCGCGTATCTGCGGAAAGCCCTTCAGATATAACGCCTGCAACTTGCTTAGAGGATAGTTCGTGATTTTTCCTGTCCCTTTTCGAATAACCCCAACCTCGCGCAGCCGCCGGGCCGCGTCCGTATTCACAAACGCGACGCCATGACTTAACACTGTCACCTGTATGGTTTCACCCAGCATCACGTTTCAACTCCTTATGTGCGTTGGTGATATTTTGCCTTGCATCCTTAACGTCCCGGTAAGCTTCGCGGAGAAGACCCCAATCAATTCAGTAATGCTCCTCACTCCCTTCATCCTCGCTCTCGAACGATGGCCGCCCACCAAGATCCAGGTCACTGCCGGCAGGCATGTCCACCGGCATCCATAGGTACGTTGGGAGTCCTCTGGCCATCTGGGTTTTGCGTTGCTTTCGGCGCTCAATCTTCCTCTGCTTCTTCAGCAGGTCAAGGGCTTGTTGAGTGTCGATAACTGAACCGCGCGCGCGCGCTGCAATCTGTTCCTTAACGTAGCACCCAGCGTTAATCAGCGACATTACCCGCTCGCTGAACTTACCGGGCGCTTTCGTTATCTCAGCCAACTCCCAATCAAGCTCTTCAATCCAGCCACCAATGTAGCGACTAACGAGGTAGGGACTCTGACAGCCATCACGAAGCGCGGACAATACGCGAAGGCTCTTTTCAATCTCAGCCCGGAGCTGTTCGACTTCCTCGGCTGAAAGCTCTGAATCTTCCTGTTCTGCCTCTTCAACGTCGGGGTCCAGAAGGTCTCCGATCACGGTAACGGAACCTGAGAGCGTCGGCGCGCCAGGGGATGGTAACCCGACGAGCCGGGGCGTTTGACGGTTCGGCTCGTTTAACTTTATCCACTTCTCAAGCTCTTGTACGGACCACCCCTTATCTGCGGCAAGTTGGGCGAAACGGACAGGATTGTTGGTCGTTGCGGCCACACTATGGTGCCGAAAGGACAAACTCGGAAACCGGTTTCCATTTTGAAAAGCTCGATAGGTTTGTGCGTATTGCCGGATCCGGCGCGGGCTTCTCTTGACTAGCGGGTGATTGGCGAACGTCGCGATCGTCTGCTCGTTATGCTTCGAAACCAACGAGGCCGCAATCGCTCCCATCGCCCAAAAGCGGCACTGGAGGGATTCGTCAATCTGCGTCCACGCGCTCACGTGCTCTTCAAGCGTTGCGCCGTTGAATACCGGCAACCCGTCGCGCCCGAAGGTTAGAATCTTCTTTGATGTTTTGTTCTCGATTCGCGCAACTAAGTCTTTTGGTAGTCGAGCTAGTGCTAAGGTCATGATTATTTTTCCTCTCAGTCCAACGCTTCGGTAATTCGGTAAACAAACGAGTAGCCGCGACGGCGAGATATTCTGTCAAAGCAGTGAAAGCAGACTTCCAGGTGTTTGCCGTCAGCCATTACTACATCCCAAACCTCTTGCTCCATCTGAAATGCTTCCGCTCGTTTTCCGCACTGCTTACAATAGTTATCTATTACACACAGTCTCGAAAGCAGCCACTTCAACGTAACCAGCGCATGCCAGAAGCGAAAGACGACCGCGACCGGATATTTGTAGCTTGGGTCCATCAGTTGAGATGGCCATGGACGTGACGCCATAATCAACCTCCCTCACTTCCGGTCATGATTGAATCCCTTCTTTATGAAAGAGTAGCTTCCTTAGATCGTCGCGATGGCTTTCGACTGCTCGCAAGGCTCCCGCGCTGCCAGAGCCCTCAGTCGGTCGCAAGCCGCATTGCCAAAGCTGGTCCATGAGTGACTGTGCGGCCGTCATCTCCAATACGCACGTCGGCGGGATGGACACGGCGGGATCGTCAATCTGAGACATAATGATATTCGAGCCATACTGGTTCGGTGCGCCGAGTTGGCCTCGTATCCGAAACAGTAAAGCAACCGCGTCGTTCCATAGTTCCAGGGACGCTCTGACTTCTAGTCTCTCCATAGTTAAACCTCCCTCACTTCCGGCGTCTTGGCATATGCTCGCCACCGATGAACAAGACGCTTCGCGTTCCTTGGTACCGTAAGAGCTTTCATCCCTCGCAACTGCTTAGCATCCGGCCAGTGGTTCGCCGTCGTCTGCACCAGCACGATATCGCTCCTGCCTATCCCGATGATATTGAACGCGTCAATGGAGACGGTCGAACAAGCGTAGCCAGCTGCGGTGAGGACAGCGATGGACTTACGCTCTAGCTCTCGAAAAGCTTTACGAGGGATTGACGACAAAGGCACTCCCCGATTAGACCTTCGCGGTTGACGACGGGGCGGTTGCCTTAGTTGCAGTCTCAGTCTTCGACGTGTCGACAGGCGCAACTACCTCCGACAGTCTGGGCTCCATGCTCCCGGCAATCGGTAGCGCCTGCTCAGGGCCCACAACAAAGACCTGTTCACCAAAGACCGCCAGCGGCACGCCATCGCTCTTGCGCGATGCAAGTACGGTCAGCGCTGCATAGCCCTGCTGCTTTGCGGTTGCGGTAACCGTGACGACACCTTTCTCTCGGACCAGCTCAACGCCCAACGAGCTGCCGTTATCGGTGCCAATTGAAAAATCGACCAATTCATCCGTAGCGGGGATCGTGTAAACGAGCTTCGCGCCCTCGCGCACAATGTTGTAGTTCGTTCGTAACTTGTTCATTTGAATTCTCCTTTTAAGTGGTTATTGATGGGCCGTCTCCCATGGCGGCGCCGTTTCTGTTGGTGGGGTTCCCGGCGAACAGTGGACCACCGGCTTTAACTCTTCTTCCGTATTCGGCAAGGCAAAGTGAATCTGCCGTTGCGTGAGTTATTGTCAACTGCGGAAATAACTGCTGAGCCTTCCTTTTACTCACGTTTTTCTCGCCTCGTGTCATGCAGCCGAGTAGCTTCTGCCAAGCCTGAGGTCGCGCCTCTTCAAAGGGGATTCCGATGGTTACCAGGCAACCGCGCAAGAATCCAAAGCTCTGGCCAAACTTAAACGTGCCAACTGAGCCCTGCATGATCTTCGTCTG